>Ga0326597_10006176_pt1 | contig 16459 bp, 6 predicted proteins | sample RVTome_12_FD_203789 | JGI IMG/M metagenome (GOLD analysis project Ga0326597, IMG submission 203789) | Soil microbial communities from uranium-contaminated site in the Upper Colorado River Basin, Wyoming, United States - RVT100D185 | ecosystem: Environmental > Terrestrial > Soil > Contaminated >...
CCACCGGGGCAGTCTGGCCCATGCATTCCTCTACGAGAATGGCCGGATCACCGATCTCTTCCCAACCGACGACGTCGGGTTCAGCGTCGCCACTGCGATCAACGAGTCCGGCCAGATCGTGGGGCGAAGGCACTGGGATGACATGTCACCTTCCCAGCCCTTCGTGTGGGAGGCGACTCAGGGGCCGACCATCCTCAACCCCTTCGGCGCCATGCCGGTTGCCGCCACGGGAGCCGCCAACGGCATCAACGATGGAGGCGACGTCGTCGGGGGTGCGGCGACTCCGTCGTTCCCCAGCCACGCCTTCCGCCTGGCGCCGCCGTGGGCGACCGGAGCGGCCACGGATCTCACTCCGAGCCTTGCCCCGCCCTACCAGGGGAGCACCGCGGTCGCTGTCAATGATTCCGGGCATGCCGTCGGGACATTGAGCAAGCCGGGCTATTTCCCGAACACCTGGGACACCACCGACAGCTTCTACTACGACGGCAGCTCGATGACGCCGCTCGACGGCCTGGTCCCTGGACGGAGCTTCCAGCCTCAGACCCTGAACGACGCTGGTATAGCGGTGGGTTTCGCGTACAACGGTAGCGCACCAGCGCAGGCCTTCACCTACGCGAGCGGCGCGATGACCGAGCTCGTCTCGCTCACACCCGGCGGCTCGAGCCGAGCCAACGGCATCAATGCCGTCGGGGACGTGGTCGGGAACGCAACGACATCGAACGGCGATTGGCACGCGGTCCTCTGGAACGACGTGGCCATCTACGATCTCAACGACTTCATCCCCAACAGCCCCGGCGTGGTGCTCACGGACGCTCGGGCGATCAACGACACCGGGCAGGTGGTGGCCTGGGGGTACCGGGCATCGGAGCCTTCCCTGGTCCGCAGCTTCCTTCTGACGCCGGCCACCCCGTCGGAAGCGATCGAGGACCTCATCGACTTGATCACTGGCCTGGGCCTCCCCAAGGGTATCGAGAACAGCCTGGTCCAGAAGCTTCAGAACGCCCGGGCCGCCTTGCAAGCGGGCGACATCGGTGGCGCCTGCGATCTTCTGGGCGCGTTCATCAACGAAGTCGAGGCGCAGGCCGGCAAGAAGATCGACGCCGACGATGCGGCGAGGGCCACCCTCGTGGCCGGGCGCATACGAGCGGCGGTGGGCTGCGACGCGGAGTCGCAGGTCGCCGCCCCGGAGCTGACACCGGCCGGCGGTCTGTTCTCGAATCCAGTGACGGTGGCGATCACGACCGCGACGCCGGATTCGACCATCCGCTATGCGACCGACGGTCTCGACCCCACAGAGGCCTCGGCTCTCTACACGGAGCCATTGGTCCTCAGCACGACCACGGAGCTGCGTGCGCGAGCCTTCAAGACGGGGTGGATCCCGAGCGCTTCGGTGAGCGCGCTCTACCAGCTCCACTATGGCACGCTCGAACCTCCGGCGATTTCACCGGAGCCCGGCACGTACGAGACGGCCGTCGAGATCAGCCAGTCAAGCCCCCCGGGAGCCAGCGTCCACTACACGACCGACGGCGCCACGCCCACGACGGCGTCGCCCGTCTATGCCGGTCCCTTCGCGCTGACCGCTTCGGCCACCGTCCGGGCCGCGAGCTTCCAGGCCGACTGGACGCCCAGCCCGGTGGCCGAGGCCGCGTACGAGATTCAGGTGGCCACGCCCGCTTTCTCGCCGGAGCCCGGCCACTACTCGTGGCCTCAGGACGTCGCGATCAGCAGCTCGACGCCCGGCGCCACGATCGCGTACACCACGGACGGAACGGACCCCACGGAATCCGATCCCACGCTTGCGGCCGGGGAGACGGTCCAGGTGGACCGATCGTTGACCCTGCGCGCCCGTGCGTGGAAGGCGGGTCTCACACCGAGCGCCGTCGCCGACGCCAGCTACACGATCCCGCCGCCACGAGGCCGGATTGCGGCCGGGCGCGCGCACCTCCTTTACGTCCGACCCGACCGGAGGGCGTGGGCCTGGGGCGAGGGCGATGCTGGCCAATTGGGGAACGGCGGCACCGAGCCCGCGAGCGACCCCGTTCAGGTGCAGCTCGACGAGGTGGTCGAGGTGGCCGCGGGCGGGCGTCACAGCCTGGCACGGCGGACTGACGGCTCCGTCTGGAGCTTCGGCGACAACACGTTCGGCCAGACGGGACGAGCCCCGGGCGGCACGTCGCTCCTGCCCGCGGAAGTCGCGGGGCTCAGCGGAGTGAAGGCTTTGGCCGCGGGCGAGAGCCACAGCCTCGCCTTGACCGCGGACGGACGGGTCTGGAGCTGGGGTGGCGGCAGCCAGGGCCAGCTCGGGAACGGCACGAACGCAGACTCGGGGACGCCTGCAGTCGTCGAGGGCCTGAGCGACGTGATCCAGATCGCCGCCGGAGCGCATCACAGCCTCGCACTTCGCTCAAACGGCAGCCTGTGGGCTTGGGGCGCGGGCGAGCTGGGTCAGGTTGGAGATGACTCGTGGGAGGCGCGCAATCGCCCGACGCAAGTGGCGGCTCTGGAGAGGGTAATTCGCATCGCAGCGGGCGACACCCATTCGCTTGCCGTCACGGAGGACGGCAGTCTGTGGGGTTGGGGCCAGGGCAACTCGGGCCAGCTCGGGTCGGAGGTCTCGTCTCCCTCCAACGTCCCGATCCCTGTCACCGACCGGCCGTGTTGGGACGAGGGCGGCTCGGCGCCGCCGATACTCGCCACATTCGTGGACGGGGGGCTGCACCACAGCGTGGGACTGCTTTCGGACCCTTACGTGGGAGCGCTCGGGGTCTGGTCCTGGGGATACGAGGGTTGGGAGCTCTGTGACACGGAGTCGCCACTTAGCGTCGTCCTGAACGAGGACGTCACCGACCTGTCCTCTGCTGGAACCCGGAACCTGGCCTTGAGCGGCTCCGGCGAGCTCTGGTACTGGGAGCAGACCGCGACGGGACCGGGTGTGCCCGTCACGTTGACCGAGTCGGACGGGACGCTTCGGGTGTTCCCGCCAGTCTTCAGTCTCGCATCCGGGACGTATCGAACCGAACAGATGGTGACTGTCACCGCGCCGACGCCCGGTTCGACCATTCACTACACGACCGACGGCTCGTGGCCCGACGAGACGGCCTCGATGTTGCTTTCGGGGTCGAAACTGCCCATCACGCTCTCGACCGAGCTCCAAGCCGTCGCGTACCTGCCCGGGCGACCGCCGAGCGACGTGAGATGGGCGAGCTACGTGCTGAAAGTCATGGATCCGGTTCTCACGCCGCCTCCGAGTGGATTCGACGAACCCGTGGAGGTCACCCTGACCGTCGAGACGCCGCAGGCGAGCCTGCGGTATGCCCTCGACGGGCTGCCCACGGATGACGACCCCGCGCTGCCGTCCGGGACGCGCGTCACGCTCACGCCTCCGACAACCGTCTACGTCCGCGGGTACCGCGACGGCTGGGAGCCGAGCCAGGCGTTCGGCACCTACCGAAGCGCGGTCGTCACGCCGGTCCTCACACCCCCAGGTGGCAGTTTCACCGGGCCCGTCACCGTGACTGTAACCACCACAACCCCCGGAGCGACGCTCCGGTACTCCACTGACGGCTTCGAGCCCAACGAATTCGATCCGGCGATCGCGTCAGGAGCGACGATCCGCATCGAACGGAGCACCACCCTCGCCGTGAAGGGCTGGCGCGACGACCTGGGCGCGAGCGACACCTTATGGGGCACCTATCGCTTCGCCCTGCCGGCTCCCACCCTTCACGAACGGCGCCCCCGGAGCGCCACGGGCGCGCTCTACCTCACAGGCGCGACGTCGGTCCCCCAGGCGACAGTCCGATGCACGACGGACGGCAGCGAGCCGACGGCGATCTCGCCGATCTGCACGCGGCCCACGCCTGTCGACGTCACGACGACGGTGAAGGCCAAGGCCTTCGCCTTCGGGTGGGAGCCGAGCGCGACGACCGCGAAGACGTACGCCGTGGAGGATGCCGACGTTGCGACACCGATCCTCAGCCTGCCGTCCGGCAGCTATCCCGCGGCGCAGCCAGTTTCGATCTCGTGCTCGACGCTGGACGCGACGATCCACTACACCATCACAGGCAGCGACCCGACGCCCGACGATCCCGTGATCGTCTCCGGGGACACGCTGCTCGTGGACAGCTCCCTCACGCTCAAGGCTCGCGCCTGGCGAGGAGCGCAATCCAGCCTCATCAGGCGGGCCGACTATGCCCTGACCGGCTCCGTCACGGTACCGGCGTTTGACTCCGCCGTCATCGCCCTCAAGACCGACGGGAGCGTGTGGGGCTTCGGGCCCAACGAGCGCGGGCAGATTGGAAACGGGGCGGCATCCACGCCGGTCACGACGCCCTCTCGATCGTTGATCGACGACGTCATCCAGATCGCGAGCGGTCGTGCACACACCGTTGCCCTGCGCCGGGACGGCAGCGTGTTCACTTGGGGTACGAACGAGGCTGGCCAATTGGGCACGGGTCAGGGGACCGCACTCTATCGTGCCACACCCGAGTCGGTCGGGCTCACCGACATCGTCGCGGTCGCGGCCGGCGGCTCGTTCTCGGCCGCGCTGGGTTTGGACGGCCACCTGTGGACCTGGGGTCAAGCGTACGCGTACTCGGGGAGCCCCCCCGAGCACTACGTCCCTCAGCTCCGGACGGACGTCAGGTGCGCGCGTGCGTTTGCGTTGGACGACCTCCTCGTATGCGTCGACAGGACCGGCGAAGCCTGGCGCACGTCTGGACCGCGAAACCCGTTCGAGCCGTGGCCAGGATACCGGGGGTTGATCGACCTCACCTACTCACAGCGGCGGCAACCGCTCTTCACCGAAGGCGGCGTGAAAGGGGGCCTCGACTTCGCTCCATCCTTCCTCGCCTCGCGCATCGCGAGCGATCTCTATCTGGCGGAGCGCGCCATCCCATGGGGCGTCGAGTACCTGGACGGGGCCGCGCGATGGGTGGTGGCCGAGGCCGCGCCTGCGGTGACCATCGCCAGGTCCAGCGTGGTCAAGGCGGACGGGACGCTCTGGCGGTGGGGGGACAACAGGCTGGGTCAGTTGGGGAACGGCACGACGGTGTCGCGCCAGGAGCCCAACCTGGTTCCCGACTTCGCCCTGTTCAACGACACGTGGCTTCTCGAGGACCCAGATGCGGACGGTCTCAGCAACGTCGAGGAGCTGGACCTCGGGACAGACCCCTACCTCGACGACACGAACCAGGACGGCGTGTCCGACGGCCTGCCGGTTGGCGGCGAGATGGACCCCGTCAGTGTCGACGTCGACGGTGATGGCCTCACCAATGCCCAGGAGGCCGCCCTCGGCACGAATCCGCTGGCCGCCGATTCCGACGCAGACGGCGTGGCCGACGGGGCGGACGTCTTTCCGCTCGATCCCGCCCGGTCGGCACCTGGCAGCCCCGACCCGAGCGACACCACTCCGCCCCACATCCAACTGGTCGAGCCCGCGAATGCGGTGTTCGTTTCTTCCCATCCGTGAGGACCTCGATGAGCGCCAAATCCGGCCAGCGCCGTGAGAAGCTGACGCGATTCGCCAGGAGGACGTTCGCCGTCCTGGCGTTGCAGGCGATCGTCTGGACGCCCTTGCCCGCAGGGGCCGAAGACCAACCGCCGCACATGCGGGGCACGGTGCGTGGCGACGGCTCGACGCCCCCTCTGGGGTTCAGACTGAGCAGCGATACCGCCCTTTTCGTAGGGTTCCCGACTGCGTTCGAGGTGGCCTTCACGCCCATCGAGAGGCCTCTCCCGAAGGAGGGGTCCGTCGCCTTCGACGAGGAAGTGGGCTCGCATTCCACGCCGAGGCTCTACGAGCTGCGCTCGATCACGAACGGGAAGATGTTCCTGAACGGAAACCCCGCAGGCCACTGGCGGTCGGAGCCGTACTTCCGCTCCACGGCGATCGTCACTTGCCCACTGAACGGCACCTGCGCGCCCGAGATCGACGCGAAGCTCTACGCGAAGTGGGGCAACGTCAAGGGCCTCGTCCACATCACCGATGGCACTCCGTCACCCTGGACGTTCCCGATCTATGCCACGCCCGCCTCTCCGGTACCCGCGGGCGGAGAGTCGGAGTTCAATACGCGCTGGACCAGCTTCAACCTCGTCGACGGCGTCTTCTCGTTCCTCCCGTCGCAGCTCTACGTCGGCGCCGATCCAAGCTGGTCTCCGCAGTGCTTTCCGCCGACCCACACCCATGCGTGCGAGGCCGTACCCGTCGATCCGGCCAACCAGTGGGGCCTGCGTGTCGTCGGCGATGGAGGCGTCGATGGCACGAAGAGCAAGATGCTGTACTCCAACGGACAGGGGACCTTCGACTGGAAGATAACGCTCTCGACCAAGCTGAAGAAGGAACAGATCGTCCAGGTCAGGAGCAGCGAATGGACACCGGTGCTCTTCGAGCTCACGCTCCAGGACGTCTTCGACTTGGCGGAGGAACAGCGCGAGCTGCGGGACAAGTCCTGCAACGCGCCTCACCCGGTCAGCCTGATCACCGGCAACGTGTTCCTGGACCACACGGATGTCAGCCTGCCGGGCCTGTACCGGGACTTCGAGTTCACCCGGCACTACAACAGCATCGGTGGTCCGGTAGCGCGGGGCGGCATCGCGGTGGGGTCGGGTCCCCTCGGCAAGGGCTGGACCCACAGCTTCAGCACCAACGTCGAGAAGATCTCGGACTACATCTACCGGATCTGGCAGGCGAACGGCGTCCCGGCATACTTCACCGATCCCGACGAGGACGGTGTCTTCGGGCTGATGGGCGTGACACACCATCTCGAGACGCTGCGGGTGACCGCGACGGGTTACACGCGCGCTCATCGTGAAGGCGGCACGGAAGATTTCGACACGCTGGGTCGTCTCCAACGCCTCACCGACCGCCTCGGACGCGTGACCACGCTGAGCCGCGACGCACGCGGCCGGCTGAGCACGATCACCTCACCCGAGGGCCGGACCCTCACCCTGGAGTATTCGGGATACGACGCAACCATCGCGCGGCTCATCGGCTCCGCTGGCGTCATCGCCGAGTACTCGTACGATCGCGGCCGCCTCAGCCAGGTTCGCTACGCGGACGGCACGGGATACCGGTATTCCTACAGTGAGCATTCCCAGCTCACGACCGTGACCGACTTTCAGGGCGTGGTTCTGGAGCGCCACGGCTACACGTACGCGCAGACGATCGGCGCGGGCGACCGCCCCAAGGCCGCCTGGAGCGAGCTCAACAACGGGACCGAGCGGCACACCTTTACGTACGAGGAAGGACGCACCCTCGTCACGAACGCCAAGGGAGGCGTCTCGACCTTCGAGTACAGCGAGAAGCCGTCCGGCCGCTATATCACGAAGATCACGGGGTGCAGCTTCTGCGGTGACAACCAGGGTGGGACGCTGGTGCGCGACTTCGACGACGACGGTCGCCTACGCTCGTACACGGACGCGGACCTGCACACGACCACCTACGAGTACACCGGCCCTGACTTGACGGCGGTCATCGACGCCTTGGGCCGCACCACGAGCTATGGCGGCCACGACGCTTACGGCCGGCCCGGCACCATCACCGAGCCGGGCCGCGGGACCACCACCCTCACCTGGTCGCTCGAGGGCCTGCGCAGCATCGAGCTGCCGGGCGGCGAGACCACCACCTACACCTATGTGGACCAGCGCCTGAGCCGCATCGACACGGCGGCTGGGGCGTCATACGGCTTCGACATCACCGCCCTGGGCGAGCTGCGCTCGATGACCGACTCGCGCCGCAAAGCCACGTCCTTCACCTACGACGCCATGGGCCGCCTCGAGACGAGCACCCTGCCGGACGGCACCACCACGCGCATCGTACGGGACGTCCGCGGCCGTCCCACCGTCATCGAGCGGGCCGACGGGAAGAAGGCCCGCTTCGCCTACGATGCCTCGGGCCGACTGTCGGAGCGGCGCGACGAGGCCGGCGAGCTGTGGCGCTACTCCTACGACGCCTACAACCGGCTGCAGGCGGTGCTGGACCCCTTGCGGGGCACCACGCGCTTGACTTTCGACACGATGTCGCATCCCACCTCGGTGACCGACGCGAAAGGACAACGGACGGAGTTCGTCTACGACGACTTCGGGCGGCTCATCGAGATGGCGGACCCGATGGACGGGACAGAGGAGTACACCTACTACCCCGGCGGGCGGCTCAAGACCAGGCGGGACCGGAAGGGCACCATCACCACGTTCACCTACGACGCGATCGGCCGGCTGACCGGCAAGAGCTACAGCGACGGGACCCCGCCGCTGAGTATCAGCTACGACGACGACGCGCGGACGGTCACGCTTGCGAACGCAACCGACACCATTACTCAGCGCTACGAGCCCTCCGGGGTCCTCGCGTCGGAGGCGAGCGTCCGCAACGGCAGCAGCGTCTCCTACACATACAGGGGCGGCTACTTGCGCGAGACAGCTGCTCTCGACGGCTTGCTCGTCAAGTACGGCTACGAGGGCGACTTCGTGCGGTCGCTGGAGGCCGCGGGGCGGAGCTTCGGCTTCACCTATGACGAGCACGGACGGCGAAAGACGCTCAGCTACCCGAACGGCCTCACCACCGTCTCGAGCTACGCGACGCACCTGCCGTGGCTCGAGGAACTGCGCCTGGAGGGCACGGCGGCGGGCTTCGACGTCGCCTACACGCACGACGCCGTCGGGAACCGTCTCAGCAAGACCGTGGCGGGACTAGCTGAGAGCTACGGCTACGATCCGCTCGATCGGCTCACGCGCGTGGACCGCACCGCACCCGCACCCACGACGTCGCTTTTCGGCTACGACCCCGTCGGCAACCGCACGAGCCAGCAGATCGCCGGCGTGAGCCGGACGCTCAGCTACGACGCGCGCAACCGCCTGCTCTCGAGCGAGGCGGGCACGAGCCTGCGGGTGACCGGCACGACGAGCGAGCCTGCCGTCGTGACCGTGCAGGGCCAGCCGGCCCGCATGCTCCCCGGCGGTGCCTTCGAAGCCGACGCCGCCGGGTCAGGGGCACAGACGACGCTCACCGTCACAGCCACCGACGCGAGCGGCAACACGCGCACGAACACCTACGAGGCGATCTCGCCCGGAGGCTCCGGATCCTACAGCTACGACGCGAACGGGAACCTGACCGGCAAGACCGAGGCCGGCGTCGTCTGGGCCTACGAGTGGAACGCCGAGAACCAGCTCCTGCGTGTCACGAGAAACGGCACCGAAGCCGCCCGCTTCGCCTATGACCCGCTCGGCAGGAGGGTCGCCAAGCTCGCCGGCGGAGTCACCACCAGCTACACGTACGACGGGATGGACATCCTGAGAGAAGCCGTCGACGACGGCGCCAGCACGACGAGCTACCGCTACATCCACGGCCCCGGCATCGACGAGCCGCTCGCGCGAATCGACCACGCCGGCCAGGCGAGCTACTATCACGCCGACGGTCTCGGCTCGATCGTGAGGATGACCAGCCAGGCGGGCGACATCGTGCAGTCCAGGCAGTACGACGCCTGGGGCAACCCCGAACTCGGCGCGGACCTGCCCGGTTATGCCTTCACCGGCAGAGAGTGGGACCCCGAGACCGGGCTCTACTACTACAGAGCCAGATACTACGATCCCAAGATCGGACGGTTCATCAGCGAGGATCCGATCGGATTCCAGGGCGGAGTGAACTTCTACGGGTATGGACGCAACAACCCGACGAACTTCGTTGATCCGAGCGGCTTGGATTCGTGGTTCTATAGCACCACAACCAAGACGCTGACCTACATCGGCCCGACGATTCAAAGCTGGCCCGCAGGAACGGGGCCATGGGGCAACGGAGCGCTGCCACCTGGCAGCTACACGGTCAACGGTAGCCCTGTGACGGTGCCACCGTCGAATCCACAGCAGGCCTCCTATTGTGATGGGGCTGGCAATTGCTGGTGGCAGCCTATTACGCCCAACTTCCCCACGACTCGAACGGGCCTTGGAATCCATCCCGACGGAGGAACAGCTGGGACGGCCGGGTGCATCGGCGCGACGGGCGCGGACACATCTGATCTCCGACAGCAGCTCACCCAGACTCCTGGCCTGTCCCTCACGGTTGGGCCGGGATCGCTTCCCAATGGACCGGTCAGCCCACCCTTGCCGCCTGCGCTCGCATGGCTAGTCTCACTGCTGCGGTAGCTCTATATCCTTGGGCCGCTCCCAAAAGACCGACATGTTCATAAGGCACTTTGTCGTAGTGTCGTGTTTGTTCGTCGGAACGCAGGCCGGGCTCAGCTTTGCGGAAGCAAGGGCTCCGGAGGGAGACGCTATAGCCCTGACGACGTTGCTGCAGGAGAAGGCGTGCCCAACACTGCGTGACTACTACAGGTTCATCGGTGAAGGCACGGAAAGCGAGCTGAGAATGGAACTCGTCGCCTGTGCCGAGAAAGGCTTCTCTCCCTCCCCAGACGACGCTAGGTGCGTCGAATACACTCGCCGGCGGGCCGAACTCGCCGACGAAGTACCTTCTTTCTATCTGACGTGGCTCAAGAGCCGTTTCCCGGCGAAAGGCCCCGTGGCTGTAGTCGAGGTGAAAGAGATCAGGCAACCGAACGTGATCGAGCACCAGTTGATTTCGGCACGGGTCGGAACAGTGGAAGTCGTGTTCTTTCGCCAGCTGGGAGCCAGTGGGCCGTTTGGCCGAATCGACGTGGTCAGTATTGGTGGCGAGCCTGTGGCTCGATTGTTTGAAGAGGAAATGAAGCGGCGCAGGAAGGCTGGCACCCGGGGTGTCGCGAAGCCGTAGCCTGGCCAAGGCTTGACCGTGAAGCGGCTTTCCAGCCTTGCGGGGTGCCGGCTGTGGGGCCGGCGTCTTTGAGGGCGGTACGGTCTTCCGACTGATCAGCGATCAATGAGCACGACGCGAGCGGCGAAGATGCAGGCCGTGTTCGTGGTGCAACACTACGCCGATGTCGCACACGGAGCGATGCGGCGGCAGTACCAGCGACTCATCAGGACCTTGCCGCCTCACCTGGACGACGGATACCTTTTCGCCCTGGCTCTTGCGGATCTCCTGAAGGCGGCTCGCGTGGCAAGGAAGCACGCGGCGGGTCCTGGCATCACGAAGGCCGTGTCCGATTTCGAGAGGTCCGTTCCTCACGCGAAGGACTTCCGTGATCTTCTGGAGCACTGGGATGCGTATGCCGAGGGCAAGGGAAAAGCACAGGGTCGCCTGGGACTGACAAAGGGACGCCCCTGGTTCTGGTGGACCAGCACGTCACCACCGATCCTTCGTATCGGTGGGTCCAAAGCGGGATTGGATCTCGATGTGACCGAAGCAAAGAGGGCGGGCGCTGCGCTATACCAGGTGATCCGAAAGGCCCTGAACCTTGCGCTGCGAGAGACATGAGACTGGCCACGTCTTCTTGCGGGCCCGATCGGCTGGTGCGCGCACGCCCGCGTCCTTTCACGCGCGGTGCAGAAGACGGGCAGGGATGGTGAGCACCGCGCGCGCCAGGCCGCGGCCGTGCGCTCTGGCTACGGCAGAGGCGGCCGCCATGTCGTGCGAGCTCGGCTGGAACGGGAGCTCGCCCGACATCGCAGCGGCTTCCTTGAGGGTCCGGCTCCGGCGCGACGGCTGGTGAGCGGGCCGATCTGCTTCTGATGGACGAGCGCCTCCGTTCAACCGGCGATGGAGCAGACAGGGCCGGGCGGGGATGGAGCCCTGCAGCTCATCGCGCGATTGAACGGGAAGCGCTCGCCGGCTTGTCGGCTGTGTGCTTGTGGTCACGACGCGCCTCCGCCGGACCAACGGCCCCCGTAAGCTTCCCTGAGCTGCGCGGCGCTTTGGTGCGCCCCTCAGACCTCGGCCAGCGCACGTGCGAGGGCCCGGAACGGGGAGCGGCGGCTACTCCGGCGCTGAGCGCCGCTCTCGCGACGGCCCTCGAGGCGGCTCATTAACGACGAGCGGGCGCCGAGGCTCCGGGCCGAGCGCTGAGACATTTGGGCACCTCATGCCAGATCCCAGAATCATGACCCAGAAGCTAGGGCGGGAATCACCTGGCTCACCCGGATTCGGCGTTCGGCTCGTCCCGCCTTATCCTTGTCGCGCTTGACGCATTGGAATCACGGCCGACCCAGGACGCTCGCGGCGCTCGCCGCGCTCGCCTTCGCGCTCGCCTCGCTCGCGGCGACGACGCTGGCCCAGGACCAGCCGCTCGCCGGCGTCGAGGTCCGCCAACCCGTCGCGCGCGCAGTCATCGACCTCCGAGCGGAGCTGTCTCCGGAGTTCCGCGCCGAACACCAGCCACGCCGCGCCATCCACCCGCCGCTCGGCCCCACCGCCGGTCGCACGGGCGAGGTGCCCGCGCCGAGCGCCCCCGCCGCCGCGGCGCCGGCACGCGAGGGCTTCCCCATGCCGCTCGGCCCGTCGCCCTCGATCACCGAAGACTTCGAAGCGCTGCCCGACGACATGAACGTCATTCCCCCTGACACGTTCGGCGCCGTGGGGCCGAGCCACCTACTCGTCACGCTCAACAGCGAGGTGCGCGTGTCGAGCCGCACCGGAGCGCCGCTCGTCCCCGACCGCACGCTCAACGGCTTCTGGGGCCCTGTGCTCGCCGGGGGCGGCGGCACTTTCGACCCGCGCGCGGTCTACGACCCCTACGCGAACCGCTGGATCATGGTGAGCTGCGACGACGCGCAAGCCTCGACCTCGGCGCTCCTGCTCGCCGTGTCGCAGAGCGGGGATCCCACCGGGACCTGGAATGGTTACCGCTTCGACGTCGACGCCAGCAACACGCGGTGGGCCGACTACCCGAGCGTCGGCTTCAACGCCAAGTGGGTGGTGGTGCAGTTCAACCTGTTCACGTTCGCGGGCAGCTTCGTGCGCTCGGAGATCTACGTGTTCGACCGCATCGCGCTCTATGCCGGCACCATCTCGGCGCGAGGATTCTCCGACACCTTGGGCTTCACGCAGGTGCCGGCGCTCACCTACGACATGACGCAGAACGACCTCTACCTGCTGGAGGCGTATATCCCGAGTCTCCCCCAGCTGCAGCTCAGAAAGATCTCGGGGGCCCTCGGCAGCGAGGCGATCACGACGGTCGGCTTCCCCTTGGCGGGGTCCTGGAATTTCCAACCGCCCACGGCGGACCACGCCCCCCAGCTCGGCGCGACGGAGAAGATCGCGACCAACGACGCTCGCATCCAGAATCTCGTGTTCCGCAATGGCACGCTTTGGGCCAGCCACACGGTGTTCTTCACGACGCCGGACCGCGCGTCGGTGCAGTGGTGGCAGCTCGATCCGGCGAACGCCGGCGTGCTCCAAAACGGACTCGTCGACGACTCGAACGGGGACAACTTCTACGCCTTCCCGAGCATCGCGGTCAACAAGTTCGGCGACGCGTTCCTCGGCTTCTCGTGCTTCGCCGCGACACGCTTCGCGAGCGCCTGTTACGCCTTCCGCCGCTCGACGGACGCGCCCGGCACGTTCCAGGACGTGGCGACGCTCAAGCAAGGCGAGGCCAAGTACTACAAGACTTACAGCGGCACCGAAAACCGCTGGGGCGACTACAGCGCGACGCAGGTGGATCCGTTCAACGACGTAGGGTTCTGGACGATCCAGGAGTACGCGATGACCCCCACCCTCACACCCGAGGACCGCTGGGGCACCTGGTGGGGCCACCTCGAGCTGCCGCCGGACATCACGATTGGCGACGTCTCGCTCGCAGAGGGCAACAGCGGGACGACGAACGCGCGCTTCACGATCTCGCTGTCGTTCCCGAGCACGCAGACGGTCGAGGTGGACTGGATCGCCGCTAACGGGACCGCGACGCTCGCCGACAACGACTTCCAGGCCGCTTCCGGCCGGGCGAGCTTCGCCCCCGGCGTGACCTCACTGCTGGTCGACGTGCCGATCGTGGGTGACCTCAAGCTCGAGCCCAACGAGACGTTCGTCGTGGACCTCTCGAACCCGCTCTTCGGGGTCATCACCGACGCGCAAGGCCAGGGCACGATCCTGAACGACGACCCCGTGCCGCGCCTGTCGATCGACGACGTGCGGATCGTCGAAGGCAACGCAGGGCCAGCGACCGCGACCTTCACACTCACGTGGTCGAACCCGAGCGCCATGCTCGCGTCGGTGACGTTCAACACGAGCGACGGCAGCGCCGTTCAACCGAGCGACTACGGAACGAACTTCGGCATCCTAAACTTCTTTCCGGACGACACTCCGGAAACGCTCGACTTCCTCGTGCAAGGAGACATGACGCCGGAGCCTAACGAGACGTTCCATGTCGACCTTTCCGCTCCGAGCGGCGTCGTGCTCGCCGATCGACGCGGTGTCGCCACGATCCTCGACGACGACGGCCCGGCACAGCCGGACGTCAGCTCCTTCACCATCGTCTCCGACGGGGGGACGACCGCGGCGAGCGGGCACAACCGGCTGCAATGGCTGAATCCGGTCGGGGGCAGCCCGATCGAGCTGCGCATCCGCTTCAACAAGGGCAACCCCTGCGTACCCCCGGACCCGGCCTTCCCGGCCGGCCCGTCCTTCGACGTCATCTCGCTCGCTCCCAGCGGGGCGCCGGGCGAGGCACGCTTCCACGACCACAACACGCTCGACCTCGACACCTCCTACTGCTACACGTTCTGGGTGATCCACTCCGGCCCCGTCGCCTCCGCCGGCGTGTCGGGGATCGGCCGGCCGTTCAACGCAGCGGGCAAGCTGAAGTGGAAGTACGCGACCGGCACGGGCACGACCGGGGTCGCGCCGCCCACGGTCGCGTTCGACGGAGTCTTCGCGGTCGACAACTCGGGCGACGTGCACGCGATGCGGCGCTCGGCGACGGGCGGCCCGTGGCCTGCGGGCCCGCCTGTCTGGTACCCGACCGACTTCGCCTCTCCGTCCCAGGCCCGAAACCCCATCGTTCCCCTGGGCCTCGTCTCGAGCGCCTTCATCACGACCCAGGACGGCCGAGTTCATTCGGTGGACACGAAGACCGGCGCCGTGAATTGGAGCCGGGCGCTGTCACCCGCTGCCGTCAACGGAGCACCCGCCGGCATCTTCACGGCCTTCGGCGGCGAGCACGACGCGATCTTCGTGGGCACGAGCGCGGGCGACAACAACGTCTTCCACGCGCTCGACCCCGGGACGGGCCTGCCGATCACGTCCTTCGGGCCCCCGGGCAATCCCGGCATCGGGCCCATCCTCGCCATGGCGGCCGTCGACTACTCGCGCAATCTGCAGAACCGCGTGTACTTCGCAAGCCGCAAGGGCAGCGCTTCCGAGACGCTGTGGTGCCTCGAGCTGGGGACTGCCGGACCGGTGAGCTTTACGCCCAAGTGGAAGGTGGACCTGGGCAACATCAACGGCAGCCCGGTGCTGCGCAACGGCCGCATCTACGTCGGGACGGAAGCCGGCGAAGTGAAGTCGGTTCGCGCCGACGACGGCATGGACGTGCGCACGGTCGACCTCCTCGACGGCCCGATCAAGGGCTTCGTGTTCCCCGACCGCGCGAGCGACGACGTCTACGTCTCGACCGACGGCAAGGTCTGGCGCCTCACCGATACCGCGGGCGGATGGGTCAACCCATGGGGCGCGGGCGTGGGCGTGAGTGTGCCGAATCCGTCGACGCCGCTGCTGCGGCCGGGCGCGACGCACGTGTACGTCGGCGGCGGGGACGGCCAGCTCTATCAGCTCACGCTTCCCGGAGGTGCGCTCACGTCGATCGCGCTCGACTACGACCCGGCGGCGTTCGTCGTCGGCGCGCCCTCCTACGACACGGGCTTCGGCCTGGTCCACGTCGGCAGCGTGCGCGGCGTCTTCTATGCGGTCGAGGTGCCGCTGCCGTGAGGGGACTGCCATGCTGGTGATGCTCTCCGCGCTGCTCGCGGCCGCGCCGCTCGGCGCGCCCGCGGCCCACGCGGCCCGCGAGCGGCCCGCCGCATGCGCGGTCGTCGAGATCGGATCGGAGCAGGCGCCGCGACGCCGCCACAGCTTCCGGGCGACGCGCATCCTCGATCTCCAGTTCGACACGCTCCTCTCTGGGGGCATGGTGCACGAGCGCTCCCTGCAGCTGCGCCTCTACACGCCGCAAGGCTTCCTGTACCAGGTGCTCGAGACGACGCTCGACCCCGGCCGTGGAGGGAAGCGCCGCTTCGAGGCGCGGCTGCCGGTGGCGGGCACGTCGATCATGGCGAGCGGGCTCTACGGCCGCTGGAAGGTCGTCCCCTACCTCGACGGCCGGCGCGAGGCGTGCGGCCTGGGGCGGAGCTTCGTGATCAAGCCATAACCGGAGGTTGCCGAGGATGAGGATCACGCGCGCGCTGGCGACGCTGGGGATGGCTGTCGCCCTCGGCGGCTCGGCCGCGGGCGAGGACCGCTGGACGGAGTTCCGCGGCCCCTCCGGGACGGGCCACTCCGACTCCACCGGCCTGCCGCGCGAGTGGAGCGAGTCGAAGAACGTCGCCTGGAAGACAGAGGTCCACGGCCGTGGCTGGTCGTCGCCGGTCGTGCTCGGAAAGC
>Ga0326597_10006177_pt1 | contig 16458 bp, 14 predicted proteins | sample RVTome_12_FD_203789 | JGI IMG/M metagenome (GOLD analysis project Ga0326597, IMG submission 203789) | Soil microbial communities from uranium-contaminated site in the Upper Colorado River Basin, Wyoming, United States - RVT100D185 | ecosystem: Environmental > Terrestrial > Soil > Contaminated >...
CGCAGGCACATGTCGCCGCGCCCGATGGCCGGTTCCTCCCACCGAGGACGCCCCGCCCGATCGCGCACGCGCTGTGGGAAGTGATCCGCCATCCGGGGCGTCCCGCGTCGCAGATGATTTGGATCTACGCGGTCGGGATGCTCGCGCTCAATTCGGTCATCGGCGTGATGTCGCTGTACCTCATTGACAGCTTCGGGTTCACCGAAAAGAACCTGGGCTACGTCTTCACCGTGTTCAGCGTCGTCGGGGTGGTGCTGCGGATCGGCCCGGTCGGATGGGTGAACGCCAGGTTCGGTGAGGTGCGCACGCTGCGGCTCGGCGCGACGCTGATGGTGGTTGGGCTCACGCTGCTCCCGTTCCCGAAGAGCTTCTCCGTGTTCGTCGTGTGCCTGCTCCTGGTGCCGGCGGGGACCGCGTTTCTGTTCCCCGCTACGTCATCCCTCGTAAGCCAGCGGACCGACCGGCACGAGCTCGGCCTCACGATGGGAGTGCAGCAGACGTTCCGCGGGATCATGGCCATCGTCGGCCCCATCGGGGCGACGCTCGTTTACGAGACGCTGGGCCACGGCGTGCCGTTCTGGATCGCGGCGGGCACCATGGCCGTGGCACTCATGCTGTCCTCGCAGGTGCGTCACGCGCCGGTCGCGGAGCCCGCCTAGGCTGTTACTTTGATGACGTGCCCATGACGCTCGCCATCGCGCTCGCCGCGGCCCTCCTGTGGCCCAGCCCGGCCTCCACGCCGGTGAACCCCAGGCTGGTCGTCGTCATCACCGTCGACGGGCTCCGCCCCGATTACCTGCTGCGCTGGAAGGCCCAGCTCACCGGCGGCTTCGCGGTGCTCCACGCCGACGGTGCCGTGTTCACCAGCGCGTTCCAGGACCACGCCGTGACCGAAACGGCGCCCGGCCACGCGACCGTCCTGTCGGGGCGTTGGCCGGCGCACACCGGCATCCTCACCAACGTGTTGGGCGTGGGGGACTCGACCGCGCCGCTGGTCGAGACGCGCGGTCCCGGCGCCTCGCCGCGGCGGTTCCGTGGCACGGCTTTCTTCGATTGGTTGCTCGCCGCCGATGGCGCCAGCCGCGCGTTGTCGGTTTCCCGCAAGGATCGCGGGGCGATCCTGCCGGTCGGCTCGGCGCGCCAGGAGGTGTACTGGTACCAGGGCGGGAAGTTCACCACGAGCACGTACTACCGGGATTCGCTGCCGCCCTGGGTGCGGGCCTTCAACGCCCTGCGCATCCCCTTCAAAGCCGCCGGGCGCGAGTTCGGCACGCTGCTGCCGGACAGCGCCTACGCCGAGGTGGACAGCGCGACCTGGGAGAACGGTGGCCACGACCTCACGTTCCCGCATCGCCTGCCGACCGACAGTGCGCGTGCCGAGATCGCGTTCGCGGGGTCGCCGCCGATGGACTCGCTCATCCTCGCGTTCGCCCTGGCGGGCGCCGAGTCGCTGAAGCTGGGCAAGGGGAACGCGACGGATCTGCTCGCGGTCGGCCTCTCCACGACCGACGCGATCGGGCATGCCTTCGGTCCCGATTCGCGCGAGATTCACGACCAGGTGCTGCGGCTGGACGGTTACCTTGGGTGGTTCCTCGAGCGGTTGTTCGCCCGCTACGGTCGCCACAGGCTGCTGGTCGTGCTCACGGCCGACCATGGCGTCACGCCGTTTCCCGAGTTCTCGCGCATGCACGGGCACCCCGACGCCCGCTGGGTCAGCATCGACACGCTGGTGACCACCGTCAACCAGCAGCTCGACCGGGTGACGGCCGCCGCGGCGCCGCGTCAATGGCTGGACTTCGATACCGGATTGCTGTTCCTGCGCGACAACGGCCGGCTGGCGGCGACCGGCGTGCGTCCCGACAGCGTGCTGGCCGACGTCGCGCGTCGCATCCGCGCCGTCCCGGGCGTCGCGCGCACCGACCGGCCCGCCGACCTCGCCACCGCCGACACGGCGGCCGATCCGGTGGCGCGGCGCTGGCTGCACCAGCTCGTTCCGGACGCCGGCGTGGCTCTCGTCGTCACATTGGCCGAGTGGAACGCGTGGTCGTACGGCGGCGGGATCGCCTACGCGGCGCACGGGCAGCCCTCGGACCTCGACGCCCACGTTCCGCTGATTCTGTGGGGGAAGGGCGTGCGGGCTGGAATCTACGGGACCCGGGCGGCCACGGTGGACATCGCGCCGACGTTGGCGCGGCTGTTGGGACTGGCGCCGTTGTCGATCCCCGACGGCAGAATCCTCAGCGAGGCGCTGTCGGGGCGTTGAGGTCTTCCCTTTCGGAAGAGAGCTTCATAATCTCTTCAGGTGACCCTCGGTCGCACCGGGTACGTTGCAGCGCAGGGTTTTCGGGAGGAGCGCATGCGGGCTGAAGGAAGGAGATCGATGGCGGTCAGAATTCTCGCCGGCATGACACTGGCGGGGATGTCACTGCTGTTACTCCAACCTCTGCCGTTGCGTCACAGCGGGTCGCATGGGTGCGATCAGCCCGGAGCGGCGACGACTCACGCGGTTGTCCTGACCCACGAGTCGGTGGGGTGTGATCATACCGACGGCGTCTGTCTCGCGACCATGGGATGCGTCACGGTGGCGGCAGCCGTTGCGCCGACCAGGATGGCGCTTTCCGCTCCCGATGTACCGAGATCCCGCATCGGTCTCGGCGTCATGCTTGCCGCGGATCTCTTCAAAGCCGGCCCGCCGACTCCTCCACCCAACAGCTGATCCTCCTCGCCTGCGGGCGAGAGCGCGAGGCCGCGGATTGTCCGTGGCCTGACCTTGTGCTCACCCCGACGGCCACGTCGGGGTCGAGGAGGATGCAATGAACACCGCGTTGAATACTCGGGCGCTGGCTCTCGCCGGCGCTGCGACCGGCGCCCTGATCGCCGTCTTCTACAACTTCTTCGCTAGGCCCGCCCGGGGTCAGGTATGAGGCGCCCGTGAACGGCCCCGTCATGCCAGTGAGCGCGGCCGCGTTGCTCGTCCTCCTGGCGACAGGCAGCGTGGCCGCCCAGGCGGCCCCTTCCGACACGTTGCGGCTGTCCGACGCTTTGCAGGCGGCGCTCGCGATCAACCCGATGCTCAAAGCCGCGCGACTCTCGGCCGCGGCCGCCGTGCAGCGGATCGGACCCGCCGGAGCCTTGCCGGATCCCCAGCTCCAGCTCGGGCTCATGAACCGGATGGCGTCCGAGTTCGGGTCCACGATGGATCCGATGACGATGGACCAGGTCCAGCTCATGCAGATGCTGCCGTGGCCCGGGAAGCTCGGCAACGCGCGGCGCGCGGCGCGCCACGGCGCGGCCGCCGCCGAGGCGGACGCCGACGAGCAAGCCCGTATGCTCGCGGCCGGCGTTCAGATGGCGTACTACGAGGCGGCCTTCGCAGACCGCGCGCTCGAGGTGATGGAGCGCACGCGGGGCTTGCTGCGCGATTTCTTGAGCGTCGCGACCACGATGTACGCGGTGGGGTCGGGAATCCAGCAGGACGTGCTCCGGGCTCAGGTGGAGGTGGCGCGCATGGGCGAGGAGATCACGCGCATGACGCAGATGCGGATCGCTGCCGCGGCTCGGCTCAACGCGCTCCTGGGCCGGGAGGCGACGAGTCCGATCGGCGCGCTCGAGCTGCCCGACCTGCCCGTTCAGGATCTCCCGCCTTCGGACACGCTGATCGCCTGGGCGCTCGGCTCGCGGCCCGCGCTCCGGGCGGGGGCCGAGCGGGTGGCCGCGGCCGAGGCGTCGCTCCGCGCCGCGCGGCGCGAGCTGTTCCCGGATTTCCAGGTCGGCGTGCAGTACCAGCGCCGCCCGGCGTTTCTCGACATGGTGAGCCTCATGGTCGGGGTGAACCTGCCGATCTTCGCCGGCGCGAAGCAGCTCCCCATGCGCCGCGAGATGGCGGCGATGCGGGACATGTCGGAGGCCGAGCTCTTGAACCTGCGCAACGAGACGGTCGCGCGGATTATCGAGAGTCGCGCTCGCGCCGCGCAGGACCGGAATCTCGCCCGGCTGTACCGCGGCAGCATCCTGCCGCAGGCGCGCTCCGCCGTGCAGGCATCGCTCGCGAGCTACCGGGTGGGCCGCGTGACGTTCATGCAGCTCGTGGACAATCAAATGACCGTGAACCGCTACGAAACCGAGTCCTACCGCCTCTTCGCCGACTATCACCAGGCGGCGGGAGAGCTGGAAGCCATCGTCGGCCGCCCGCTGACTTCGGGTGCCGGCCAGCCCGGAGGAGGGCAGCCATGAAGCGACTCGTGACGATTCTCGCCACGGCGGGGGCGCTGTTGGCGGCCTGCCGCGGCAAGCCGGAGCCGGACGCGATGGCCGGGATGGACATGAGCGGGTCGCCGCCCGTGGATTCGGGGCGCGCGGAGCGGGCTCCCGTGCACCTGACCGCCGAGCAGGCGCGGGCGATCGGGGTCTCGTTCACGGTCGTGAAGCGCGGGCCGCTCGCGCGCACCGTGCGGACGGTTGGCCAGGTCGTCCCGGCGGAGCCGGGGCTCGCCGACATCACCACGAAGATCGACGGGTTCGTCGAGGAGCTGTACGTGAACGCCACGGGCGTCACGGTGCGCCGCGGCCAGCCGCTGCTCACGCTCTACAGTCCCATGCTCGTCGCGGCGCAGGAGGAGCTGCTCGCCGCCAGGCGCCTGGGGGCCGCGGTGGACTCGACCGATCAGGAGGCGTGGCGCAACGCCCAGGCGCTCGTCGAGGCCGCGCGCCGTCGGCTGGCCTACTGGGACATCTCGCCCGACCAGATCGAGCGCGTGGAGCGGACGGGCGAGGTGACGAAGACGCTCGTGCTGAAGGCGCCGGTCAACGGCGTCGTGCTTGAGAAGATGGTCGTCGTCGGTCAGTCGGTGATGCCGGGGATGAAGCTGTATCGCATCGCGGACCTCGCCACGGTCTGGATCGAGGGCGCGGTGTTCGAGCAGGACCTCGCGCTCGTGCGCGTCGGCGCGCCGGTGCGGGCCGAGCTCGCCGCGCATCCGGGGCGGGCGTTCGCCGGCCGGGTGAGCTTCGTGTGGCCGACGGTAGACGAGCAGAGCCGCACCGCGCGGGTCCGCGTGGCGTTCGCGAATTCCCGCGGGCTGCTCAAGCCGGGCATGTACGCGACCCTCTTCTTCGAGGCGATCGTGGGCTCCGACGTCCTGCAGGTGCCGGCGGAGGCGGTCGTCATGACTGGCGAGCGGAATCTCGTCTTCGTGGTTGGGCCGGATGGCGCCCTCGCGCCGCGCGAGATCGTGCTCGGCGCGCGCGCCGGAGGGCGGTTCCAGGTGCTCAGCGGCCTCGCCCAGGGCGAGCGGATCGTGGCGTCGGCCAACTTCCTGGTGGACGCCGAGTCCCGGCTCGCGACCGGCGGCGGCATGGCCGGCATGCCGGGAATGCCAGAGATGCCCCGGGGCGCGGAGCAGAAAAAGCCATGATCGCGAATGTCATCGCGTGGTCGCTGCGCAACCGTTTCCTCGTCGGGCTGGGCACGGTTGCGCTCGTCCTGGCCGGGGTTTGGGCCATCGCCACGACTCCGATCGACGCCTTGCCGGACCTCTCGGACGTGCAGGTCGTGATCCAGACCGAGTTCTCGGAGCAGGCGCCGCAGATCGTCGAGGATCAGGTCACCTACCCGATCGCCTCGGAGATGCTCAAGGTCCCCGGGTCGCGCGTCGTACGGGCGTACTCGTTCTTCGGGCTGTCGCTTGTCTACGTGCTGTTCGAGGATGGCACGGACCTCTACTGGGCCCGCTCGCGCGTGCTCGAATACATGAACGGACTGCGGCAACGGTTGCCGCAGGGGGTGGAGCCGACGCTGGGCCCCGACGCGACCGGCGTCGGCTGGGTGTTCGAGTACGTGCTCGAGAGCGACTCGCACGACCTAGCCGAGCTCCGGACGCTCCAGGACTGGTACCTCCGCTACCAGCTTACCGCGATCCCCGGAGTGTCTGAGGTCGCGAGCCTGGGCGGGTACGTCAAGCAGTATCAGGTCGAGGTCGATCCCGAGAAGCTGCGCGCGTTCCGCATTCCCGTGATGCGCGTGGTGGAGGCGATCGGGACTCACAACGCGGACGTCGGCGCACGCGTGATCGAAATGGGGGGCCGGGAGTACATGATCCGCGGCCTCGGCTACCTGCGCAGCGTTCAGGAGATCGAGAACGTCGCGGTGGCCGCCAGCATGAACGGGACGCCGATCCGGGTCGGCGACGTCGCCACGGTCCAGGTGGGCCCCGCGCCGCGGCGCGGTGCGGCCGATCTGAACGGCCGCGGCGAGGTGGTCGCCGGCATTGTGATCATGCGGTTCGGCAGCGACGCCTTGAAGACGATCGAAGCCATCAAGGCGCGGGTCGCCGAGGTCCAGCGCACGCTTCCCGCCGGCGTGCGGCTCGTGCCGGTGTACGACCGCTCCGACCTGATTCATCGGGCGATCAACAACCTGAACCGCACGCTGATCGAGGAATCGCTGATCGTCGCCCTCGTCTCGATCCTCTTCCTGCTCCATTTCCGCTCCGCGCTGGTCGCCATCGTCACGCTGCCGCTCGGCATCATGATCTCGTTCCTCGTGATGCGCTCGATGGGCGTGGGCGCCAACATCATGAGCCTGGGCGGCATCGCGATCGCGATGGGAGCGATGGTGGACGCCGCGATCGTGATGATCGAGAACATGCACAAACACCTCGAGCGCGAGGCGGAGGCGCCGACTGGCCGCTCACGCTGGGACGTCGTGCGCGACAGCGCCACACAGGTTGGCCCGCCGCTCTTCTTTTCGCTGCTGATCATTACGGTCTCGTTCCTCCCGGTGTTCTCGCTGGAGCAGCAGGAAGGGCGGCTGTTCAAGCCGCTCGCGTTCACGAAGACGTTCGCGATGGCGGGGGCCGCACTGCTCTCGATCACCCTTGTCCCGGTGCTGATGGGATACCTGGTACGCGGGCGGATCCGTCCGCAGGAGGCGAACCCTGTCAATCGCTGGCTGATGCAGGCCTATCGGCCCGTGATCGCATCGGTGCTGCGGTATCCATGGCGGGTTGTGGCCGGCGCCGCCGTCGTGCTCGGGGTCACGGTGCTCCCGTGGAGCCGACTCGGCAGCGAGTTCATGCCGCCCTTGGACGAGGGCTCGCTCCTCTTCATGCCCACGACGGTGCCGGGCGTGTCGATCGGACAGGCGCGAGAGATCATGCGCTACCAGGACAGCGTGCTCGCCGCGTTCCCGGAGGTTACCTCGGTGTTCGGCAAGGTCGGCCGCGCGAACACGGCGACCGACCCGGCGCCGCTCGACATGTACGAGACCACGGTCGTCCTGAAGCCGCGCGATCAGTGGCGTCCCGGCATGACCACCGAGCGGCTTGTCAGCGAGATGGACCGCGCGGTCCGATTGCCCGGCGTGACCAACGCCTGGACCATGCCGATCAAGAACCGGATCGACATGCTCGCCACCGGCGTCCGGACCCCCGTCGGGGTGAAGGTGTACGGGCCGAACCTCGACACGCTGCAGCGGCTGGGGGAGCAGGTGGAGCGCATCCTCCAGAACGTCCCCGGCACCCGCAACGTCTTCGCCGAGCGGAACGTGTCGGGATACTACGTCGACGTGCAGATCGATCGCGCCCAGGCGGCGCGCTACGGGCTCAATGCGGGCGACCTGCACGACGTCGTGATGGCGACCGCGGGCGGCATGACGGCGGCGATCACCGTGGAAGGGCGCGAGCGCTACGAGGTCAACGTCCGCTACCCGCGGGAGCTGCGGGACAACGCCCAGAAGCTGCGCGAGATCGTGGTCCCGACGATGGAGGGGTTGCAGATCCCGCTCGGGCAGGTGGCACAGGTGAAGATCGTGCAAGGGCCCATGGCCGTGAAGACGGACGACGCCTACCCTGTGACGACGGTGTACGTGGACATCGAGGGCCGCGATCTCGGCGGGTACGTGCGGGACGCGCAGCAGGTGGTCGCGGCCCAGCTGACCCTCCCCCCCGGCTACAGCCTGACCTGGAGCGGGCAGTTCGAGTTCATGGAGCGCGTGCGCGAGAAGCTGAAGCTGGTCGTGCCGCTCACCCTCGGCGTCATTTTCTTGCTGCTCTACTTCAACTTCCGCGGCGTGGGGGAGACGCTGATCGTGATGCTCGCGCTGCCATTCGCGCTGGTCGGCGGGATCTGGTCGATCTGGGCGCTGGGCTACAACACGAGCGTCGCTGTGTGGGTCGGCTTCATCGCCCTCTCGGGTGTTGCGGCGGAGACCGGGGTGGTGATGCTCATCTACCTCGACGAGGCGTTTCTTCGGCGCCGTGCGGCGGGCGAGCTGCACGCTCCGGCGGACATCGCCGCCGCCGTCGCCGAGGGCGCGGTGCAGCGGCTGCGCCCCGTCATCATGACGGTGACCGCCGTCATCGCGGGACTCGCGCCGATCCTGTGGGGCGGGGGCACGGGGGCGGACGTCATGAAGCGAATCGCCGCGCCGATGATCGGGGGCATGGTCACGGCGACCCTGCTCACGTTAGCCGTGATCCCGGCGATCTACTCCCTGTGGCGCAGCTGGCAGCTCGGGCGGGCAATTCAAAAGGAGACCTGACATGGGTACCAAACGGATTCGGATCGGTAGGGCTGCGGCGCTCGTCGTTTTGCTCGGCGGGGCGGCGGCGAGTGTGGCCGCTGCTCGTCCGGAGCCGCCGGGCGTCGTCATGTACAAGAGCGCGCTCTGCGGGTGCTGCGGCAAGTGGGCTTCGCACCTGCGCACCGCCGGCTTTCGCGTGGTGGTGCGTGACGTGGGCGACCTGCTCGGCATCGAGGCGCGCTACGGGGTTCCGAAAGGCCTCGGTTCCTGCCACACGGCCCTCGCCGGCGGCTACGTTGTCGTGGGCCACGTGCCGGCCGACCTCCTCGCGCGGCTGTTGCGGGAACGGCCGCCGGTCGCGGGGATCTCGGTGCCCGGCATGCCGGGCGGCGCGCCCGGCATGGAGGGCGGTGTCGGCGGGTCCTACCGGATCGTAGCGTTCGATCGCGACGGGCATACGAGCGTATATGCGACGCGGTGAGCGTCGCGTCTCGGCCGCCAACGGGTGAGCGGCTTTCGGAGTCGTCGGCACCGGAAGCTGCCTGAGAGCCCAAATCGACTATCGAAACCTGGGCGACGACCGCCCGACGCGGGCCGAAGACGCGTATCCCACAGATCGATACGCGTTTGGGTTCGTCGTTCCCTAACTGACGGCGACCACCATACTGTGGAGCCAGCGGCGGACACAGAAGGGCCGGGTTCCTCCCCGGCCCCTGTGTCACCAAAAACTCTGTTGTCCTAGACGCCGTGGGAGCAGTCTGGGCTCGCGGCCTCTATCTGGCTGCGCAGCGCGCGGATATCTGTTGGCCTTCCCGCAGCGAATGTCTGATGCAGCATGGCATGCAGGTCGCACAGCGAGTTCAGATTGGCCAGGCTTGACTCATCGAGCCCCGCGCTGGGCCCCTTAGCCCCCCGCACTGCACGCATCAGGCGGTCATGCACCCTGCCGAGCCGGCCGATGGCTTCCCGGTCGTTCGCCGGCCGGGGAACAACGTGCGAATAGTAGGAGGCCGTCGCGGAGAACCCGCCCCCTCCGATGATGTGGACGTGGTTGACCAACAGCGCGTCCCGCATCGCCTTGTGGTTCGTGCAGAACTGTTGTGTAACGGTGGCCCCGCGAGCCACCTGCTCGTTCGCCTGGCCGACCGCGGGCGCGGCCAGCCCGGCTGCCAGGACGAGCGTCGAGACTGCGAGCGTGGTGCGTTTCATGGCTGATGCCTCCCCTATTTCGTAGTGCGACGTAACGTCGTCTGACCCGTTGAATTCCGGCATCCTAGGAAGGCAAGCCAGGTGCCAATCGCGGAGCGAAAGTCAGTTGATTGCGGGACAATGTGTTGGGACGGACGGTGAGATCCCGTGTCACGGCGACCGAGCGTCGATGCACCCGGCCGGTGGGGTAAAAGCCCCGACGAGAATCAGGTGTCGAGCTGGTACTTCTTGAGTCGGTAGCGGCGTCCACTTCGTATCGGTCGGCAGCTCGCAGACGGGATCGCCTGCGGTTGCGCATCTCGAAAACCGACCGAATCTAAAGGGCCGTTCACGCCTACGTTCCTTTCCTTTCATGTTGCGCCCGGTAGGCTCACACCATTCCAACCATCAACCGCGCCCGAAGCAAGGAGCCCCTTCATGATCCGTCAAACCCTCGCGCTCACCGCCGCGTTGATCGCGGCGCCGGCTCTCGCCGTCGGCCAGCAGCCGATGATGCAGCACGATCAGGGGATGCGAATGCAGCACATGCAGCAAACGATGGCACAGATGGATCGGCTGATGCAGGGCATGCGGCTGGTGAACCAGCAGATGATGCAGCAGCACGCGCAGCAGCACTTCCAAGGGATGGGCCAGCAGATGGAAGAGGCTGGGGAACGTTTGCGGGGGATGCTCAAACATCTGGACGAAATGCAGCGCGATCCGCAGATGCATGCCCCCGACCGGATGCGCCAGATGGACCAACTGCAGGATCGCCTGCGCAAGGTGGTCGATGAAATGCAGCAGGCACACGACGCCTTCCAGAAGCTCGTCAAGCCGTGAGGCCGAGCCGTTTCGCACTTCTCGTAGCCTGCCTCACAGCGGTGCCATCCCTGGCTGCTCAGGGTGTTGCCTACGAGGGTGGCGTGTCATTCGCCACGGGCAGCTACATCTTCACCACACGCACGACCGGTTTGACGATTGCGACCGGGATTGCCTATACAGCGGGACGGCTGACTCTTCGAGCGGGACTGCCCGTGTTTGTCCAGAACACCTCCCTGCTCGCCGGGTCGGGGGCGGGGATGATGCCGAGCGGGGGCGGGTCGGGCGGCAATGTGGGCAGCGGCGGGATGGGTGGGATGATGGGTGGTGGCAGCGGAACCGGTATGGCGCACTATCGCGCTGCGGCCGGCGACCCGACCGTGCAGGTCGGGTGGCGCCTCGTGGATCGGGCCGGCACCGGCGTTACGCTGAACGCAGCTGCGAAGATCCCTGTGACTGATACGACGGCCTACGGCACAGGAGAGTGGGACCTCGGGGGAACGCTCTCGCTCACTCACCGCCCTCCGGGGCAGTTGTTCTTCGGTCTCGACGTTGCCTACTGGCACCTCGGCGACCTGGCGCAGCTGGATTTCCTGGATCCGATCCTCGGGACGGCGACGGTAGGCCGCCTCTTTCCGACGACTTGGGCGGGCTCGGTGTTCGTCACCGGAGGCACCGCGGCCCTGCGAGGGTATCAACCTCCGGTTTCCGTCGGGGTCGGCGTGACGCATCTCGGACGCCGAAATCTTCTCTGGGGAGTCACCGCGGCGATCGGCCTCACCGAGACGGCGCCGCAGTTCTCCATCGGAGCGAGTTGGCGGGTCGGGTTGTGAAGCCGTTGGCGACTGCCAAAAGGCAGCGCGGGTGTGCTCGCCGCTACTCCTCTGCCTTGTCCGGCGTGACGAACTGGTACTTCTCGATTCGATACCGCAATGTGTCCCTCGTGAGGCCGAGCAGTTCGGCCGCCCGCGTCTTGTTGCCCTGTGTGCGATCGAGGGCCTGGCGGATCAGATCCTTCTCGAGCTGTTCGAGGTTGATCCCTCCCGCCGGGAGCCTGAAGCCTGGCTCCAGGTCCAACACGCGCCCGCCGGGCTTCAGCTCATCGGGTAAGTGCGCGATGAGAATCTCGGGTCCTTCTTCGAGAATCATCGCCCGCTCGATGACGTTCTTCAGCTCCCGAACGTTGCCGGGCCAAGCGTACCGCTCCAGCATCGCCATGGCGTCCTTCGCAATCTGGCGGGCTGGGCGTCGTAGCGCGGCAGTCATTTTGCCCACGAAGTAGTCGGCCAGCGGTCGCACATCCTCGGCCCGTTCCCGGAGCGGTGGGATCACGATCGGCACCACATTGAGCCGGTAGAACAGGTCGCGCCGGAACGAGCCATCGCCGACGGCCGCCTCGAGGTCCTTGTTTGTAGACGCGACGATCCGCACGTCCACCTTGATATCGCGCACGCCGCCGACCCGCTTGAACGTGCGCGTCTCGAGAAACCGGAGCAGCTTGGCCTGCGCGCCCGGCGGCAGGTCGCCGATCTCGTCCAGCAGCACGGTGCCGCGGTCGGCGAGCTCCAACAAGCCCTGCTTCCGCTCGCGGGCGTCCGTGAATGCTCCCCGTTCGTGCCCGAACAGCTCGGACTCGAGGAGCGTTTCGGGCAGGGCAGTGCAGTTGATCTCCAGAAAGGGGAACTCCGCCCTCGGGCTGCGCGCGTGAATGGCCTGAGCGACGACCTCTTTCCCGACACCGCTCTCCCCGCGCACGAATACCGTGCTGTCGCTGGCGGCGACCTTCCCGACTAGATCCACGATGCGCTGCATCGCCGCCGAGCGGCCCACGATCTGGATGCCGGCGAACTCCCACCCGGCTTGGCGCCGCAAACCCGACACGGTGCGCTTGAGGCCCCGGACTTCGAGACCCTTCGCGAGGGCATTCACAAGCTCTTCGAGCTGAGGCGGTTTCTCGAGGAAGTGATACGCGCCGAGCTTCAGCGCGCCCACCGCCGTGCCGATGTCGCCGTGGGCGCTGAGGATGATGGCCGTCAGGTCCGGATCGGTCTCCAGGAACTCTTTCAATAGGTCCATGCCGCTGCCGTCGGGCAGCTTGAGATCGAGTACCACCGCATCTGGTGGCACAGTGCGGAACGCCTCGCGCGCCGCCACGGCGCTCTCGGCTACGCTCACCTGATAACCGGCGTCCCCGAGATGGGATTCGAGCCACACTCGGATCAGGTTCTCATCATCCACCACCAGCACCCGGCTCTCACGCACGGCCATGGCCCGCTCCCTTCTCCTCCGCCAGCGGGAGCGCCACCACGAACGTCGCGCCGCCCCCCGGCGTGTCCTCGACCCGCAACGTGCCGCTATGCCGCGTGACGATCTGCTGTGAGATCGACAGGCCCAGGCCGGTTCCCTGGTGTTTGGTCGTATAAAACGGGCGGAAGATCTCCGCTCGCTTCTCCGGTGGAACGCCCGGGCCGGTGTCCCGCACGCCGATCCACGCCTCGGGAGCACGGCGCGTCACCCACACCGACAGTCGTCCGCCGCCGCGAACGGCGTCGACACCGTTCAACAGAAGATTCACCAGCACCTGGACCATGAGCTCCGGATCGACGCTGACCGGCACCGCTTCAGCGGCTCTCTCGATCACCAGCTCGATTGCCGCGCTCCTCGCCTGAGCCTCGACCACCCGGGACGCGCGGTCCACCAGGAGGTTCGCATCGACGACGACTCCCCGGAGCTCGGGCGGGCGCGCGTAGCGCAAGAGCTGGGTCGTGGTCGCCTCGATCCGTCTGAGCTGGTGTTGTGCCTCCTCGAGCAACGCGCGCGACGAATCGGCGGCTGGCAACTTCCGCATGGCAAGATCTAGGGCTCCCAGCACCGCCGTGACCGGGTTACGGATTTCGTGCGCGACGCCGCTGGCCAGCTCTCCGACGGTCGCGAGCTGTTGCGCACGAGCCAGCTCCTTGGCGTGCAGCTGATCGATCCTCCGCCGCGACTCGGCGAGATCCTCGGCCATGCGATTGAAGGCTACCACAAGTCGCCCAACCTCGTCGGCGCCGTGCAGGTGAACGGGTTCATAAACCCCTTCGCTCCCGAGATGTCGCGCGGCCGCGGCGAGCTCGTTCAGGGGAGTGGTGACGGATCGCGCTGCGAGCACCGCGGCGAACACGATCAACAAGACCAGCGCACCGGCTCCGACAACCGCTGTGTCGCGCAACCGTAAGAGGGGGGTCACGGCAACCTGCAAAGGCAGGAAAGATGTCAACACCCAATCGGTAGTCGCGATCGGGGCAGCGACCACCAGCGACGGAGTCTCGTCCACCGTGGCGTGCACAACCGTCGTAGAATCGCCTTCCAGCACCCCGAAGGCAGCTACCAGGTCCCTGGTGGCGTGCTCATGGGCAATGAGGACCGGTTCGCCTGCCCTCGTGAACACCGCCGACTCTATTCCGGCCAGGAGATGTTCGGGCATGCCGAAAACGCGGCGGAAGTCCTCCGCCTGAACGTGCCCCTCCAGCCACGCTTTCTCGCTCCCTTCGGCTGCAGGGACGGCGACCAGATACGCCACAACTCGTGATCCGGCGCGATGTACGATTATGGGCGTCCGCGTCCAATCCGCGGCCGGGATAGAGTTCGGCCAGTGAGGCGCGGCGCCCCGCAAGGAGACTGTCGCAAGAATCGCTCCTGTCGACGTGACGAGCCGCAGGCCATCGAACACACCGTCCTCCGGCAGGCTCTGCATGAGCTCCTGGGATGCAATGTGGCTCGGGGTGCGGCCGAGCACGCGAGGCGCCGGTAATCGCCCGGCAATCGTGCGGAGCAGCAGTCGCTCGCGACCTACCTCGGCTGCAAGGTGCACCGCCCGCTGCCACGTGAGCTCGCGCAACGCGCGCTCGGCCTCCCGGGCGATGACAGCACGGCTCGCCGCATAGCCAACGACAATCGACGCGGCCAGGGGCAGGACGCCGAAGACCAGCAGGAGAGCGAGGAGCTTTGTCCGGAGCCGCATGCCGAGGAGTCGCACCTTCACGGACAGCTCGCGTCCACTCCGGGGCATTTGCCCCACGCACTGGGTGAGGCAACCTCTACCCCAGACGCTGGGTCTGCTGCATCCATCGGCTCGACCTCCTTGAATTGCCGCTGCTTACGTCGCCACCGTGGCCGGCTTGCAACTTGCCTCTCGGACAACTGCAGGCGCAAGCACCGGGCCTGCCCTCAAAGGAGGCAGCCGTGCTCTCCACCATCCTCACAACCGCCGTGGCCCTCGCAGTGGCGATGCCCGGCTTCCACGGCTTCGTCGTCTGGAATGCGCAGGACAGCGGATTCGTGAAGCAGACCAGCAACGGTCGCGTCACCCTGGAGCTCTCCCCCCAATGGCGAGACACCGTGCTCGTTGTTCAAGTCCGAGCCAACACCCACGCGGTCGAGCTCAATACGGTGAACCTGAGTGAGCAGGCTCGCCTCGTCGTCGCTGGAACGGAGATCGCCCCACTTAGCGCGGGACGGTTGAGCGGTCACCACGCCGTGGCCGAGGTGGTGTTCCGGCTCGACACGCGACCGAGCCGCTTCACGATCACGATTCGCGATGTGCCCGACGTTGCCGTCAGAACCTTGACGTGGCCGCCGGCTCCAGCGGAGCCGTAGCAGGGGCCGGAGAGGAAGGAACCATGAGAATCGTGAGCGGCATCGCCCTCGTGTTGGGGTTCGTCGCGGCCGGGTGCGCCCCGCTGGGCATGATCGGCGGAATGGGGGGGCCGGCATTGCAGCTTTCGCCCAGCCAAATCCTGCAACACCGAGACACGCTGAAGCTTTCCTCGGACCAAGTGACCCGGCTGGAACGACTCGCGGCCGGTAGCGCTGTCGGGGAGCGGGATGACGTTCGGGCGACGCAGCAGGCACGGGCACAGCAGCGCGAGGAGCGCTTCAGCGCCGCGGCCCCGGACACTGCGGCCGTGCGCGTCGCGGCGGAGAAGCTGCTGCTGATGCAGGCTTTTGCACAGGCGCGCCGCATCGCTGACGCGGCGGCAGTGCGGGCCATTCTTACACGCGGGCAGCTGGAACAGGCGATGCGGTTGCCCCTGTGCCCGAAGGGCGACGGAATGAACCACCAACCATGAGCCGCGCCTGGGATTGCGTGGTTGTCGGCGCGGGGCCGGCCGGGAGCCGGGTGGCCGAACTCTTCTCGAAACAGGGGTACTCGGTCCTGCTGCTCGACCCCAAGGCGCCCTGGGAGAAGCCGTGCGGCGGCGGGCTCACGGCTGCCGCGCTGCGGCATACGCCGGAGCTGCGCGAACTCACCTCCCAGATGGTCACGATTCGCGAGCTCCTCGTCGTCGCCCCCTCCGGGGCGAGCGACGTTGTCCCGCTTCGGAATCCCTACGAGGTCGTGAGCCGCCTCAGCCTTTCACGGTGGGGTTTGGAGGGAGCGCAGGCAGCCGGGGCGCGGTTCCTGCCCGTCGCGGCCCAAACCGTCAAACGAGATCCCGCCGGCTGGTGCGTCACTGATTCTCGAGGAAGTGAGCACTGGGCCCATTGGCTGATCGCCGCCGACGGTGCCACGAGCCGCCTGCGCGGCATGCTCGCGCCCCGTCTGCGACCCGAGTTCGCGCCGACGCGCGTCGCCTACCCGCAGTTCCCGAGCGTGAGCGGCCGGGCGGTGTTCGCCTTCCTCCGTACCGCGGACGGATACCTATGGGACTTCCCGCGTACCGGGTATCACTCCGTAGGGATCGGCGTGGCACCGGGGACCTTTGCGCGCACGCCGCTGGACGAAGCGATCGCGCAATACCGCCTGGCCGAGGTGGGTGAACACGAGCCGGTCGAGCAACGGGGAGCGGTGATCGCGACGTCGGAATGGGCGTCCGGCCGGTTCCGCGATCTCGGCACCCGGGACTACGCGCTGCTCGGCGACGCAGCTGGGCTCGCCGATCCCGCGA
>Ga0326597_10006178_pt1 | contig 16458 bp, 16 predicted proteins | sample RVTome_12_FD_203789 | JGI IMG/M metagenome (GOLD analysis project Ga0326597, IMG submission 203789) | Soil microbial communities from uranium-contaminated site in the Upper Colorado River Basin, Wyoming, United States - RVT100D185 | ecosystem: Environmental > Terrestrial > Soil > Contaminated >...
ATGATGTTGCTCTGCCGCAGGACGACATCCATCAGATCGCCGGTATTCGCCCCGACGATCCGGCGCGCGGTGAGGCCGGCCTTCCGCAGCGCGTCGGTCGGTTGCGGCGGGGTGACCGCTCTTAGGTGCTGCTCTCGGGCTTTTTCGAAACGGGTCTGGGCGTCCTGGAAATCGAGCCTTGCCTGCCGCTCCGCTTCGATGTCCTTGGCTCGGCGCAATGCTTCCTGATGCTTCTGCTTGGCTGCCTCGAAGCGTTTCCTCTCTTCCGCGATGTCCGCGATATCCGCCGCCGTGGGCTCCACGGCTTTCTGCCGTTGGATCAACGGCCTCGACGCCGCCGGCTGAACCACGTGGGCCAGTTCGTGGGCGAGAAGCCGCTGCCCGGCCGAGGTGTGCGGCGCAAACCGACCGGCGCCGAAGACGATGTCGCGACCGATCGTGAAAGCGTGCGCATTCAGCGCGCGAGCGGATTGGGCCGCCTCTGCGTCCGTATGGATCCGCAGTCGGTTGAAGTCAAAACCGAAGCGCGGCTCAAAAAATTTGCGCGTCGCCGACGGCAGCTTCCTGCCGGCTCCGGGCCAGGCGGGGGTGTCGGCTGGCAGGTGCGTTGCGGCCAGGGGCGTCTCCGCTCGCCGTGGATCGGGCAGGCGAAGGACCTGGTCGGCAAGGCGGTCCGCCTCGTGCTCCGACCGATCGCCGGGGTTGCTGACGGTCGGCATGCCCAGAGCGTTTCGAGGCTTGCCGGCGAACAGCGCAATCGGATCGAGACCGCGCGCGAGGCCGGTTGCGGTGTCGGTGCAATCAGGCGCATCGCTGTGCCGATCGTCGGAAGACACTTGACGCTACCTCAGAGCCTGAGGGAAATCCATGGTTGTCCCTGCCGGAAACGCAGCTGAAGAGCGCCGGCGAAGGTGCCGCCGTCCGCTGGCGACCCGCCCCTTGCAATCCACCCGACCTGGATCTGCGACGCCGCGCACGGCTGTGGTAGCGTGGCCGGGACGGCCGCGCGTCACCGGCGCGGCCGCCTGACGCAGAGCGGAGGAAAGAACGATGGCAAAGACGCGCGGCACCGGGCTCCTGATGGTGTGGACCGACATCGACGCCGAATTCGAGGCCGAGTTCAATCGCTGGTATGATGAGGAGCACCTCGCGCATTTGTTGCAAGTGCCCGGGTTTCTCAGCGCCGGACGCTATGTCGCGCTCAAGGGCGGGCCGAAATACCTCGCGATCTACGAACTGGAGGATCACAACGTGCTGCGCAGCGCGGCCTATCTCGACGCAGTGAAGTACCGGCCCTCGCCCGAGCGTTCGAAGACCGGCACCAGCCGGGTCGGGCGCAATTTTCTGCGCAACGCCTATCGCCAGATCTTCCCGATGCACACCGATCCGATCGAGCAGACCATGGGAATGGCCCCGGTGCTGCAGATGGGGCGCATCGACATCCCCGCCGCGGTCGAGGAGGAGTTCAACGACTGGTACAACATGGTCTATATCCCGACCTACCTGACGGTGCCGGGGGTGCTGCGCGCCCGCCGCTTTGCCGCCATCGAAGGTCAGCCGAAATACCTGACGCTGTACGAGTTCGAGCATGCCCAGGTGCCGGAGAGCGAGGCGTGGATGAAGGCGCGGGCGAGCAACCCGTGGACCCGGCGGATGTCGCCCAACCTGCGCCACGATGTCGGGTCGCCCGGCGTCTACCGGCGCATCTTCCCGAAATGACGATGACCGTCGTTGCGGTCTCAGTGTCGCGCGCTGGGCGAGGTTCACCGCGAGGGCCCGACGCGTGAGAGGAGAGAGCACCCCGCCGGATGCGGGCCGCAGCCCCAACCGGGCGATGACCACCGCGACGATCATCGTCGCCTGCATCATGCAGGGGGTCGACACGACGATCGCCAATGTCGCGCTGCCGCACATCCAGGGCAGCATGTCGGCCTCGCAGGACCAGATCTCCTGGGTATTGACGTCCTACATCGTGTCGTCGGCGATCATGATGCCGCTGACCGGCTGGCTCGCCGGCCGGTTTGGCGTCAAATACATCTTTCTCGCCTCGGTCATCGGCTTCACCCTCACCTCGGCGTTGATCGGCGCCGCGACAAGCCTCTCCCAACTGGTGTTCTACCGGATCCTGCAAGGCGTGTGCGGGGCCGGGCTGGTGCCGCTCGGGCAGGCCACCTTGTTTACGATCTATCCGCGCGAGCGGCACGGCTACGCGATGGCGATCTTCAGCACCGGAGCGATGATGGGGCCGATCATCGGCCCGACGCTCGGCGGCTGGTTGACCGAGGATTTCGGCTGGCGCTGGGTGTTCTACATCAACCTGCCGGTCGGGGCGCTGGTTGCGCTCGGCGTCTTTTTCTTCATCCGCCCGTCTCGCCCCACGCGGCATGACCAGTTCGACATGTTCGGCTTTGCGATGCTCAGCATCGCGGTGGGTTCGCTGCAATTGATGCTCGACCGCGGCCAGATCAACGACTGGTTCTACTCTGTCGAAACTTGGATCGAGGCGACGATCGCGGGATTGTGTTTCTATCTGTTGGTTGTTCACACGGTGACGGCAGGCGAGCGCTCGTTTCTGAACCGTGAATTGCTGAAAAGCCCGAATTTCGTCGCCGGCAGCCTGTTGATGTTCGGGGTCGGCATGATCCTCAGCGGCACCCTGGCGCTGATGCCGACGATGATGCAGGTTTTGTTGAATTACCCGGTGTTCGACGCCGGGTGGATGATGGCGCCGCGCGGCTTCGGCACGATGCTGGCGATGTTCATCGTCGCCCGGATGATCAACCGGGTCGATGTTCGCCTGTTCATCCTGGTCGGGTTCCTCCTGACCGCGGCCTCGTTGTGGCAGATGACCGGGTTCTCGCTTTACATGGATTCCGGCCCGATCCTGTTCGCCGGGTTTGCCCAGGGTTTCGGGCTTGGCTGCACCTTTGTGCCGATGAACCTTCTCGCGCTGTCGGGCTTGCCGCACCACCTCCTGACCCAGGGCACCGCGATGCGCCACCTGATGCGCATGCTCGGCGGCAGCATCGGCATCGCCGTCCTTCAAACGCAACTGACCCAGAACACCCAGATCGTGCATTCCCGCCTGGTCGAAGGGCTGCGCCCCGACAACCCGCTGGCCCCCCTCCTCGCCGCGCCGTTCAGCCTGACGACCCCTTCGGGGCTCGCCGCCCTCAACAACGAGGTGACCCGGCAGGCGGCGATGATCGGCTATATCGACGATTTCGCACTGATGCTGATCGTCATCCTCGCCACCTTGCCGCTATTGCTGCTGGTCCGGGTTCCGCGCCGGCAAACCGCGCCGGCGGCGGCCGGCGATTAATCGGAAATCACCTACCTCAGGAGGAAATTTTGGCGCTGCTCATCGTCAATCTCGACAAGCAGATCGGCAATGCCGAGGCATGGCGCGACACCTTCGCGGCCCAGCTGCCCGATCTGGAAATCCGCATCTGGCCCGATGCCGGAGAGCCGGCGGATATCGAATATCTCGCCTTCATCCGGCCCGATTTCGGCATCCTCCCGGCACTGCCGAATTTGAAAGCCATGTTCAGCCGCTCGGCCGGCGTCGAGGCCTTCGTCGATCACCCAAAGCTGCCGAAGGCGCCGCTCGGCAAGGTGGAGCCGTCGGGCGGCGACCCGATGATGACCGAATACGTCGTCATGCACGTGCTTCGGTTTCACCGCGACATGCCGGGGTATCAGGCCGCCCAGGCCAATCGCGAGTGGCGCCGCACCAGGATCGTCCGGCCCGAGGAGCGGCGCATCGGGTTTCTCGGCTATGGCCTGATGGCGAAGGCGCCGGCCTTAGTGCTGCAGTCGCTCGGCTTCCCGGTGTCGGCCTGGGTCCGGTCGCCGAGGGAGCACGCCGAGGTGCCGATTTTTCACGGCCCGGACCAGCTCGAGCCATTTCTCAACCAGACCGACATCGCTGTCTGCCTGTTGCCGCTGACCCGGGAGACCGAGGGCATCTTCTGCGCCCGTACCTTTGCGATGATGCCCAGAGGGGCGATGCTGGTGAATGTCGGGCGCGGCGGGCACGTGGTGGCCGACGATTTGATCAAGGCGCTCGATTCAGGCCAGCTGTCCTACGCCGCGCTGGATGCGCTGCGGCCCGAGCCGCTGCCGCCGGACAGCCCGCTGTGGACGCACCCCAAAGTCACCGTGATGCCGCACGTCGCGCGGCGCCCGACCGTTGCCCAGCTGGTGACCGAGATCGCCGCCAACATCCGCAGCATCGAGGCCGGCGGCCCATTGTTGCAGGAAGTCGACATCAGGATGGGCTATTAGCGTCCCGATCCGCCGACGCCAGCCCCTCACCCCAGCCCTCTCCCCGCCAACGGGGCGAGGGAGTACAGCGCGCGCCTGAAACCCCTCGCCCCGCTGGCGGGGAGAGGGAGGGACCCGCGCGAAGCGTGGGAGGGTGAGGGGCAGGCACCGTGCCCGTCGATGTGGTCGAAACCGCTTTAGCGCGCGGGCGCTGCCGGCCGGGGGACCGAGGCGGCGCCGCCGTAGATGTCCTGCGCCAGCACATCGCGGACCGTGTCGAGGTCGAGCCGGTGGGCTTGGATCAGATCGGCCGAATCGGCGATGATCGTGTCGATGTCGCCAATGAGGCTCAGGCGCTTATAGAGATCGGGGATGTGGATGCCCATCGCCTCGCCGATCAGCTCCATGAAGTTCAGCAGCTCGAACGAGACTTCGGGCTGAAACTTCACCAGCTCGCGGTGACAGCCGTGGAAGATCGAGGCGAAGGTGGTCACCCCGGCCGCGGCGGCGGCGCGAAACTCGCGCTCGCGCAGCTCGGCCTTGAACTTCGGCAGGACCGAGAGGTGGCTCGCCTGAGTGCTGACAATCGGCACGTCGAGCTCGACCACTTCGAGTGCGGGGATGGCGCCGAGCACCCGCTTCACCGCCGCCATGACGCCGGGCAGCGCCGCGCGCTCCTGCAACGCGACGCGCTTCGGCACCGCATGAACGAATAGCGGCCGCAGATCGTCGAGCCGCTCGGCGAAGAACTCGGCGATCGGGTTCATATCGAACGGCGTCGAGCCGAACGCATCCCGGTAGGCCGGCAAGGCCACCTCGCCGATCTGGATCTGGCAGCTCGGGCACCACGCGATGACCCGGGACGCCCCCGGCCGCGCGAGGCGCTCGATCGTGTTGAAGCCGACCCGCCCGGCGGTCTTGGCGTCGCCCTGCTTGAACTGCTGGATGCCGCAGCAGGTCGAGGTGCCGCCCATCACCTCGTAGGAAACCCCGAGCGCGTCCAATACTTCGAGCACCAGTAACGCGATGTGCGGCGTCTTGATGACGTTGCACCCGGTGTAAAAGACGATGTCGGGGGTCTCGGTGTATTCCTCGGCAGGGCGCAGCGGCGGGTTGATCCGCGCCACCATTTCGGGCGCCAGCTGGAGCCGCGAGATCACCCTTGTGCCGCGGCTCATCGTGTTGAAATAGCTGTGGGCGGCGCGCCGCACCTCGGCGTCGCCCTGCTTCGCCTTCGCCGCGACCCGCGCCATGTTGACCATGAAGCGCGGGTTGACCCCATAGTCGCAGGCCGGGATGCACTTGCCGCTGTTGGTGCAGACCTGCGCCCAGCGCTCGGCCTCCGGCGTCCCCGCGCCGCCGGCGAGCAGATCGAGGATGCCGCCGACGATCGCCGGCGCACTGGCCGCCTCCTCCCCCAGATCGATCCCCGCCGGCCCCACCATCGGACACGCAGCGACGCATTTGCCGCAGCGCGTGCAGGCCTCGAGAATATCGTCGACCCGCCCGCGCAACGCATCGAGGAACAACGACCCGCCGGAATCTGGCATCCTGGGGCTCCCCCGTCGGCCCGCGATCATCGCATCGGCCTGACGCGATAGCCTAAGCCGAGGGGCGAGTTATGGCAACGCGCGGTGATGTCTCGGTTTGGATGGCCGTGATGGTTGGCTGGCGGACCTTGTCCGCTGTCTCATCCGCGCCGACAACAGACTATCCGGAGCCGGTAGCGGAGGTCTCGCAGGGTTCGACCCATTCCGGGTGCTCGCGCTCACCTGTGCCCGTCGGAGAAACAGATATTATATTAGTTTGAGACGCGTCGGTCATCGAGTACAGAAATAAGGATGGCAGAGGATCAAAGTTATTCGGTCAAGGGAGACCGAGCGCTCAGCTCCGGTGACAAGGATAATCTTGGATTTTTCGAGGTTGCTTCACTGCATAAGGTGTCCGGGGTCAAATTTTTCGCTTTCTGGGACGTTCGGATCAATCAGTTGATCGATGCTAAAGTACTTCCATTCAGTTAGGAAATCAAATTTCCCGCTTTTCAAGGTTCGCAATATGATCGGTGTCCGCAGCGTCGTCGTGAAGAGGTAGGGGTGAGGTAGGGGCGACCTTCCTGGCGGGGGATCCCCTCGATGATCGCAAGGGCGAGGTCGCTCAGCGGCACCTCGTGGCGGCGCTTCGCCTTCGTGCTCTGCGCCAGCAATGTCCACAGGCGGTTCTCGACATCGAGTTGGTCCCAGATCATCGAGGCCACCTCGTCGCGCCGCTGTCCCGTGACCAGAAGAAGCTGCACGCAAGGCCCAAAGGGGTATCCGATGACCTCGGTCGCGGCCCACAGCCATTGGATCTCGCCCGGCGACAAAAACCGGTCGCGCGCGGTTTCGACGCTCGGCGCCATGCCGCGGACGACCGGCGACGCCTTCAACACATCGATCAGCTCCGGCTGGAGCATCGCCCAGTTGAACAGCTTGCGGACGTGGGCGAGCACCCGGTTCGCCATCACCGGCCGGTTTTCGAGCTGCACCTCGCTTATCAGCCGGGCGACCTCCGAGCGCCGGGTCGTCGCGATGTCGCAATTGCCCCAGCGCGGCAGGACATAGACCTTGAAGACGCGCTCGACCTCCCGCCAGAAGCGGTTGTTGGGAGGGTCCTTCGGAACGTTCCCGCGCAGGATGCCGCGGTGGTGTTTCAGGATGTGGTCGGCGACGACGAGATCGAAGCGACGGTGGTCTCGGTCCCGACGAGTTCGCTCATCGGCGGCCTGACGCTCCGCTTCCGCCGCGTCGCTAGCGGCGCGCTGTACGGCTAATTAGCGTATCAGCCCTCGATCTGGAGGATGGGGCTTGCACCGGTTGGGGCGCTGCTGGCCGGCGAGGTGGGACCGCGCGGTTCGACGGGAGCGGCGCGGGCGGCCGAGAACGCCTCCGCCGCGCTCGATGTCCTGCGCACATCCATTTCCGTCGATGTCCATACACACGGCGGGAAACCCGGGATTAGCTCGGAAGCACCGCCGAGCGACGATTTCGCGAACGCGATGCGTGCGGGATCGCTGGTGGTCGCGTGCCTTGCGGACGTGCCGGATGGCCCCATCCTCGGCAGGAATGCCGAAGGCTCCCTGGCCGTGGTGCGCACGCCGGAGCCGGGCGAACTCTATCGGCACCACCTCGACCGCCTTGCCTGGATGGACGAGTTGGTCGCCAACCATGGCGTACGTCGCGCGCTGTGCACAGCCGATCTTGAGGCCGCGCACAAAGCGGGGCAGCCCGCAATCGTCGCTGACGTGGAAGGGCTCGGCTTCCTCGACGGGAAGCTTGAGCGGCTGGAGGAAGCGCATCAGCGCGGCATCAGGCACTTGCAGCTTGTGCATTACACGCCCAACGACATCGGCGACTACCAGACAGGCGCCGTCACCCACCAGGGGCTACCGCATTCGGCGCCGAGGTGATTTCCGCCTGTCACCGGCTCGATTTCGTCTGCGATGCCGCGCACGCAACCGAGGATATGGTGATGCAGGCGGTCAAAGTCGCGAGCAAACCCCTGCTGCTGTCGCATACGGCTGTCTCGGGATCGCAGGCGATGGGTCCGACCCCGCTGCAAGGCCGGCAGATCACCGATCACGCACGGGCGATCGCCGACACCGGCGGCTCGGTCGGCATCTGGCACTTCTTTCCGAGCCTCGACAAATATGTCGACGGCCTCAAAGAAATGGCCGAGATCGTCGGGGTCGATCACGTCAGCATCGGAACCGACCAGTTCGACGCCCGGGGTTGCGTCGAGGACTATACGCGATGGGTGCATCTCGTCGCTGCGATGATGCGCGGCGGCTTCACCGCCGAGGAAGCGGGGAAGATTGCCGGCGGCAACTACACGCGCATCTTTCGCGCGGCGGTCGGCTGACGGTCCCCGGCCGGTAGTCCATGTACGAACACCTGGAAAGGGAGCTCGCGGATGATAGAAATCTCCGGCAAGACCGCCATCGTCACCGGCGCCGCGTCCGGCATTGGCCTGGGCATTGCGACCGCCCTCGCGGAGGCCGGCGCGAACGTTGTCATGGCAGACATCCAGAAAGACGCAGTGGAGCAGGCGGCGCACGGCCTTTCCGGGACTAACAAGCGCGTTATGCCGGTGCGGATCGACGTGACGCAGGAGCAATCCGTCCTTGATGCCCTGGCGCAGGCCGAGCGCAATTTCGGCAAGCTTCACATCGCCTGCAACAATGCCGGCGTACCGATGCACGGCACCCGGATGATCGACGTGCCGCCCCGCGACTGGGAATTCGTGATTGGTGCGAACATGTGGGGGATCATCCACGGTATCCGCCACTTTGTCCCTGCCATCCTGAAGCACGGGGAGGAAGGGCACGTCGTCAACACCGCCTCGGTCGCCGGCGTCCAGAACCGCCGCGGCACGAACCAGGGGCCGTATTCGATGAGCAAATACGCTGCCCTGTCGCTGTCCGAGGCGCTGGAGCACGAATTGGACGGCACCAATATCGGGGTCTCGGTGCTGTGCCCGGGTCCGATCAACACCAACATCGCCCGGGGCGCCCGCAACCGTCCGGATCACATGGGCGGTCCTCAGATCCGTGCCAGCGACGAAGCAGTCTTGTCCGAACGTCTCGCGACGATCGGCCTCGACCCAAAGAAGGTAGGCGAACGCGTGGTGGACGCGATCCGTACGAAGACGTTCTATGCCTTTGTCGGCGCCGTTCCCGCCGATGTCATTAGGACCCGTCACCGTCGCATCGAGGATGCCCTGAACAGCCCGTGGGTTACTCATTACTGACAGAGGGAGTTCAAAGGATGACAGAGGCCAGTTCATCTTCCCGCTGTTCTACGGAAAAATCGGGGATAGCTATCTCGTGATCGCCTCCAAAGGCGGCGCGCCTAAACACCCAAGTTGGTACCTCAACATCCTCGTCAACCCGGACGTCGAAGTGCCGGTCGGCACCGCGAAGACGAAGGCGCGGGCCCGTACCGCCACGGGCGTGGAGCTCAACCTCGCGTTCAACGCCGATGCCGGCGTTCCGGCCGCCGACATTCTGATGGACGTCCCAGACAAATTCCCCGGCTACACTCACATCGGATCGATCCCGGCAACAATCGCGGCGCTGACGGAAAACGATATTGCGATCACCCAGGGACCGGTCAGCTTCGGCGAAAGCGGGCACGTCTCGGTATTCGCGCGCGACCCCGATCGCAACGTCATCGAGCTGCGCGGCTGCGACCAGGGCATAGTCCAGGGCGTCACCCGCTATGTGCCATGAGCCTGTGGGCGCCGTTAGCGAATGTGCCCGGCTCATCGTCCGCAGCACTGCGATCAATGCGTCGAACTGCTCGGCGTTCACGCGGGCATCGGCGTAGTTGTCGCTGGCGGATCGGACCAGAGTAGCGGCGTCAACGGGTGAGCAGGCGTCATCAGATTTTCCGGCGGGGAGGGCCAGGGCGTCTACGAGGACACCGCGGGCGGCGGCGGCGAGCACGCGCACAGGGCCAAAAGTGACGCAAGGGCGATCCAGCGAGGTCAGCGGGCGCAGCAAGCTTCTGGACGTCGATGGTGGCGGATTGCTGTTCGATCCGCTCGCCGTAAGGGCACCGGGCTCGTCGTCCTCAAGGCGTCCGTCGTTGACGCCGAACTCGAGAGGCTCGATTTGAAGCTGCGGACGGTGCGCCGCGCAACGCGGGTGGTGTTGCCGACGGTCTACGAAGCCGGCGGGACGGCACGGGCGTCGTTGGCGATCAATCCTGGGATTCGCGGGACTTGAGCTTTACCAAAGAAATGCGGCCCTTGGCCGCTTCCCATCCAAGCCGATTCCCGCCGGGCCGAAAATGACGAAGGGCGCGGTGATCGCCCCCTGACGCAGCCCGGCGACGAAGGTCATCGTCTTCCAGTGGCCCCACGGCACCCGGCCGACGACCCGGTGCCCGCGTTTGGCGCGCCCGCGCAGCCGCGCCATCGCGGTCGAGGTACCGGTTTCGTCGATGAACACCAGCCGCGCCGGATCGAGGGCGGGTTGCTCCTCCTTCCAGGCGGCGCGCGCTTCGGCGACGTCAGGCCGCTCTTGCTCGCTGGCGTGCACGATTTTTTTAAAGCTGATGCCCTCGGAGGCGAAGAATCGCCACACCGTGCCATACCCGACACGGATGCCGCGGGCGGCAAGCTCGGCCCGGATCTCCTCCAGCGTCAGGTCCGGAGCCGCCGCGATCCGCGCCAAAAGCCAGGCCCGCTCGTCCTTCAGCCGTGAATTGTGATCGCCACCCATCGGCTTCGCACAAAGCCGGCCGCTCTCCCGCCAAACCGCAACCCAATCAATCACCGTGGCGATCTCCACGCCAAACACCGCTGCCACCCGGCGCCGCGACAGGCCCCCCTCAACCGCCCGAACTACCCGTTCCCGCAAGTCCCCCAAATATGGTCGTGCCATGCACGCTGGCCCGGGCCTGTGAGGAGCGGCTCGATTTTGCTGCGGTGAGCGGGATGCAGCTTTGCTGCGGTGAGCGGGATGCAGCGCCCGGATTTCCGCACGGTCAGCGATTTCCGCAAGCGGCCTCTGGAGGCGCTGTAGGGTCTGTTTGTGCAAGTTCTCGAACTGTGCTGCAAGGCCGGACTGGCGACGCTCGGCCATGTCGCCCTCAAGCCTGCCCCGGCGCAGGCCGGGGGCACCAAGATCAAGGCGAACGCCTCGCAGCACAAGGCCCAGCACAAGGCGATGAGCTACCGGCGAAGGAGGGCGGCGGCGGAGACGCTGGCGGCGGAAGTGGCGGCATGGCTGAAGCAGGCGGCGATGACCGACGCGGCCGAGGATCGCCAGCCGGGTTGTGGCCGGCGTGGCGACGAGACGCCGGCCTGGGTGGCCAGCACCCACATGCAGCGCGAGGCCTCGATCGAGGACCAGATCCGGCTGTGCCGCTCCCGGATCGAGCAGGAGGGCTGGGATTACCTGGATGCCTATACCGACCGGGCGGTCAGCGGCACCAGCGCGCTACGGCCCGCTTATCAGAGCCTGATGGAAGATGCGCGACGAGGCGAGTTCGAGATCGTCGCCGCCGAGGCGCTCGACCGGCTGTCGCGCGACCAGGAGGATGTCGCGGGCTTGCTGAAGCGGCTGCGGTTCGCCGGCGTGCGCCTGTTCACCCTGGCCGAGGGCGAGATCGGCGAGTTGCATGTCGGCTTCAAGGGCACGATGAACGCCCTGTTCCTGAAGGACCTCGCCGACAAGACCTGCCGGGGGGTTGCAAGGGCGGGTTAAAGAGGGTCACTCGGCGGGCGGGCTCTGCTACGGCTACCAGGTCGTGCATCGGACCGATCTTCGAGGCGAGCCGATCCGTGGCGGCCGCCGTATCAGGAACGAGGAGGCGGCGGTCGTGTGCCGCATCTTTACCCTGTTCAGCCATGGCGAGAGCCCGCGTGCAATCGCCCGCCTTCTCAACAGCGAAGGCGTTCCTGGCCCCGGCGGTCGCCCCTGGGGCGACACCACGATCCGCGGGCATTTCGAGCGCGGCACTGGCATCCTGCGCAACGAGCTCTATATCGGCCGGCTCGTCTGGAACCGGCTTCGCTACCTGAAGGATCCGGTGAGCGGCAAGCGCCGCTCGCGGTTAAACCCTCCGACCGAGTGGCTGATCGAGGACGTACCGCATCTGCGGATAATCGAGGAGCCGCTCTGGGAAGCCGTCCGGCAGCGCCTGCGCGGCATCCGCGACAGTGAGAGGGTCAGGAACGCCCGATCCACCCGGTTCTGGGAGCATCGGCGGGCGCGGCATCTGCTGACCGAAAAGGCCTTCCGCGGCGTCTGCGGCGGCACCCTGGCATCGATCGGCGCCGACCACCTTGCCTGCGGCAAGGCGCGCCGCACTGGGACATGCGAGAACCGCCGCAGCATTCGCCGCGGCATGTTCGAGAGCGTGATCCTGGATGCCTTGAAGAACCAGCTGATGGCGCCCGACCTCGTGGCCGAGTTCATCGACGAGTTTCATCGCCAGGTGAACCGGCAGCGCCATGGCGCCGAGCTGCAGAGAACGGCGGCGCAGGCCGAGCTGACAGCGGTGCGCCGCAAGCTCGACGGGCTGGTTGACGCCATCGCCGCCGGTCTGCTCGCCGCCGGTCTGCGCGCCGCCGGTTTGCAGCAGCGGCTTGACGACCTAATAGAAAGTAAGCGGTGCGCAGACACCATTGCGGTGGGGCTTGACGGGGTCCGTCGGCTCTCGGCGGCGATCGGCGCTTGCGCGTCGGGCGTGGGATCCGGGCGGGTTGCTGGCGTGCTTCGGCGGCGCGATAGGGATTGCAGATGGCGCGGGCAGCCGCGACGGCCTGGGCGATTTGCTCGTGTGCGGTGGCTTGGTGCCGGCGCTTTTCCGTGGCCGGCATTTCCGGCAGGAGATCGAGCTCGCCCTCGCAGTAGACCAGGATCGGGATGAGCACCTCGCGGTACTTTGTGAGCAGGATGCGCTTGCCCCACGCCTCGGAGCGCAGCCCGATCCCGAGCGCGAAGCCGACGGCCCAATCGCACGCGACAATGCTGCCGTCGTCATCGACCATGAAGATCGGGCGGTAGCACTGCGCCCGGTACCCCGCAGGATCTCGTCGAGTTCGGCGTAGGTGAACGCGTCTGTCACGCCGCCAACTCGCCGCTGCGGCGCCATGCCCATGGCATCAGTTGGTCCAGGCGGCTGGCCGGCCACAGCCGGCCACAGATTGACGAGTTTGGTCAGCGCGCCGGTGAGGTAGGCCTGCCCATCGACGCCGTTCAGCTTGCAGGTTTCGATCAGCGAGGCCCGCCCCATGCGCCGCAGCGCCTCCTCGGCGATCGGCGCCGAACCCGCCTTGGCAATCTCGTGGAACCGCCGCCGCCAGTGGGCCCAACAGAAGGCCAGGATCACAGCATTGCCCGCCCGCCCGCGATGGGCCACTTGCTTGTAGGCCGCATATCCGTCGCACTGCACGATGCCGCGATAGCCGCCGAGCAGCGTCATGGCATGCTCGGCGCCGCGCCCCGGGGCGTAGGTATAAACCACCGCCGGCGGGCCGGTGCCGCCGCGCCAGGCGCTGTCATCGCGCGCGATCGACCAGAAGTATCCGCTCTTGGTACGCCCGCGCCCGGGATCGAGCACTGGAGCGCGGGTCTCGTCGACGAACAGAAGCGGCGCGCCGAGCAGGATTTCGCGCAGATGCCGCCACAGCGCCATCAGCTCGGCGGCGGCATAGCCGACCCAAAACGCCAGCACCGAGCGGTCGATCTCGATCCCTTGCGCCAGCAGGATCTGGGCTTGCCGGTAAAGCGGTAGATGCCAGGCGTATTTGCTGACCAGCACGTACGCGACCAAGGCCTCGGTCGGCAGGCCGGAGCGGATCAGCCGCTCCGGCGCCGCAGCCTGGACGACGGCGCCGGCGCACGTGCGGCAGCCGTATTTCGGGCGGCGCGTGACGAGAATGCGGTGCGGCGCCGGGATGACGTCGAGCCGCTCGGATTTCTCCTCGCCGATCACCTGCATGCTGCTGCCGCAACAGGGGCAGGAGGTCGTCTCCGGTTCGATGATCACCTCGATCCGCGGCAGGTGCGCAGGCAGCGATTTGCGCCGGCCGGGCTCAGGCCGCGGGCGCGCCGCCGTGCTGCGGGCGGTCAAGGCGGTTAGGTTCGAATGTAGGGTCGAAATTACGCACAAATCGATCTCCTGAAACCGAGAGATCATCGCGCCTGCCGCGACCCGTCAAAACGTGCGGTCAGAACACCGCTTACGATAAAAGAAGTGCGGGGTCCAAAAGGGTAGCGTCCTATTCGGAGGGATCGAGCTGCCTGGGCCGCTTGACAAGCCGAGGGGTGAGATAACAAGGTTGCGACCGCCTGTATCACGATGACCCCTCCGAACCAATGCCTGCCGAAAATCGGCTTGCTCTCTTATACATGAGTTCCTCAGATACTTACCCACCCAGCAGCTTGCGGTGGGGCTGGTCATTTCGGATTAGATTTGGCGCCCGCTTGCGCGGGAATGACGCGAAGTGTATGGCGACCAACCGTGTCTGGGTCAGCTTTGAGCGACGGGGAGCCTGCGCCGGCTGAACACCCGGTCATCGACAACCGCGTGTTCGTGCTGGTGCTGCAGCATCCGCAGGAGCGCCGCGAGGCGCTGGCGACCGCGGCCGCCACGGTGGCCGCGCTGCGCCACGCCCGGCTGGTCGCGGGATTGTCCTGGCCCAACCTGTCGCGGGCGCTGGGCCGCCAGGCCGACCCGCGGCGCTGGGGCGTCCTCTATCTCGGATCGGCGCACCCGGCAGCCCTCGACCCCGGCCGCGCGATCGCCGTGCTCGGCCGCAACGGCAAGCCGGTGCCCGGCCCCGATGGGATTTTGCGCGGGCTTGAGGGCATCGTGCTGCTCGACGGCAGCTGGAAAGAGGCGAAGACGCTGTGGTGGCGCAATCCGTGGCTCTTGAAGCTGCATCGCCTGGCGTTGAACCCGCCGCGCCCGGCGCGCCTCGGCCGGCTGCGCCGCGAGCCGCGCCGCGACGCCCTGTCGACGCTCGAAGCCGCCGCCCTGGTGCTGCGCCACCTCGAACCCGGCCCGGCCGCCGCCGATGCGCTATTGGCCGTGCTCGACCGGCTGATGGCCGCACAGGGCGGCTAGCTCAGCGCGGCGGTGCGGTGCTTTGGGGGGCAAAAACGTTGGCGGCATCGGCGGCCAGCGCGGCACGCGATTGCGGGCGCATGTACATCATGTGCCCGCCCTCGTAGACGCTGACGTGGACCCGGGCGCGTACCGCTTCCGGCAGGCCCAGCTGATCGACCAGCCAGCGCGAGGCGAGGTAGGGGGTCACCAGATCGTAGCGGCCATGGGCGATCAGCAGCCTGGTTTCCGGGTGCGAGAGCAGCGTCTTCTCCAGCGAGGACAGCGCGAGGCCCAGCCCGCCCTCGCCGCGTGCGCCGTCCCAGCCCCACTGGCGCGACACCTCGCGCGGCAGCACCCGGTAGGGACGCTCGGTGCGGTAGCCGAGCCCCTCCGGCGCGTAGCTGTCGAAGGCGGCGGTGTAGGCGGCGACGGCCGGGCCGAGCACCGGGTCGCCGGCATCGTCGTCCGACGGATTGGCGCCGGCCGCGCGGGTCACGGTCGCGTCGTAGAGGCTCAGGATCTCGCCCCGCGCGCGCCGCAACTCGCGCGCAAAAACCCGGTTCGGCACCCGCCCGCGCTCCCGCCGGACGATGTCGTCGGGGAGGCCGATCAGCGCGGCGACCCGCGCGATGAATGGGTCGCCGGCGGCCGGGACGCCTTTCAGCCCGGCCAGCCCGACCAGATAGTCCGACAGCGCGAAGCTTTCGGCCGCCCGGCGGGTTTCGGCGGGCGACCCCGTCGCGGAGAGCGCGGCGGCGGTCGCGGCATAGCTCGGCAATTGGAAGGCGGGCGCCAGCGTGTTGCTGATGGCGGGGTGGAGGATCGCGAGGTCGAGGGCCGGCGAGATCAGGACGAGGCCGCTGACGGTGATGCCGATTTCGCGCTCGAGGCTGTGCGCCAGCGCGGCGGCGCGCAGCCCGCCATAGCTTTCGCCGACCAGGAACACCGGCGCGCGCCAGCGCTCGTGGCGGGTCAGCCAGCGGCGCACCACCGCGCCCAGCGAGTTGAGGTCGCTGCGCACGTTCCAGAACGGTTTGTCGGGATTGTCGTCCTTGCCCTTGCCGTGGCTGAAGCCGGTGCCGACCGGATCGACAAACACGAGGTCGGTGAAGGGGAGCCAGGTCGACGGGTTGTCGATCAGCTGCACCGGCGGGCTCGGCACCGCCCCGCTCGCCGGGGTCTCGAGGATGCGCGGCCCGAGCCCGCCGAGGTGCAGAAAAACCGAAGCGGCGCCGGGGCCGCCATTGAACACGAAGGCGACCGGCCGCCACTGTCCAGGGGGCCGCCCGGCGGGCGAGTCGGCCAGATAGGATACGGTGTAGACCGACGCGCTGGCCTCGCCCTTCTGGTTGGTAAGGCCGATGGTTTCTGCCACCGCGCGATAATCGAGCGGATGCCCGGAAAGTCTTATCGTGTGTCGGGTCTCGACCCGGGCTGGCAGCTCGGCCGCGGATGCCGCCGGCTTGTCATCTGCGCTCGCGGCGAGCGCGGCGAGCATTGTCAGAGCGCAGGCAGCCCCGGCAACTAAGGCGATACCCATAAATTAACGCTCTACCATCTGATCTCTGGGCGTGACGGTGTAGTTCCAGTC
>Ga0326597_10006179_pt1 | contig 16457 bp, 11 predicted proteins | sample RVTome_12_FD_203789 | JGI IMG/M metagenome (GOLD analysis project Ga0326597, IMG submission 203789) | Soil microbial communities from uranium-contaminated site in the Upper Colorado River Basin, Wyoming, United States - RVT100D185 | ecosystem: Environmental > Terrestrial > Soil > Contaminated >...
AATCCGTTAATTTACATAAAAAGGTGAAAAAATGAAACTTTTGAATTTTTTAATGACGCTGATTATAATATCAGCTTTTAGCTCAATGGAGCTTGCCGCAGATGATGCACGGCTTTTATTTGAGAAGACTCTTCAAACTGAGCCTGGAAAAGAGCTTGTTACAAGTCTAATTGCCGGGGGAGTTATCGTTTCAACATGGACCAATAATGAAGTGAATGTTAAAGTGTACGGAAACGATGAAGCTGAGGAAAAAGTGATTTTTATCGCTGAAAATACTGAAACCGGAGTGAAAGTAGAAGGAAAGAAAAAAGAATCGGGAAATTTTAAACATTTAACACTCAGGGTTGAGGTTATTGTTCCTCAAAACTATAATGTAAAACTGTTTTCAAGCGGTGGCAGCCTTGAAGTAAATAATTTGAAAGGAAAAATTGAGGCAAATACTTCTGGTGGAAACATTAAAATAGAAAACACAAACGGGAATATAGAAGCTTACACTGCCGGAGGAAACATCTCAATCGAAACATCAAACGGAGATATAACTGCTTCAACATCGGGAGGGAAAATTTTAATTAACGGCTTTAACGGTAATGTTGATGCTTCGACTGCGGGGGGTGATATAAATCTTACAGGGACCGAAGGTAAAATCGCTGCTTCAACAGCCGGCGGAAATATAAGGCTCGACTATACAGGAAAAAATATGGGAATTGACCTAAGCACGCTCGGAGGAAATATAACAGCAACCCTGCCTTCTGATTTCAATGCAGACGCCGATATTGGTACCCTTGCGGGAAAGGTACGATGTGATTTTGCTCAGGTTGAAACGAAGAATAAAATCTATTCTTACGTAAAAGCAAAGTTCAACGGCGGCGGCGAAGACTTTAAATGCACTACATCTGCAGGGAACATTACAATAACAAAAAAATAAAATTAAAGCGGACTACCGATACTTGAAACCCCGAACAACGTTTCGGGGTTTGTTATTAATTACTTTTTCACAACAAGGTAAAATTTTCCATTCAACCCTAATATTATTTTTGCTATTTTCGTAAGTCATATCAAAGTTAATGGAAAAACATAATTTTGCATTAATCGGGGCGGCGGGATTTGTAGCTCCGCGCCATTTAAGAGCAATTAAGGATAACGGGCAGACTCTGGCTGCGATATTAGACCCAAACGACTCCGTTGGAGTTATCGACAGCTACTTCCCTGAGGCAAGCTTTTTCACTGAATTCGAAAGGTTCGACAGGCATATTGAAAAGCTACGCAGAAAAGGTGAAGAGAGCAGAATTCATTATGTTAGCATTTGCTCTCCGAACTATTTGCACGACGCGCATATACGGTTTGCGTTAAGAGCGAACGCAAATGCGATATGCGAAAAACCGCTTGTATTAAATCCATGGAATGCGGATGCGCTGAAATCGCTTGAAGCAGAAACCGGCAAAAGAGTTTTTACAATCCTCCAGCTTCGCCTTCACCCTTCAATTATTGCACTTAAGAAAAAATTTGAAGGGGCTAAAAAAAATAAAAAATATGATGTAGTTTTAACATACATTACTCCGCGAGGCAAGTGGTATCATTATTCATGGAAAGGTAATATGGTTAAATCCGGCGGCATAGCAACAAACATAGGTATTCATTTCTTTGATATGCTGACCTGGATTTTCGGTAAAGCGAGGTCAAACGTTCTTCACTATTATAAACCTGATAAAGCGGGGGGATTGCTTGAGCTGGATAACGCAAATGTAAAATGGTTCCTTTCAATTGATAAAAACGATTTGTCATCGGGTGACAAAACTTACCGTTCTATTACTATTGACGGTGAGGAAGCTGAGTTTTCCGAAGGATTTACAGACCTCCATACAATAAGCTATAAGGAAATCCTTGAAGGCAGGGGGTTTAGCATAGATGAAACGAAACCCTCGATTGAGGCGGTTTTTGAAATCAGAAACTCAACACCGGTAGGATTAAAAGGCGAGTATCACCCGTTTTTAAAAAATGTGAAATAAAATTTTCTGTATTATTTTTAGTCAGACTCTAAAAACATTGAAACCTTTTTGCTTTAAGCAGTGTCTTATAAGTAACCGGAGGTGTCTAAATTATGAAAAAACGTAATATTTCTCTTGTTTCACTTTTACTTTTTACTCTTTGCCTAAACTCAATCGCACAGGAAAATGATTCAACTGAAAAAAAAGATAAAAACGGCTGGGGGTTTAATTATCAATTCATTGAAGACAGATTTTTTTATAAAGGAAGCCCAAGCATCGAAGTCTCCTACGGGCAAAGCGATGCCTCATTAAAGAATTACAACCCAAATTTGCTCAATGCCGGAATTTTTGAGCTGAAGATGGGCTGGCATAAAGAAAAAGAAGTAAAAAATCAAAATATAGTCATATACAAAAACAATTTTCTGCACGGGGGCTTCATATCAAGCAATATCAGGGCAAGCAACTCAACAAACGGCGCACCCTCAACTCTGCGTTTTGGATACGGCTCTTCAAGAGGATACGGTTATAAGCCCGGCAATAATGCATCTTTACTGTTGTATAACTCAAATTCGTTCACATGGACAAGGTATGATTACGGAACGAAAATATATACTTTTGAATGGGCTGGACCTCCTTTTGATAAGCTTGATGATTTCAATAAATCTCTTCGCTTCGGTTCCACGGCAGAAGGGGGCATAATAATACCTGTGGGAAGCGTCGTGAACCTGCAGGCATCCTATGACAGAACAATTGTTTTTCCAAGGCACCTTGTGTTGAAACATCTTGGGAGTGTATTAATCGAAACCGGCGGTCAGTCATTGATTGACGGATTTGTAAATGCGGTATTAAAGTCCTCCCCGGCAGCAGCGCCTATTGTAAGCTTTATTTTGAAAAACGGCTTATCATACGGATTATACGAACTCCGAAGCGAAAAAATGAACTGGCCGTTCAACAGTGCTGAACCTTTGATGTTTGACTCATACAAAGCCGGCCTAACGTTTACATTTTAGAAAAGTGCATAAACCATTTTCCCAAAAGGCAGTTTTGACTGCCTTTTGTTTTTATAAAAAGATATTTGTAATCCTGATTTCTCCCTGTTTCTAAAACTCCATTTTCTCTATCTTTGCAGATTCCCGATGAAAAATTTCCTGATATATAAATCCTCAGCCGGTTCAGGCAAGACCTATACCTTGGTTAAAGAGTACCTTAAGCTTGTTTTAAGCAATCCCGAAAATTACCGCCACACGCTCGCAGTAACTTTCACCAATAAAGCAGCTGAGGAAATGAAAGACCGTATCATAAGCGCTCTCGTCGGGTTATCGCTTGGCGGGGAGGAAAAACTTAAAGAGCAGCTGCTTGCTGACGGGACAGTCGGCAATTTAGGATCAAAAGCAAAAGAGGTTCTTCAAAAAATCCTCCACAGGTATTCTTATTTTGCAGTTACAACAATCGATAGTTTTTTTCATAAAGTCATACGGAGTTTTGCTAAAGAGCTGAAGCTTCACCTTGGCTATAACGTTGAGCTTGACCACGATTTGGTTATGGATAAAATTCTTGACGAGCTGCTGGATGAAATAGGAGATAACAAGGAATTAACAAAATATCTTGAGGACTACACCTTTTACAGCATGGATGATAACAAAGGCTGGAAAATAGAGTTCAAAATTAAAGAGCTCGCATCCGAAATATTCAAAGAAAGGTACTGGATAAAAAAAGGAGACGGCAATGATTTAACTGATGACCTGGGAAAAATGCAAAGCTTCATCAATAAATTGTTTGGGATTATTGATGATTTTGAAAACGAGATGAATAGTTTTGCACATGAGGCTCAGAAAATTCTTAATAAATACAGCCTCGGACTTGAAGACTTCCCTTACGGTAAAAGCGGATTTATTAACTATCTGATAAATAAAATACGAAAGGATGAATTTGAGCCTACTTCAAGAGTTTTAGAGGCCTATGATGATAAAAAAAGTATGTATGCCAGAAAATTTAATCCAAATGTAGAGCTTGCTGTAAACGAAGGATTGCATGAACTTTTGAGAAATGCAGTAAATAACCACAATAAAAATTATTTAAAATATAATACAGCCAACTCGCTTGTTAAAACTGCCTATGCGCTTGGAATATTTAAGGATTTGCTAGATAAATTAAAAACTTACCGTGAAGAAAACCGTTTAATGCTTATATCGGACACAAATAATATTTTAATGACGGTCATTTCGGATGATAACAGTCCATTTATTTATGAAAAAATCGGAAATGTTTACAAAAACTTTTTAATAGATGAGTTTCAGGATACATCGACTTTTCAGTGGAAGAATTTAAAACCACTCATAGAAAATTCTCTCAGCGAAAATAACTTTTCAATGGTGGTTGGCGATGTAAAGCAATCGATTTACCGGTGGAGAAACGGCAATATGAGGCTGCTTCTGGAGGAAATTTACAATGACCTGGGGGTTTTCAGTGAAAATATCGAAGACAGATGTTTAACTGAAAATTACCGCAGCAAAAAAGAAATTATTAAATTCAATAATGAATTCTTTAAGAAAGCTTCCGAAAAACTAGCTGATAGAATTGAAAACGATAATAAAAGTTTAATCACTAAATCGTATGAAGATGTCAAACAAAAAGATTCTGCAGGCACAGACTGCGGTTATGTTAACATTTCATTCATTGACACCGGCCCAGAGGAAGACTCAAATCCCCGGGAAATTGCAATAGCTAAAACAATTGATATTATTAATGAAACCCAAATAAGCGGCTTTAAACAAAAGGATATTATGATACTTGTGAGAGAAAATTCTCATGGGAGCGAGATTGCCCGTCATTTAACATACGCCGGGTTTAGAGTTATTTCAAACGAATCATTGCTGCTCACAAACTCCCCGAAGGTTAAGCTGCTAGTTAATCTTTTTAAATATATTGTGGATAATAAAAATAATCTTGCTAAGACCGATATCCTTTACAATTACCTGACATTCATCAAAAATGATAATTATGATTTGAATGAAATCTTTAATGATTACAAAAAACAGGAGAACTCTCTCTTTGAAAATGCTTTGCCAAAAGAATTTTTTGGAGGAGAAAAAGGACGAATAAATTCACGTCTGTTTACTTTAAATCTTTATGAGCTTGCGGAAAATTTAACCAGGATATTTGAGCTTAATAAAAATGCGGATGCATACTTGCTCAGGTTCCTCGAAATTGTGCAGGAATATTCGAAGCAAAACAATTCGGATATAACGGGATTTATAGAATGGTGGGAAAACAATAAAAACAAAAAAGAATGCTCGATTATAACACCTGAACAGGAAGACGCAGTCAGAATTATGACAATTCATAAAGCGAAGGGTTTGCAGAGTCCCGTTGTAATTATTCCGTATGCAAACTGGGATGTTGATATAAATGGAGCAAGGGATTTAATCTGGGCTTCGACAGATAAACCGCCTTTTAACCAATCATCAGCTTACTTCCTAAGACCGTCAAAAAATCTGAAAAAAAGCTATTTTGAAAAGGATTTTTCGGAAGAATCTGCATTAGCCAATCTTGATAATTTAAACCTCCTTTACGTTGCTTTTACACGGGCAATTGAAAGGCTGTATATTATTTGTCCGCAATCCGGCAGGGAGAGCCTTGAAACTGTGAATATAATTAAAGCAATAAATAACGGGAGGTCAATAAATATAGCGCAGCTGATTAAGCTGACTGTAAGTGAATTGGATTTTATGATTCATACAGCCGGTGACAGCGCTGAATTTGGAATAAAATCAAAGCATGAACCGGACAAGCAGGAGATTTCATCTTACAAAATCGGGGAAATAATATCAACTGACTTTTACAAAAAAGCCGTTATAAAACCGCTTTCAAAAGATATTTCCCTTCAAAAGGAAAAGGAGCTCACCTGGCTTAAAAACAGGGGCATCATTTTGCATAAAGCGCTTGAGTATATTAAGTCAGTATCTGACGTTGAAAAAGCAATTTTACAGCTTAAAACCGAAGGGTTAATTACCAAAGACACCGAGGAAAAGCTGACAAATGAACTTATTGAAATACTGAAAATTGATGCTGTGAAAAAATGGTTCAGCAAAGATTATGAGGTTAAAGCAGAAGCCGAAATAATACTTCCAAGCGGAGAAGTTTACAGACCTGACAGAGTATTGCTTAAAAATAATAACGCCATTGTGATTGATTATAAGTCAGGAAACCAACGAGAAGAACATAAAAAACAGATTAACGGTTACGCTGAGATTCTGGAAAAAATTGGATATGAAGTTACTGAAAAATATTTATTCTATATTGAACAAAAAGAAGCGGTGAAGGTTCAATGATACCTTTTTTAAAAAAACTTGCGGAAGAGCTGCTCGAGATATATCAAAAGGATATTTACGGCATATGCGTCGTATTCCCCTCACGCAGGGCTGGGATCTTCTTTAAAAAGTATTTAGCCGAATTGCTGGACAAGCCGATATGGTCTCCCGCCATTTTGGGGATTCAGGATTTTATCGCCAAGCTTTCTCCTTATCAAATTTCAGACAGGCTGACTTTAATTTTTGAACTGTATGAAATTTATAATGAGTGCGGTGAAAATGAGTCTTTCGATAAATTCTACCCATGGGGGGCTATGCTTCTCAATGATTTTGATGAAATAGATAAAAATCTTGCCGAGGCGGATTATCTGTTCAGGATTCTGCGTGAACACAAGCAGCTTGAGGGTGAATTTGAGTTTAAAGTTTCGGATATAGATGAGTTTAATAAATTTTGGGATTCATTTTCAAACATGAAACTGAGCACCATGCAAAATGAATTCATAAAGACGTGGGAAATAATCGGGAAAGTTTATCACAGCTTCAGAAAGAGTCTGCTTAAGAAAAACATGGCTTATGATGGAATGGCTTACAGAAGAATTTATGAATTAATCAGGACAAATGAAATAAACTTTGAGTGGAATAAAATTATATTTGCCGGATTTAACCTGCTTACTAAGGCGGAAGAAGGTATAATCAGGGAACTCAGCAAGCAAAATAAGGCAGAGACTTACTGGGACGCCGATGAATACTATTTAACCAGCGAGCTTCAGGAGGCAGGGCATTTTTTAAGGGAGAACTTTAAGAGTTTAAGAGTTGAAAATCCAAAGTGGATTATTAATGAATTAAGAAAAGACAGAAAAAAAATTAAAATAATTGGAACTCCCCTGCAAATCTCACAAGCTAAAGTTTTGGGGAATGAGCTGAAAAGCTTAAAATCAAGTGAACTGGACAAAACAGCAGTTGTTTTGCCCGATGAAAACTTAATGATTCCCGTTTTGCATTCAATTCCCGAAACCGTCGATTCTCTCAATATTACAATGGGCTTCCCTTTAAAAAATTCTTCGATTTATACTCTAATGCAATTACTCAAGAGCCTCCAAAAAAATAAAAAGGGAACTGCTGAGTCGCCGGTTTTTTACCACAAAGATGTAATTCAAATTCTGCTTCATCCGTTTATAAAATTCCTTTCTGTTCCTGAAATATACAGGCTTGTAAACGATATTAAAAAAAGAAATATAGTTTATGTTTCGCGGAATAAAATCTTTGACTCATTTGAAACAGCTCCGGAATTAATTTCTGAAATATTTTCAACTCAGGACACTATTGAAACGTCACTAAGATACATTTATAAAATTATTGAATTAATATCCCGTCAATTCGAACCGAACAAAACCGCTTCAAAATTTGAATCGGAATATTTATTCACGCTATATACAGAACTCAACCATTTGAATGATATTCTGAGCAAATATACGCCCCAAATTGATATTGATACTTTTTGGAGACTGCTTGTCGAGGTGTCATCAGCAATTAAAATTCCATTCACTGGGGAGCCGCTGAAAGGATTGCAGGTAATGGGGCTGCTTGAAACACGGTCGCTTGATTTCGAAAATGTGTATATTCTTTCAATGAATGAAGATGTAATGCCAAGGGGAAATTCACAAAGCTCTTTCATACCTTATAATCTTCGCAAAGCGTTTAATCTGCCTACTTATGAAGACGATGATTCAACGTATGCATATAATTTTTACAGGTTAATTCAGAGGGCAAAAAATATTTGTCTCATTTACAATACCGAGCCCGGTGAAATCCTGGCCGGCGAAAAAAGCCGTTTCATAATGCAGGTTGAAAATGAGCTCGCAAGGGAAAATCCAAATATTAATCTTGAAAGATTGATACTGCAGTCCGATGCCGATATACCGAAACGCAGGGAAATAACTGTTCAGAAGTCAAAAGATATCATCGAATCATTGGAGAAAGAAGAATATCTTTCAGTGACAAGACTGGGTACATATATAAACTGTCCCCTGCAGTTTTATTTAAGAACAGCAGCTAAATTGAAAGAAGAGGAAACTGTCGACGAGTTTTTCTCGGGGGCGGGATTCGGAACTGTCCTGCATAAGATTATGGATTTACTGTACAGCAATTTTAAAGAAAAAAATGTTGATGAAAAAATAATCCTATCTTTAAAGAGAAAACTCAAGGATAATTACGATAATTTGTGGGAGGAAGCCTGCCGTTCAATTGCTGAGCTGGAGGAATTTAAAGGCGAATTGCAGGGGAAAAATCTCTTATATAAAAATGTAATAAAAAAACTTATAGATAAAATTCTGGATAACGATATTAAAGAAGTTCCTTTTAAAATAATTTCTCTTGAAAATATGGTCACAAAAGAGCTTGAGATTAAATTAAACGGGAAATCACAAAAAGTAAAGCTTCTTGGCAGGCTGGACAGGATTGAAGAAAAAGACGGGGTCTTGCGAATAATAGACTATAAAACAGGAATTGTTAAAAAACCGAAACATTTATCAAAGACTTCAAATGAAGAACACATAGACAGGATTTTTGAAAATACCGATTTGAAGGAGCATTTTCAGCAGCTGTTTTATGCTTATTTATACCTGGATACCAATGAAGTGAAGGATTTAATCATTGGAGTTTATCCTTTAAGAGATTTGTCTTCCGGAATATACTGGTTTGAAGATGAACCTGTAATAAATGATAAGATAATTCTTTTCGAAAACAAATTAAAAGAATTGTTAGGGAAAATTTTTGATTCAACCACTCCTTTTACCCAGACTGATGATATCGAAAGATGCAGATATTGCGCTTACAAATCAATTTGTTACAGAGATTAAAGAAAAAGTGTCTAAGTTTTAAGCTTCTTCTTTTTGGCGGCAGGGAATAAAACGTTGTTTAAAATTAATCTGTAACCGGGTGAGTTTTTATATAGGCTTAAATCCGTCTTCGGGTCACCGACTGCGTGCTGGTAATCTTCGGGGTCATGCCCCCCGTATAGCGTAAATGTTCCCCTTCCTATGTTTCCGTGAACATATCTTACCCAGTTAGTACCGTCATTCTTGGCTAGAATCGTTATCCCCGGTTTAATAAACTCCTCTTTAAACCCTGATTCCTGACCTAAAAATCCTTTAATAACAGCAGTGTGGCATTGAGTTAGCATTGAGGGCACAGGATCAATCTTTGCTGAAAAATCAAACAAAGTAAAGTAATCACTATATTGTCCCATCATAAGCTCATTATCGGTTATATCCAAATCCGAATACTCATAAACATATGGATTGAGCTGAATCTTAAAATCCTGAAACGCCATGCACTCGGAATAATCAAGCTTATCGTTTGCGCTTGGGTCAAGCGGGTCGCCGTCATACATAACGTCGCATATATCGGTGTATTGGGTAGCAAATGCAATATCGGGAGTTGTTGTGCCCGAACACATTGTAAACATAAATCCACCGCTCACAACATATTCCTTAAGCTTTTTTACAACTGCAAGTTTAAGCTGAGACACTTTTTCAAACCCCAGCTTTTTAGCCATATCCTCATTTGTCTGTTTTTGGGTTATATACCATGGTGAAGAACCGAAAGCAGCGAAAAATTTTCCGTACTGGCCTGTAAAATCCTCATGATGCAGGTGAAGCCAGTCATAATCCTTCAGCTTGCCCTGCAAAACTTCCTCATCCCATACTTTATCGTAAGGTATTTCAACATAATCCAGCGCCAACTGAACCGCATCATCCCATGGCAATGCATTGGGCGGAACATATACTGCAATCTTGGCAACTTTCTCAAGCCGTACAACATCCATATTATTTTTTTCATCCTGAACCTCCGCGTAGACCTGCGCTGCCTGCGTGCCCGAAAGAAGCTCAAAGCCAACACCTTTTGACTGGCATTCGGCAGCTAGCTCCGTTGAGTAATCGAACATAAAGGCGCCTCCGCGGTAGTTTAAAAGCCAGTCCAATTCTTTGCCGTTTAGCAAATGCCTGTATGCTACGCCGTATGCTTTAAGATGGTCGGTTTGGGTGTTAACCTCCATTGGTATCAAAAGCTTTTGCTGTGAATAAGTGCTTGCAAGGGCTATAAACATAATCGTAATAAGTATTTTCCGCATTAAAAACTTTTCCTTTAAATAAGATTACTTATTTATTTAATTCAATAAAACTCATTTTTGTTTCACCTTAAAATCGCTGAAATCCCACTACATTTTTGCTATATTTGTATAAAGAAACCACTTTGCAAAAGTCAAGAAAACCCGAAATATTATATTTAAAAGGTGTCGGTCCTAAACGGGCAGAAGCGTTTAAAAAACTTGGACTTCAGTTTGTAAGCGACCTTTTTTCCGTTTATCCCCGCGACTACCTTATTAATACATCAATCAGAAACCTTGCAAATAATCATGATAAAAATGTTGTGATATGCGGGAAAATAATAGATAAAATGATGCCAAGAAGACCGAACCACCCGACAAGAATAGCAATTTTTGACGGAACAGCAAGCGTTGAGTCACTGATATGGGGAAATACTTTTTACAGGGAAAGGCAATTTAAAGTCGGAGATAAATATCTCTTCTGGGGAAAGGTGAGCATTAACCCTTATGACAGAAAAATACAGCTTGATATAAGAGACCAAAAAAAATTCGAAGAAACCGATGACGAGCTTTTGAAATTTCCGCTGATACCGATTTACATACTTTCCGGCGAGCTTAAAAAAACCTGGGTGAAACCCTTAACGCTAACAAAAATTATTTTTAACGCTATTAAGAATCACTCTGCTTTGATTAACGAAGTTTTAGGTGAAGAAATAGTAAAAACCAATAAGCTTCTTGAGCATAAACAGGCGGTTCTGAGAACTCACTACCCCCGAAGAGAAGATGATATTGAGCTTGCAAGGCAAACACTTGCATTCGAAGAGCTTTTTTTTCTCCAGCTTGTAATGGCTTTGAGAAGGAAATCAATTGAGAGCGAAGAAAAGGGCATATCATTCAAGAATACAGGCGATAAGCTTGAAAAGCTTTTCAACGAACTGCTTGGATTTGAGCTTACCAATGCCCAAAAACGAGTGGTTAAGGAAATATACTCGGATATGAAATCATCCAAGCCGATGAACCGCCTGCTGCAGGGCGATGTTGGAAGCGGTAAGACCATCGTTGCTATTTTTTGCATGCTGATAGCTATCGAAAACGGATACCAGTGCGCATTCATGTGTCCAACTGAAATTTTAACCGAGCAGCATTACAAAACTTTAAAACTATATTTTGATTCGCTTGAAATTAAATCCGTTATACTTGTCGGGGGTCAAAAGAAAAAACTTCGGGATGAAATTTTAAACGACATTAAAAGCGGAAATGCTAAAGTCGTTGTGGGTACACATGCATTGATTCAGGAATCAGTTGAGTTTAAAAATCTTGGTTTTGTTGTAATCGATGAGCAGCACAAATTTGGAGTAATGCAAAGGGCAAAGCTCAGGGCTAAGGGATTGAATCCCGATGTATTGGTTATGACCGCAACTCCAATACCAAGAACATTATCACTTACGGTTTACGGCGATTTAGATGTATCAGTTATTGACGAGCTGCCTAAAAACAGAAAACCTGTCAAAACAGCTTTAAGATTTGAGGAAGACCGCCTTAAAGTTTATAACTTCATCCGTGATGAAATAAAAAAAGGACGGCAGGCGTATATTGTCTACCCTATAATAGAGGAATCCGAGAAAATGGACTTAAAATCAGCGGTTGAACATTACGAAATTTTAAGGAAAAATGTGTTTAATGATTTGCAGGTTGGACTCGTTCACGGAAGATTATTCTGGTATGAAATCGATGAAACTATCGAAGCGTTTAAAAACAAAAAACTTGATATCCTGGTTACAACAACTGTAATAGAAGTAGGTATTGATATTCCAAACGCATCGATTATGGTGATTGAGGAAGCGCAAAGATTCGGTTTATCACAATTGCACCAGCTTAGGGGAAGGGTGGGAAGGGGCGCGGAACAATCATACTGCATATTAATGGCCGAAAAACTGAGTGACATTTCTAAAGAGCGGTTAGATGTAATTGCAGAAACAACTGATGGCTTTAAAATTTCCGAAACGGATATGAAGTTAAGGGGACCGGGCGAGTTTTTCGGGACAAGGCAATCGGGAGAGCTTAAATTCTCCGCTGCGGATTTATCAAAGGACATGCTCCTGATTGAAAAAGCAAGAAATGCAGCATTTAAGCTTGTTGAGAATGACCCGCAGCTGAGAAAATCAGAAAATCTAAATATAAGGGAACATTTTTTGGTAAATTACAGGGATTCAATGAGTCTTATTAAAATAGCTTAATCTGACTACATCACAATTAGCAATTTTTGTATTGTTTCCACTGAGATTAAGCATTATGTTCTACCAAGCTTCAAATCTTGCTTCGGGGGGTATATTTTTATAAGTTAACAGCGGGTGAATTTCCCCAAACCAAAAAAATGATTTTAATAAAGTAAACAAAAACCCAATTCCCCTCTCCTATTGGAGAGGGGTTAGGTGTGAGTTTACCTTATAAACTCAATCAATGCGCTTGCAACTGTATTTCTCTTGCTGTCAAGCAAAAAGCACCTGTAAATACCCGGTGAATCGACTCTTAAATCCTTCGACGAAAAATAAATATACTTCATATCCGGTGTTACATCAAAATCAACTTTTTTGAAGTAGTCGAAGCTGTAACCGTTGTATTTATCGAACTGAACAATTACATCTCTTAAACCCAAGGCATAATCGCACTTTACCATAACGGTTACCTCACCGGTATAGAACCTGTCGCTGATTGACTGCTCGCCGTTAGAGCCGTAATTTTCGCAGAAATACATAGCGGGACCGTTCTGAGCTTTAATGTTTGCGGTAAAACCTAAAACAATTAATAAAACGACCGCTGAAAAAAGAAATTTGATTTTGTTCATTTTGACCCTTCCTATATTAATTTAAGTAAAATTAACCGTTTAATAATGAATTATACAAAATTAACAAAATAATGTTTCAAATAAAAAATAAAAATTTTAATCAATTTGAATTATTTAATCTATTTTATTAACTTTTTATAAACTTCTTCAATTTTATTAACCATTTTATCCTCAGTGAAATTATCCAAAAGAATCGTCAGACCTTCTTTTCCAACTTTGTTTCTTAATTCGGGGTTATTAACCATAATCATTAATTTTTCTGAAATCTGGAATGGTGATTTCTCGCTAACAAGGTACCCGTTAATTCCGTCTTTAACCATTTGCGGTATATCTCCAACCCTGGTAGCTATAACAGGAATTCCCTGCGCCATTGCATATAAAACTGAAAACGGAAATAGCTCTCCCCCGCCTTCGATTGAGGGGTGGCAGTAAATATCAAAAGCGGAATAAACCGCCCGTAAGTCCTCCCTGAATCCCGTAAAAATTACTCTATCATTGATTCCCATTACATTTGTATAATCCTTAAGCGAATTATATAGCTCACCGTCTCCGACTATCATTAATTTAACATTACTAAAGTTTTCAGTAATACCCTTGAATGCTGTTAACAGGTACTTTTGACCTTTAAAAATCACAAGCCGTCCTAGATTGCCAATTAATAATTCATCACTTTTTACTCCAAATTCATTCCTTACAGCAGAGCCTAATTCGGGTTTTCTCCTCATTTCATTAGAATTAATTCCGTTATGCACAATTGTTATTTTTTCTTCAGGAATTTTGTTTTCATTGATTAGCAACCTCTTTATACTTTCGCCGTCTGCAATAAAATGATGGGTTAAATATTTATTCCTGATATAATGCGTAATGTTATGCTGAATAGATTCAAGACTGTGGCAGGAGGCAGCGTGTTTTGCTTTCGTTCCCCTTCTTGCAAATGCTCCCGCAGTTCTGTCATAATTAGTATTGGAATGAACAATCTGAATATTATCATCCTTAATTATCTTTCTAATTGCTTTGATATTTTTGCCAAGTCCGCTTGCACCTCTTTTGGGAAATTCCAAATGATAAGCATTTATCCCTTCATTACTGCATTTTTTGTAAAGCAAAGTATCATTTCTGCACCCGAGGTAAACACCGTATCCTCTTTTTTTGAGATTAACCGCTAACCGATATGCAAAGAATTCCCCCCCGCCGTAAATAACTGAGGAATTAAGTATTAATATTGAAGGTTTATTCATTTAAAACAGCAAGTTATCTGCAATAAATGAAAATTTCAATCATATATATTATAGTTTGTATTTTATATATTTGATGGCGAAAATGAACTATATTCAGAAAAAATTCTCTAAAAAATCGCATACGGCGGAATTTTTAGTCCCTTTACTGACTATTCTTTCGGACATTATTGCCATTGAAACATCCTTCCTTATAGCATTCTGGGTAAGGTTTCATTTTGAGCCGCTTGTTAAGTTATTTCCGTTCGAGGGGGTCGTTCCTCCCTTAAGCGGGTATATCAGGCTGTCTTTAATGGTTATTCCAGTATGGATTCTGATTTTCCAGTCGAGGAAAATGTACCGATTAAGAAGAGTTGTTTTTATTTTTGACGAGTTCTTTCTGATTGGAAGGCTTGTAACTTTCGGAATTGTATTTTCGTTCGGCCTTATCTTCTTTTACAGGGTATTTCCTTATTCAAGGCTTGTATTTGTTATTATCTGGATAACATCCATTATCCTGATAACACTTGGCAGGTATATAGTTTTAAAATATGAGAAAAACTTATACAACAGGGGCAAAGGATTAAAGGATGCACTCATAGTAGGAAACACGGAGGCGGCTCTGGATATTTACAATAACTTTTTATCACATAAGTACGCGGGTTTTAATATTGCCGGTTTTATTGAAGAGGATAATTATTCCGGAGAAAACTATTTAATCCGCAAAACAAAGCTCGGCAAATATTCAAACATAGTTGATATAGTGAAGGACCACAACATAGAAACTGTCTTGGTAACCATTCCCTCAGCCGAACATGATAAGCTGTATGATTTAATGAAGGCATGCGAAGGCGAAGATGTCGAGTTTTTAATGGTACCTGATTTTCTGGAGGTAATTACGTCTTCTGTCAGGGTGCAGGAAATCGACGGCATTCCCTTTTTAAAAATAAAGAGTATCCCGATGAATATTTGGAACAGGATTTTAAAACGCGCATTTGATTTTATTTTTTCCCTGGCAATATTAATCTTAATTTCTCCTTTGCTTATTATTATTACAATTCTTGTTAAGCTCACATCAAGGGGTCCGGTTTTTTACAAGCAGGAGAGACTGAGCATGACAGGGAAGAAATTCAATATGATAAAATTCCGCTCAATGGTAACTGATGCAGAAAAAGACACCGGGGCAGTTTATGTTGTAAAAGATGACACCCGATATTCCCCGGTTGGAAGACTATTGCGTAAATTTTCGCTTGATGAGCTCCCACAGTTTATTAATGTCTTAAAGGGAGAGATGAGCATAGTTGGTCCAAGACCGGAAAGAGAGCATTTTATCAGGGAGTACCAGGAGAGAATACCCAAGTATCTTGAAAGGCACAGGGTAAAATGCGGTGTTACAGGCTGGGCTCAGGTAAACGGATTACGTGGAAGCGATTCTTCAATAGAAAAAAGAATAGAGTATGACATTTACTATATTGAGCACTGGTCAATTATTTTTGATTTAAAAATTATTATTAAAACATTAAAAGAGATGTTCTTCTCTAAGGCAGCTTATTAAGATATGATAGAAGTGATAGTTTTTTACGGACACGTTATTTTCTTAGTATATATATTTACAAAAAACTTTATTGAAGATAATTTTGTAAGCGCACTGTTAAGTTCAATATTTGTCGTTGTAATTTTTACTGTTGGGTGGACTTTCTCGGCATTTGTTGTGGGTTTATTTATTCCCGAGCAGGGTTTGAGCAGGATACTTACAAAAGCAGCTTTCTCACTGACCTTGCTTGCAATCCTTGAGCTTACATTCTATAATTTTTACTACGGAGGAAGAAAAGCAGTTAAATCTAATTAACAGCCGCCGCATCCCTGGGTAGAATTTTTATTAAAACCCTGTTAATCTGTAATCCTGAAGTAAGTGAATAAATACCAACTGCAGCTTCACCCTCTATCCCTTTTGAACGAACAGTAGCTGTTCCCTCTTCTGATTCATTTACAATT
>Ga0326597_10006180_pt1 | contig 16453 bp, 13 predicted proteins | sample RVTome_12_FD_203789 | JGI IMG/M metagenome (GOLD analysis project Ga0326597, IMG submission 203789) | Soil microbial communities from uranium-contaminated site in the Upper Colorado River Basin, Wyoming, United States - RVT100D185 | ecosystem: Environmental > Terrestrial > Soil > Contaminated >...
CGCACCGGCCGCGACACGCGGCCTCCCCCTCCTCGCCGCCCGACCGGCGGCGCGGCGCCATTGGCGCCGGATCTACTACTTCGGAATCTGCGCGCTGCGCGCGCAAATCCCGGAGTAGTAGATCAGCTCGTCATCAACCTGCTCACCGGGGTGCTGCTGCTCCCGCTCGACACGGGCGGCGCGACGATCGAGCTCGAGCTCCGCGACGCGGCGAGCGGTGAGCGCCTGGCGGCGCTGGTGCTCCCCGACCAGGCACGGTCCTGAACTTCATCCAGGCCTTCCGCCGATCAGCGGCGGCCGTCCGGCCGTCCGCTGCATCGGCGGGGGATGGACCGCTCCGCCGGTTCATCGCCGATTGGGCCACGCCGAGCAGGCGCTCGACGCCTGCGCGCGCTGGCTGGGCCACGAGCTCGAGCCTCCCGGCGCGGACCGGTGAAGCCGGACCTTCCGGCCCCTTGCGAGCCCCAGGCCCCTACTCGCGAGGTCGGACGCCGGCCGTTCCGGTCCCGGCGCGCCTACCGCCGCAGTTGCAGCTCGACCTCCGACAGGCCCACGGCACACTGGCCGCCGGCGCCGGGGACGCGCCAGGGGAGGGCGATCTCGAGGGTCTGGATCGCGCGCGGGCGCGGGAGGCGCAGGACGGCCTTGCGGCGCTCGTCCGGGCAGAGCGCCACGCGCTGCGCCGGCTCCCCGTCGATCGACACCAGGGCCGCGACGGCGCGCGCGTAGGCGCCGGGCTCGAAGGGCCGCGAGCGCGCGTGCGAGAGCAGGACCGTGTCGGCGCGGGTCGCGCGCGAGAGGCGGATCGTGAGCGTCGGGCGCTCGTCGTCGGGATCGGCCAGCCAGCACGTGCCGCACAGGTTGTCGACTGCGGCGCCGGCGGCGACGCTCGGACCGCGGCGCCAGGTGGACGAGGCCTCGACCCGCGCGCCGGCGGCCGGCAGCAGGTTGAGCCCCGGCGCGCGCGCGTCGTCGAGCATCCACTGCGGCGTGACCGCGCCGATCTCGACCGCGAAGGGCGGCGCCTCGAGCACCCGCAGGTGCGCCGCCCGCTCGCGGCCGTCCGCAGTGCGCGAGGGGGGCGCCGTGACCTGCACCTGGGCCGAGATCGAGTACCTGCCCGAGCGCTCGAACTCGTGCCGCGCCGCGAAACGCTCGTCGCCGGCCGGCCGCGCGGGGTCGCCCTGGACCGTCTCGATCGGCGCGCCGTCGGCGCGGTACACGACGCGGATCACGCGCGGGCCGCGGCCGCGCTCGCCCGGCCACTCCAGCGCGCTGCGCAGGTCGGCGTCCCAGGTCGCGACCCACAGGCTGAGGGGCGAGTCGCCGCTGGCGGCGACCACCAGCGGCGCGCCCGCCGCCACGCTGGCGTAATGGCGTTGCGTCGGACGCGAGCCGCCGCCGGTGACCGGATTCGTCGCGCGGCGCAGGAAGAGCAGGCAGAACGCGGTCTGCTCCGGGCCCGCGCCGAGGCGGCCGCCCCAGTGCCCCTCGCGCGCCTGCGAGCGCACGAGGTGCTCGGCGCCCTCGCGGTACCAGTCGTGGCGGCCGAAGTGTGTGACGCCGGCCAGCGCGCCGACGCGCTCGAGCCCGTAGAGGTAGTACGCCAGGTGCCCGCGCCCCGGGGGGTTCTCCACGACCGAGAAGTTGCGCTCGATCCAATCGAGGCCGCGCTGCGTCGCGCGCTCGACGCGCTGGCCGAGCTTGCGCGGCGCGCCGCCGGCGCGCTCGAGCCGCTCGGCGCAGATCGCCAGCACGCCCACGCCGGCGGTCGTCATCGAGCCGGTCGCGGCGCTCGAGCTCGTCAGGACGCGTCGCAGCTCCTTGCGGTAGGCGAAGCCGCCGTCCTCCTGCGCGTACTCGAGCGTCGCCGCGGCCAGGTCCTCCCACACCTCGCGCGGGACCTCGGCGCCGTCGCGCGCGGCGGCCCACAGGCCGAGCGCGGCGTACTGCGTGTTCGACAGGTCCGCGCCGCCCGGGTAGCCGAAGTCGCCCTGCTCCTGCCAGGCCATGAGCTGGCGCACCAGACGCTCGATCCAGCCCGCGTGCTCGGGCTGGTCGAGCGCCGTCAGGGCCAGCAGCAGACAGGCCACGTCGTACGTCATCGCCGGCGGCGAGGTCTCCAGGTTGGCGATCGCGCGCCGCACCGCGTTGTGGCGCGCCGCGACGCCCGACTTGACCAGGGCGTACACGCACAGCGCGTTGCAGCCCGGCCGCGGCCGGCCGCCCTGGTAGATCCACGAGCCGTCGAGCTCCTGCGTCTCGAGCAGGTGCGCGACGCCGCGCTCGATGGCGGCGTCGATCGCGCGCTGGTCGGCGCCCTCCCCGCTGCCGGCCGGGAGGGACAGCAGGAGCGCGCTCGCGAGGGGGACGGTCGTCAGAGGGCCCACGCCGCTGAGCTATCCCGGGCGGCGGCCGGCGCTACCGCGGCGGCGTCGGAAAGAGGCGCTCGACCGCGCGCGCCAGGACCTCGGCCGCGCTCAGGAGGTGGAAGGAGTTGGTCGCGAACAGGTCCGCGGAGAGCTCGACCACGCGCCCCTCGCGCACGGCCGCCAGGTGCCGCAGGGCCGGCTCGTGCGCCAGGTAGGCCGCGGCGGCGCCGAAGGCCGCGCCGTCCTCGGCGCCGACCACGATCACGTCGGGGTCGAGCTCGAGCAGGCGCTCGATGTCGATCTGGTAGTGCGAGCGCCGCCCGCCCTGCGCGGCGGCGTTCTGCATGCCGGCCAGGCCGATCACGACGTCGGCCGTGGTGCCGGCGCCGGCGGTCCAGCCCCCGACGCCGAGGTTCGTGTAGGAGAGCGCGCGCAACGCGCGGCGCCCGTCGTCGGCCGCCAGCGCGTCGCGGCGCGCCTCGAGCTCGGCCCGCAACCCGGCCGCGCGCTCGCGGGCGGCGAGCACCTGGCCCAGGAGGTCGATCGTCGCCAGCACGTCGTCGAAGCGCTCGACGGTCGGGATCTCGACCACGCGCAGGCCCCTCTCGCGCAGGAGCGCGGTCGTCTGCGGGCTCTGCCAGGCGTGCGTGATCACGAGGTCCGGGTCGAGCGCGAGCACGGTCTCGGTCTCGTAGACGCCGAACGTGCGGGCCGGATCCCAGTCGGCGAGCTGCGGCAGGTCGCGCGCGAACTGCGACGTCGTCCGTGGGATCGAGACGACGCGCACGGGCTCGACCAGGGCCAGCACGAAGTCGACCGCGCTGGCGTTGGCCGGCAGGATGCGGCGCGGGGGGGCGGGCGCCGCGGGCCGCGAGGCGACGCCGCCGGCTTCCTCGCAGCCGGGGAGCGCCGCCAGGAGACCGAGGGCGAGAACGAGAGCGCGTCCGTACATGACGGCCGGTCAGGCTATCCCCGCGCCGCGCCGGCGTGTATCCTGCCGGCTCGCCTTCTTTCGAATCCAGGTTCCTCGCGCGGGGGAAGACCGGTGTGAGACCGGCGCGGTGCCGCCACTGTGAGTGGAGCGACCTCCACGAGCCAGGAGACCGGCGCGAGGGGTCGCAGTGCGCGGCGCAGGCCGCGCGAGAGCTCCATGTCGCTTCCGATGGCGGGGTCACGCAGCATGACCCCGAGCGCTCCCCGGGCGCGGGCCCCCGGACGCCTCCCGGCCCGCACGCTGGCGCTGATCCTGGCGCCCGCGCTCTTCGTGATCGTCGTGCTGTCCCTGCGCCAGGGCACGAGCGGCGTGCGCGAGCTGGCGGACGTCGGGCGCGGGCTGCTCGCGCTCCTCGGCCTGGGCGCGCCGCTGGCGGGCTCCGAGCAGACGATCGTCGAGCTGCGGCTCTTCCGGGTCGTGACCGCGGCCGGCGTCGGCGCCGGCCTGGCGCTCTCGGGCGGGCTCTTGCAGGGCGTCTTCCGCAACGACCTGGCCTCGCCGGCGGTGATCGGGATCTCGGCCGGGGCCAGCCTCGGCGCGTCGCTGGCGATCCTGGTCGTCGGCGGCTACGTGCCGCTCTTCATGCTCGAGGGCGCGAGCGGCCTCTCGCCGCTCTTCGTGAGCGCCTCGGCCTTCCTCTTCGCCCTCGCGGTGGCCTGGCTGGTGACCGCCCTGGCGACCACCGACGGGCGCATCTCGGTCCCGACGCTGCTCCTGGTCGGCATCGCCATGAACGCGCTGATCGCGGGGCTCCTGGCGACGCTGCAGTCGCTCGTGCTGGACCAGTTCGAGGTCGCGCGCGCGCTGATCAGCTGGACCTTCGGCACGCTCGACGACCGCAGCGCCTACCACGCGCTCTTGATGGCGGGGGGCCTGGCGCTCTCCGCGGCGGCGATCCCGTTCGTGTCGGTCGAGCTCGACCTGTTCGCGGGCGGCGAGGAGGACGCCCAGGGCCTGGGCGTGGACACGCGGCGCGTGAAGCTGGTGGCGCTGACGGCGGCCTCGCTGGCGGCGGCCACGGCGGTCTCGGTCGCCGGGCAGATCGCCTTCATCGGGCTGATCGTGCCGCACCTGCTGCGGCTGGTGATCGGGCGCTCGCACCGCGCTCTGCTCGGGCTGTGCCTGCTCGGCGGGCCGGTGCTGCTGCTCGGGACCGATCTGCTCAAGCGCACGGTCCTGGGCGACGCCTGGTACCTCCCGCCGGGCGTGGTCATGTCGCTCGTCGGCGGGCCGTTCTTCCTGATGCTGCTCATGCGCAACCGGAGGGCGCTGCAAGCGTGGTAGGGGGCCTGTCCACCGAGGCGCTGGTGCTCGACTACCCCGGGCCGCTGCGCGCGCTCGACGGCGTGTCGGTCGAGATCCGTCCGGGCGAGCTGGTGGCCGCCATCGGCCCGAACGGCGCCGGCAAGTCGACCCTGGTGAAGGCGCTGTGCGGCCTGCTCGCGCCGAGCGCGGGGCGCGTGCTGCTCGAGGGCCGCGAGCTCGACGGCTTCTCGCCGCGCGAGCGCGCGCGGCGCGTGGCGGTCGTGCCGCAGTCGCTGCGCGCGCTGCCCGACGTGCTGGTCGAGAGCTTCGTGCTCGGCGGCCGCTACGGCCACCTCGGGCCGTGGCGTCGCGGCGGGCCGCGCGACCGCGCCGCCGTGCGGGCGGCGATGGAGCAGGCCGACGTGGGCGACCTAGGCGCTCGCCTGCTGGCGAACATCTCGGGCGGCCAGCGCCAGCGCGTTCTCATCGCGCGCGCGCTGGCGCAGGAGGCCGCCTTCGTGCTGGTCGACGAGCCGACCAGCTCGCTCGACCCCGAGCACCAGTTGGCGGTGTTCGAGCTGCTGGCGGCGCTGACCGGCGAGGGGCGCGCGGTGGTCGTCGTGACCCACGACCTGAACCTCGCCAGCCAGTTCGCGGGCTCGATCCTGCTGATGGACGCGGGCCGCGTCGCGGCGCGCGGGAGCCCGGAGGACGTGCTGCGGCCCGAGGTGCTCGAGCCGGTCTACGGCGCCCACTTCCGCTACGGCCGCCTGCCCGCGCCCGGTGGCGCGGGCGAGCGCCCGTTCGTTCTGCCCTGGCGGCGCTGACCTCGTGAGAGCGACTGGCGCCCATCCATATCACGGCGTGAACGTCACCTCGACCCCGTTCGACAGGTTGAAGCCCGCGCCGCAGGGTCCGCCCGACGGGTCGCGGTACCAGGCCTGGAAGTAGCGCGTGTCGCCCGCCGACCAGCCGCCGGCGGCACCGAGCCCCGGCCCCCAGCTCGCGCTCCCGTTGGCGTCGGGCACCCGCACGCCCAGGCGCACGACGTTCTGGCCGGCGCAACGCAAGCCGTCGCCGAAGGGGATGCCGTCGCCGCCGTTGACCGCGTTGTGGCCGGCGAAGAGCAGCGCCGGCTGACCGGGGAGGAGGGCGGAGGCCTGGAACGTCAGGTCGTCCGCGCCGGCGCTGTCGGAGCCGCCCGAGTCGAGCACGGCGCCCGCTCCCGTGGAGTTGGCGCAGCCCGCGCCCGAGCCGCCGGCGTTGCCGCACGGGCAGACGCTGCCGCTGCCGTCGCCGAAGCAGAAGGGCGTACCGGGGCCGGCGCAGGGGTCGAAGGGCAGGCCGTCGGGAATGCGCGTCGGGTCGTCGGGGCCGGGACCCGGGCTGGCGCCGAGGAAGCCGTCGTTGCCGGACGAGGAGCCGTCGACGAGCACGTCCCCGCCGCCCTCGTCCAGCTTGTAGTAGCCGACCAGCCCCGGCTCGTCCCCGACCAGCGGCTGCATGTACGTCTGCTGGATCTCGGTCGCCGTGCGCACGACGTTCCAGACGCGTACCTCGTCGAGGGCGCCCCCGAAGAACGTGAACGCCGGCCAGCGGCCCAGGATCAGCGCTTCGACCGGCGAGGACGGTCCGCCCGTGCCGTGCGTGCTCTGCGCGACGGACTGTCCGTCGACGTAGAGCTCCATGACGCTGCCGTCGTAGGTCGCGGCGTAGTGCCTCCACGCGCCGTCCGCCGGCCACTCGCCCGGCGCGAAGACCGCGTCCGTGTTCGGGACCGACACGGCGAACACGAGCGTGGTCGGGTTCGAGAGGGAGGACCCGAAGGCCCACGAGTACCCGCCGCTGGGGCTGAAGCGGCCGGCCAGCGCGAAGGCGCCGGTTTGCGACTGGTCGATGCGCACCCAGGCCTCGAGGGTCAGGGCCGACCCCATGTCGAAGTCGCCGCTCCCGTTCGGGACGGTGGCGAGGTCGTCGGCGCCGTCGAAGAGCAGGGCCTCGCACTGCGCGCGGGCCGCGCCGGCGAGGGCGCTGACCAGGAGCGGGGCGGCGAGCAGGACGTTGAGCTCACTGGAGCGTGCCATCGGGTTCCTCCTCGGAGATCGGGTCGCGCCGGGCGCGGCCGGGCCACGCGTCGTGACCGGGCAGGACCTCGCGGCGCTGCGCTCGGACCCTCGCGCGCCCCACCACCCTAGTCGGGCTCCGCCCGTTCGTCCAACCCGGGCCGCCGCGGCGCCGGCCCGGCGCGCACGAGCGCGTGCGAGGAGCGATCCCGGGCGACCGCAGCCGACCCTTCCGCGCTCCCACCCGTGCGCGCCGCCGCGCCCGCGCCGCCGGCGACCGGCGCGCCCCCCGCCGCCGCCTCCCGGGGCCCGTCGGGCACAAGTGCGCATCGGTTACGATGCGCGCTCTGCGGGGCTCGCTCCCGAGGGAGCTGGTGGAGGTCGGAGGGCGGGGCTTTGGACGACGACGACGCGCGATCCGAGGAGCTGCGGCGGCTCGTGGCCGAGTGCCTCGAGCGCACGGAGGAGGAGGGCGAGGATGCGGTCGCCGTCGTGTGCGCGGGACACCCCGCGCTGGCCGACGCGCTGCAGGAGCCGCTGGGCCGCCCCGTGGCGCTCAAGCTGATCCGGCGCGAGCAGCTCCTCTTCGCCGATGCCCACGAGCGCTTCCGGCGCGAGGCCGTGGCTGCCGCCCAGCTCCAGCACCCCGGCATCGTGCCGATCCACGCCGCCGGGGAGGAGGACGGCATCCCCTACATCGCCATGGAGCTGGTGCACGGCTGCACGCTGGCCGACGTCGTGCGCGCCCTCCGCGACCGGCCGCCGGCGGGCCTCGCCGGCGGCGACCTGGCCCAGGCGGTGGCGCGCTGCACCCCCGACGCGGCCGAGCTCGATCCGTCCGCCGCCGGAGTCGAGCACGAAGTTGTGGTCGTAGCCGCGCGCCGGCCCGTCCGCGAGCTCCTCGATCGCGCGCGCGAGGAAGCGCGGCGAGCGGAAGTCGAGCGGCGACCCCCGCGACGGGCGCGAGCTCGCCGGTCGGGATCAGGGTCGCGTCGGTCGGGGTGGTGCGAGAGGCGGCGATCCACAGCTCGTGGTCGAGCACGGTCTCCGCCGCTATGGATCGCCTTCTTGCTCAGAACGTGTAGGTGAGGCCGAGAACGGCGCGCGTGCCGTCCGCCTCCAGGGGATCGTCGATGGTCTGCTCGTCACCACGGATCCCGCTGGCCTCGTTCATCTTCATCCAGCGGTACACGAGGCCGAAGTCGAGAGACAGGTCACGGCGGAAGTAGTAGCTCGCCCCTGCCCCGAGATTCACGCACGAGCCGCTGAAGGTCGCGTCGTCGAAGTCGCCGCCCGCATCGAACGAGGCGTCCTCCACGTCGATCCAGGCGCGACCCAGACCGAACAGGAGGTAGGGCTGGAGACGCCACTTCGGGACCGGGAAGTACTTGAGATCGACGTTGATCGCGTACGCATCGGCCTCGCCCCAATCCACTCCCAGCACGCTCGCGTCGTAGCCCGTCTGCAGGTAGTTCAGCTCGAGGCCGAAGTACTTCCAGCGCTGGCCGAGCGCGAGACCGTACCCCGACCCCCCGTCGAGCTCCGGTATCAAGATCGCCTCGTCGAAGCCGACGAGCATGGTATCCCCATTGAAATCGCCGCCGATGGTCGAGTGGGCGAGCAGCGCACTCAGATAGACACCGGTTTCGACCTCGAACGGCTCGCGTTCCCGCTCGGTCGCGGCCCGCTCGGGAGGCTGGCGGGAATCCTTCGGATCCTCCGCATCCTGCGCGCGAAGGTTGGGCGGATCGGCGCACGGCGGACGACCCGCCGGCGAACGCCCCAGTGACGAGCACCCGGAAAACGCGACGCACAGGGTGACGGTAATGATCCCCCGCCCGTCGAACGACCATCTACTTGCTCTTGTGTTCATAGTCCCTCCTCACTGCCGGTAGTCCTCGTGAATGGGATCTCGCCACTCTCGTGCCGAGGCGAGAGGCTCTCCCCCGAGGATTCCGCATGCCGAATCCTCGCGGTGCCCGCCGCTGGCAGCGTGGTTCCGCCCTTCGACAACAGGACGATGCGCGCGAGCAGGCAGCTGGCGATTCCCACGCCGATGGTCAGAACCAGCCCAAGGACCATGTACTGAATGACGTTGTCGCTGCGGATCTGCCCCTTGACCAGCTCGGGATAGACCACGCGACCGATGATCAGAACCGGTACGTAGTAGCTGACCGCGCCGATGAATCCCCAGAGTGCCCCGCTCCGCTCCTTGCTCTTGGCGGTACGGGCGAACCAGGCGATCACGCCGGTCATGATGATCAGCTCCAGCATCTCTTCATCCTCCCCGTTCTTCGGGATCGAAGGCTCCTCGTCGGAATCGTGACCGGCGGCTTCGTGGCCGTGATGCTCGGTCACGTGGAGAGAGAACGCAGGTGACGGCGAGCCCGGTCCCCGCTTCTCGACGAATCCGGCTCGTCCCGGGCTGGCCGGGTCCTGGCGGCCCAAAACGCGATCCCGGCGTGCTCTGAGCGGGGATTCGTGCTCGATCGCGGATTTCGGGGCCCACTCCGCGGGTCGATCGCGTTTTGCCCTAGGAACCGATCCGCTCACCAAGACACACTCTGCAATCGCATGGACCAGGAAGAGCCCGAGGCCGTGCGCGAGATCATCGCCCAGCTCGAATCCGAGCTGCGCAAGATCGCTCACCGGGGGATGCGCAACCAGCCGCGCTCGCTGCTGCAAACCACCGCTGTGCTGAACTCCGCGTGCCGGCGCCTGATCGCCTCCAGCGAGGAGACGCCGCCGGATTGGACGGACCACGCGCACTTCCTGCGCGTCGCGGCCAAGACGGTGCGCTCGGTGCTGGCCGACTACGCGCGGAAGCGGCACGCCGCCAAGCGGAGCGGACGAGCGACCTCGCAACCGGTCGAGGAGATGAACGTCGCGGGAGACGAGTCCTTCCGGGACCGGATCCTCGGGGTTCTCAGCGTCCACGAAGTCATGGAGGAGCAAGCGGCGATCAATCCGAGCTACGCCGAGATCGTCGAGTTGCGGTATTTTGGGGGACTCACCATCGAGGAGACCGCCCGCGCCGCGGGGGTCGGTGTCAAGAAAGTCAAACTGGCCTGTGCGCAGTTGAGACGCCTGCTGCAGAAGCACGAGGAAGAGGACGTGGAGTGACCCGGTGAGCATCGACCGAGAGTTCGAGAAGCGAGTCTGCCGGATCGCAGAGCAAGCGCTGGAGATCCCCGAAGCGGAGCGCAAGGCGTTCCTGGACCGGGCCTGCGCGGGCCAGGAGGAGCTCCGCCGGGAGGTGGAGAAGTCCTTCGAGTACATGGAGAGCGGCGATGACTCGCTGCTTTCGCCGGGGCTGCGCGAGCTCGTCTCCCGGATCCAATCCAGCGCCGCCGGGGAAGCCGACCCGCACGAGGAGGAGCGCATCAGCCGGGTCCCCTACGAGGAGCTGGCCGATCACCTGACGACGCCCTCCGAGGGTTTTGGCTCCCGCTATCGCCTCCGAGGGGAAGTCGATCACGGGGGAATGGGCGTCGTGCTCCGCGTATGGGACGAGAACCTCCATCGCCCCCTGGCGATGAAGGTGATCCTGGGCGAGGGGAAAGGGCGGAAGACCGGAGAGACGCCGCCCATCGACTCCCGGGTGCGGCGGCGCTTCCTGGAGGAGGCACACGTTACCGGTCGCCTCGACCACCCGGGCGTCGTTCCGGTGCACGAGCTGGGTCTCGACGACCACGGCCGGATCTACTTTACGATGAAGCTGGTGAAGGGGCGGACCCTGGAGGAGGTCATCGGGCAGGTCGAGCGTGGCGAGGAGGGGTGGACACGGACTCGGGCCCTCGGCCTGCTCCTGAGGGTCTGCGAGGCGGTCGCCTACGCCCACGACAAGGGCGTGGTCCATCGCGATCTCAAGCCCCGCAACGTGATGGTCGGCCGTTTCGGCGAGGTCTACGTGATGGACTGGGGCCTGGCGCAGATTCTCGGGGACGAGGAGCGGTCGGAGAGCCCCGGCGCGGGCGAGGAGTCGAGACCGTCGGCCGACGGGGCAACGCGACGGGGGGAGGACTCCCCGCAGCTCACCCACGAGGGCGACGTGCTGGGGACCCCGGCCTACATGCCCATCGAGCAAGCGCGGGGAGAGCGGGCCGCGATCGGTCCCCACTCGGACGTGTACTCTGTGGGAGCGATGCTCTACCACCTGCTGGTGGGGCGCGCGCCCTACGTTCGGGCCGGGGAGAAACCCTCCTCGAGAGTCGTTCTCGCCCGGGTGCTGGAGGGTTCTCCGCCCGCGTTGGAGGAGCTGGTCTCGGACGTTCCCGCGGAGCTGTCGGCCATCTGCGAGAAGGCGATGGCCCGCAACGCGAAGGAGCGCTACTCCACGATGCAAGGGCTGGGGGACGACCTTCGGGCCTACATCGAAGGTCGTGTGGTCCGGGCGCATGAGACGGGGGCGTGGCCGGAAGCCAAGAAGTGGGTGAAGCGGAACCGGGCGCTGGCCGGATCTCTGGGAGCCGTCATCGCGCTCCTGATCGTCGGGACGACCACGGCCTGGATTCTGACCGAGTGGGCCCGCATGGCGAGGGCCGCAGAGCTCCAGGCGGTCGAGGAGGTCACAAGGCTCAAGATCTCGCAGGACTACGAGGGTCTGATCGCGGAGGCGGAGAAGCTCTGGCCGGCGGTACCGGGCATCATCGAGGACTACGAGGACTGGATCGCCGATGCCGGGGAGCTGGTGGAGCAGATCGACTCCCTGCGCGAGACTCGGCAGCGGCTGCGGGAAGTAGCCTTCCCGCCATCGGAGACGGCGCGAGGTGCGGAGTCGGAGCGCAATCCGGAAGACGATCGCTTCCAACTGCTCGTGGACGAGCTGGAGTCGAAGCGGAGCGCGCTGGCGGTCCGGCGAGGGGAGGTGAGCTTGACCTCCCCTTCCGTGGACTGGAGTCGGCTACCCGAACGGGCGAAGGACCTGGACCAGTTGGCCTGGCCGCGGGTGAGCCCCCGACGGACCACCTTCGGCGAGGAACTGCTGGGCCTCACCCTCGCCGAGAAGGCCCTGCGCCTCGCTCCCCCCGAGCAGAAGGGGCGCATCGCGGAGACGGTGGCGTGGGGACGCTTCGCCCTGGGCCTGGACGAGGCGGCGCTCGCGGCCGGCGCCACCGCCTTCGACGGCGCGACCGGGGCCAATACCGCGAGAGAGCGCGACCGAATCGTCGACTCCATGGCGAGCCTCGAGGCCGGCGTGGAGTTCGCGAGAAGCGCGACGGGGCTCGCCAGGGCGGAGGAGGAGCTCGCTCGGCTTCAGGAGAGGCACGACTTTCTCGTCGCGCGCATGAACGACCGTGAGGAGCTCGGCTTCCCGGACGAGGAGCTGCTATCGCACTGGTGGCACAATCAGCTGACCAAGCTGATCGTCGAGCTGGAAGCGCTGCGGGAGCCGGAGCGGGGACTCCTGACCGAACGAGGAGTGAGCACGGAGCACGGCTGGAGCATCCCCCGGCGGCTCACTCTCGCCGAGCGGCTGCGGGACGGATTCGCGCCGGGGGCCGCTTTCGCCGCGCGCTGGGAGGAGGCCCTGCCCGGGATCCACGACCGGTATCCGGGGCTCGAGCTGTCCTTGCAGATGGGCCTCGTACCGATCGGGACGGATCCCAACTCGGGCTTGTGGGAGTTCTGGCACGTGGCGTCAGGGGCGGAGCCGTTGCGGCTCGAGGACGGCCGCCTGTCGATGCGCGAGGACTCGGGTCTGGTCCTCGTGCTGCTGCCCGGGGGAAGATTCTGGATGGGAGCGCAGGCCACGGATCCGACAAGCCGGAACTACGATCCCGGTGCCGTCGAGGGGGAATGGCCCGTGCACGAAGTCGTTCTGTCGGCGTTCTTCCTCTCCAAGTACGAGATGACGCAAGGGCAGTGGCTACGCCTGTCGGGCTCTCGCCCCAGCTACTGGAATCCTTCGTGGCGCTTCCTCGAGTACGAGCACGATCTGACTCACCCGGTGGAGCAGATCAGCTGGTTGGATTGCATGGACCTGCTGCCGGACTTCGGTCTGAGCGTGCCCAGCGAGGCGCAGTGGGAGTATGCGGCGCGAGCGGGCACGAGTACGCCGTGGTGGACGGGCGCGGAGAGGGAGTCCCTGCGCGGGAGCAACGCGGTCAATCTGGCCGACCAGGCGGCGGGCCGGGAGCGAGCGCCCTGGTCGGAGATCGATGACTGGCCGGAGCTGGACGACCGCTATGCGGCCCACGCTCCGATCGGATTCTCCGCCGCCAACCCCTTCGGGCTGCACGAGATCCACGGCAACGTCTTCGAATGGTGCCTGGATGGCATCGATCGCATCTTCTACAGCCGAAGCCCAGCGAGCGATCCGGTGAGCCCGGTCGCAGGATTCGCCGCGCACGTGTGCCGGGGGGGCTGTTTCTACTACCCCTCCGCCTACGCGCGGGTGGCGTACCGCGACAGCAACCCAAGCGGGGCCACCGACGATGGCCTCGGTGTCCGTCCCGCGAGGGCCGTCGAATGACCTCTCTGGTGGAGCTTGCTCGCAGGTCGCCCCCTGGACGGGGCGAGTCGCCGGACCTTCCCCCGTCTCACCGAACGAAACTACACTCTCCGACATTGGAAGGGCGTCGCCGATCCCAATAGGGCCATCGACGGATCGCGGCCGCGGCGGGCGCCCTCCTTGCGAGAATACCAACCTCATTGGGAGTCGAAATGACTTGTAAGAGCACACTGGTCCTCGTCGTCGTTCTCCTCCTCGGCGGATGCGTGACCCCCGGGAACTTCATCGACAAAGCCGAGGACGCGGCGATGAAGGACAAGCCGTACTGGTACGAAGCCGTACAGGCGCTTGCGACGGCAGGAGAGTCGGGCGCCGGGGCGGAGACGGCCCTGATCGTCTTTCATCGGAAGAGCGCCTGGCTCGGCAAGGCCATTCCCCACTGCGTCATGGATGGCGGAGAGGAGATCGAGTCCAACGTCTCCGTGCTCCAGCAGGCCGAGGTTTCGGGCAAGCTGGGCGATCACGACATTGCAGGCTGGACGCCCGAGGCCGCCCACGTGAGGCATGTGAGAGGCAAGAAGATCACCACGACCATCTGGAAGCCGGGCAATCTCGTGGCCGTGCTCGATGATGAGCACAGCTTTCTGGTCCCCGGACTCGGCATGCGCGAGCTGCGGGAGAAGGCCCGGGACTGGAACAGCCGGTCCGAAATCCCCGGGGCCCAGAGTGCGCCAGAGTCGAAAGCCGCAGAGGCTGCCGCCTTGGTGCTTCGGACCGGCAAGCACGAACGGCGGGCACGTGTCATCGGACAGGTGTATTCCGGCGAGACGATCAAGTGGCGGCGTGCGGCGGGAGTGATGAGGCTAGAGGTCTTCGCTCCGAACGGCGATCACGGCTTCGCAGCTCCGGTTCATGTCGAACCTGGTCACACCTACGAGGTCGTCTATCACTACGGCCAGAAGGTCTGGTTCGAGGTTCACGACTCGACCGCGGTGGAATAGCATTGCTCCGTCGCGAGGATTCCACGAGTGAAGCGAACGAAGAGCGGAGTGGGCTCGCTCCCCGGATTCCGCGGCACCTGGCGAGCTCTCGGCTTGCTCGTCTCGTGCCATTTCTCGTCATGCGCGATCTACCCCCTTCACGTTGCCACCCTTGAAGGTGACGTCGAGGGCGTGGCGCGCCTCCTCGACGAAGGTGAACGGGTCGAGTCGCGAAACCGTGATGGACTTGTCCCCCTTCACCTGGCGGCGTTGACCGGGCAAATGCCCATGATCGAACTGCTGGTGAAGAACGGTGCTCGCGTCGACCAGGTCACACCAGACGGCAGCACGGCTCTTCACCTGAGCGCTTCCACCGGGAATCGTGCCGTGGCGGAGGCCCTGATCCAGCTGGGTGCGGAGATCGACGTTGTGAACACCCGCGGAGTGTCCCCCCTCCTCTTCGCCGTCCAGGGCGGGCACGATGAAGTCGCGGAGTTGCTCATCGCGCACGGCGCCGATGTCAACGTGCAGACGAAGCTCGGGTATACCTCCCTGTGCATCGTCGAGGACGTGGATCTGGCGGCTCGTCTGATCGACCACGGGGCGCGGGTCGACCACGAGATGGACTCGGGCACGATGGACTCGCCCTTGCACCTCGCCTCCTTCTGGGGACGTCGAGCCATCGTCGAACTCCTCGTGAGCCTGGGCGCCGACATCGACAGGGTCAATGGTCAGGGCGAGACACCTCTCGATCTCGCCGAGATAGGAGACGAGCCGACGATCGTCTCGTACCTGAGCTCCCTCGGCGCGAGGCGGACCCTGGCGCCGGCGGAAGTCGAGCGGCGCAAGGAGCTCGTCGTGGATGCCACGTCCATGCTCGGCCGGAAGGGCAGGCCCGTCATGGAATCGAGGCGTATCGTCGATCCGGTCGGAGAGGAAACGAGGTTGAGATTCGTCGTGGGGTACGAGTGAACGCCGTACGCTTCCCCGCGGATGTGCTGGGCCGACGCTTTGCGGGCCGCTTCCCGTCTGTCGGCACCGTGGAGGTTGTGTGCCCTCTCTCCAGCGTGTCGAGTTCGCCGCAATAGCGGTCGCTCCGCGCGTCGCAAGTCGCCGGTCGACCCCAAGTCGGATGTCAGCTGGGAGGCTGTCGGAGAAACACCCTACTGCGGCTGCGCGCGCTTCGCCGGTGCTGCGTCGCGCTAGGAAAGCCGTGCTCAATGGCCAAAGAGGCCATCTGCGCCGTCTTTCCGTCGCGCTCCTTGCCCCGCCATCGCGCGCTGTGCCTCGCGACGGGGTTTCTCCGACAGCCTCTGAGTTTCCGCTGGACCACGGCGCGGGGTCGGAGGGTCGGTCGATGGCAGGGGTACCGATGTCGACAAGACACCTGGGACAGGGCGCGAGCCTGTCTTACTCGGCTACCCGATCAGTTGGCGGTCATCGTCGAGCAGGCGTTCGACGCCCTGGGCCAACGGTCCGAGCTTCGTCTGGAGCACGTCCCACACGATGTCGAGGTCGACCTGGAAGTAGACGCGCGCAATGAAATCGCGCATTCCCGCCATCTTGCGCCGCTCGATCTCCGGTGCTGAGCCGAAGCTCTTGGCGAGCGAAGGTGCGGCGTTCGACGTGTTCGGCAACTCGGTCTCCCTGAGCGGCAACACGGCGCTGGTGGGTATGTACGAAGACGACGACAACGGGAATGCCTCCGGCTTCCCTTCTCGCAGCGCCTCGCGATGGCATCCGAGCGCGGCCTCCCCGCGGTCGAATCCTGGTCCTGGCGCGACGAGGACGTCGACGCGATCGAGGACCTGACGGCGGTGGCGCGCCAGGCCGAAACGGCGGACGTGATGCTGATCCTCGAGCCGAAGAACGTGTGCCACGACCAGCCCGGCTGCTGCCTCCACGGCAGCCCGGACGCCGTGCGCGGAGGACGAGCTCACCAGCGCTCGCCGCGTGCGCGTGGTGAGAAGGGGCCCGGCCGGCTCCGGCACCGCGCAGGCGAACGGGGATGGCCGGCTGCGACGATCGGTTGCGATGCGTGCTCTGCGGGGCTCGCTCGCGAGGGAGCTCGCGGAGGTCGGAGGGCCGGGCTTTGGACGACGACGACGCGCGATCCGAGGAGCTGCGGCGGCTCGTGGCCGAGTGCCTCGAGCGCACGGAGGAGGAGGGCGAGGATGCGGTCGCCGCCGCGTGCGCGGGACACCCCGCGCTGGCCGACGCGCTGCAGGAGCCGCTGGGCCGCCCCGTGGCGCTCAAGCTGATCCGGCGCGAGCAGCTCCTCTTCGCCGATGCCCACGAGCGCTTCCGGCGCGAGGCCGTGGCTGCCGCCCAGCTCCAGCACCCCG
>Ga0326597_10006181_pt1 | contig 16453 bp, 11 predicted proteins | sample RVTome_12_FD_203789 | JGI IMG/M metagenome (GOLD analysis project Ga0326597, IMG submission 203789) | Soil microbial communities from uranium-contaminated site in the Upper Colorado River Basin, Wyoming, United States - RVT100D185 | ecosystem: Environmental > Terrestrial > Soil > Contaminated >...
GCCGGCGTGGTGACCAAGATTCTGAAGTAGGACGGAACGGACGGAGACGACGGAGAAGACGGAGGGGCCCCCTCTCCACCTCTGCGTCCTCTCCGCCCTCTCCGTCCTCTCCGACGAGAGGACTGAGGCGTGCCAAGAGACAAGATCACGTTGGAGTGCACCGAGTGCAAGAGCCGCAACTTCTTCTTGGATAAGAACAAGCGGAAACACCCGGAGCGAGTGGAGCGGCGGAAGTATTGTCCCCGGTGTGATGCGCACCGGCCCCACAAGGAATCCAAGTAGTCGTGGACCGGGTTCAGGTCGCTTCGCCCTCCGGCAAGCTGGTCGGCTGGTTCGACCGCAGCCGGCGGTTCCTCGTGGCCGTCAACGAGGAGCTGCGGAAAGTCACCTGGCCGACCCGGGACGAGCTGGTCAAGGCCACCCGAATGATCGTCATCCTCTCCCTTCTCTTGGGGGTCACGATCGGCGTGCTCGACTGGCTGCTCCAGTTGATCCTGGTGAACGGAGTCGCGCGCCTCGCGCGGTAGCGATATGGAATATCGGTGGTACGCGATTCAGACGACGGCCGGCCACGAGAACAAGGTGCGCAGCCTGCTGCAGCGCCGGATCGGGGAGGATCCCCGCCCGGCCGACGACAAGCTGATCCGCCAGGCCATGGTGCCGATCCAGGAAGTGATCGAAATCAAGAACGGGAAGAAGGTCAACGTCGAGCGGAAGCTGTACCCCGGCTACGTGCTGGTCGAGATGGCGATGAGCCAGGAAGCGCTGCACGTGGTCAACAGCATCCAAGGCGTCATCAAGTTCGTGGGGACCGGCAAACTGCCGCAGCCGCTCCGCCAGGATGAGGTCAATCGCCTGCTGGGCATCGCCGAAGCGGTGGCCGAGGCGGAGCCGAAGGAAGAGATTCCGTTCATGATCGGCCAGGTGGTCGAGATCACCGAGGGGCCCTTCTCCGATTTCAGCGGAACGGTGGAAGAGGTCCTGGCGGACAAGGGCAAGGTCAAGGTATCGGTCAGCCTGTTCGGCCGCCCGACGGCGGTCGAACTGGATTACTTGCAGTTGCGGGGACACTAGGTCCCACTCCCGCGACCGCGCGGGTCATCGCGGCAGTGTAGGCCCGCAGTGCGTGCGGGCTGTAGGCCCGCATGGCGTGCGGGCACACGTTACGAGGAGAGCGATGGCGAAAAAGATCCAGGCCATGGTGAAGCTGCAGTGCCCGGCCGGTGCCGCGACCCCCGCGCCCCCAGTGGGCACCGCCCTGGGTCCCCACGGCGTGAACATCATGGAGTTCGTGAAGCAGTTCAACGCCCGGACCCAGAGTCAGAGCGGCATGGTGATCCCGGTGATCGTGACGATCTTTGCCGACCGGACTTTCACCTTCATCACCAAGACCCCGCCCGCTCCGAACCTCCTGCTCAAGGAGGCGGGGATCGAGAAGGGCAGCGGCCAGCCCAACCGCACGAAGGTTGGCCGGGTGACCCGCGCGCAGGTCAAGAAGATTGCGGAGATCAAGATGACCGATCTCAACGCATCCGACCTGGACAGCGCCATGCGCATGATCGCCGGCACCGCCCGGTCCATGGGACTGGAGGTGGTGGACTGATGCCGGCGCAAGGCAAGCGGTTCCGAGCGGCGGTCGCCACCGTGGACCGCGTCCGGACCTATCCGATCCCGGAGGCCGTGGCTCTGGTGAAGGGCGCGGCGTTCGCGAAGTTCGACGAGACCGTCGATGTCGCCGTGCGGCTCGGCGTGGACCCGCGCCACGCCGATCAGGTCGTCCGCGGGACCGTCGTGCTGCCCCACGGCACCGGGAAGTCGGTCCGGGTGCTGGTCGTTACCCAGGGAGACCGGGTCCGCGAGGCGGAGGCGGCCGGGGCCGACTTCGTGGGGATCGAGTACCTCCAGAAGATCAAGGACGGCTGGCTGGACTGCAACGTGATCGTGGCTACCCCCGACGTGATGGGCCAGCTCGGTCAGTTGGGCCGGGTGCTGGGGCCCCGCGGCCTGATGCCGAATCCCAAGGCCGGCACCGTCACCATGGACGTGACCAAGGCCGTCCGGGAAATCAAGGCGGGCAAGATCGAGTTCCGGGTCGACAAGACGGGCAACGTGCACGCCCCGGTCGGCAAGGTGTCGTTCTCGCCGACGCAGTTGGCGGAGAACGTGACGGCGTTCATGGACACGATCGTGCGGGCCAAGCCCGCGGCCGCCAAGGGCACCTATATCCGCTCGGCGACGGTCTCGAGCACCATGGGGCCGGGGGTGCGGCTCGACACGGCGGGGTATCGATGAACCGGACCGAGCGTCAAGAAACGATCGAGAGCCTGACGCAACAGCTCAAGGCCTCGCCGAACCTCTACCTCACCGATTTCACCGGCCTAAGTGTGCTGCGGATGACCGAGTTCCGGCGCCGGCTCCGGGCCGCTGGGGTGTCCTACGTCGTGGTCAAGAACACCTTGGCCCAGCGGGCCTTCGCCGCGAACCAAGTGGCGGACCTGGACCAGCACCTGGCCGGGCCCACGGGATTGGTCCTGGCTGGCCAGGACCCGATCATCGCAGCCAAGGTGCTGACCGATTTTGCCAAGGAATTCGAGCGGCCGACGATCAAGATCGGGCTGGTCGACGGGAAAGCGGTCACCCCGGATCAGGTCCGGCGCCTGGCCGACCTGCCACCCCGGGATGTGTTGTTGTCGAACCTGGCCGGTTGCCTGCAGGCTCCCATGGCTCGGCTGGCCGGCGTACTCAATGGTATGCTGTATCAAATGGTTGGCGCCCTCGAGGCGCTTCGCGCGCAGCGTTCGTAGGGGCGGCGCTCGCGTCGCCCCTGCGGCGGGCGGAACACATGAACCCGGAGAGAGACCAGAAATGGCCACCACCACGCTGAGTAACGAGGAGATTCTCGAGGCGATCGGCAACAAGACGGTCGTCGAGCTCGCCGAGCTGATCGAGGCCTTCAAGACCAAGTTCAATGTGACGATCGCCGCGGCCGCCCCGGCGGCTGCCGGCGCTGGCGCTGGCGCGGCGGCGGCGGCGCCGGTCGAAGAGAAGACCGAGTTCAGTGTCGTCCTCAAAGAGGGCGGCGCCAAGAAGATTCAGGTCATCAAGGTGGTTCGCGAGATCACCAGCCTGGGTCTCAAGGAAGCCAAGGACGCGGTGGACGGCGCGCCAAGCGTACTCAAGGAGGGCGTGTCCAAGGCGGAGGCCGAAGAAATCAAGAAGAAGCTGGAAGAGCAGGGCGCGGTCGTCGAACTGAAGTAGGGCGCAGCCCCATCCGGAGCCGGGCCGCGCGCCGCGCGGTCCGGGCGAAGGAGCCGGCGACCACCCTATTTCAGTGAGACGCATGCACGCTCGACGCTCTCGGACGTTCCTGAACCTGCCGAGCCCCGTAGCGACCTCCGCTTTCCGGCGGAGGGCCCAAGCGTTGGGGCCATTTGTGTTGCGTGGGAGTGAGTAACCGATGCCTCAGACCCGATCCGTCATCACCTTCAGCAAGCGCGAGGGCGGCATGCCGATGCCGCACCTCCTCGACATCCAGACCGCGGCGTTTCAGACCCTCCTGGTCCCGGACGATCTGCACGGGGCCCGGCAGGATGTCTCGCTCGAGCGCGTCTTCCGGGATCTGTTCCCCATCACGGATGTCAACGAGAAGTACAAGCTCGAATTCCTCGGCTACGCGCTCGGCGAGCCCAAGTACGCCGTGGAGGAGTGCATCGAACGGGACATGACCTTCGCCGCCCCGCTCAAGGCCAAGCTGCGCCTCGACGTCTACGAGGAGGTCGAAGGCCAGAAGCGGCTCAAGAACGCCATCGAGAAGGAAGTGTATCTGGGCGAGTTGCCCATCATGACCCCGCTCGGGACGTTCGTGATCAACGGCGCGGAGCGGGTGGTGGTGAGCCAGCTGCACCGGTCGCCGGGGGTGGTGTTCGAGGAGGACACGCATCCCAACGGACAGCGCCTCTTTTCTGCCCGGATCATCCCGTTCCGGGGCTCCTGGGTCGAGTTCACGATCGACATCCATGACGTGATCTACGTCCACATCGACAAGAAGAAGAAGTTTCCGGCGACCGCCTTGCTCCGGGCCTTCGGACACGGGAGCAACGCGGACATCCTCCGACTCTTCTTCGCGACCAAAGGGCTGAACATCACGGGCAAGCTCGAGGGCCGGCAGGAAAAGCGCGAGGTCTTGGGCTCCCTCCTGTCGTCCGACGTGCCCAATCCCGAGGATCCCCGGGGCCAGCCGCTCGCCGTGGTGGGCGACGAGCTGACCCAGGAGCGGGTCAATGAGATGCGGCACAAGGGGGTCAAGACCGTCCAGGTGTTTGCCGGATACAGCTCGATCGACATCCGGGAAGAGGAACAGCCGACCAGCACCCGCGACCGCCAGAACCACATCCTGGCGTTCGATGCCGCCGACCCGGAAACCGGGGAGGTGGTCGCCCATGCCGGGGCCGAGCTGAGCGAGGCCTTGCGCAAGCGGCTGATCAAGGCCGGCGTGCACAAGCTCGAAGTCCTCCTCCCGGCGGGCCGGTCGGAGTCCCCGCTCATCAAGAACACCCTGGCCAAGGACCCGACGCATAGCGAGGCGGAGGCCCTGGAGCAGATCTATGCCCTGCTGCGGCCGGGAGACGCTCCCAATCTGGAAACCGCCCGACAGCAGCTGCAACGGCTCTTCTTCAACCCGAAGCGGTACGACCTCGGGCGGGTGGGCCGGTACAAGATCAACCAACGGCTCAAGCTCAAGACCGACCCCAATCACACGGTGCTGACCGAGGACGATTTCGTCGCGATCATCCGGTACCTGATCGACCTGCACGACGGGCGCGGGTTCACCGACGACATCGACCATCTCGGCAACCGGCGTATCCGCTCGGTGGGCGAGCTGATCGCCAACCAGTTTTCGGTCGGCCTGTCCCGTATGGCGCGCCTGGTGAAGGAGCGGATGAGCATCAACGCGGATCCCGAGAAGATCTCGCTCGACGATCTGGTCAACGCGCGGACGGTGAGCGCCGTGATCCAGGCGTTCTTCGGCTCCTCCCAGTTGTCGCAGTTCATGGACCAGACCAACCCGCTGGCCGAACTGACGAACAAGCGCCGGCTGTCGGCGCTGGGTCCGGGTGGCCTCACCCGGGAGCGGGCCGGGTTCGAGGTTCGCGACGTGCACTATTCGCAGTACGGGCGGATGTGCCCGATCGAGACTCCCGAGGGGCCCAACATCGGGCTCATCACCAGCCTGTCGACGTTCGCCCGGATCAACGACCTCGGGTTCATCGAGACCCCGTACCGGGTGGTCAAGGGCGGCAGGGTCACCGACGAGATCCGCTGGTTGTCGGCCAGCGACGAGGAGGACTACACCGTCGCCCAGGCGAATGCGGTGATCAACCCCGACGGGACCTTCGGCGAGCAGCTGGTGCTGTGCCGCAAGGGCGACGACTACCCGCTGCTCCCGCCCGACCGGATCGACTTCATGGACGTGGCCCCGGAGCAACTGGTCTCCATCGCCGCGGCCCTGATCCCCTTTCTGGAGCACGATGACGCCAACCGTGCCCTCATGGGCTCCAACATGCAGCGGCAGAGCGTCCCCCTCCTGTTTCCCCAGGCCCCGCTGGTGGGGACCGGGCTGGAGGAGAAGGTCGCCCGCGACTCCGGTGCGGTGATCGTCGCCCGCCGGGCGGGCACCGTCACCCGGGTCACCGCCGACGAGGTCATCGTGGATGCCGGCGGCGACGGCGGGGCGGCGCTCGCGGATGCGCCCCTCGCCAGGCTGCATCAACACGACCGCTACCGGGTGAAGAAGTTCTGGCGGACCAACCAGGACACCGCGATCAACCAGCGGCCCCTGATCGACCTGGGCCAGACGGTCGGCGTGGGCGAGATCATCGCCGACGGCGCGGCCACCGACGGCGGGGAACTGGCCCTCGGGAGCAACGTGTTGGTGGCCTTCATGCCGTGGTACGGCCATAACTTCGAGGACGCCATCGTGCTCAGCGAGCGTCTGGTCAAGGACGACGTCTATTCGTCGATCCACATCCAGGAGCTCGAGCTGCACGTGCGCGACACCAAGCGTGGTCAGGAGGAGATCACCCGCGAGATCCCCAACGTGTCCGACGAGAGTGTGGTGGATCTCGACGAGCGGGGCATCGTCCGGATCGGGGCCCACGTGAAGCCGGGCGACATCCTGGTCGGCAAGATCACCCCCAAAGGCGAAACCGAGCTTTCACCCGAGGAAAAGCTGCTGACGGCGATCTTCGGCGAGAAGGCGAAGGATGTGAAGGACAGCTCGCTCAAGGTGCCGCCCGGGATGACCGGCGTGGTCATCGACGTCAAGATCTTCAGCCGGATCGAGGACCAGGTCGTCGAGAAGGACCGGGGTGAACGCATCGGCGAGGTGCGGCGGGTCGAGAACGACGAAAAGGCGCGCATCAGCACCGTGCTGCTGGACGAGCTCAGGCACCTGCTCGTCGGCCAGGAAGTGGCGCTCATGCTCAAGGCCGGCACGGTGGAGGAGTTTCTGTCGAGCGGCACCAGGCTGGCGGCGACGATGCTCAAGGAGCTCGACCTGGGTGAGGTCGATCTCAAGACCTTCCGGGTTGCCAGCAAGGCCGCGAACGACCGGATCCGGGCGTCCATCGACATGGCGGCGCGCGAGCGGGCCAGGGTGGAGGAGAAGGCGGAAGACCAAATCGACAAGATCCTTCAGCCGGACGAGCTGCCGCCGGGCGTGATTCAGCTGGTGAAGGTGTACATCGCCGAGAAGCGGAAGATCTCGGTGGGCGACAAGATGGCGGGCCGGCACGGCAACAAGGGCATCGTGGCGCGCATCGTGCCCGAGGAAGACATGCCGTTTCTCCCCGACGGCACGCCGGTCGACATCGTGCTCAACCCGCTCGGCGTACCGAGCCGGATGAACGTGGGTCAGATCCTCGAAACCCACCTGGGGTGGTGCGCCCGCCTGTTGGGGTTCGAGGCGAAGACACCGGTGTTCCGGGGGGCGGACGAAGCGGAGATCGGGGTCCTGCTGCGGTTGGCCGGGTTCCGGTGGGCGGCGGAGAGCCTGCGCCTCTCGCATCCCGCGCCGGAGATTGCGCCGGCGGCCATCACCCGCATGGTGCAGGACCTCAAGGCCGTCGCCCCCGGCGGAGAGCATGCCACCTTGCTCGAGGCGGGGGTGGGGATGCTGGGGGCGCGGAACGCCTCCGGCGAGACCCGCGAGGTCTTCCAGCGGGTGCGCGGATTCCTGGTCGAGGCGGCCAAGGAGCTGGCCGGGCGGCAGCTGGCCCTGCGTCAGGTGGAGCTCGAGTTCCACCGGGCCCAGGCGGAAAGCGCCGCTCCCGGCAAGGACCAGAAGGCCTGGGCCAGGACGGTGAAGGATCTCGAGAAGGCGGCCGCGGCCGACCCCGCCGAGGCGCTCGAGGCGGCCGGCCACCTGGCGCTGGCCGGGCTCCTCGGACCGAAGGGGGAGTCCGACGTCGACGCGGCGGCGGACGAGTTGCTCCGGACCGCCGGCCTGACGCCGGCGGGCAAAGCCCTGCTCCGGGACGGCCGGACCGGCCAGTTCTTCGAGGGCGAAGTGACGGTCGGGTCGATCTACATGCTGAAGTTGAGCCATCTGGTGGACGACAAGATCCATGCGCGCTCCATCGGCCCCTACTCCCTGGTCACCCAGCAGCCGCTCGCCGGCAAGGCCCAGTTCGGCGGGCAGCGGTTCGGCGAGATGGAGGTGTGGGCCCTGGAGGCGTACGGGGCCGCCCATGTGCTCCAGGAGATGCTCACGGTCAAGTCCGACGACGTGAACGGCAGGAGCAAGGTCTATGAAGCCATCGTCAAAGGCCAGAATCTCCCCGAGCCGGGGATCCCGGAATCGTTCAATGTGCTCGTGAAGGAACTGCAGGCCCTTGGCCTCAAGGTCACGCTCGGTACCACCGAAGCCGGCGACGAGTAGGGGCGACCTGCCGGTCGCAAGTAGGGGCGACCTGCCGGTCGCCCATACCGAATCAAGAGGGAACCCATGATTGATTTTCGCAGCGGACGCGAGCCCAAGAGCTCGAGCTTCGACTACATCAGCATCCGGATCGCGGCGCCCGAAGAGATTCGCGGGCCGCGCGACCCCAAGGAGCGCGAGCGCCTGGAGCTGCAGGGACAGCGCACCTGGTGGTCGTGGGGCGAGGTCACCAAGCCGGAGACCATCAATTACCGGTCGTTCAAGCCGGAGAAGGACGGCCTCTTCTGCGAGCGCATCTTCGGTCCGGTCAAGGACTGGGAGTGCCATTGCGGGAAGTACAAGCGGATCCGCTACCGCGGGGTCATTTGCGACCGCTGCGGCGTCGAGGTGACCCTGAGCAAGGTGCGCCGGGAGCGCATGGGCCACATTGAGCTCAGCGTGCCGGTGGCGCATATCTGGTTCTTCAAGACCCTGCCCAGCCCGATGGGGAACCTGATCAACATCACGCTCCGCGATCTGGAGCGGGTCATCTATTACTCGAGCTACATCGTCATCGACCCGGGAGAGCAGGAGGTCGAGGCGAATCAGCTGTTGGATGAGGAGGAGTACCTCACCCTGCGGGCCAAGGCCCGCGAGGAGGGCGACAACGGGTTCAAGGCCGATATCGGCGCCCCCGCGGTGCGGGAGCTGCTGAGCCGGATCGATGTGAAGCAGCTGGCCGCCAAGCTCCGCGCGGGCGTCGCCACCGAGACGAGCCAGCACCGGAAGAAGCAGATGCTGAAGCGGCTCAAGATCGTCGACGCGTTCCTCTCCTCCGGGGAGTCGGGCGACCTGCCCAACAACCCCGCGTGGATGATCCTGGACGTGATCCCCGTCATTCCACCCGACCTGCGGCCGCTGGTGCCGCTCGACGGCGGCCGGTTCGCCACGTCGGACCTGAATGATCTCTACCGCCGGGTGATCAACCGGAACAACCGGCTCACCAAGCTGATCCAGCACAAGGCGCCGGAGGTGATTCTCCGCAACGAGAAGCGGATGCTGCAGGAAGCGGTGGACGCGCTGTTCGACAACGGACGCCGGTCGAAGGCGATTCGCGGACGGGGGAAGCGGCCGCTCAAGTCGCTCTCCGACATGCTCAAGGGCAAGCAGGGCCGCTTCCGGCAGAACCTGCTCGGCAAGCGGGTGGATTACTCCGGCCGCTCGGTAATCGTGGTGGGTCCCGAGCTCCGGTTGCACCAGTGCGGCCTGCCCAAGGCCATGGCAGTGGAGCTGTTCAAGCCCTTCATCATTCACAAGCTGGTGGAGAAGGGCATCGCCGAGACCGTGAAGCGTGCCAAGAAGATCGTGGAGCGGGAGAGCCCCGAGGTGTACGAGATCCTGGAGGAGATCATCCAGGACCACCCGGTGCTGCTCAACCGTGCTCCCACGCTGCACCGGCTCGGCATCCAGGCCTTCGAGCCGGTGCTGGTGGAAGGCAAGGCCATCCGGATCCACCCGCTCGTGTGCGCCGCCTTCAACGCCGACTTCGACGGCGACCAGATGGCGGTGCACGTGCCGCTGTCGTTCGAGGCCCAGCTGGAGGCGCGCCTCCTCATGATCTCGTCCAACAACGTGCTCAAGCCGTCCGACGGCCGGCCGGTAGCCGAGCCGTCGCAGGACATGGTGCTGGGCTCCTACTTCCTCACCAAGCTGCCGGCGGGCTTCGAGGAGGAGCTGCGCAAGGCGGGGGCGGGTAAGTCGGAGGAGGCCAAGGCGCGGCTCTGGAAAAACGCCCGCTACTTCGGTTCGCTGGCGGAGCTGGAAATGGCGCTGCTCGGCGGCGGCGTGAGTTACCACAGCGCCATTCACTTCTGGTACATCCCCCCGCGGGAGTCGGAGGACGCGACCCCGCGCTGGCTGCGGACCACGGTGGGCCGGGTCCTGTTCAACAGCATTCTGCCGCGCACGGTGGTGGCGGAGCTCGGCTTCCGCGACGACCTGATGAAGAAGAAACAGCTGAGCGAGCTGGTGCTGCAGAGCTACCGGCGGGCGGGGCTGGCCGAAACCGTCACCTTCCTCGACCGGCTCAAGGACTTCGGCTTCCGCTTCGCGACCGTGGGTGGCGTCTCGATCGGGATCGAGGACCTCGAGATCCCGTCAGAAAAGTCCGATCTGTTGTCGGAGGCCGACGCCCGGGTCAAGCGGTTCCAGCGCGCGTACAACACCGGCCAGATCACCTTCGGCGAGCGCTACAACAAGGTGATCGACGCCTGGACCCACGCGAACAACGACGTGGCCGAGGCGATGATCAACTCGATGCGGGTCTCCCGCGGCGGGTTTAACCCGGTGTTCATGATGTTCGACTCCGGCAGCCGGGGCTCTCGCGACCAGATTCGCCAGCTGGCCGGCATGCGTGGTCTCATGGCCAAGCCGCAGAAGAAGCTGACCGGCGGTATCGGCGAGATCATCGAGAGCCCCATCAAGTCCAACTTCCGTGAGGGGCTCACGGTGCTGGAGTACTTCATCTCGACCCACGGCGCCCGGAAGGGTCTGGCCGATACGGCGCTCAAGACCGCTGATGCCGGCTACCTCACCCGCCGGCTGGTGGACGTGGCGCAGGACGTGACCATCACGGAGGAGGATTGCGGCACCATCCTGGGGCTGGAGATCTCCGCGCTCAAGGAGGGCGAGGACATCATCGAGCCGCTTCGGGAGCGGATTCTGGGCAGTGTGGCCTCGGAGGACGTCACCGATCCGCACGAGCTGGATGAGGAGGGCGACGCGAAGCTGCTCGTTGGCGCGGGACACCTGATCGACGAGGAGACCTCGACCGCCATCGACGACGCCGGCATCGAGAAGGTCAAGATCCGCTCGGTGCTGACCTGCGAGGCCCGCCGGGGGGTGTGCCGGATGTGTTACGGCCGCAACCTGGCCACCATGGACATGGTGGACATGGGCGAGGCGGTCGGCATCCTGGCGGCCCAGTCCATCGGCGAACCGGGGACCCAGCTGACCCTGCGTACCTTCCACATCGGGGGGACCTCGTCCCGCATCGCGGAGGAAGCGGAGCGCCGGGCCCGCTCCGACGGGAAGGTGAAGTACACTGATGGTCTGGAGTGGGCGGACGTTGCGGTCGAGTTCGAGGACGGCTCCACCGGCACCCACCGGGTGGTGCTGACCCGGGAGGACGAGTCGGCATCGGACGAGAGCAAGGAAGGCATCCTGGTGGTGGATCCGAAGGATGCGAAGCGGGTGCTGAACCGCTATCCGGTTCCGGAGGGCGCGCTGCTGGCGGTGAAGGAGGGCGATCTCGTCAGCAAGGGGGACACCGAGCGCCGGGCCACCATCCTGTATACCTGGGACCCGTACAACGATCCGAGCATCATCAAGGCCAACGGCGAGCTCCGCTGGAAGGATCTGGTGCCCGGCGTCACGCTCCGCGAGGAACTGGACGAGGGAACCGGCCTCCGGAGCCTGGTGGTCATGGCGGACCCGGACCGTGAACTGCACCCGAGCGTCCTGGTGTACCAGCACAACCGCAAGGATCCGCAGGAGTACACCCTGGCGGAGGGCAGCCGGGTGATCCTCGGTTCCCCCACCGATCAGGTCAGCCGGGCCATGGAAGTCCCCGAAGCGGCCAACCCGTGGAGCGCCAAGTTCCATGTGGAGGAGCGTCCGATCAACGAGGCCTGGCCCAGCAAGACCAAGAAGGAAAGCAAAGACAAGACGGTGTTTCTTTCCGCGCCGGTGAAAGTGAGCCAGGGCATCACGGTCACCAAGATTCCGCGGCAGGCGTACAAGACCCGGGATATCACCGGCGGTCTCCCGCGGATCGCGGAACTGTTCGAGGCACGGCGCCCCAAGGACCCGGCGACCATCTCGGAAGTGGACGGCGTGGTCAAGTTCGGGGAGATCAAGCGGGGCAAGCGGGAGATCTACGTGTACCCCGAGTCGGAAGGGGGCGAGCCGGTCGAGCCCCAACTGTACGAGGTGCCGGCTGGCAAGCACTTGCGGGTCCACGAGGGCGACCGGGTGCGGGCGGGCGACCGCTTGACCGAAGGCCCGGTCAACCCGCACGACATTCTGCTGATCAAGGGACCCCGCGCGGTGCAGGAGTACCTGCTGAACGAGGTCCAGGAGGTCTACCGTCTCCAAGGGGTCCGGATCAGCGATAAGCATATCGGGGTGATCGTACGCCAGATGCTGCAGAAGGTGCGGGTGACCGAGCCGGGCGACACCGACTTCCTCGAAGGCGAGACGGTGGATCGCCTCACCTTCCGGGACGACAACGAGCGGGTGCTGAAGCGGAAGGGGGGGCCGGCACGGGCGGAGCCGGTGCTGCTCGGCATCACCAAGGCGAGTCTGACGACGCAGTCGTTCATCTCGGCGGCGTCGTTCCAGGAAACCACCAGGGTGCTGACCGATGCCGCGATCCGGGGAGCCAAGGACGATCTCCTGGGCCTCAAGGAGAACATCATCATCGGACACCTGATCCCGGCGGGCTCGGGCATCTACCGGTACGCGGAAATCGACATTCAACCGCCGGCGGGCTACGAGGCGCCGCCGCCGCGGGTCGAGGAGCCCGTGCCACAGCCGGTGCTCACGGCGGCTGCCCTGCTGGCGGACGACGAGTAGGCCGGCGTTTCCGTCGGCTATCGCGAGGGGACGATCGCCTGAATCATCTCGGCATTCAGCGCCTGGCCGATGCGGTCGCGTGAGTCCTTGAGGTGGGCCCGGGTATAGGGATCCAGCTTCGGCGCAGCGAGGGCCCGGTCCAGCAGGGCACCGAGATCGGCCAGCGACGCCCGGGCCAAGGCGCGGGCGTCCTCCGGGGTCCCTGCCGCCGGGCTCACGGTCATCCGCACGAGAGCGTTGAGGTGCAGGCGCTGGAGATCCCGGCGCACCGAGGAGATGTTCTGGGCCCGCGGAACCCGGGTACGGGGCGTCTCCGCCACTTCGGCCCAGATGGCATCGGTGAGGGTTTGGAAGAGGTCCGGGAGGCCCAGCGTTTGGTCGGGCGTGGGTGTGCGCAACTCCGCATCTCGAATCCGCGAGAGCACCCCGGGGTCGAGCAGCTGGCCTAGGAGAGAGGCCTGCTGGTTCCTGGCGTAGTCGTGAAGCGGAAAGTCGATTCGTTCGCCGCCGCCCGCGGTCGCGCCCCAGTGGGTCCAGCGCGCGGGGGTGAGCTGGTTGAGGAGCTGGGGACGGAAGCGGTAGGCCTGCTCACCGAACCCCGCGTCAGCGAGGAAAGCGAGCGCGGCGCGCTGCTGGTCGGCAGGGACGTTCACGAACGCGGGGCGCGCCCCCGGGTCGCCACGGTGGTCCCTCGCCGTGGTCGCTCCGCCGAGGTACTTGGTGCTGATCAGGAGGGCGTACCATCGGTCGTTGAGGAGATCGGTGAACACGCCACGGAGCCGGTCGTACCCCTCGCCCGGCCCCACCATCCGGGTATCCAGTGAGTCGAGCAGCCAGTCGATCAGCCCCACTCGGTCGCGCGCCCAGCCGAGCGGGTCGTTGGTTTGGTCGTACCGGGAGATCGTCGGATCCAACCCAACGATCCCGAAGCCGGCATCCTCGTCCGAGCCGTAGAGATGGGCCGGATCGGCGGCTTGGGAGGCAATCGCCTGCAGTTCATCGAGCTCCTCGCGGGTGATTTCTGGAATCGGCTGCGGGCTCTCGTCCGGGCGGCGATCCGTCGCCGGACGCCCCTGTGAGGGCTCGATGTACCCATACTGAATGGCCCAGCGATCGTAACTGCCGATGGTCGGCGGGTAGTAGTCGCCCTGCTGCCGGGGATCGCGTGCCAGCGCGGGCGGATTGTAGTCCATAACCGAAACCCCGAACCCGTGGCTCGCGGTGTACCGCCGATCGGCGAGCTGATTGCGAGTGGACCCGGCGGACCCCCGGAAGTTGTGGCGGAGACCGAGGGTGTGTCCGACCTCGTGCATCACGAGGGCCTTCAGCGCCTGGCCGATGTAGGCTCGGCTGACCTCTCCGCCGACCGGAATGTCGCCGCGGGCCTCGAGGACGGCCCTGGCCAGGCCGCCCCCCCCACCGAGCCCCCGGGTGTACCGGCACACTCGGGCATCGGCTGCCGTTGCGAGCAGCGAATCTTCCTGGAAGACCGATCGCAAGGCGACGAGCGGCGAGACGTACTGACCGGATTGCCCCCGCCAGCGCTGAATCCATGCGGCGGAAATGAGAATGTCGGCATTGAGGATTTCCCCGGTTCGGGGATCCACGCTGGTGGGCCCGATGGCGTACGCCGAGCGGTGGGTCGCGGTCCAGCGGACGGTCGAGTACCGCGCGTCCGCCGCGCTCCACGAAGCGTCCTCCGGCGGGTCGAGCACGCGGATGGCGTCCCGGAACCCGGCCTCGAGGAAGGCGCGATTCCACTCCAGGATTCCAGCCCGGACGTAGGGGCGCCACTCCGTCGGAATAGTGCGGTCGAGGTAGAACGTGATCGGCGTGACCGGCTCGCTGACCGCCGAGCCCGGGCGCTGCTTCTCCAGGCGCCAGCGATTGATGCGTCGGACGAAGAACCCCTGGGCGGTATCGCGGGAGAAATCCTTCATGGCCGACACGAAGTACCCCACCCGGTCATCGGCGGGTCGGGGCTGCATCGGAGTCGCCGGCAGCGCCAGCAACGAGTAGTGGATGCCGACCGGGATCCAGCGATAGTCCGAGACCGTTTCGAGACCGAGGTCTCGTGAGCTCTCGAAGGTGAGCCGTACTTCGGCCTCCAGGTTGTGGGGGAACAGGCGCAGCTCCTGGAGGCTCGATCGGGATTCGTCGAGATCGATATCGGCCGTGACCTTCCGTTTCGAGGCGCCGGCTCGGAGGACGCTGGCCACATCGGCCCAGTCGGACAGCAGAAATGGGGTGAAGTCGACCAGCCGCTCGCCGTCGTCCCGGGTGGCGGCGACGGGAAACGAGAATGCGATCGAGTGACCGAAGGAATAGGCCACGGTACGGGCCATCGGCGTGCCGGGATCGGCTACGAGGTGCGGGTTGACCACCCAGAGCTCGATCCGGTCGCCCTCCTCATGGAAACGGATCAAGTCTGAGCGCACCGAGGCGCCGCCGTCCAACCCCAACTCGCCGATGCCGCGAGAGACCTGGGTCACTAGCAGAAAATCCCGGTCCAGTTGGGCTGGTGCCAGGGCGAGATAGACACTGTCGCGCTGGTAGAAGACCCTGAAGATCCCGTGTCCGGTTCGGCTGGCCTGGGTAAGCTGGGTTTGGTCGCGAGCGGGAAAGCTCGGGGCCTGGCCCGCCCCTGCCGCAGGGCCCAGGCACAGGCAGAGTAAGGCCGGAACGAGGGTCTGGCGGGTTCTGGTCACGAGGGCTCCGCACACAGCGTCGGGCAAGGGATGTGGGCACGGAGGAAGTGGGCAAGATGGAGGCCGTGCCCCGTCGAGGGTCTAACCCCATGCGATCAGACTAGTTCCGTGTCCGGTTCCCGCTCAATCTGCCACACCGCTGGCGAAAAGCAGGAACCGCCGTGGGCTCGCGGGGCCGCGCTGGTGGCAGGTCGGTTGGCTTGACGTAACCGATTTTGGTTTCTACGTTTCCAAGTCTATCCCAAATTGGGCACGTTCCAGAAACTCAACTCAGGGTTATGCCGACAATCAATCAGCTCATCCGCAGCGGCCGGAAGCCGGTCATCGCCAAGGACAAGGCGCCGGCGCTCAAGTCGAATCCCCAGAAACGGGGGGTCTGCACCCGGGTATACACGACCACACCGAAGAAGCCCAACTCGGCACTGCGGAAGGTGGCTCGCGTGCGCCTCACCAATGGGTTCGAAGTCACGGCCTATATCCCTGGCGAAGGCCACAATCTCCAGGAACACTCAATCGTGCTGATCCGGGGAGGTCGGGTGAAGGATTTGCCGGGTGTGCGCTACCACATCGTGCGGGGCACGCTGGACTCGGCCGGGGTCAACGATCGTCGGAAGAGTCGCTCCAAGTACGGCGCCAAGCGGCCCAAGGCCAGTGGGGGTGGGCAGTGAGCCGCCGGAACAGAGCAGTCAGGCGGCCGGTGCCGCCCGATCCGCGGTACGATAGCCAGACGGTCTCCAAGTTCGTGAACAACCTCATGTTCCAGGGCAAGAAGAGCGTGGCCGAGGGCATCTTCTATTCGGCCATGGATCTCATCGAGGAGCGCACCGGGCAGCCCGGTGTCTCGGTGTTCAAGCAGGCGGTCAACAACGCGAAGCCCACCCTCGAGGTGAAGAGCCGCCGGGTGGGCGGTGCCTCTCTCCAGGTCCCGGTGGAGGTGCGTCCCGACCGCCGGACCGCGCTCGCCATGCGGTGGATCATCTCGTTTTCCCGGGCCCGAACGGAGAAGACGATGGCGGAACGGCTGGCCGCTGAGCTGATCCTCGCCTCCAAGGGCGAGGGAAATACCATCAAGAAGAAGGAAGACACCCACCGGATGGCCGAGGCCAACCGGGCGTTCGCTCACTACCGCTGGTAAGGGCGGAGCGGCAGGGAGGGCGGGGAGGCCGGTGTCTCCCCGCCCTCCCGCTGTTAT
>Ga0326597_10006182_pt1 | contig 16451 bp, 14 predicted proteins | sample RVTome_12_FD_203789 | JGI IMG/M metagenome (GOLD analysis project Ga0326597, IMG submission 203789) | Soil microbial communities from uranium-contaminated site in the Upper Colorado River Basin, Wyoming, United States - RVT100D185 | ecosystem: Environmental > Terrestrial > Soil > Contaminated >...
CAACGGGAGCCGGTGGGGTTCCATGCGCATCTGCTCGACTCGCCGAACATCAATCTGAGAATTGCCGACATCACAGAAGGTGACGTGCTGTCGTCCATCTTGGCCGAGACGAAGCCCCAGGCGCTGTACAACCTCATTGCAGCCATGCAGGCGCAGATCAACCAGTCGATTCGCAAGGGCATGCAGCTCAACATCGATCTCGCCTGCGACGTGTTCCAGGCTGCGGAGGATCACGACATCCCCAGGGTCATCAGTACTAGCAGTCGCGCTGCTTACGGGCCGCCGCCGCGAACCGAGCCGGGGGTGCTTCCCCCGCTCGCACGAACGACCGATGTCTGCCGTCCCGACAGCACGTACAGTAAGACGAAGCTGCTCGTCGAAGAGATCGTCGCGTGGTACTGGCGCCGCTCCGGGGGCAGGTATTGCGGGGTGCGGACTGCGACGCAATGGGGCCTGCGCGAGGAGTTCCCGCCGGGCATGCGTAAGTTTTCGTTGTACTCGTCAATGCTCGAGACCGCGCTGGCAGGTGACCGGTTCGAGGCAGCGGTCAAGGCCGAGCGTCCGGCTGATGTGATCTCCAACCTCGACATCGCTAGGGCGTTGGCGACGGCGGCGACAGCCGACCCATTCTCGACCCACGTCTACAACGTCGGGACCGCCACCCCCACATACATCCCGCAGATGGTCGCCGCCATGGAGCGTGCGCTCGGTTGGAGTAACTACCAGTTGGACGAGGAAACCCTCTTCGACGAGAAGCTCCTCCCCGTCTACTCGTACATCCTCCTCGACCTGCACGACACCATCTTCGATTGGGGCTGGAAGCCGCAGCTGGACTTCGCCGAGGACGTCAGCGAGTACGCCAAGCTTTGGAGTGGCTACCGGGCTTCATAGACGCGGAGCGACGCCGGTTATCAACTCCACTCGACGAAGGCGAGCAGCACGTGAGCAGCAGAGATGGATTCGGAGACAGTGAGAAGGGAGCAGCCCTCGTACTCGGGGGCAGCGGTGTCGTTGGCTCGTACCTAACAAGGGAACTGGCGCAGCAGGGCTTCGACGTGACCGCGGCGGACATCAGCGAGCCGTTTGGTCTTCATAGGTCGCTGATCGCCGATGCACCCGGCGCCGTAATCGAGCAGATCGACATCGGCGAGGGGGGCGCCCTGGACGACCTGCTCGGAAGGGTTCGGCCCCGCGTCGTGTACAACCTCGTTGCAGCCATGCAGGCCCAGATCGACCGGTCGATCCTCGACGGGGTGTGGGTGACGGTGGACCTGTGCGGGAAGGTTCTCGATGCGACGCTGCGCCACGACGTCCCCCTTGTCGTAACGATGAGCAGCCGGGCGGTTTACGGGCCGCCTGTGCGGGAGAGGCCTGATGATGTCGTTGTGTGTCGGGCAATGGAGCGTGCCAGCCCCGTCTCCTCGTACGGTAAGATGAAGCACCTCCTCGAGGCGATGGTGGAGTGGTATTGGCGAAAGTCCTCCGGACGATATTGCGCCGTTCGAACCGCTATCCAGTGGGGACTGCGCGACGTACGACCCGGAGTCAGGATGTTCTCTCTCCACAACACCGTGCTCGAGACTGCGCTTCGAGGGGAGCGATTCGAAATCGGGACGCGCGGCGAGGGCCCGTCGGACCTCATCTCCTATCTCGATCTCGCCCGAGGGCTCACGAGCGCCTCCTCCGCAGAGCGGTTCTCGGTGCCGGTGTACAACGTCGGCTCGGGCCGGACCTACCGAATCGAGGATCTCGTCGTCGCGCTAGCGGACGCGACTGGATGGGACAACTTCAACGTGGACCCTCAGACCCCGTTCGATCGGTCGCTCGTGTCCCCCACCGGCCTGTTCTACGTGCTCGACATCCAGGAGACGATGGTCGACTGGCACTGGTTCCCGGGACGCGACCTCGTCGGAGACGCAAAGGAGTTCGCCCGGATCTGGTCAGGGCAGCAGAACCACGCTGGTGTCGGCTAGGACGGTCGGCGCCTCTCGCTCGCATCCCGGGTAGACGGCGTTCAGGCCCGTCGCACCGCCACTCCGTAGTCGGAGAAGAGCTCGAGTAGTCGGTCCTGGATGTATTCGGTGATTTCGCCCTCGGTGTCCCGGCGGGCGTCATCCCACTCTCGGTTGGCACGAACTGGGGGCGCCGACACGCCGATCTCGGCGTGCCGGGCCGCTTCCAGCAGTCGGACACATGCGACAACGGAGTCCGCCCACACTCGGGCCTGCTGGGCGTCGCGCGGGTCGGTGCCGGGGAATGCTGACGGGATGATCATCGTCGACGGCGCCTGGTCGTCTGCCAACCACCGTGACCAATCCACGACCGTCCACGACAGAGGGGTGTCGGCCGGATCGCTGGTCGGGGGACCCTCGGCACCCGTCCGGCGATGCACGGCGACTGACGTGTCGGTGCGGACCTCGATCTCGACAACCGTGCGAGGGCTCATCGGCTCCCTTTTACTCATCCGCCGTGGCGGGCTGGCGAAGGGCGAGTAAGCCCGTTTCCTCCAACCATTCTCCCGCTTCACTCGGGATAAGGCCGCCTGCTCTGTCAGATTCGATGTCGGCTTCCAAAGAGGGGAGGAACTCGTGGAAGCGTCGGCTCCTCTCCCCGATCTCCCCTTCGATGCGCGACGTGTTCAGGACACCACGGTTCGCCGACTTTGCCGCCGCATTCGCCGATGTCCCTACGCTGTGGTACACGGTGCCGACGCTGTCGACCATGCGATAGGAATTGGACCCGTACCGGTCTCGACACGCCTCGACCATCTGTGAGTAGGTGATGCCGGGCCAACCGGCTCCGACGTTGTACGTGTCGTGCCGGAGCTCGTCCTTCACCAGAAGTGCCGTCACAGCACGACCTAGGTCCGGGGTGTACATCGGATCGATGCACGTATCGGCGCCGACGCGGAGTTTGATCGGTTGCTCGTATATTCCCGCCGCGACGATCTTTGTGAGGGTCTTCGCCGCCCCCCGACGTCCCGGTGGTCGCTTGAGCTGCTCGACGCCGAGGAAGTCGGCAAAACGGAGTCCGACGAACTGGAGCTCGTCTTGTTCAGCGATCCGGCGACCGAGCGACTCGGATGCGAACTTCGCGATCGCGTACGGACGGGTCGGGAGGACGACGTTCTCAACCCACCCACCGGCCACGGGCTCAAGGCCCTCATAGAGGGCCTTGGAGCTCGCATAGAGGATCCGGTGGACCCCCGCCGCCCGACATGCCTCGTAGAGCATGGCGGACACTCCGAGATTCACCTCGAAATTTAGCAGCGGGTTGGAATTCACCCACGTGCCCATTACGGCCGCGAGGTGGACCACAGCGGTGATGCGGTCTGTCTTGAGTACGCGCAACACCGCCGCCTGGTCGCGTAAATCGAACGGATAGACGGGAACCAGGGGCTCGAGATCGCGCTTGAGCGGGTGGGCTCCGACAGGGTCGATTCCGACGACGATGTCGACCTCGTCGGACATCATGAGTTGCTGGATCACGTTCGTTCCAACGTTGCCTGCCGAGCCGGTGACCAAAACGCGCTGACCCATAATCGTATGATACTTGATTCAATCTTTTGTTGTCACCCGACGTCGGTCCCCGCCTCGACCTGCGGCGCGAACCTCACACGAGCCATCGCCGACGCCGCCCCGACCACGACCGCACTCAGCGCGAGTGCCGCCTGAGGGGAGTATCGATCCGCGATCGCCCCGTCCACGAGAGCAGCGAACGGCCGCCACCCCAGGAATGCCGCGGTCCAGAGAGCCATGACCCGACCTCGGAGCTGTTCGGGGACGCGGCGCTGGATGCGAGTGTTGATGGTTACCGACGCCATCATGAAGCCGAAGCCAGCGACGAAGAATGCCACCATCGCCGACGTCAAATTGCTCGCGAACGCAGCCCCCATCAGCCCGACTGCGAGGACCCAGAAGCCGATCATTCCGGTGAGTCGCAGGCTCATATAGCTCCGGAGCCAACGGAGGCAGAAGACGAGGAGTATCGATCCGCCGCCAAAGGCTCCGATCATCATGCCGACGGTCGATCTATTACCGTCGAACTGAACCGCTATCGCTGGCGTCAGGGTGAGCACAGGGTCTGCCCCGTGTCCGATCGCGGCCACCGCCAGCACCAGAATCCCGAGCTTCCGATCGACCAGGACGTGCCGTATCCCTCGCAGGATGTCGCCGTCACGCTTTTGGCCGAGCTCCTGTCGAGGCTTGACGAAGAACATAAGGATGAGAACGAAGCTCCAGTCGGCGATGGCGGCGATTCCATACGCCAAGGCAGGTCCCCCGACGGCCAAGGTCGCCGCCCCCGCGACCGGACCGAGCGTTCGGGCGATGCTGGGAGCGACCGAGCTGAGTGCCAGGGCTCCCTCGAGATTCTCGTCCGCGACGAGGCCGGGCACCATGGCTTGCATCGCGGGGTTGCTCAGCCCCATCCCAGCTCCCACGACTCCCACCATGAGGATAAGGACCGTCGGGCCACCGAACGCGTCGATCTCCCGGATCGAGATGAGCAGAGAGAGGGCGGTGACAGAGGTTCCGCTGAGGATCCGACCGATTAGGACCAGCTTCCGGCGATCGTGACGATCGGAGAGCGCGCCCGCCCACAGCGCGAGAACTAAGGGTCCGCCGAACATGATTGCGCTCACGAGCCCCACCATGAACGCCGATTGGGTGAGCTCGAACATGACGACGGCCGACGTCACGCTCTGCATCCAGGTTCCGCTCGTGGCGACGATCTTGCCCAGCGCGAAGGGTCCGAACGTCCTGTCCATCAGGAGGAGCATCGTTCGCGGTCCCCGCACTGATCCGGAGGGCGGATCCGTCCCTGAATCCTCGGTCACTCGCTTAGGGCGGGAACGGTGGTGTCACGCACCAACGCCCGAGCACGCCGCCGCCGACGCAGGCTCAGCACCGTGGTCACGGTGATGGCCGAGATCGTGCTCACGAGAACGGCGAGTGCCGCGAGCTGGGCGAAGGTACCGAACTCCCAGATCTCGAGGATGACGGCACCGATCACCGGGTTCGACGATCCGGAAAGGATCGCCGACGCCGTCAAGTCGCCAGCGGTGAGAATGAACACGAGTGCCCAGCCCGCGGCCAACCCGGGAAGCATAAGGGGCAGGAGGATCTTGCGAAAGGTCCGCCCTCTCGACGCCCCGAGCATCGCCGACGCCTCAAGCAGATCTCCCCCCACTTGCCCTCTGGCGACCTCGGCGGAGATGGAGGCCTGGGGCATATACATGATCACATAGGCGATGAGGAGGATCAGGCCCGTTCCTCCCAGGCGGAGGGGTGGCCCCCCCAAAGAGAGGATGAGTGCCACGCCGATCACGAGGTGGGATATCGCCCCGGGCGATTTGGTGATCAGCCCGACCGATCGTCCGAGTATGCCGCCGCGATCCATCGCGTACGACACCATGACCGCGACGGTAAACATCGTCAGCGTGGCCGAGATCACTCCGAGTCTCAAGCTGTTTCCGAGCGCGGCCCGTGGTCGGCTCACCGTGCTGAAGAGGATGTCCCTGAAGTGGTCGAATGTGAGGAGGGACGGGTCGATCGCCGCGGTCCAGAAGGGTTGGAGCGACACGATGATCAGCGCCGTGAGGGGCAGGACAGAGACCAGCAGGATGAAGCCGATCATCATCGCCCGCGCCACCCAGCGCCAGGTTCCCAGCTCGACGAGAGTCGACCCCTGGCCTTTTCCGGAGATCGTGAGAAACCGTCGACGCGTCGTCAGCCGCTGGTGGAGCACCCATGCGCCGCCGATCACGACGAGCTTGACGAGGCTGACCGCCATAGCCTCGTCAAGTCGAGATGGGAATGTCTGGGTAAGCCGGACGATGTAAACCGAGATAACGTCGATGCGGGCGAGGGATCCGATGGTGCGGGGAATCGAGAAGAGGGCGGTGCCGATAATGAGCATGAGCAACGCGGCAGAGGCCAGCGCTGGACGGACCAGAGGGAGCGAAACGCGAGATAGGGTGCGAAACCTGCCGCCTCCCGACATGCGTGACGCCTCCTCGAGTGACGTGTCCATGTTGCGAAGGGATGCCGACACGACGAGGTATGCATACGGCATCAGGGAAATGGTGTAGACGAAGATCACTCCCGCCCAAGAGCCGATGTTCAAGGGACCGGTCTCGCTGGGGAACGGGAGGAGGTATTGCAGGGCGCCGTTGACGAATCCGGCCCGCGGATGACCGAGAAAGATCCAGCCGATGCTGAGGGCTATCGGGGGGAGAAGGAGCGGCACCAGCGGCAGGACCGTCGAGAACATACCCATGCGCGCGTCCGTCCGTTCGTTCAGCCAGGCGAAAGTCGAGCCGAGGGCCATCGCGAACGTCCCGGCGACGACCACAATGATTCCCGTGTTTTTGGCGGCAGTGTGAAATTCGGGATCGACCAGAACCTTCTGGAGCGGTGCGAGGTCGAGCACGCCACCGGTCGTGAATGCACGGACGATCGCAGACGCCAGGGGTCCCACGATGAGGATGACCACGGCGACGGTCAGCAGAGCCGCGAAAAGGCCGTACGGGTCCACGACGATCTGGCGAAGGTTGCGCGCTCGAAGGGAGTCCCGAAGCGTTGTCACGACAGCCGTGATCGGTCCGGCTCGGCGGAACGACTCGGCTCGTCGCCGTTGCCCTCCGCTTGCTCGGCCTTCACGACCCACAGCTTGTCCGGTGCGATCTGTACATGGACACGCCCCGTATGCCGATTCGCACCCAGGTTCGGGCCTCGTGCTCGGAAGCTGACGCCTCCCACATCCACGATGTATTCGAAGTACGCACCGCGGAACATCACCGTCTGCAACTCACCCTCCCAGGCGTTGTCGTTGCTCTCGGCCGGTTCGTCCCGTGTGACCACGACGCTTTCCGGCCGGGAGGTCACGATGACGTCGTCGCCCGGAGCGAAGTCGGTCGCGATGTTGTCCGCAGCGACCGTGATCTCGCCGATCCCTGTCGAAAAGGTGCACATCCCGGTCCGGTTGTCGGCGCCGATGGCCTTGCCGGGCCATTCGTTCGCCACACCGATGAAGTTGGCGGTGAACCTGTTCCGCGGCTTCCCGTAGATCTCCTCGGGCGGCCCGATCTGCTGCGATGAACCCTTGCGCATCACCATGATGCGGTCCGCGATCGCCATGGCCTCCTCCTGGTCGTGGGTGACGTAGATCCCGGCGAACCCGATCCGTTGCTGCATGGTCCTAAGCTCGATTCGCAGTTCCTCGCGGACCTTGGCATCCACGTTCGACAGGGGCTCATCGAAGAGGATGACCTCCGGGTCTGCTACGAGGCATCGGGCGAATGCGATGCGCTGCTGCTGGCCTCCGCTGAGATCCGACGGGTACTCGTTCTCCAGGTCGGCGATGCCTACCGTGGCGAGGGCCTCGCGAACTCGCCCGGCGATCACGTCGCCCGGTACCCGCCGTGCGGCCAGCGGGTAGGCCACGTTCTTGAAGACCGACATGTGGGGCCAGATCGCGTATGTCTGGAAGATCATCCCAAAGTTCCGCTTTTCCGGCGGGCGGATGATGCCCTTGTCACCCGACGACAGCAGCTGATCACCACTCCAGATTTCGCCACCCGAAGGGGTTTCGAGTCCCGCGATGCATCGGAGGAGGGTGGTCTTGCCGCACCCGCTCGGGCCGAGAACCACTATCATCTCGCCGCTGCTGACCTCGAGCGAGACACCGTCCACTGCGCTGACCTTGTCCCCGCCTGCGCGTCGAAACTCCTTCGCAAGGTCTAGTACCCGGACGGCGACCCCGTCGTCGTGTGCAGGCATGGTCCACTTCCTCGCTGCCGGCTCGTCATACCGCAGATCGTGTCGCTACGACCTGCGGTACGACCGGCCGGCTTCGCTCGAGGGGTGTCCCCGGCAGACACCCAGGAGTCAGGTGCACTATCAGCCGCTTATGCCGAGGGCTTCGAGCAGCGGCGCGGTCACTGCATCGTCTCGAAGGCTAGCCCAGTCGACGGTCGGGAGGGCCCACCCTTCTGGCGCTTCGATGCACCCCGGGACATCCGGGAGGACAGGAATGTTCTCGACTGCGGAGCATCCAACTTCCTGGCCGTGAGGGGACAGGCGCCAGTTCATGAACAGCCGAGCGGCGTTCGGGTGTGGTGCATCCTGAGGGATCGCAGGGCACGACGCAGCACCACCAGGTGCCTCGGCCATCGGCAGGAAGACGAGGGGGGCACCTTCCGCCCGCAACGCCGTGGAGTTGGTGTAGTGCGCCGGGAAGTTGGCGTAATACGCGCCGGCGGCGACCTGCTGGGCACCGGTCGAGGCGCTTTCGACCAGGTCGGGATTCTGGGCGGCGACACCTTCGAGGTACTCGGAGCCGTAGTAGTCGGCGACGATCTTTGTCCATCCCATGTACGCGGATGCAGAGCGAGGATCCGTGAGGAGAATGCGACCCGTCCAGTACGGATCCGTCATGTCCGCCCAGGTCTGGGGGTAGTTTTCCTCCGGCACGAGTTCCGAGTTGACGGTGATTCCCTGCACGTTCACGTTGTGGATCACGCACTCGGGCTGGATCGCCCAATCGGGGTAGTTGGATAACTCGGGGATATCCCACGCCGAGGGATCGAGGAACCACTCGGGATGCTCGTCCATTAGGGCTTGGTCTGTGACGGTGATCATGTCCGCCACGTGTTGGTCTGATTCGGTTTCGGCGGCGAAACGTTCCAGCAGCGCAGTCGAGTTCACCCTGACGATCTCGACAGGAATTCCGTATTCCTCGAAGAACGCCTCGCCCTGGGCTTCCAGGAAAGCGGTAGCGGCGGACGAGTAATGAGTTACCGCCCCTTCCTCTTGGGCTGCCTCGATGAGGGCGCTGAGTTCATCCTCTGATGCAGTCGTTGTCGTCTCTGCCGCCGTCGTCGACGACGACTCGGCTTGAGTTTCCGTCGTCGTTGGGGCGTCGGCGGTGGTGGTCGTGGGGTCGTCGCCGCTGTCTCCTCCGCAGGCTGCGGCCACCAGGGCCAGGGCCACCAATAGCGCGAGTGTTCGGGTCCTCATCTTGCCTCCATCCGTGTCTCCTAAGACTCATGCCCGCGGGCCGATCTCTCACAACGGCTGTTGGCGCACCAATTCGGTCCACCTGACAGCCTCAGATAAGAGATACCTTATCAAGCATCACATATCGAGGCTATCAACACAGCTACCATTGGTCAAACGCAATGCACCGCCTTACCGGATCGAGAATTCACACCGGACAGTGTTTGCTCTTCCTTCCCGAGCCGGTCAGCCCCTCGATCACCTGGGGCCTGTGAATCGTGCCGACGGGCTTGGCGGTGTGGTAGAGGGTGGTTGGGTGACCACGCCGATGTCCGAGCCGTGCTGATCGGCGTGCGACGATATCCCGATCCGCTCACCTACGGGCATGCGGTAGGTGTTGCCACTTCGTCAGCCTTCACTGTGCGGGCGACAGCGAGTGGGCGCTGGGCATTCGCGGTCACTGACCGTTTGGTACCGGACGCGGGACCGGTTTCAGGAGGCCTTCCACGGCCACGCCACGCAGCCGTCGAGGTCGGGGAAGAGGCTGAAGTCTGCGTCGCCCTTGAGTACGAGGGTGATCACGTTGCGGTCAGCGAGGGATCGGCGTGCAATTTGCATCGTTTGACCGGACACCGCCACGTCATCCACGAGCAGCACATGCCTTGCCTCTGGGGGTAGATCCGGGGCCGACAGGAGCAACGGCGCCGCGTGCTGTGGCGTGTTGTCATCTGCCCGGTAGTTGACGTGGATGACGGCGAGAGGTTTGTCCAACTCGTAAGCCAGCAGCCCGGCCGGCACCACCCCGCCGGAGGCGATACCGACGACAAGGTCCACCGGAGGGAGATCGCGCGAGGCTCCCTTGAGACGATGCCGGATTTCCCCGAACTCGAGTACATGGTCCACTGTCACTGTCGCCCGTGTCTCTCTCGCTCGTCATGCGCGCGGACGAGGACGATGTTGAGCAGCGTGAGGAGGACGATGCCGGGTACTGCCAGCGCGAGGCCGCGTAGGAAGCCTGCGCCCGTGGGCCAGGAGGAGTCTCCGAACGCCGCCAGTGTTGCCATTGCGGCGGCACGGGCTATGACGTAGGCGAGTGGTGCGGTCGCCGCGAAGCGTGGCCAACGACCGTGAGCGAGGCTGATGATGAGGCTGAATAGAACAAGTTCGATTGTGATCGAGGTCAGCATCGGCCTAGCGGGACTTCCCGTGATCGCGTTGTTGAGGATGGGCGCAAGAGCCGCTGCGGTGATCCCGACCGCCGGGCGTTCCAGGTAGATCGCCACCAGCGGTGCAAGGAACATGGGGAGCAAGCGCGCACCCATCGGTATGTTGGCAACGTCAGGAAGGAGATGGACGGCCGCGGGGAGCAGTATTGCGCCGGCGAGTGTGGCGGCGAGCGCCGGAAGGTGATAGCGGCGGGCGGTGACGACGACTGTGCTGATCATTAGGCTTTGCCGCTCTTCAGCTCTTGGTTTGCGGTCCGGAAGAGGTCGGGGCTGTCCTGTACCTGGCGGCTCACGTGCTTACCCTACGCTACCGGGCCGTGATACGGCCGCCGTCGTCGCCACGCGAGAAGAATCCACCATCCGGTTAAGTGAGTAGACGAATCGTCATGGGACTCCGTCGGTCAGGAACGGTCAGAGGGATGACTCAGCGGCAGAACAGCGAGCCTCACACCCGTGCGCGACACAAAGGGGTCGTCTGGCAGCGGCGGAATGTGGCTCTCGGTCGGGCTAGTGGTTGCGGTGGAAGCCATCCTCGGGGCGATGCCAACTTGCCGCGACCTGGCACGGATGGGAGGGGTTCGTGGACTGTCCGTCTTCCTCAGAGATGAGACGAAGCTGTGGTTTGTTGCATCTCCGACCGTCGGCTTCAACTGCGACACAAACTGGCGCCCGCGTGGTCGTGCTCTCGTAGGGTCGGCGTCGAGTTCCAACTGCAACGATGAGGCCGCCATCGACGCTTGCATCACGGAGCTGCCCACTGGCCGGGGTCGGAAGGTGGCGTCTGTGCCAGCGATTTCTGAAAGGATCCTGGTGCGCGCGGCTGCTATCAGAAGTTTCTGAGTGCTCGTCGACGGCGGTGGTCGCAGGTCGTCTTCCGGCTCGGTGAGTCACGATCGGCGATGGCTAGCTCTACCGCGACCGAGGAGACCGGGAGGTCCGTCGTCGGATCGCGTGCTGGCTGTCTCGTGTCCGCGCCGGCCAGACGGGTAGGTATGGTGATCTTCCCCGTTTGGAGGGGAGGAGTGGCAATGAAGGTGAAACTCGACTACGGCGACGGTGGTCTGGAGGTTGACTGTCCGGACGATGCGATGGTCATTAGACCGCAGAACCGCGCCGCAGTTCCCGATCCCCGCGAAGCGGTCCTCCTCCGCCTTCGCGAGCCGACCTCTGGCCCACCGCTGCGAGACTTGGTCAGCAAAGGGAACAGTGTTGCGATCTCGGTCTGCGACGGCACGCGACCTCAGCCACGACAGCCGATGGTGGGGGCGATACTCCGTGAGCTGCGGGAAATCGGCGCGGCTGGCCGGGTGACGGTTCTCGTGGCGACAGGAACGCACGCGGGGAACACTCCGGAGGAGCTCGGGCGGATGCTCGGCGATGAGATCCTCGAAACCTGCCGTGTCGTCAACCACGATTGCCGCGACGATTCGATGTTGGTGGACCTCGGCACGGTCGATGGAGACGTGAACGTTGCTCTCAATCGGATGTGGGTAGAGTCCGACGTGCGGATCACGACCGGGTTCGTGGAGCCCCATTTCTTTGCAGGTTTCAGCGGTGGACCCAAGATGGTGGCACCCGGGTTGGCAGCGCTCGACACCGTGAAGGCACTTCACAATGCTCGCCGGATTGGCGATGAGCGTGCCACCTGGGGGATCGTCGAAGGTAACCCCGTGCATGATGCGATCCGGGCTGCAGCCGCCCGATGCGAGCCCGACTTCTCCGTCGATGTCCTCCTGAACATGGACAAGAAGGTCACCGAGGTCTTCTCGGGAGGGCTGTGGCCGATGCATCAGTCTGCACGGAGCCGCACCAAGGAGGTCGCGATGAGCCGGGTGCCACACACCTTTCCCCTAGTCGTGACGAGCAACAGCGGGTTCCCCCTGGATCAGAACCTCTATCAGGCGGTGAAGGGGATGTCGGCGGCGGCGGAGATTGTGTCGGAGGGAGGGACTATCGTTTGCGTCGCCGAGTGTCGGCTCGGACTGCCCGACGGCGGGGCGTATGCCCGGCTCCTAAAGTCAGGTGACACGATTGAGGAGATCGGTTGTCGCATACTCGAGTCTGCTGAGGTGGTCGCAGATCAGTGGCAAGTCCAGGTCCAGGCCCGTGTTCAGCAGCGCGCACAGGTTCTCGTAAAGGCATCGGGGTTGACGGCGGCCCAGCTCGAATCCGCGCATGTCACGCCGGTCGAAGACGTGACGGCGTTGATTCGCGACGCGCTGCGACAGGACCCGGACCTTCCCATCGCGGTTCTGCCCGAGGGCCCGCAAACCATTGCATACGTTGAGTAATCTGCGCGTCCCGTCCTGCGGATGGCGGGCATGTGCGCATTCCCGACCACTCGAGCGCGTCCTCAATACCCACGTCTCGGTCGCGCGAGGTGTCGTCGTTTGGCGGTCGGGGTGTTCTTGATATTGTATGGTTGACGGTGGCTTGTGTCTGGGCTCGCCTGGTCTTGGTAATTGTTGGAGGGAGTTGTGATGGACGCCGATGAGCGAGGAGACGGGGTGGATCTTCAGCGAGTGGGACGTCGGGAGAGTGGGCGGGCCTCCGGGGTGGGTCGGCGGGAGAACCTGAGTCAGGACGCGGCCCGTCATATCCGGGATTTGATTTTGTCGGGTGGTCTGCGGCCGGGGGAGCGGATCGATCAGGACTCGATCGCGGCGGATCTCGAGTTGAGCCGATTGCCGATCCGGGAGGCGTTGTTGATCTTGGAGTCGGAGGGTCTGGTGGACAATCGGGCGCGGCGGGGCTCTTATGTGGCGGCGATCACCCCGGATGATATTCGGGATCATTTCGAGATGTACGGGCTGTTGTCAGGGTTGGCGGCGCGGCATGCGGTGGGGGCGTTGGGTGAGGAGGAGATCGACGAGATCGAACAGATCGCAAAACAGATCGGAGTGTCCCAGGATCCTGAGAAGCAGGATCAGCTCAACTTCCGGTTCCATCAGTTGATCAACCGGGCGGGGAGCTCGCGTCGGTTGTTGCTGACGTTGCGAATGCTGTCCCAGGCGATGCCCACTCACTTCTTCGATTACGACGGGACGGTGGCCGCGCGGTCGCTGGAGGAACACTCCGAGATCGTCACCGCGTTACGGGACCGGGACGCCGACCAGGCGGCCGAGGCGATGCGAGACCATTTCCAATCGGTGGGAGCCATTGCAGTGGACATGCTCAAATCCTCCGGCTTCTGGGACGACACCACCGTCACCTGACCAACCGCCCAACTAGGACGCTGTTGAACAATCGGCTTTTTGGGTGGCGGGGCTATGGATGACTGTCTCGACGGGCGGTCGGGTTGTCGCGCTCTTCGGCTTGGCTCGCTGATCCGGATGTCGGTCGTGTACGGACGACCTGTTTTGGTCGTCTGTGGGCTCGCTCTGAGCGTCGGGTCCGGTGTTAGGTGACCGCCCAGGTGGTTCCGGTGTGGTCGAGACCCAGGTTGACGAGTCGTCGCAGGTTGATGGCGGCCACTCGGAGGGCGAGTTGAGCTTGGTTGGCTTCGACGCCTCGGTAGCGGACCCGCCGGTGGTGTTTGCCCACGAGCCAGGATATGGATCGTTCCACCATGGTGAACCGCCGACTTGTATCTGCGGTGCCGGTCGTGGCGGGCTCAGGTTCGTAGCCTCCGGTGGTCGTTGGTCGGGTTGGCTCGTGAACCGCTTGCCGCCTTCGGGTTGGCTCTCCCAGGGTTTGCCTCCCGGCCAGCGACCGGTGGCGGTCTGGCTCAACAGAGGTGAGGTCCCGCTCGTCGGGTCTGAAAGTCGGCATGCCGGCCGCTGCTTCCCATCCGAGATGCGAGCAGAAACGAGCAGCAATGATCATCGGGATCGATCCCCACAAGATGTCGCACACGGCCAACGCCGTCGACCCGGCGACGAACACGACCGCAGCATCGCTGCGGATCGACGCGTCGCTGGCGGGCTATCGCGAGCTGATGCGATGGGCCAGGCAGTTCCCCGATCGGCGCTGGGCCGTCGAGAACGCGCGCGGGCTCGGCCGCCATCTCGCTCAGTGGCTCGTCGCTCGCGGCGAAGTCGTGCTCGACGTTCCCTCCACTGCGACCGCACGCGTTCGGGAGTTGTCGCGGGGCAGCCGCCGCAAGACCGACATCATCGATGCCGCCGCAGCCGCGAGCGTGGCGGCACTTCATGGCGACGCCGCCGTCGTGACCGCGGAGGACCACACCACCGTGTTCGCGATGCTCGAGGAACGCCGCGCGAACCTTGCCGGGCAACGGGTACGGGTCGCGAACCAGCTGCACGCGGTGCTACGCGACCTGCTCCCAGGCGGCGCGGCGCTGGCACTCACCGCCAAGTCAGCTTCGACGCTGCTGCGGTCGATCCGACCTGAATCGCCAGCGGAGCGAACCCGCAAAGAGCTTGCCCAAGATCTCGTGCGGGAGCTCCGTGCCGCGGATGCGAGCCTGGCCGACATCGAACAGCGGATGACCGTCGCCCTTGATGAACACGGCACACGACTCCGAGAGATCGACGGCATCGGCGCTGTCACCGCCGTCCGACTCATAGGTCGAGCCGGCATCGCGTCACGGTTCGCGTCTGAGCACGCATTCGCCACCTACGCCGGTGTCGCACCGATCGAGATCGCCAGCGGCGACCGCACACGACACCGCCTCTCGCGCAGCGGCGACCGGCGACTGAACTCAGCCATCCACCTGATCGCTGTCACCCAAGTACGGATGCGCAACAGCGTCGGACGCGCCTACTTCGACAAGAAGGTCGCCGAGGGCAAGACCCGCAACGAAGCCATGCGGTGCCTCATTGGATGAGTATGGGGGGTGCAGGTCACGGTGGCCTGTTCGTCGGGAACGGCGAGGGACGGCCTCGATGTCTTGCCACGTGATGGCCTGTTTGAGTTGGTCGCCCTCGTCGTTGCCGGGACGCGTGATCGGCACAAGAGAGCAGCCCCATCGAGGGCCGAACAATGAGGAACCGACCGTCGACCCGGCTTCCAGCGGCGACATCTGGCCTGGAGGTCAACACATGTTCTGTGGATGGGATTGGGGTTCGACACATCATGGTGTGTGCGTGATCGACGACGACGGTGCCGTCGTCAAGCGGTGGCTGATCGCCCACACCGATAATGAATTGGGGCGGCTCTTCGGGGAACTCGTCGAGTTCGGCGAGACGGACGCTTTGCCGATCGCGATTGAGCGTGGTGAGGGGCTGATCGTCGGGTTGATCGCCGGTGCGGGCCATCCGGTGATGATGGTCGAGCCTTCGGCGTTCAAAGCTGCTCGCCCGCGTTGGGGATCAGCTGGCGCCAAGTCGGATCTCGGTGACGCCTTCATGCTTGCCGACTATGCCCGAACAGACGGACACCGACTTCGGCGCGTGGAACCGGTCGAACAGGCCACACGAGAACTCGGGGCGCTGGTGCGGGCGCGCACCTCACTGGTCGAGGCACGAACTGCTGCATCGAACCAGCTGTGGGCGGTCCTGGCGGAGCATTGGCCTGGCGCCGGGGTCGTGTTCCAGAAGCTGATCTCCCCGATAGCTCTCGCCTTCTTGACCGACTACCCGACACCAGAGTCAGCCGCGCGTATCGGGGAAGGGCGAATGGGCCAGTTCTGTCGTCGGCACGCCTATCGGGGCGGCAAGTCACCCGCCGAGCTGCTTGGGCATCTCCGCGCCGCGCCAGTGAGCGCCAACCCGATCGCGTCAACGGTATTGGCGACGATCATTCGGGCGTCGGTCGCTCAGATCCGCCTCCTCAACGCAGAGATCGCCCGGATAGAACGCGGCGGCCTGGCCGCGGCGCTAGCAGCACACCCCAAAACCGCCCTGCTCGAGACGCTTCCCCGGGTCGCAAACGTCAGCCTCGCACAACTGATCGCCGAGGTCGGGCCTCTCTTGGAACGCTGCGACAACCCCGAACAAGTCGCCGCGATGTGCGGTGCTGCGCCGGTCACCAGAGCGTCAGGCAAGAGCCACACGGTCGGGTTCCGCTACGCCGCCAACAAGCCCGCCCGGGTCGCAATCACGGGGTTCGCTGACAACTCCCGGCACTCCTCGGCCTGGGCAAGGGACTCCTACCGGCGCGCCCGCGCCCGTGGCGCCCGACACCCCCACGCCGTGCGAATCGTGGCACGCGGATGGATCCGAGTCATCTGGGCCTGCTGGAACACCGACACCGTCTACAACCCGTCACGCCACGCCGGCGAACAACGCCTGGCCGCATCGACTTGACCAAGAGAACTCAAGCG
>Ga0326597_10006183_pt1 | contig 16450 bp, 16 predicted proteins | sample RVTome_12_FD_203789 | JGI IMG/M metagenome (GOLD analysis project Ga0326597, IMG submission 203789) | Soil microbial communities from uranium-contaminated site in the Upper Colorado River Basin, Wyoming, United States - RVT100D185 | ecosystem: Environmental > Terrestrial > Soil > Contaminated >...
TCGCGCTCTACGGGCTCGCCCGCATCGGCATCGAGTCGAAGGCCGTGATCGAGGCCGCATTCGCAGAGTTCAGAGAGGCCGCGCAGGGAGCCACGGCGGACGCACTGACCGAGCAGTCCAGCCAGCTGTCAGCGGCCGTCGCCGCCGGCGATCAGGCGGCCTGCGGCGCTCTCATCGAGGAGGTGGAGGCGACCGTCGGTCAGCTCGGCGGTCCGCTTCTGGGACGCGGGGCGTACGAGGTCGCCGGCGACTTCGACGAGTGCGCCTACATCGGTGCCCTCCAGGCCCTGGTCCAGCACGCCGCCACCTCGATGACGCTGGAGGGCACGGATGCCGTGGCCGCTGCCTACCCGCTGCTCGGCTTCAACCGCGACCCGGTCGGCTCCGGTCCCTACACGCTCGAGACGTACGACCCCGGCTATGGGGTGACGCTGACCGCCTTCGCCGGCTGGTGGGACGGGGAGGCCGCCACCAGGACCTTCAACATGCCGATCATCACGGATGTGGAGGTCGCGGCAGGGGCGCTCGCCGCGGGAGAGGTCGACTGGGTGAGCGGCCTGTCTCCCACGTCTCGAGCCTCGCTCGAAGGTGTCGAGCCGATCACGATTCTCGAGTACAACGGCGGCGGGTCGTTCGCCCTGATGTATCAGATGCACAAGAGCATCGAGCTGCCGGATGGCACGAAGTGGCAGGGCGTCTTCTACGACCGGGCGCTGCGCATGGCGGTGCAGTACTGCATCGACAAGCCTGCCCTGGTGGCAGCGGCCACCGGGCTGAACGGGGTCGCGATCGAGACGGACGTGCCCCCTGCCTCGTGGGCGTTCAACCCCGAGCTTTCGGCCATCGAGCGCGACGTCGAGGCCGCCGTCGACTTCATCGAGAACCAGGCCACCGTCCACACATGGAGCCGTGGCCGCGACGGAATCTACGTCGACGAGGCCGGTGAGCGGCTGTCGGCCGTCGTCTACGTCCGCACCGGGCAGACGGACCGAATCGACTTCATGAGCGCCCTCGCGGCGCAGGTCGCGGACTGCGGCATCGAGATCCTCGTGGAGCCGCAGGACTTCCAGACCGTGGTGCGGCCGTCAACGATCTGGCCGCACGTGGCGCCCGGGCAGCCGGAGCCCTGGCAGGCGTACTTCGCCGGGTTCGGCGATTCCATGGACCCGGATCCATCCGCCCTGCTGCACAGCTCGCAGTGCTCCACCAGGGATCAGCCGGGCGGGAGCAACTTCACCTGCTTCGAGAACGACGAGGTCGACCTGCTCATCGAATCAGGGCTGCGGGAGACCGATGCCGACGCGCGCGCGGAGATCTACCGTCAGTACCAGGCCCTGATCCAGGAGGAGCAGCCGTACCTGCTGGCGTGGTCGAACGTCAAGGCCGATGCGGTCGATGGCAACATGGCCTACGTCGACGGTGAGCTCCCGCAGGGCACGCCGAACTGGGACTGGCAGCCCCACAAGCTCGTCATCCGCGAGGGGACCCCCTAGGCGGACTACGGGTTGCGGCCGAGGTCCATCGGCTCGTCCGTCCGGATCTCGACCTGCTCCGTGCCGTCGGGGCGTCGCCTGCGGGTGACGTGGATGTGCGGGTGGGTCTCGTCTCCGACCTGCTCGCGCGACACCGCGACCATGACGTGCTCGTCGACGTCGGCGAGCTTCTTCTCCTCGGGGAGCGCCGCGTTCGGCAGGGTGCGGAACACGACGTAGCTGACGAAGACCCAGAGCACCGCGATCACCGGGATGCCGAAGAGGGCGCCCCACACCCCGGCCACCTGCGCGCCGAGGAGCAGGCCGACGAGGACGAGGATCGGGTGCAGCCCCAGAGCGCCGCGCATGAGCCGTGGCTGGAGCCAGTTCACGAGCACCGTCTGGACCACGACCAGGATGACGGCGACCGGCACCACCGCCCCGCCGGTGAAGAGCGCCGCGCCGACGATTGGGGGGAGGAGCGCCAGAGGCGGCCCGAAGAACGGGATGAGCATCGCAAGCGCGCTGATGGTTCCCCACAGGAACAGGTAGGGAATGCCGAAGACCGTGCCCACGATCGCCACGAGGAGCGCCTGGAGCGCGGCGAGGATGAGCTGCGCGCGTAGGAAGCCGCCGAACGCGCGGACGATGCTGCGCTCCAGGAGCGCCGTCTCGTCGGAATAGCGCCGCGGGACCGCCGCGCGCAGCCGGGCGAGGATGCGGCGCGAGTCCATGAGCATGTAGACCGACAGGACGATGATCAGGAGCAGCGACCCGAGCGTCGCGATCGTCACGCCGGCGATGTTCTGCGCCTGCTGGACGATCTCGCCGCCCAGCCGCTCGACCTGCGCCACCGCGCCCGCGTAGAGGTCGGTCAGGTCGATACGGCCGCGACCGAACTCCAGGCTCCGCTCCCAGTCGGCAAGCGTGGCGAGGATGCCGCGCTCGGTCTCCGGATAGTTCTCCGCGAGGCCCGCGACCTGCTGGGTGATGGCGGCCGCCGTGTAGAAGAGCAGGAAGCCGATGACGACGAGGCCCACCACGTAGGTCCCGACCACGATCGCCGAGCGGCGGAACCGGGTGCGGTCCTCGATCCACCCGATGAGCGGCGACACGACGAACGCGAGCAGCCACGAGAGGAAGAGGATGATCACGACGGTGCCGAAGCCGGCGAGCACCCCGAGGAGGCGCTCGGCGAGAAGGAAGGCGAGGTAGGCGCTGCCGAGCGCCAGGAAGATGACGAGCCAGCGTCGCTCGCGAGTCCCGAGGCCGGTGGGTGCGCCGGGTATCGGCCCCGTCACGGTCAGCCCTCGTTCCGCGGGCCGACGCCGACGGCCGCGCGCACCTCGGCCATCGTCGCCTCCAGGACGGGCCGGACCTTAGCCGCCCCCGCGGCGAGGGTCTCCTCCACGACGTCCGGATCGGCGGCAAGGCGCTGCCGCAGCTCCCGCATCGGCCGGAAGTGCTCGATGATCCGTTCCGCGAGCAGCTGCTTGGTGTCCACGCAGCCGGTCCGGGCGGTGCGCTCGCCGTCCCAGATCTGGAGGTAGTCACCGCCGAAGAAGCGGTGCAGCTGGCACACGTTGCAGATCTCGGGGCGCCCGGGATCGGTGCGCTTGATGCGCTGCGGGTCGGTGACCATGCTCATCACCAGTCGGCGGATCTCGTCCGGCTCGGCGAAGATCGGGATCGTGTTGCCCGCGGACTTGGCCATCTTGCGGGCGCCGTCGGTGCCCATCACGACCGGCGCATCGGTGTAGACGGCCCTGGGCTCCGGGAAGATCGTTCCGTAGCGACGGTTGAACGCCCGCACGATCTCGCGCGTCAGCTCCAGGTGCGCGTCCTGGTCGCGCCCGACCGGAACGATCGTGGCCTTGTAGATGGTGATGTCGGCCGCCTGGAGCACCGGGTAGTTGAGGAGCCCGGCGCTGTTCTCCTTGCCCTCGGCGAGCGCGGCCTTGTAGGTCGGGTTGCGCTGCAGCCAGCTCACCGGCACGACCGTCCCGAAGATCCAGGACAGCTCCGCGTGCTCCCGGAGGTCGGACTGCCGCACGATCGCGCAGCGCCCTGGATCGAGGCCCACTGCCAGGAGGTCGAGCACCATCTCGTGCGTCAGGCGACGCAGCTCCGCGCCGTCGTGGACCGTCGTGAGCGCGTGGTAGTCGACGATGCCGTAGATGGCGTCGTGGCGGTCCTGGAGGGCCACGTAGTTGAGCTGGGCCCCGAGGTAATTTCCCAGGTGGGACGCGCCAGAGGGTTGGATCCCGGTGAACAGGCGTTCCCGCGTGAGCGCAGCAGGACCGGCCGGCTCCGCGCTCGGCTCGACGGTCGTCATGGGACGGGGAGTGTAACGCAGGCCGCCGGCTCCGACCCCTCGTGAGGGCTCAGGTGGTGACGTCTCGTCGCGCGAAGACGAGGGCGGCTGCGCCCAACGCCACGACGATGTAGCCGGCCAATACCGCGGCGGCCACCGGCGGGTCGATGCCCACCACGCCGAACTGGTCGGCGACGGCATCCGGGCCGAACGAGGAGGCGAGGGCGGTTCCATTTGCGCCGAGCAGGCCGCGGCTGATTGCCTCGATCGTCTCGTTGATGGTCGCCAATCCCTGGATCACGCTCTCGATCACCAGCGCGTAGACGAGGCCGAGCCCGATGGCGAGCCCGGTTGAACGCAGCAGGAACCCGAGCGCGAAGCCGACCGCGGCCCACGCTCCGACGATGAGGCACCCCACCACGACGCCGCTCGCGATCTCTCCGACCGCCGGGAAGGCGATGGGTTTGCCCTGGAGGCCTGCGACCACGGACGTCCCGATCGCACCCATGGCGAACGTGACGAGCACCATGACGACGACGACCACGGCGAGGGCGGCTGCCTTGGCGGCAAGGACTGCGAGGCGGGTCGGGCCCTGGGTGAGGATCGTGCTGATCGTCCGCCAGCCGTACTCCCGCGCGGAGTGCATCGCACCCAGCACGAGCGCAAGCGCCCCACCCAGGCTGGCGAGCATGTTCAGGACGTTGCTCACGAAGTTCTCGGGTCTCAGCGTCAGCAGCAGCGCCTCCCCGAAGGCCGGCTCACCGGGGGGCGGCGGCACCTGCGCGATGAGGTAGATGAGGAGATAGCCGAGGAGCAGCTCGACCAGCGCAAGGATGCCGATGAGGATCGGTGTCGACCACGAGCGGCGGAGCTTGAGGAGCTCCGCGGCGACGACGCTCACGAGCCCATGGCTCCCGCAGGTCCGGCGGGCTCGCCCGTCAGGCTCATGAACGCCTCCTCGAGCGTCCGCGCGGTGACGCGGAGCTCGCTCACCTCGACTCCCGCGGCGACCAGCGCCCGGTTCAGCGCAGCAGCATTGCCGGCGTCGGTGCTGACCAGGAGCGCCCCGTCGACGCGCTCGACGGCAGCGACGCCCGGCTGCGCGCGGAGGACCTCCTCCGCGCGGTCGGCCGGCGTCGCGACGATGCGCAGCCGCCCGATGCCGCGCATCTCGCCCATGGTCTCCTCGCGCAGCAGGTGGCCGTGATGGATGATGCCGATGCGGTCGCACACGGCCTCGACCTCCGCCAGCAGGTGGCTCGAGAGCAGCACCGTGCGCCCCTCGTTCGCCAGGTCGCGGATGATGCCGCGCATTGCCGCGATGCCATGGGGATCGAGTCCGTTCGTAGGCTCGTCAAGGAGGTAGAGCTGCGGGTCCTTGAGGAAGGCGGCGGCGAGCCCAAGGCGCTGACGCATGCCCATCGAGTAGCCGCCCACCTTGTCCCGGCCGCGGTCGGCGAGGCCGACACGCTCCAGTGCCGCAGGGATGCGAGCCGGATCGTGGCCCGAGTACCGGGCGACGACCATCAGGTTGTCGTTCCCGCTCATGAACGGATAGAAGGCGGGCACCTCGACCACCGCGCCGAGCTGGCGCAGGGATGCGCTCGCGCCGGCGGGCTGTCCAAGGACGGTGGCCTCGCCCCTCGTGGGGCGGATGAGGCCCAGGATCAGGCGCAGGAACGTCGTCTTGCCCGCGCCGTTCGGCCCGATGAGGCCGTACACCTCGCCCGGTCGGACCGTCAGGTTCAGGCCGTCGAGCGCGAGTTGCCTGGAGCCATAGCGCTTCGTCAGGTCGTGCGTCTCGATCACGGCCGAGGCGCCGTCCAGGGCTTGGCTCATCGGTCGCGAGTGTACTTCGCCCTCTCGCGCTTCGCCCGGCCACGGGCTATGGTTGCCGCTCCATGAGCGATCGCACCGCCGTCCTCGCGCCACTTACCGACTGGTCGGCCGCGGTCCGCGCGCGCGCCCGCATCGGGCACACCCTCGAGGTCCACGAGACCATCGGGTCGACGAACGACCGAGCTCGCGAGCTGCTGGTCGAGGTGGGCGGCGATGGCGGCGTGGTGCTGGCCGAGGTGCAGACCGTCGGGCGAGGGCGCCGAGGCCGGACGTGGCTCTCCCCCTCCGGGCTCAACCTCACGCTGAGCGTCGCGCTGCGCCCTGCGCTGGCGGCTGCGGACGCCTGGCAGCTCGGCCTCGCGACCGCCCTCGCCACGCTCGAGGCGTGCCGCACCGCCGCCCCGGGATCGGTCCTGGGGCTCAAGTGGCCGAACGATGTCGTGGCTGGCGACGAGCGCAAGGTCGCAGGCCTCCTCCTCGAGACGGTCATGAGCGGGGAGCGGCTGACCGGCGCGGTCCTCGGGATCGGGATCAACGTGAACTGGCGGTCCTCCGAGATGCCGGCCGAGATCGCCCGGCAGGCTGCGTCCCTGTCGTCGCTCGCTGGAGCCGATGTGGACCGCGTGGCCTTGCTGGACCGGCTCCTGGACTCGCTCGACGACGAGCTGGTCGCCGTGGAGTCCGGCCGGTCTCCATTGGCCCGCTACCGCGCGGCGTGCGTCACGCTCGGACGGGAGGTCACCGTCGATACCGCGACGGGTCCGGTCCACGGGACCGCGGTCGGCATCGACGCGAGCGGATCGCTGGTGCTCGAGACGCCCGGGGGCAGGGTCGCGCTGTCGGCCGGCGAGGTCGCGAGCGTCCGTGGAGGGTCGCCCGCATGACGCGAGAAGGACCGCTGCGGGCGTCAGAGCCGGGGGATGACCCCGACCTCGCCGACGTCCATGCCGCGCAGCACGATCGCGCCGCCTTCGCCGCGCTGTACCGGCGCTACGTCGAGCGCGTGTACGGCTACTGCTTCTACCTGCTCGGCGACCACCATGACGCGGAGGATGCGACGGAGCGCACGTTCCTGGCGGCGCTCGGCGCGATCGACCGCTTCCGCGACGACGGCGCGACGTTCCGGGCATGGCTCTTCCGCATCGCCCACAACGAGCTCGCGAACAGCCTTCGCCAGCGCCGGCGGCGTCGCACCACCCCGCTGGAGGATGGGCCGGAGCCGATGGACGACGCGGACCCAGCCCGGCTGGTCGGCGTCGCCGAGGATGCCCGGCGGCTGAGGTCTGCGGTCTCGCGGCTCTCGGACGATCGGCGCCAGGTCGTCGTCCTCCGTTTCGTCGACGGCCTCTCCGCCCGGGAGATCGGTGTGGTCCTGGGACGCAGCGAGGGTGCGGTGCGCGTGCTCCAGCACCGGGCGCTGCGCGACCTTGCGGGCGTCCTCGGGCGCCACCCGTAGCACGTACGGCCAGGTCGCCCGCTGCGGGGCGTGCCGAGCGAGCGTGTAACGTATTCGGCCCCGCGGTGTTAGCAGGATCGAGATGACCCAACCCCCCTCGGCCGCCGTGCGCCTGGACCATGCCCTCGACAGCGTCGTCGCCGGCCGCTCTCCTGCGGTCGCGGCAGCCGCCGGCGCCTTCGACGCGTCGCTTCGCCAGCTCGTGACGCTCGGAGGCGACCTGCGAGGCGCGATGCCCGTGCCCGTCGTGGCGCCGCGCTTCGAGGCACGGCTCGGGGCAAGGCTCGCCCTTGCGGCGCAGCCGCTCGACCCGCTCGCCTGGGCCCTGCGGCATCCCGGACGGCTCATCGTCACGGGCGCCGTCGGGTCCGCAGCCGTGGGGGTCGGAATCACCGCCTTCGCCGTGTGGCGCAGCGCGCGTCGAGCGCCGCCACCGGCGCATCGGCTCCTTCACCGGTAGGCGAAGGAGGCCCGATTGCCGATCAAGTTCCCCTTCAGCCGTCGCGCGGCGCCCTCAGACGCGTGGACGAAGTGCCCGTCCTGCGAGGCGCAGGTCTTCAACCGCCAGCTCGAGCGGAACCAGCGCATCTGCCCGTCCTGTGGCCACCATTTCCGCATGTCGGTCGGAGAGCGCATCGACCTGCTCCTCGACCGCGGCAGCTTCGAGGAGCGCGACGCCGGCCTCGAGTCGGTCGACCGCCTCGGGTTCCACGACGATCGGCCGTATCCGGATCGGCTCGAGGCGTCGCGAATCAAGACCGGGCTGCGCGACGCCCTCGTCTGGGGCGTGGGCACCATCGCCGGCCACCGCGTCGCCATCGGCATATTCGACTTCCGGTTCATGGGCGGCAGCATGGGAAGCGTGGTGGGCGAGAAGCTGGCCCGCTGCTTCGAGGCGGCCCTCGTCGAGCGCATCCCGGCCATCGTGATCAGCGCGTCCGGCGGCGCCCGGATGCAGGAGGGCACCCTGTCCCTCATGCAGCTGGCGAAGACGACGGCGCCGCTCGTCCGACTCGACGACGCGGGGATCCCGTTCATCGCCGTGCTGACCGACCCGACGACCGGTGGCGTGCTCGCCAGCTTCGCAAGCCTGGGAGACGTGGTCCTGGCCGAGCCGAGGGCCCTCATCGGCTTCGCCGGCGCGAGGGTGGCCTCGGACACCGTGGGCGAAGAGATGCCCGAGGGGTTCCAGACCTCCGAGTTCCTCCTCCAGCACGGTTTCGTCGACGCGGTCGTGGCACGCCCGGACCTGCGCGCGACCCTCGCGCGGCTCCTGCGCCTGCTTCCGGTCGCACCCGTCGACGAGGAGTCCGATGCAGACCGCCGCGGGCCGATCGCGGCGCTCTCGGGCCTGGCAGAGCGCCTCGGCGGCGCGGTGAGCGAGACGATCGGGATCGACACCGAGCCCGATCGTGGCGGCAACGGCGCCGGGCGCACCCCGGCCCCGGCCGCGGAACGGCGGGCTCCGTGATGGCCGACTCCCCGACGCTCCAGGAGGGCGGCCAGCCGTCCGAGGCGGCTTCGGCGGAGGCGTGGCGCCGGCTCCAGCTGGCACGGCACCCGCAGCGCCCGCGGACCCTCGACCTGGTCTCGGAGATCTTCGAGGACTTCTTCGAGATGCACGGCGACCGCGCGTTCGGCGACGACGCGGCGATCGTCGGCGGGCCGGCGCTGCTCGACGGGCACCCGGTGATGGTCATCGGGCACCAGAAGGGGACCGATACCGACTCGAACATCCGGCGCAACTTCGGATCACCCCATCCGGAGGGGTTCCGCAAGGCGCAGCGGCTCATGCGGCTCGCCGACAAGCTGGGGTTGCCGCTCATCACGTTCCTCGACACCGCCGGCGCATTCCCCGGGCCCGCCGCGGAAGAGCGCGGGCAGGCGGAGTCGATCGCGTCGAGCATCAAGCTCATGACCGGGCTACAGGTGCCGATCGTCGTCGTCGTGCTCGGCGAGGGAGGCTCCGGTGGCGCGCTCGCGATCGGCGTCGGCGACACCGTCCTCGCGCTCGAGAACTCGGTGTACTCGGTGATCAGCCCCGAGGGCGCCTCTTCGATCCTGTGGCGCACACGCGACGAGGCGCCCGCCGCGGCCGCCGCCATGCGCATGACCGCCGACGATCAGCTGGAGCTCGGCGTCGTGGACGCCGTCATCCCCGAGCCGGGCGACGGCGCGCACACGGACGTGCCGGCGACCGCGCGCGCGGTGAAGGCCGCGATCACGGCGGCGCTCGGCGCCCTCACTGAGCGCGGGACCGCCGACCTGCTCACCAGCCGTTATGCTCGCCTGCGCGGCATGGGGGCCTACCTCGAGACCGGTGCGCCGTCCGGCCGCCGCGTGGAGGCCCCGTCGCTGCGCCGCCGACTCGGCCGCATCCTGCGTCTCCCCGGCGTCCCGCGCCGATCCCGCTGGAGCGAGATCTGGCCGAGCGGAAACGCCGATGACGAATCCGAGAGGGGCGCATGACCGATCCCAGGGATGCCGTCGACGCCATCAGCCGGGCAGCGACGGACCTCATTCCTCAGCTGGTCGAGCGCCTGGAGCGCCATGGCCTGGGCGAGATAGAGGTGTCCCACGGCGACCTTCGCCTGCGCGTGGCGGGCCCGGCCGGCCCGCGGGCGGCATCGGAGGCAGCCGCCACCGCCGCGACGTCCGCCGGCACTCCGTCCGCGACCGAGGCACCATCGCCGCCGAGCTCCCCGGATTCGCCGGGCGGCCTCGGTGTGGCCTCGCCGGCGGTGGGATTCTTCATGTACGCCGGCGGCCTGGGTCCGGGGCTCCCGGTCGAGAAAGGCGACCCGCTCGGGCACGTCGAGATGCTCGGCGTTCGACACGACGTCCGCGCGCCGCGGCGAGGCACCGTCCGCCATCTCGTCGCCGAGAGCGGAGAGGCGGTCGAGTACGGACAGGTCGTCGTGGAGCTCGAGCCCGCGGAGGTCGTCCGATGAGCCTGGCCCTCGTCTTCAGCCCGCAGGGATCACAGGCCGCGGGCATGGGGCGCGACCTTGCCGAGTCCTCGATTGCGGCGCGCGCGGTCTACGCCGCCGCGGACGCCGCGCTGGGTTGGTCGGTGAGCGAGACCTGCTGGTACGGCCCGCAGGAGCGCCTGGACGACACCAGGCAGACGCAGCCGTGCCTGCTCACCACGTCCGTCGCCGCCCTGCGAGCCCTCGAGGAGCGCGCGCGCCCGCTGCCGGCCGTCGTCGCCGGCCACTCCGTCGGCGAGTACGCCGCCCTCGTGGCGGCGGGCGTCCTCGAGCTCGACGCGGCCCTGCGGCTCGTCGTCCGGCGGGCGGAGCTCATGGCCGCGGTCGACGTGGACGGCTCGATGTCCGCCGTCATCGGCCTCGATCGGAAGACGGTCGAGGCCGCCGTCGAGATGGTCGGGCGTCCGACGGAGCTCGTCGTCGCGAACGACAACGCGCCGGGCCAGATCGTGATCTCGGGCCTCGCCGAGCCGCTCCGGGCAGCCGAGGAGGCCCTGCGCCTGGCAGGCGCCCGCCGAGTGATCCGGCTGCCGGTCTCCGGCCCGTTCCACTCGCCGCTGATGGCGGGCGTCGCCGAGCAGCTCGCCGAGGCCTTCGACCACGAGAGGTGGAGCGACGCGCGGGTCCCGGTCATGAGCAACGTCACCGCCGAGCCGATCACGAACGCCGGACTGATCCGCGCCCTGCTCGCGGAGCAGGTGCGCTCGCCGGTCGAATGGACCCGCTGCGTCGAGCGCATGGCAGACGACGGCGTCGACCTCGCCATCGAGTGCGGCGCGGGCAGCGCGCTCGTCGGGATGATCAGGCGCACCGCCCCCCGGATGCGCGCCGTGGCCGTCGCGGATGGCGCGGGCCTCGACGCCGCCGTGGCGCTCCTGGCCGGCGAAGGTGCCGGCGCGGTCGTCGGCGCGCGGGGGTAGCCGGGATGTTCGGCAAGGTCCTCATCGCGAACCGCGGCGAGATCGCCGTGCGGATCTTGCGCGCCTGTCGCGACCTCGGCGTCCCGGCGGTCGTGGCCTACAGCGAGGCCGACCGCGAGACCCTGGCGGTGCGCCAGGCCGACGAGGCGATCTGCATCGGACCGGCGGAGGCGCGTCGGAGCTACCTGAACCAGCCGGCGGTCATCAGCGCGGCGATGATCACCGGCTGCGACGCCGTGCATCCCGGCTACGGCTTCCTCGCCGAGGACTCGAGCTTCGCTGAGGCGTGTGGCGCCCACGAGCTGACGTTCATCGGCCCGCGGCCGGAGATCCTCGAGCGCTTCGCGAGCAAGTACGCGGTGCGCCGGATGCTCGCGGCGAACGGCCTGCCGACGGTGCCCGGCAGCAGGGGGATCGTGACCGACCTGCGTGACGGGCTGGAGCAGGCCGGCGAGTCCGGCTACCCGGTGCTCCTCAAGCCCTCCGCCGGCGGTGGGGGTCGCGGGATGCGCCTGGTGCGATCGCCGCGCGAGATGGAGACGAGCCTGCCGCTCGCGCGCAGCGAGGCGCAGGCGGCGTTCGGCGACGACTCGATCTACTTCGAGAAGTGGATCGAGGAGAGCCGCCACGTCGAGGTGCAGGTCCTGCTCGACCGGCATGGGAACGGCGTGCACCTGGGCGAGCGCGACTGCAGCGTGCAGCGGCGCCACCAGAAGATCATCGAGGAGGGGCCGTCCCCGGCCATGGACGACCAGACCCGCGAGCGCCTGCGGGACCTCGCCATCCGGTCGGTCGCCGCGGCCGGCTACGAGAGCGTCGGGACGCTGGAGTTCCTCCTCGATCGAGAGGGAAACTTCTACTTCATCGAGATCAACTGCCGCGTCCAGGTGGAGCACCCGGTGACCGAGATGCTCACCGGGGTGGACCTCATCGTCGAGCAGATTCGCGCCGCGTCGGATGAGCCGCTGCGCCTCACGCAGAAGGACATCACCTTCCGCGGACATGCCATCGAGTTCCGCGTCAACGCGGAGGATCCGAGCGACAACTTCAGCCCGCAGACCGGCGTCATCGAGTCGCTCAACCTGCCCGGCGGGCCCGGAGTCCGGGTCGACACGCACGTCTACGCGGGCTACGAGGTGCCGCCGTTCTACGACAGCCTCCTGGCCAAGCTCATCGTGTGGGGCGAGACGCGAGAGATCGCGCTGGCACGCTCACGACGTGCGCTCGCCGAGTTCGAGCTGACCGGGATCAGGACGAACATCCCGTTCCACCGCGGCATCATCGACAACGACGCCTTCCTGGGAGCCCGCGTCAGCACGAACCTGCTCGACCGCGTGGGTCCCACCGCGTTCGTGGCGAGCTGAGGAGGCGAGGTTCGGACCGATGACCACCGACGCCCCCGCCACCTACACCGTGCCGCTCGAGGCGGCCGACATCATGCGCATCCTGCCCCACCGCTATCCGTTCCTGCTCGTCGACCGCGTGGTCGAGCTCGAGCCCGGCAGGCGAGCGGTCGGCATCAAGATGGTGACCGCCAACGAGCCGCAGTTCACCGGGCACTTCCCGGGGCGGCCGATCATGCCCGGCGTGCTCATGGTCGAGGCGCTGGCGCAGACCGCAGGCGTCGCCATCCTCACCGTCGAGGAATACCGCGGCAAGCTGGGGCTTTTCGCCGGCATCGACGAGTGCCGCTTCCGGCGGATGGTGGTCCCGGGCGACCAGCTGGTGCTGAAGGTGGAGATCGAGAAGCTGCGCGGCATGTTCGGCCGGGTGCGTGGCGTCGCGTCGGTGGACGGCGAGGTGGCGGTCGAGGCGACGCTCTCGATCATCGTGCCGCGCGACCAGTCGGTCGGCGCGGCGGTGCGAGCGGGAGACGAGACCGATGCGTGACGGCGAGCGCCGGGTCGTCGTGACCGGCATGGGTGCGCTCACACCGCTCGGGAACGACGTCCCGAGCTTCTGGGACGGCCTGGTCAACGGTCGCAGCGGGATCGGCCACATCACCTCGTTCGACCCGTCGCGGGTCCCCAGTCGAGTGGCGGGCGAGATCAAGGGCTTCGATGCCGATACGGTCATGCCGAAGAAGGAGGTTCGGCGCAACGACCGATACGTCCACTACGCGTGGGCGGCCAGCTCGGAGGCGCTGCGCGATGCCGGGTTGCCGAGCCCGATCGAGGAGGAGGCCCTCGCCTGGCGCACCGGCGCGATCATCGGCTCGGGGATCGGCGGCATCAACACGATGATCCGCGACATCGTCGAGGCGACCGTCGAAGGTATCGAGCGTATCGGTCCGTTCCTCGTCACCGCGCTCATCCCGGACATGGCCGCGGGATACGTGGCCATCTACGCCAATGCCCGCGGGCCGAACTACGCGACCGTCAGTGCCTGCTCGAGCGCGAATCACGCCATCGGCGACGCGCTGAACATCATTCGCCGCGGGGAGGCGGACGTGATGATCGCGGGCGGCGCGGAGGCGGGGATCGGCGAGATCCCGGTCGCCGCGTTCAGCGCCATGCGCGCCCTCTCCACGAAGCGGAACGACGAGCCCGAGAAGGCGTCGCGCCCCTTCGACGCGGACCGCGACGGGTTCGTGATGGGCGACGGCGCCGGGATCCTGGTCCTCGAGGCGCTCGACCACGCGCGGGCGCGGGGCGCGATGATCCACGCCGAGGTCGTGGGCTACGGCGCGACGGACGACGCCTCGCACATCACGCTTCCGGCCCCGGGCGGCCGCGGCGCGGTCGAGAGCATGCGCGTCGCCATCGCCGACGCGGGCCTCACGACCGACGACATCGGCTACATCAACGCGCACGGCACGAGCACGCCGCCGAACGACCGCTCCGAGACGGCGGCCATCAAGACGCTCTTCGGCGAGCGGGCGTACAAGGTCCCCGTGTCGAGCACCAAGTCGATGACGGGCCACCTGATGGGGGCCGGCGGCGGCATCGAGGCCATCGCCAGCATCAGGGCCATCCAGGCCGGCATCCTGCCGCCGACCATCAACCTCGAGAACCCCGACCCCGAGTGCGACCTCGACTACGTGCCGAACGAGGCGCGGGTCGCAGAGGTCGAGGTGGCCATGAGCAACAGCTTCGGCTTCGGCGGCCACAACGCCACGCTCGTCTTTCGACGGTACGGCGGCGCATGACCGATGCGCCCGGGACGTCCGCCGAGGACGCGGTCCTCGCAGCCGTCGACGCGCTGGCCCCGGCGTTCGAGCAGTCCGGTCTCGACGAGCTCGAGGTCGAGGTCGGCGAGCTCCGGGTGCGCCTCGCCCGCCCACGCCCGCTGCCGCCGGCGCTCGGCGACGACGGCTCTGCGCACCACGCGCCCTCGCGTACCGCGGCCCCAGGATCGTCCGGTGACGGCCTCACGCCGTTCGGCGAGCCGGCCGCCGGGATGCGCCACGTGATCGCTCCGCTGACGGGCGTCTGGTACGCCGCACCCTCCCCTGGCGCCCGCGCCTACGTCGCCGAGGGCGACGAGATCACGGCCGGCCAGGTGGTCGGCCTCATCGAGGCCATGAAGCTGTTCAACGAGATCAAGTCCGACGTATCGGGCACCGTGACCAGATCGCTCGTGGAGAGCGGGACCCTGGTCAAACGCAAGCAGCCGCTGCTCGAGGTCAACCCGGCATGACGGGCGCCTCCACCGACGACCCAGCTAGGAGCACCAGGATGACGACGAACGCCGTGATCACCGGGTGGGGGATGTACGCCCCCTCCCGCGTGCTCACCAACCAGGAGCTGTCGACGATGGTCGACACCAGCGACGAGTGGATCGTCAGCAGGACCGGCATTCGCGAGCGGCGGATCGCGGCCGACGACGAGACGACCACAACCCTGAGCGTGCACGCGGCGCGTGACGCCCTGGCCGTCGCGGGCGTGGACGCCAGCGAGGTCGACCTGATCATCGTCGGCACCTGCTCGCCTGACTACCCGCTGCCCGCGACCGCGTGCACGGTCGCGCGCGACCTGGGCGCCACGCGGGCCGCCGGCTTCGACCTCCAGGCGGCGTGCTCCGGGTTCGTCTACGCGCTCGCGACGGCGAATGGCTTCATCCGCAGCGGCATGTACCGCAACGTGCTCGTCATCGGCGTCGAGGTGCTCAGCCGCTTCCTGGATTGGACAGACCGGAACACCTGCGTCCTGTTCGGTGACGGTGCGGGCGCGGTCCTGCTGACCGCGAGCCACGCCCCCGGCGGCCTGACCGGCTTCGAGCTCTTCACCGACGGCTCCGGCTACGAAGGGATCATCGTCCCGGCGGGTGGCAGCGCCTGCCCGGCGAGCCCCAGGACGAGTGCCGAGGGCGGCCACTTCATCCACATGGAGGGACGCGAGGTCTACAAGTACGCGACGCGCCAGCTGGCGGACTCGGCGCTGGCGGCGGTGCGGGACGCCGGCCTGACGATCGACCAGATCGACCAGTTCGTCTTCCACCAGGCGAACCTGCGGATCATCGAGCACGTCGGCAAGGTGCTCGGGATGCCGATGGACAAGGTCTTCGTCAACATGGAGAAGTACGGCAACACGAGCGCGGCATCGGTCCCGATGGCCCTGGTGGAGGCGGTCGCCGCCGGTCGCATCAAGGTCGGCGACCGGATCCTGATGGCCGCCTTCGGGGCGGGCTACACCGCCGGCGCGGCGGTGGTCGAGTGGACCGCGGATCCGGCGCGAGCCTTCCTGGCGCCCGGCTCGCAGACTCGCCTGGGCCAGCCGCAACGCGAGCTCGTGGCCGCGACCTGATGTTCGACCTCAGCGGGAAGGCCGCGCTCGTCACCGGCGGCAGCCGCGGGCTCGGGCGCGCGATCGCCCTGGCGCTCGCCGGGCAGGGCGCGGACGTGGCGATCAACTACCGCGGCAACGCCGACGCGGCCGACGCGGCCGCCGACGAGGTTCGCGCGCTCGGCCGGCGCGCCGTCGTGGTGCAGGGCGATACGGGAGCCGGCCGAGAGGCCTGCGAGGCCATCGTCAAGGCCGCGCTCGACGAGCTCGGGACGATCGACATCCTGGTGAACAACGCCGGGATCACCCGCGACAACCTGCTGATGCGGATGAGCGCGGAAGAGTGGGACGCGGTGATCGAGACCAACCTGTCCGGGCCGTTCTGGATGACGCGCGCCGTCGCCCGGCCGATGATGAAGGCGCGGGCGGGGCGCATCATCAACATGTCGAGCGCGGCCGGCCGGATGGGAAACCCCGGCCAGGCCAACTACGTCGCCGCCAAGGCGGGCCTCATCGGCCTCACCAAGACGACCGCCCGCGAGCTCGCCAGCCGCGGGATCACCTGCAACGCGATCGCCCCGGGCCTGATCAAGACCGACCTCACCGCCAGCCTGCCGGCGGCCGCGACCGAGGCGCTCACCGCGCTGACGCCGCTGGGGTACGTTGGCAGCGTCGAGGACGTGGCCGCGGCCGCGGTCTACTTCGCGTCCGACGAGGCGCGCTACGTCACCGGAC
>Ga0326597_10006184_pt1 | contig 16450 bp, 9 predicted proteins | sample RVTome_12_FD_203789 | JGI IMG/M metagenome (GOLD analysis project Ga0326597, IMG submission 203789) | Soil microbial communities from uranium-contaminated site in the Upper Colorado River Basin, Wyoming, United States - RVT100D185 | ecosystem: Environmental > Terrestrial > Soil > Contaminated >...
AGCACGCCCCCAGAATGACCCTGCCAATTTTTTTTATTCGATACCATGGAAAGTATGCCCGAGTCAGCTCTTGTATGCGCAGACCGTCTCCCTGGTATGCCGCAGAAAAAGTAATTGATTGGACCCCCTCTCTTCGCCTCCGGCGCAGGGTGAATGATGGACGCTATTCCAAGGTCGTCTTGTGGTTTGGTCAATGCAGCAAGATGGGGCACCCGCTGCCAAGGCGAGAGACGATACGGGTTGCCGTCGTACGACGATGGGCGCCTACGGGGTGTAGAAGTCTATGCAGCAAGATTCGATGCCGAATCAAGCAAAGCAGGGAAAGAGCGGCGAATCCCCCGGCTAGGTCAGTTTCTGGACGCAAACCTGGGGGTAACTCTGTTGTCCTCGGGTCCGTGGCAGAAACGGAGGGCTGTTTACGTACCGTGGTGGTGTGGGAGGGCGAGGCTCCCGCCGAGCCGGGGTGCCATTCCCCACCCTTGCTGTGTACAGCAAGAATGGGGCACCCGCGCTCTACAAACTCGGTAATGGTGGGCAGTGCCCACCCTACGCTGTGCCCACCCCACGCAGCCCACCCTACGCAGCTGCGCAAAAATGGGGCCCCGGCAATCGACACTCCGTACGGCTCGCCAGGAGGCTCGCCCTCCCGAAGACCCCGCCGAAACGATCAAGCCCCCGTTGTCCTCGATGTGTTATCCCGCCGTTGGCGAACTCAGACTCTCCTGCACACACTTGGTGACCAACGCATAGACATTGCTCGGTATGACGTCGATGCGTAGCGCGTCGGCTAGGTCCTCGATGTCATTCTCAATGGTCGGCAGCACATCAATCAGCATGGTCACATCGCCGCCGGCGAACGAGGTCGATTCGGCACAGATCGTTGCGATCATATCCGGTTCCGGAACCTCGCAGAGCAGCTTGGCTATGCGGTCGGAAGCGTTGAGGATTCTTGCGATCGACGCGATGTGTCCGTCGCCAGGTGTCAGGGACTGGTGCAGGTTGACGGCACCGGTTACTTCATCCGGCAGCTTCCAGTGAGCGAGGACCATCGCCGAGACTTGCCCGTGTGAGACTTCGACGGCCTCGATTTCCTCCATCATGGTGATGGACCGACCGTGTGGTGCGAATTCAGCCAATAGACGCTGGTAGGACTCGGGCAGTGCTTCTGCAAGAATCGGCACGCCGATGTCCGCGAGCAAAGCACCGATCGACGCTTCGTCTTGATGACGCGGCAGCAAAGCCTTGGCGAACTGCGATGCGACCACCGAAGACGCCAAGGAACGGCGCCAGAAATAGTTCATATCAAGTCCGCTAACCGATTTCTTGGAGATGGAGTCCACCAGATAGCGGCCCAGCAGTAGCGAACGGACCCGCTTGGGGCCCAGCAAGGTCAAAGCGTGCTGCAGCGAAGCGATCTTATTGCGTACGCCAAACAAAGCGGAATTCGCCAGTCGCAGAACCTCGCTCACCGTTCCGGCATCGGCCGACAGCACTTTGACCAAATCCCGATACTCGAAATTGGGGTCTTGCATGATTTCGAGAAACCGCAGAACCACCTGTGGCATGGAGGGAACAGCAGCGGATTTCTTGATCGTTTCCAGGACATCTGCCTTCATCGTACGGCTCTCCCAGTTGAGCACCACGGCCCCATCGCCCGATCGCGCCGCTTGGAATTGTCGTCTATCAACACAGAATAGGCGCAGCGGCACACTATCGTTGCTCGACCGTACATCGGCGAGTGTGGAACTCCGTTTTAGGACTTTTGTGAAGGAGTGGACGTTATTCCGGCGCATCGCGAGCGATAGCGGGCCCGTCGTTGACGCCGCCGTCATTCCAAGGTAAAACGAGCCGCGTCGCTGGGTGTGCCTGCTTTGGTGGGCTGAGAACAGAACCCTCGAACCTGATCAGGGCTGGGTCTGGAATGATTCTTCGGACTTGCGCTGGAAAACCTGCGTAGGGAAGCGACGGGGCGATCTGAGCATTACAGACCGCGCACAGCTTTTTTTCCTACGCAAGTCGCCCCGCCCGCTTTGGAGCAACCCAATCATGAGCGCTTCTTCACCGAATAACGATACGTCCGAAAAAAAGGGCCTTGCAAGTGACACGCACAAGACCTTTCCGGCGTCGAGGAAGATCTACATAGGCGGTACGATTCATCCTGACGTGCGCGTTCCACTACGTGAAATTTCCCTGACCGCCGGCGCCGAACAAAAAGCCCCCGCGCCGGCTATGAAATCGCTCGCGGTCTATGACACGTCCGGACCCTACACCGATCCGGACATCGAAACCGACGTGCGCCGGGGTGTGTCGGCGCCGCGAATCGAGTGGATTCATGCCCGAGGTGACGTCGAGTCCTACATGGGACGTACCGTCAAACCGGAAGACAACGGTTATCAGACGTTGGATCAAGGCGGCGGTGTGGAGCGGTTCCCTGAGCAATCCCGCCGTGTTCCGCTACGTGCGAAGTCAGGATGCAATGTCACGCAGATGTCTTACGCGCGACGGGGCATCGTGACGCCGGAGATGGAATATATCGCCCTACGCGAGAATCAGCGAGCGGAAGGCTGGTTTGACTTTGCGAGCCGGCAGCACCCCGGCGACCGCCAAGGCGCCGCCATCCCGCGTACCGTCACGCCCGAGTTTGTGCGTGATGAGGTGGCGCGGGGTCGGGCGATCATTCCCGCGAACATCAACCACCCCGAAACCGAACCGATGATCATCGGTCGAAACTTTTTGGTCAAAATCAACGCCAACATCGGCAACTCGGCCATCACCTCCTCGATCGAAGAAGAGGTGGACAAGATGATCTGGGCGATCCGTTGGGGCGCCGACACGGTCATGGATTTGTCCACCGGCAAGGACATCCACGAGACACGCGAGTGGATTCTCCGGAATTCGCCCGTGCCGATCGGTACCGTCCCGATTTACCAGGCGCTCGAGAAAGTTGATGGTACACCCGAGGAACTCACCTGGGACATCTTCCGCGACACGCTCATCGAGCAGGCCGAACAAGGCGTCGATTACTTCACCATCCACGCCGGCGTACTGCTGCGCTACGTTCCGCTTACCGCCCGGCGCCTTACGGGCATAGTCTCGCGCGGTGGATCGATTCTTGCGAAGTGGTGCCTGGCTCATCACCAGGAAAACTTTCTCTACACGCATTTCGAAGATATTTGCGAGATCATGAAGACCTATGACATTGCATTTTCGCTGGGCGACGGACTTCGACCCGGATCGATTGCCGACGCCAACGATGAGGCACAGTTCGCCGAACTGGAAACGCTGGGCGAGCTGACGCAGATCGCCTGGAAGCAGGACGTGCAGGTGATGGTCGAAGGGCCGGGCCATATCCCGATGCACCTGATCAAGGAAAACATGGACAAGCAGCTTGCGACGTGCGGCGAAGCACCCTTCTACACGCTGGGGCCGCTCACCACGGACATCGCCCCCGGATACGATCATATCACCAGCGCGATTGGGGCGGCCATGATCGGTTGGTATGGAACGGCCATGCTGTGTTACGTAACGCCCAAGGAGCACCTCGGCCTGCCCGATCGCGAGGACGTGCGCCAGGGCGTAATCGCCTACAAGATCGCCGCCCACGCCGCCGACCTCGCAAAAGGTCATCCCGGGGCTCAGCTACGTGACGATGTCTTGTCTCAGGCACGGTTCGAATTTCGATGGGAGGATCAGTTCAACCTTTCGCTCGATCCGGAGACGGCTCTGAAGTTTCACGACGCCACACTGCCGCAGGAGGGTGCGAAGACGGCGCACTTCTGTTCGATGTGCGGTCCGCAGTTCTGCTCGATGAAGATCACCCAGGACGTCCGCGACTACGCCGCCAAACTCGGAGTGGGCGAATCCGAGGCCGTGCGGTTGGGCTTCGAGCAGAAATCGGCCGAATTCAAAGAAGCCGGCAGCGAAATATACACGTAGAACATTTCCCGTTTCTACATTACGGGCCGCACTGGGCGTCGGCGGTCTCGCCGGCGCCGCTGAAGCAGATCTGCAAGCGCTGGACATCCATCAGATCGACGTCGCTGTCCCCCTCTGCGTCGAAATGGTCGCACTCCGGGTTGACGATCGTCGGCCCGGGACCGGTGAGGCAGGATAGTTGCGTGGCGGCGTCGGCGTGATCGACGTCGAAATCCACGTCGTTATCGGCGTAGGCCACCGGGATGGGGGCGGAAACGTGAAAGCTGGCGGTCGAAATCCCGTTGAGCCCCCAGATGGGCTCAAGGATGACATTGCGATTCCAAAAGAAGTTCATACCCAAAACGCCGTCTAAGGAACCACCATCCGGTGCCGGCAAGTCGAGCACCACGAAGGGCGCCTTGGAAAATTCCAAAGCGCCACCGAGGGCATTGATTTTGACGAAATCGATCCAATACCCCGGCACGCCCTCGACAAGCCCGCCCACGCCGCAGACGTCAACGGTGAAGTCCGGAGTGAGCGGAAGACTCAGGGCCGCCGCAATTCCAGGGCTCATGATCGAACTTTGCGCACCGGTGTCTACCAATACACGCATGGGTTGAACAGGATTGGTGGGGCTGGGTTCGCCTTCTGCCACGAAGATGGTGCCGAGGAACGCGCCACCGCTGGGCAGCAAACCCGGCCCGAACGACAACAGCGTCGGAAGGATCGGCGTTTCAAGGTCGACAAAGTCAGCAAAGTAATTGGCGGTCGTAACGATCGGAAAAAGCCCGCCAAGTTCAAGGCCCATCAGGTGATCGAAAAACGGTAGGGGATCGAACGGCCCGAGTAGCTCAACATCCGGGCTCTGGTATGTCGTTCCATTGACAGTCACAACGCGCGGTGTATCCACACGAATTACTGAATTGTGAAACGCCATGAGCGGCATGCCTATGACGGCTGAGACGGCTTCGCCGGCGCCGCAGTCAATGGGCGGGATGGATAACCCACAAACATTCGAGTGTCCCACCAAAGCGTCGAAGTTAAGCGCGCCGACCTCGTCGATGGCGGAGAGCCCGGCCGCGAAGAAACCGATGGGCATGGTAATGGGCGCGTTGATTTGTCCACCAACACCCCCGATGGGAATGGAGTTTGATGTCAGATTCGCGCCGAATAGTCCGAGTTGATCGGCGAAACTGCCCGCGGCCAGGTTCACATCGGCGCCGCTATCCAGGAACCCGATGACGAAGCCGGGCTCTGCAAACGCATTGAGCGGAGAGCCGACGTAGGAATTCTCAATGCTTTGCTCATATTCCAGATCGTGCCCCAGGGGGAATCCGGCGTCGGTCGTCGTGATCGCCACGAGCGGCGAAAAACCGACTAGCCTTGGTCGTGGACGTGGGTCGGCCGAAGCCGTCGACGTGGTGACTCCGTCCATCCGGTGAATCGGCGACGGTCGTAGTCCGCGTATTGAAACGATGGTCTGGGACGAACCGGCGCGAATGGTTGTATCGCGCACCTCGCGCTCACCTTCCCCAGCCAAAACGCCGGACACGACGAAGGACAACCCGGCGCACAGAACGAACATCCCAGGTAAGGATCGGCACAGCGATTGGGACTGATGACGATTCATTTGTGTTCGTACCCCATGGTCGCCGCGCCGTAGGCCAGAAAACCTTCTCAGAAATCCATCGTGCTATTCGACGTCCGGGTTCGCGGCGCGGACTACCCCCGGTCGCTATCCAACTATAGGACGCGGCAAGAGTCCATTCAATGATCGGCAGGAAGTCCCCCTACGACCTCGCCTACGAGGTCTTTGAGCGTGACAATGCCCAGCATTCGACCGCCGGGGTCCGCTACGACGGCCATGCCGCGACCCGCCCGCTGGAGCCGGGTTATGGCGGAGGCGACCGATTCGTGCGGTCCGAAAGTGAGGATGGAACGGATTCGCTCGATCACCGATTTCCACCCGTCATCGTGCAGCAACTCGTCGATGCGAACAACGCCGATGATGCGGCGGCGATCGGTTTCGAATACCGGAAGTCGAGCGTGCCCCGTTCGACGAACGCAACGGAGCAGTTCCCGGCGATCCGCGTGTGCGGCGATGGTGATCACGGCGTTGCGCGGGATCATCAACTTATGGAGCTTGGTATCCGACAATTGACATACCCGATCAATCAGATCGGACTGATCCTGCCCGAATGGATCGGTCACCAGAGCTTCTTGCAGCATTCGCGCGACGCGTCGCTTGGGTACCAGCAAGGCGGCATCGGCGTCACGGCCGCCGGCAAGACGATTGGCCAACGCGGCCATGCGTGCCAAGCACCAGACCATACCGGTCATACGAAACACGTCATTGAACAAACCAAGCAGTCTGCTTCCTCGTGCCATCATGGTGTCGGCGTGTAACCGGAACAAATTTTTCGGGACGACTTCCCCAAAAACGAAAACGATAGGCGTTAGCAACAAGACGACATACAACTCTGCACGGGTGTCGTTCAGTCCGCCCATCTCGGCCAATCCATATACCGCGGCGGTAGTCAATATGTAGTTTGACACGTTCGTGCCAATGAGCATCACGGAAAGTGCCCCGGATTCGTCGTCGATGATAGACGCCAAGCGAAGCGACATGGGATCGGCGCTTTGAACGCCCAAATGAAGACGCAGTCGATTAATGCAATACAGCCCGGTCTCCGCGCCGGAAAAAAAGGCGCTCAAGAGCAGACTGAGCACGGCGATAGCCACGATCAACACACCAATCATGGCGTTATTTCTCTTGTCTGGGTTGTGTGGCGGTGCAAGCGCACTGTTTCAATCCGTTTTCCGCGCATGGTGCGAACCGTGAGGGTTAGGTTGCGCAAACGAATGGAATCGCCGATTCGCGGTAGGCGGCCAAGTCGAGCGAGAACGAATCCCCCGACGGTATGGATGTTGCGATCGACCTCGCCGACGCCGAACCGATCGGCCCACACGCGCACGCTCAGATCGCCGCCGAGCTGGTAAGTGTCTTCGTCGATCCGCTCAAACGTCGGCTCAAGCCGTATGGTCTGGACGTCGGGCAATTCGCCGACGATCCATTTGACGACATCGTTAACCGTGACCAGCCCTGATGTGCCGCCATATTCATCGACAACCACGCCCAGGTGGACGCGCTCTTCGCGAAACAAGCGCAAGAGCTGTAAGAGATTGAGCTGTTCGGGGATGTAATGCGCACGGCGAATCAGTTTCGTCGTTGCGGTATCGAGGAATACATCTCGTGCGTAGAGCACGCCACGAATGTCATCGAGATCCCGTCCATGAACCAGCAATCGACGCAGGCGCGTTCTGTGAATCGTTGAAAGCAACGCCTCACGATCATCGTTGATCCCGACGGATTGGATGTCTACCCTCGGTGTCATCACCTCGCGCACGCTGACGGTGGATAACGCCACGATGGATTGCAGCATATCGTTTTCTGAGGAGTTGATGACTCCCTCGCGTGCCGATTGTTCCACGAGCAGACGAAGCTCGTCGGTGGTCACCGAATCCGCAGGGAGGGTGCTGGGGGCCAACAGGCGCGTGATCGGTTCGACCAGCAGCCGGGAGAGCACCGCCCGCGCAGGTCCAACGACGGTCTGTGCGACGTTGATGAATCCTGAAGCGGATGGTGCGAATCGACGGGCGTTCGATAACGCCATCGCCTTGGGCAAGACCTCACCGAAAACGATCACCGCCAGCGGTGCGGCCAATCCGGCGAAGGCAGCCACGACCATCGAAGTGTTTCCGATGTGTCTGAGTGCCACGTATGAAACGGCGAATATCGCCACATTGACTGCGGTGTTCACCATCAACACGGTCATCAAGACGCGACGAGGGTTTTGCATCAGGCGGTAGACGCGGCGGCGCAAAGGCCCCTCGCCGCGAAATTCGTTGAGGGTTTTTCTGTCGAGACCGAACAGCGCCGTTTCGGAGGCGGAGACGATCCCGGAACACAACAACAGGAGGCCGAGCACAAGCCAAATCATGGTCGGCTCCGGTTCGTGTATGCAACGCTTAGCATCGATGAAAACCTACCGGGCTGTTGAAGATCGGCTGCCAATTTATGGGGCACCGGCATTTTGCCGGTGAACACATCCGCTGGAAGCCAGTGCCACACTTCACCTGCGGACTGACGGACTCGATCTTCATTTCGCGACTCACTCATCCTGTTCGGTGCGCGCCGCGCGGTCGCGCGACTCTTGAATTCGGGCCGCGATATCCGAGTCATCACGGGCCAGGCTCAACCCGCGTTGTAGCACTTCGTCCGCCGCTACGAATTGCCCGTTTCTTCGGTAGGCCTCACCCAGATGATAAAACGCCAACGGGTCGTTTGAGGAAAGACTGACGGCTCGACTCAGATCAGCTACGGCGCTCGTGTAGTCCCTGAGCCCCACTTTGATCCATCCGAGCGTATCCAGCGTCACGGCGTTGGCTTCCAATGTGACGGCGCGCTCGGCCAGTGATCGAGCCGATTCGTACTCGCCCAGTTCATCGGAAAGCAGATAGGCCAGGTTATTCAGGGCTTTCCAATTGTCCGGCTCCAACGCCAGACCCCGCTCATAGGCGCCGCGCGCCGCAGCAGAATCGCCCGTCGATTGGTATAATTCGCCCAATTCGAACAGCAATCCGACGCGCGTTTGATCGTTCGGACTGGCTTTCACCAGCGCCCACAGACGGTCGACCGCCTCGCCGTTGCGCTGCGCCGAGCGAAAGAGATGTACGAGAATGCGATCGTTACTCCGTACTGAATCGTTCGCTACGGGTTGCCCATCGAACCGCTTGATCGCCTGATTCACAGCGTCAAACGCCGGCGCTACGGGTGGAAAGGCGGCCGTGAGGCTTTGAGCCACGTCCGCCCGCGCCATGGCCCCCTCGATGAGCGCAAGATTCATGGCCTCACGAAACTTGGCTACCGCCTCAGAGTCGCTGCCCATCTTCGCAAGCAAGAGCGCGTGGCGCGCGGCCAACTGCGCGGTGAGTCGGTCGGCGTCTACGTGCTGGCTAAAATAGCCGATGCCATCCGCAGGTCGGTCGAGCTGAGCGAAGAGTTCCAAGACCTTCACGACGGATTGGGGCGAGAAATCTTCGAGCTCCGCACCGCGCTGGAAGTCCACAAGTGCTCGATGCCGATCGCCCAGTTCGATCGAGACCCGACCGCGCAAGAAAAACCAGCGTGCGTCAGGCTGTTGGGCGGATTGATTGATTTGTGCGGTGACGATCCGTTCCGCATCGGCCGATCGTCCCGAATCGATATAAGCATACGATAGTGCTTCTAGGGCGTCAGTTGAATCTGGCATGTCCGAAACGAGCGCTTCAAGCTCGTGGACCCGTTGGTCTCCTTGCCCGGTCTGCTGGTAGAGTCGAGCGAGCAACAAACGTGGCCGCAGGTCGGAGCCCAACGGGTCGAGGCGTTTCGCCGCCCGCAGGTCGTCCAGGGCGGACTGCACGTTGCCTTGTGCGTTGTGAAACAAGGCCCGCCGATAGAACGCGGCGGCGTCGCCGGGGCGATGCACGAGATAGTCCGACAATGAGGTGATGGCAGCGTCGATTTGTCCGTTGCGGGCGTGCAGTTCGCTCTCCAGCAGCCAAGCTCGCGCATGCTCGGGATAGGCATCGCGCAGCGCTTGAATACCCGCCCACGCAGATTCCAGGTCGTTCATCTTGCGGTGCATCAGACACTCGATACGACGCTCCATCATTTCGACCACGCGGTTGGCACTTGACGAGCGAGCATGATCGATCGCTTTGTCATACCAGGGCAAAGCGTGCCGGGGCTGTTCCTGTCGGCGCAGGTAGAACTCCGCCAGACTGTGGGATAGATCGAAGGTCGACGCGATTTTCAAAGCTTCCAGCAGTGTGGACTCCACTCGGTCGAGCTCGTCGGTACCCAAAAAGTGCGATGCGAGGAGGATGTGCGCGTTGGCCTTTTCCTCGAGTGTCGAGCGTGTGGCGATATAATTTCTAGTTATCGTCAGTGATTGATCGGGGCGCGCGGTGCGGCGGTAGTATTGACCGGCCATCACCACCACGTCGCGTTCGCCGGGATTCTCTTCAAGAAGACGAGTCATGTAACGATCAGCCTTGGTCAAATCGTCGACGGATTCGCAAAGCGTTACCAATCGTTTCAGGTTCTCCGTGTGATCGTCTTGCCCATCAAGCAAGGCTTCCCGGCGTGTGATGGCCGCCGAGGGGTCCGACTCTTCCTGCTCCTCGAGGCGCCGAGCCACTACCCACGGGTCACTCGGAATCAACCGCTCGCAAATCTTCAGCTCGGTGGCATAGGTGGTCCGGTCACCGCGGAGCAGCGCCAGACTGGCAAGACCTCTGTGTGCCATACCGGAGTTAGGGTGAACACGCACGGCTTCCTGGAACGCATCGCGGGCCTCGTCGGCGCGCCCGATCGCCTGCCAACACTGTCCCAGAGCTACAAGCGACTGCACGTCCGTCGGTTGCAGCTCAATCGCCTCTTCCAGGTTCCTGATCGCCCGATCGAACTCTTGGGTGTACATGAAGTACAGACCGACCATGGAGCGCCCCGCGGCGCCATCCACGTTGAATTGCACGGACTCATTGCGGGCGGACGCCATGGCCGAAGCGTTGTCTAAACGAGCACCCAGACGCAGCTTGGCCATCAGCAAAGCGCGGTGTTGTCCCGGCGTGCTGTTTCGGGCGATGGGCGTATCTTGGGCGACGAGATGCCGCAAGGCCTCGTCGATCCACTTTAGTGCCGTATCAAAGTCGCCTTGACGACCGTGGAAACCCACCAGATCAAGGGACCGTTGAAAGGCGTCCTCTTCCGATTCGATGAGCTCCAGAATTGCATCGGCGCGTTTTTCAATCGACAGATCTTGTCGTGCCAAGATTTGGAGGCGACGAAGCTTCAGATCGCCGGGCTTGCTTTGCAGCGCCCGAGTCACGATCGATTGCGCCTCCTCCCATCGCCCTTGATCGGTTAGAGACCGCAATGCCGCGCCGACCAAACGCGCGTCACCGGGAGCTTCCTCCAGAGCTTCAAGCAGGACCGCAATGGTCTGCTCTACGTCGCCTTCAATCACGTGTTGTTGTGCCGTTAACATGGCACGTACGGCCTTGTCTCCACTGATGGCCTCGACGATGCGCCCCGCGTCACCGTGCCGACCCTGACGCTCGTAAATCGCCGCTTTGAGACGCAAGGCGTCGGCGTGATCGGGCACGGAGGCAAGAACCCGGTCGGTCATGGCCAGCGCTCGTTGGAACTCATTGGTGGCAAACAGGACTTGCGCGTACAAGGTCCAGAACGAAACGTCGTTGCGGCGCGTACGACGAGCCACTTGCAGAACATCCTCCATCACGATCTTTGCGGCGCCCGCTTCGTTGAGCCGCAAATGGAGTTGGGCCAGGAGGCGTTTGCTGTCCCAATCGATGGTATCGTAGGATCGGTACGCCTCGTCGGCCGCCCGCAGGTCTTCCAGCGCTTCACGATCCAACCCCCGCGCCAATTTGAGCTGACCGGATTGGCTCAGCACGCGCGGGTGGGAGGCGAACTCGCCTCGGGCATCTGCGAGGTATTGCTCCGCGCGGGTCAGCCATTGTTGCCGCGTCTCTTGATCCCCCTCCTTCTGGGCGGTCACGGCCTCATGTGTGCAAGCGGTAGAAGCTTGGATCATGAGATTGAAAGTCTCAAGCTGATTGCGCCGCCCGGCCACGCCCTCACGCGAGAATCCACGTGTCAAACGCGATTCACACACCTCCACTATATCGCGATGGCGCCGGGCGGAGCCGTACAGCCGAACCAGTTGAAGGTAGGCGTCAAAGCTTTCCGGGTCCAGGTCGATGCACGCCCGCAGCATATCTTCCGCACGGTCTAACAGCGCTTCGACCTGAGCGCCTGGTTCATCCGCGTCGCGGGCTCGTACCCATTGCAGTGCCAGTAGTGTGCCGTAGCCGAGTTTGGCTTCGAGCACCGCAGCAACCTGATTTCCGGCGAGTGCGATCGCATCCTTGAAATACCGCTCGGCATCGTCCAGTTGCAGTGTCTTGGCGAGCCAGCCACCGTAGCGCGCACGAACATGGACGGCGTCTTCGCCGGGCTGCGCGTGTCGTTCGATCAGATCGACAAACAGCGCCTTACCCTCCTCGGAGCGGTCAACGCGAACAAGGTACTCCGCCAGATCAATCGTGAACGCAACAAAACCCGGTGCCAATTCCACAGCCCGGCGAAGGGCGGATTCACCCTGTTCGGCGTTCGATTCATCGCGGCCAGCCAGCGCGATGAGTGCCATTCCTTTAGCGTTATGCGCCATGGCTTCCTGCGCCGGGGTCTGCTTCGCTGCGGACGCCAGAAACGTTTCCGCTCCCTCGAACACCCTCTGCCAATCCTCGAGCTTTCGATAGAGGTTTGCGATTTCGAGGCGTAACTCCAATTGCCGAATGTGGGCGGGGGTGAAGTCCGGCTGATTGACCAGCGCCGCCCCCAGCGCCGCCAGCGCCAAATTGAGTTCACCACTATGCAGCAGCACGTCGCACTGCGCCACGAGATGGGTTGCATCATCGCTTCTCTCCCAAGCCTTGCGGTAAAACAGCGCCGCCGATTTCCATTCCGCCCTTTGAGCGGACTGCTCCGCGCGTTCGACGAAATACTGCGGGTCGCGGCGGCGAAGCTGCGTCAACATCACAACCGATAGTGCGAGCATCGCACCGAACAGGCAAAACGTCAGTGCAACTACGAGGTTTTTGTTGAGTCGTTTCTTGGCCATCCGCGTTTATTTCCTCATGGGTTCTTATGAGCCATCCCGCCGCGTGGATCGCCGGGCATCGCTTTCGGCCTTGTTGAAATCGGGCCAGTGATTGGATAGCAGCGCCGGCAAGACGCGATCCATCAGTTTAGCCGCCCCGTCCAAACACTGCGTCCGCGTCGCCCGTGGGAAACTGATTTCCACCTTGCTAAAGAACGAATACACGTTGGTAAGATCGTTGATCAGTATGCGGACGCCGTTTCGCGTCTCGCGAAACTCGCCGTTGCAGAAAAACGTGTAGACCACCGAAACTTGCTCACGCTGGAACACATCCGTTTTGCCAAAGGTACAAAGCCGGACCGGAACAACATCCCGGGTCCCCGGCAATCGCGTTAGATTGACTTGGGTGTTCTCGTGCGGCTGAGCCGGTTGATAACCCGCGCCAAGACGGCAGACGTCCGGCGTGTGCGGCACCAAGTTGTGCCCGCCGGTATCGTAGGTCACGAGCAGCTCTACATACCGGAGAGGATCGGTTTCGGTGACTTCGGTATCCTCCAACGTCCAACTCAAATACTGATTCGTCCCCAGCACCTTGACGATGGCCGGATCGATAATATGTCGTTTCACCACCCGGTACGGCGCGAGCGCGGATTCGCTCAACGAACCCAGCGGTGCTCGCAGCGGCAGGGGCAGTTTCTCACGTTGGATATCCAACCAATCCGCCACCGGACCCGCCAGCACAACCGCCGCGCCCAGCAGCGCAACCGCGACCAAGAACGGCCGCGTGATCAGGCCGCCGGCCGGACTATTGGAATTATTCTGTGCGGTTTGGTTCATTCAGTTGGGCAAAATGAACTGTGGTGCCTCGCGTCCGCCAAAGCGTAGGCGGCGGGTTTCCTTCCGTCAAATCGGCATTGCCGCGGCGCAATTCCACTGGGGTCCGGAAATCCCGGCCTGGAAAGAGTGCCCATCTGCCCCTTCAGAGCTTGCCGCAACGGATTTCGTTCAGGATAGGCGCCCAGCGTCCGATAAGGCTTGATAGGGTGTGCGCCCCGCCCGAGTCGCTGAGACAACAAGGGCAGGGAGCGTCAGGGAACGATTTGCCGATGTCGAAACCAGCCAGCCAACCGATACGATGCTTGATCCTGGGATGCGGGGGGCATGGGCGCGTGGTGCTCGACATCTTGAACAACGCGGGCCGCTTCGCGATCGTGGGTTTTGTGGATTCGAACCCGGAAATGGTCGGCCGGCGCATCGACGGAATCGAGGTGCTCGGCACGCCCGGTGATCTTTCGAATATCCGGCACCAACACGACGTCGAGCACGCCATCGTCGCGGTCGGTCACAACGGAGCCCGGCGGGCGCTGGCGGATCAACTGGCGGCGTTGGAGTTTCGACTGATCAACGCGATCCACCCCTCGGCCAACATCGCCCGCAACGCATCGATCGGTCGCAATGCGGTTGTAGCGGCCGGGGCTCTGGTGTGCGCTCACTGCCAGATCGGCGACTCTGTTATTCTCAACACCGGCAGCATCGTGGACCATGAATCTCTGATCGGAACGGCCACACATATTTGCCCCGGCGCACGGCTTGCCGGTCGGGTGACGGTCGAATCGGGCGCCTTCGTGGGCATCGGCGCCACGGTCATTCAGAGCATTCGGGTAGGGTATGAGGCGATCGTCGGCGCCGGCGCGGTCGTCATCGATGATGTCGCACCCATGTCAACGGTGGTCGGCGTTCCCGCGCGGGAAATCAAAGCGATCCAGAAGACGGCCGAAATGCAGGCCTGGTTGGTCCCCGAACGCGCACAGATGAACCATGCAGGCGCCACAACCACGGCACTGCCGCGAGCGTAATTCAATTCCGGGGTTTGGCCGCCAGCAGGGTCTGCACCAACTCGACCAAGGCTTTGCGATCGACGGGCTTGGAGAGGTAGTCGTCGGTGCCGCACTCCGCAGCCCGCTCGACGTCGCCCGTTTCGCTCAGGGCGGTGACCATCACGACGATGATGTCGCGCGTCTTGGGGTCGTCCTTGATGCGCTTGCACACCTCGAACCCGGACATCTTGGGCATCATGATATCGAGCAGAATCAAATCGGGCGATTCCGACGCCACCATGGCCATCGCGTCTTGACCGTTGCAAGCCGACACCACGCGCACGCCGGGGACGCCCTCGAGATAGGCCTCCAGGAGTTCCAGGTGCTGCGGATTATCTTCTACCAGCAACAAGGTGTATGGTTCGCTCGATTGCGTATTGTCAGCCATCTGGCGCACTCCCTTTCGACTTAGACGGATCAAGGTCAGCCGCAACGCTCGTGCATCGTTGGTCCCGGAAGGACACCCGAGGGCTGTGGTGCAGTATAGTGCATTCTACCCAATGATCCCGCGCAGACCAGCCTCGGTATTGTTGGATAACCTATTGTAGCGGTCTCCCCCCATAGGGGCCGTAGTAGGACGGAAGTTTCAGGACGACCCATGCGATACGCCTGTGAAGATATTTCTCCAGAGAGAAAGGGCGTTGGCGGGGATCCAAACGAAAAAAGCCGGGACCGAGTTAAACTCGATCCCGGCTATGTTGTTGATCCAGGGCAGCGCTAATTCGCGCCGCCGATCACACGACACAAAACAGAAACCTACTACGGACACGCATGTCCCGTTGGCTTCGGAGGCACCGGCGGCACCAAGGCATCGCGGGCGAACCAAGCCGCGTTCACATCCAACGCGTCAACATCGCCGTCGCCGTCGATGTCGAACGGCGTGTTATCCGAAACCGGATTTAGGCGGTTCTGCCAGATGGCGTTGGCGTCCAATGCGTCCGTATCTTGATCGCCATCTACGTTTCCGTAGATGACAATATAGTCAATCTTTGTGCCTAGGTTATCCGTAATGCCGTACCACATTCTATTTACGAGCGTAGCCCCGCTGTCAGTCAGAATCATCAAGCCACCGCCGGCATCAACAATGCTGAATGAACCGGACAGGTCAGCATTGTAGAGACCACCGTCGAGCAACTCTCTGATTTGAATCGTGGGATTACACACGGCGATATCAGCCGGATACTGCAGCTTAATGACCGTCCCAGCGGTCCGAGGCAAAACTCCATCGCATGCCGGTTTGCCCGGTGTCGCTGGTCCACAACCCGGTAAACAATCCAGGGCCGGCGGACTATCCGGATCGAAGCCATCGTTGCAGGTGCAAAAGGCGGTGCAACCCAAGCCGCTGTCGCACTCCTCACCGAAATCAATCACCCCGTCGCCGCAGTTCGGGAGCGGCTCGCAGTCGATCGACGGAGGAGTCGTCGGCTGCGAATTGAAGCTGCACGTGCAGAAGGCGCCGCACTCGAGACCGCCGTCGCACTGCTCGCCTTCAACGACCAGACCATCGCCACAAGTCGGCCTACAACTCGGACCCGGGAAGAACGGCCGCTCGTATCCTTCGCCGCACGAGCAGTCGGACAGGCAACCGGTCCCACCGTCGCACTCTTCACCACACATGCCATCCGGACAATCCGCGTCTTCCACGCATGCGAGGTTGACGTTGGCGCCACCCACACAACGATTCGAGTCGGACCGACCGTTACCGCAGAAATCACCTACACTAAACACCAGCTCGCCTTCCGGCTCACCACCCTGATGCCCACCCAACCTGATCTGGTAGCACGAACCTTCTGTGACCGGGAACCGGACCTTGGAACCACCCAAGCACGGTGACGATTCCAACCAACTGCAACCCAGGATTAGGCGATCGTCTGCCGGGCATTGGCATCCATCGTACGCGACCATGCCGGTGTCGGGCGTAAGTTCATT
>Ga0326597_10006185_pt1 | contig 16450 bp, 18 predicted proteins | sample RVTome_12_FD_203789 | JGI IMG/M metagenome (GOLD analysis project Ga0326597, IMG submission 203789) | Soil microbial communities from uranium-contaminated site in the Upper Colorado River Basin, Wyoming, United States - RVT100D185 | ecosystem: Environmental > Terrestrial > Soil > Contaminated >...
TCTCGCTGGAGGTGGACACCGCCAGGTCGGGGAGGCGCTCGCGTAGGAGGCGGGCGCAGGTCTGCTCGTGCGCGGGGTTGGCGTAGGCGTGTAGGAAGCAGATTCCGACCGCTTCCACCTGCCGCTCGCGCAGCTCGGCAGCGACCGCCCCAACGGAGTCCAGGTCGAGCTCGCGCACTACGCCGCCGCGGAAGTCGACACGCTCGTCGACCTCGAAGCGCAAAGCGCGAGGTACGAACGCGGGTTGCTTGCGGAAGCGTAGGTCGTACATCGCCGGCCGGGTGGCTCGGCCGATGGCGAGCACGTCGCGGAAGCCTCGGGTGGTGACCAAGGCGGTGCGCGCGCCCTTGCGCTCGGTGAGCGCGTTGATCACAACGGTCGAGCCGTGCACGAAGCCCTCGACGGCGGCCGGGTCGATCCCGGACCTGTCGATTACGTCGTACACGCCGCGCGCGAATGTGGGAGGCGTGGACGCGGCTTTGGCGACCGAGACTTCGCCGGTCGCGACGTCGAAGGCGACAAGATCGGTGAACGTGCCCCCGATGTCGGCTGCGATGCGTATGGCGGTTCCCCCTTAACCGATGCAGATACAGGCAGGTACGAGACCGAGCCAACGACGGAGTGGTCTCGAGCGGTCCCCTCCGAAGGGGCTAGGATACGGTATACGAAACGCTAGCGCGTGCACAGGCCAGCGGCTCGCCGCCACCTGCTTCCGGGAGGCCATCCAATGCCGATCCGCGACTTGTACATTTCCAGCGACATGGAAGGAATCGCGGGCCTGGCGACGTGGAGCCAGGTGCTACCGGGCGGCGACGACTACCCTCGCGCCCGCCGGCTGATGACGGCGGAGGTCGCGTCCGCCTGCCGCGCTGCCCTCGACGGCGGTGCGCGGCGGGTGGTGGTCAACGACGCACACGCCTCGATGCAGAATCTGATTCCCGAGGAGCTTCCGGAGGGCGTCCTGTGTCTTCAGGGCAGCCCCAAGCGCGGCGGCATGATGGCGGGCCTGGCCGAGCACGGTCCGTTCGACGCGGTGGCGTTCATCGGCTACCACGCCCCGTCCGGCGCGATGCGCGCCAACATGGCGCACACGGTGACGCGCCGGGTGCACGGGATGGACTTGAACGGCGTCGCCGTCGGCGAAGCGTGGATGAACGCCGCCTACGCCGCAAGCCTGGGCGTGCCGGTGGTGCTGATCAGCGGCGACGACGTTGCCTGCGACGCCTTGGCGCCGTCTATCCCCGGCCTGCGCACGGTGCAGGTCAAGTGGAGCTACGCCGAGGAGGCAAGCCTGAGCCTGCACCCCGCCGACGCGCGCCGGGCGATCCACGACGCCGTTCGCACACTGTGGGCGACGGACGCGGCCGACCTTCCCGGCCCGATGGCCCTCCCCGACGCCCCGTTCCGCCTGACGATCTCGTTCGCCCGGGCCGTCCACGCCGACCACGCCGAGACGGTGCCCGGTTCGCAGCGTATCGGGCCGTACCAGGTCCTCTTCGAGCACGCGGAGTTCCGCGAGGTCTACCGCGCCTACCATGCGATGGCGATGCTGTCGACGTTGGCGACGCCGTGAGGCGGCAGTGGCGTTCTTTCCTGCTACCGCACGGAAAGCCACGACTGCGAAGTCTGGCGGCGTCCTGAACCCATCACGGCTGCTGGATCGGCAATGTCGTCGTCGTCGGATCAAAAGGTCATCTGGTTCACCGGCCTCTCCGGCGCAGGCAAGAGCACCATCGCCAACGCACTCGAACAGAAACCGGTCGCCATGGGCCACCACACCTACCTGTTCGACGGCGACAACGTCCGTCACGGCCTCAACCGCGAACCCGGCGAGTTCATCGAGGTGTTCGTCGACACCCCGCTCGAGATCGCCGAACAGCGCGACCCCAAGGGCCTCCATGCCAAAGCGCGGATGGGCGAGATCGCGAACTTCACGGGGGTCGACAGTCCGTACGAGCGGCCGCTACGTCCTGAGCTGCGGATCGTCGCCGGTGATCTGTTGCCGGACGCTTGTGTCGACACGATTCTGGACCGGGTGCTCTGACCCCAGCGCAACCTCGCATGGCACCCCTGTCGGTCTCGGGTACGCGCGTCGACGCAAGATCGAGCCGAACCAGAAGCGACCGCACGAGGCCAGCGTAGGCGCCGGGTACACTCGTCCTGCGATACTCCGGGGACGCGGCATCGCCGAGCGTTCACACTCGTTGGCGCGTACCGTGAGCGGACTGGGAGGTTTCTTGCATGCGCCTCGTCATGCACATCGGGCTCAACAAGGCCGGTTCGTCGTTTCTTCAGGATGCGTTGTCTCACAACGGCGCGACACTGGCACGCGAGGGAATCGCATACCCGAACCCCATTCGCGTCTCCGCGAGTCAGTCGTTTCGTCAAACCGGTAATGGGCTCGATCTGGCGCTCGCTCTCCGCAGGCGCGACGGAGAAGGCGTGGCAAACGCGATTCGCCACATCTTCGACGGCGCGGGAGCCGCCGAAACGGTCGTCGTCTCGAACGAGAGCATCTTCCATCAGTTGATCGCCCCGGAGGCCCACGCCCTCCTTCGGTCGTCGCTGGCGAACCACGGCATCGAAGACGTCACGTACATCGTCGTCTTTCGCAACATCTTCAGGCACGCCGTATCCGCCTACTGCCATCGCGCCGGCAATCACGCCGTCGCCCCGTTCCACCGATGGATCGAACCCGTCCGCGCCAAGAGCGACGATTCGCTGGGCATCCAGGACGACCGCAGGCCGTCGACCGAGGTTTACGAATTCTGGCAAGAATTCCCGGAGTTGGTCCGTCTGCTTCAAGCGGAAACGCGGGAACAGTGGCACCTCTTAAGGCAAGAATGCGGCATCCTCGACTCCTTGGGCGAGGTCTTGGGGGTGCGCCTCGAAGAACCCCGTCGAAAACAGTCGAACGTCGCGATGAACCTTCTCGAAGCCGAGCTGGCGCGCCAGCTCTGGAACGTATCGCCCTCTATTGCGCGAGCCTACCGACGGATGGCGAAGGAAACGCCGTCATCTGAGAAGTCGGCGGATTCATCGGTTCGCTCGGAGTACTACGATGCGATTGGCGAGCATCTCGACGTACTGGAGGCGAGCCTGGCCGACCTATATCGAATCGCAGGGCCGTCTTTCGGCAGCATCCATGAGCGACCCATCGTCGAGCTTGGAGGCGTGCGTTCGCCTTCCGGCTATTCCGATCAGCAGGTACGCGCGCTGCTCGCAGGCGTTCGAATCGGCCGTCGCGATCACGCCGTCGAGATGCTCAAGAGCCGTACTCCGAAGTCCCTAAAGCGAACGCTGCGCCGTCTTCTTGGACGCTAGAGTGCCAGCCGCGGTCGCGGTTTGAGTGGCTTGGCGCCATCGGAACCCTGTGCTCCTTCCCCCACGGCCGACCTCGCTCGCCCTGTCACTCCATGCCATACGGGTCGACTCTGAGACATCCTCGAGTCGCGGGGCGGAACGACCGACGAGGCTCCTGGCTCGAGTGTCCGGCGCAGACGTGTGTTGCTAGGTAGCGAGCGTTCCGCCGCCTCGCCGTGATGCGACGGTGCTTCGTTGGATGTGGCGGTCCGGGAACGCAGTCAGGTAGCGTGTCTCCGTCTAGGCGAGGTGTCGAGACGCACCGTGTCGGGTCTTCCTAGGAGCGGGGCCCCGCCTGCTTTGGCGAAACGACGACCTGATCCTGCTCGTTCACAAGGAGTGACCGTGTACACCATTGCCATCATTCGTCCGCTCGGTTCCAACATCGGAAATGCTGCGATCAACTTCGCGTTACGGAACATGCTGTACGACACGTTCGGACGCCTCGTGTCGATCATCGAGTATCCCGCAACGAACAAACACGAGTCGAACGCGATCGCAGGGATCACCCCACCCACCGTCCACGAATTGAATCGCGTGGCCGATGCCGTGATCGTAGGAGGTGGCAATTTGTTCGAAAACGATGAGCTCGACGTCGATTTTCGTGCCTTGCGGGCGCTTCAACCGCCCCTGATGCTCTTTTCCAATTCGCGAGGACGCATCTACGATCGCCACGGGAATTGGGCCAGCCGTTCTGACGTCATGGAAGACACCAAACTCGCAGCGCTCCTCGAAAGAGCCGACCTCTCGATCTCCCGAGATAGCGCAACGCACGATCACCTTGCTCGACTCAACGGAAAAGACGTCTTAGGTTGGTGCCCGACCCTAAACCTCGGCAAATACACCGATCGCATCCCCGGCCTCCCGAAGAGCGAACAGGTCGGCGCGCTGATCTCGGTCCGCTCACCATCCTTGATGAACATCCCGTACCGGCTCCAAAGCCAGGTACAGGGCGACATCGAGCGTGCGATCGACGCCCTGCGTGAGAGCGGTCACGAGCGCGTCCGGATCCTCTGCAACGACCGCCGCGACCTAGACTTCGCCACCGCCTTTCGATACACGAAGAGCGTGGATTCGATTCACGCTGGCGACGTATACGAATACCTGGCCCTCCTTCGCGAGGCTTCCATCGTCGTGAGCTACCGCCTGCATGCGAGCCTCCCGGCGCTCTCGTTCGGTACGCGTGCCGTCAACATCGTGTACGACGAACGCGCCAAGGCGCTCATGGAAGACGTTGGGCTCGCGGACGGGATCGTGAACATGGTCGAAGGCGGGGATGACTTCTCGGACGAACTCACGTCCTGGATCGAACGTGGAGGATACCGACCGGATGCCGAAGGTAGCCTTCGCGCACGCTGGAACGAGATTGCCGATGCCCAGTTCGGCTTCCTCGAGAGCTTCCGAAGCCTGGCGACCAGGTACCTCCAAACAGGGCGTAGATAGCGACAATGCGCCCACGTGGCGGACGTGCCATCAAATGCTCCTTCCTCGTGGAGGCGGGCCTGTCCGTTGGCATGGGGCACCTATTTCGAAGCGCCTCGGTGGCGCAGGCCATCAGGCGCTATGGCATCGAGCCCGTGTTCCTGCTTCGTGGGGACGCACGTGCGATCGAACTCGCGAAGAGCCTGGGGCTCACCATGGGGAGCCACGAGCACGGGCGACCCATGGTGATCGACGCCACGACGGTGAGCCCGGAGGACGCCGAGCTGGCCATGACCGCGGACCCCCGTGTCCTCATCTCCCCAGTCTTCGACCGTCCCGACCTCCTCTCCCACGTTCTCGTGCGCTCAGTGCCCGTGCTCCTGCGCAAGAGCCTCGGGCCGACGGTCGAAGTCATCGAACGTCCGGAGTACGCCTTCGCCACGGCCCATGGTCTTGTCCGGCGAGACCTGCGCTTCAATGCCTTGCGCGTGGGGATCTGTCTCTCTGGTGGAAACGACCCCCCCTATCTGGACCGTCTGATTCGCGTCGTATCCTGCCTGCCCACGGTTGCGGAAACTCGGGTCATCCGACATGATCCGGTCGAGCCGCAATCCTTGGATGCTCGGTGTCGAGCCGATGTGCGCGAACGTGGCTTCACGACATCTCCCTGGAGCTATTTCTCCAGAATCAACCTGTTCGTAGGTGGCCATGGCGTCATGGTGGCAGAGGCGATCGCACAGGGGATCCCGACGATCTCCGTTGGACCGCCGGAGTGTACGGGCAAGAACGAATTCCTCGCAGAAACAGGGGCATTGGTAGCCGTCGACGACGACTTCGCGACGAACCCGACGCTCGTCGAGGTTCTCTCGGATCCCAAGCAGCTCCAGGCGCTTCACACTGCTGCACGAATACTCGTGGCCGGGGGCGCGACCGGTACGCTGGCAGAGGACGTCTACCGAATCCTGGCGCACTGAGGAGGCTCGACGTGGTCGAGATTATCGCCGAAGCGGGCAGCAACCACAACGGCTCCGTGGACATGGCAAAGGCCCTAGTGGACGCAGCCGCCCGGGCAGGGGCCGACTCCGTGAAATTTCAGTTCATCTTCCCCGACGGCCTATACCTGCCTGAGATTCTCGTCGGTCACGAGTACCGCCCGCTTCCGGCGTTCCGACGACGTCAGGAAGAGCAACTCTCGCGCCAGGAATGGCGCGAAGTCTGGGAGCATGCCCGAGACCGGGGCATTCCCGCCTCCGCTTCCGTCTTCGACGGGAGCGGGATCGAGCTGCTGAGTGGCCTCGGCGCACCGTATGCGAAGGTGGCGTCGACGGACCTGACGAACCTGGAGCTGATTGCCCAGGCATGCGAGGCGTTCGAACGTGTCATCGTCAGCACCGGGATGGGGACCTTGGCGGAGGTCGACCGTACCTACAGATTCGTTACCGGCAACTTCCCTGACGTCGACCTGGTCCTCTTGCACTGCGTTTCCGTCTATCCTTGTCCCGTGCCCTCGGCGAACCTCGATCGGATGCATATCCTGGCGTCCGCTTTCGCGTGCCCGGTCGGGTATTCGGATCACACGCTCGGCAACGTTGCCTCCGCACTCGCCGTCCACGATGGCGCGCCCGTGGTGGAGAAGCATTTCACGCTCGACCGATCGCTGCCGGGCTTCGATCATCGTCACGCCCTAGAAGAGAAGGATCTCGTCGACTTCGTGGGAACGCTTCGGAGCGTCAGCGAGATGGCCGCGCCGGCACAAAAGGGAGCGATGGATGCGGAGGAAACCACCAAGAAGCGTGCTCGGCGCGGCTTGTATGCCGCAAGGGACTTGCCTGCTGGCTACGTGCTTCGACGCGAGGACCTGCTGTATGTGCGCCCGGCGACGGAATCCGACCTCCAACCCGAAGTTCTAATCGGCGCGGTTCTCGAAGTTCCCGTGCGCCGCTTTCAGGCAGTTGGGCTGGGACGTACGGCGAATCTCGCCACTTCCCATGCGGCGGAAGCGCAAGACTACTGGCAACGCGAGATGCGTGAGAAGGGCTTGACCGGGGACCCGTGACTTCTCCCCTTTCGACGGCGGCGTTCGTCTACGCCCGCCTCGACTCGAGCAGGTTTCCAGGCAAGGCCCTTGAATCTCTCGGTCACGAGCGACTCATTCACGCCGTATACCGCCGGTCGACGGCGATACGTGCCGACCTCGTCGTCGTGCTGACCACCGATCGTTCCGTGGATGATCCTCTCGTCGACTTCTGTCGCAGGAATCGCTTCGAGGTGTTCCGCGGCAACCCCTTCGACCTTGTGCGGAGAACCCTGGATGCTCTCGACGCCTATCAGCCAGAACGATTCGTTCGCGTGAACGGCGATAGCCCACTCATCGCGCCGTCCCTCGTGAACGCCGCGTTGCGATGGGCCGACGGCGGACCCGAACTCGTTAGCAATCTGTTCGTGCGGACGTTTCCCTATGGGATCGGCATCGAATGCGTGTCGTCGGCGGCTTACCGCCGTGTCGCTCCGTACGCAAGAGCGGTGGACGTCGAGCACGTCACTCGCCACCTCTACCGACCCGACGTCCGACGCAAACTCACGGCCGTCAGCATGCGCGACGCGGCCCGGACCGCAACCACGGCCCGCGTAGTAGTCGATACGCCAGCGGACCTCGATGCGATCCGCAACCTGGTCGGCGATGCGCCCCTCGCCGACACCCCGTATTGGTCGTTGTTGGGGGTCGCGCCTCCAAGCATCGTGTTCGAAGATGTACCGTGACGGTCGACAGACGGGGGTCGGCGCCCATCTGCTGGAATTTCCATGTTGCGCCCCTGATACCATGCCACCCGTGACGCGGTGGGTTGCGGCGATCGATGAACGCAGGTCATTTCGTGTCTAGCGTGCTGGTGACGGGTGGTGCCGGCTTCATCGGCTCGCATCTCACCGATGAGCTTCTTCGTCAGGGACAGCGGACGATTGTACTCGACGACCTCTCTTCCGGTCATCTCGACAACCTTCCGGACCATCCGCTCTTGGAGTTCGAACGCGGCGACATTCGCGACGATGTCGTGCTCGCGAAGCTAGCGACGAAGTACGAAATCCATACGGTCTACCACCTGGCGGCCATTGCGAGCGTCACGCGCTCGATCGAGAATCCGCTATGGACCCATTCGGTCAACACGGAGGGTAGCCTTCGCCTAGCGCTTTGGGCGGAGCGATCGCTTCCATCGTTGCGCCGTTTCGTCTTCGCTTCCTCGGCGGCCGTGTACGGCGACGTCGTCCCTGTGCCGGTCAGTGAGGAGGTAGCTGGACGCCCCGACTCCCCGTACGGCCTCGAAAAGGCCGCCACGGAGCGCTACCTGGATTGGTTGCACCGGTCACGGGGCTTCCCTTCCGTGTCCGCCCGCTTCTTCAATGTCTACGGGCCGCGTCAGGACCCCTCGTCACCGTATTCCGGCGTTCTCTCCTTGCTGGCCGCGAGTGCCCATGCGCGTGAAGGGTTCGTCGTCGATGGCGACGGGGAGCAGACGCGCGATTTCATCTACGTCGAGGACGTCGTTTCAGGGTTACGAGTCCTCGGTGAGCACGCCGATGCGACCGGTGGCGTGTTCAATGTCGGAACAGGTGCTGAAACCTCGATCAACGATGTCGTCCGAACCGTGCAGCGGTTGGCCGGCGGAGGCCTCGTGATTCGTCACGGTCCCCCACGTCAGGGAGACATCCGCCACTCGAAGGCGTCCGCGTCGAAGCTCCGTGAACTCGGATGGACCTCGACGTGGAGCATCCAGGACGGTTTGCGTTCCCTGCTGCGATCGCATCGAACATGACGGGCTCCCGTCGATCGACAGCCCCCCGCAACGCGGGTGCCGACGCACGGCTGGGGATGGGAGCACCCCCACCGGCTTGCGGCGCGATGGCTTCGTTGCGGATGCCTGCCGTCCGTCTGCGACGAGGACGTCCCATGCCCGCCTCAGACAGCTACGCCTTTTGGACGTAGCCATGAAGATCTGGCCCTATTGGACCATCGAGACGTATGGGCGCGGCCGCCTGATTCGCGAGCTCACGGGATACTCACGATCCCTCCCTCTCTGCGCCTACTCGAACCATGGTGTGAAGAGCGGTGGCATTCAGCCGCACGAGTGGAATACGGACGCGCCGATCGTCTTCTTCGAGGACCGCCGGCACGTGGATGCGTACCGCCGTGCCTCAACGAAACCCGTCTACCAGATGCGGTCTCCATTCGCGGACTACCGCCGGGCTGCTGGCATCGAGCGGCTCCCGGACGCACGAGGAACGATCGCTTTCCCGCATCACAGCACGCCCTCGATCGATGACGGGGCCGACGGGTATGCCTATGCGGAGGAGCTCGCGAACCTACCGGCACCGTTTCAACCGGTGACGGTGTGCGTGCACCATCACGACGTCATGAAGCGTCGGCACGAAGTCTTTCGCGACCGCGGGATGAACGTCGTCACGGCCGGCAACCCGCTGGATTCGAGATTTCCGGATCGCCTCTACGAACTCCTGCGTGAGCACGCCTTCGCGACATCCAACACGGTTGCTACAGCAACGTTCTACGCCGTCGAGATGGGCATTCCGTTTTTCCTGTTCGGCCCCGAGTCTCAGCACTGGAACGTTTCCGATTCCAACTATGCTCCCGGGCGAAGGGACAGGTCGGAGCTGGCGAGAACCGCTGCTCCGCTCTTCACGTACGAAAACCTCGATTCTATTAGCGTGACGGACGAGCAAGCGAGCTTCGCTCGCCGGATCTTGGGCCTCGACGGCGGCCTGGATTGGCGCGACGTCAACCGCTTGCTCCATGAGGCTCTTCGCAAATGGGCATTCTCGACTCGGCCCGTGGTCTACGTCACGCGCCAGATCCGCAAACGCCTCGTTCCGTCGGCACAACGTGGATCTCGTGCGTCGCAGTAGGCGAGAGCCTGAACGATCCTATCTAGGGATCGGCGTCGCCGGAAGCGAAGCAGGACGTGGGAGTGGCACGGCCCCATCCTGAAGCGCGCGGCCGAACGAGGCATCATCGCCTTAAGCACGCCCTTTGACCACACCGCCGTCGACTTCCTCGAGGAGCTCGGCGTGCCCGCCTACAAAATCGCGAGCTTCGAGAACACCGACTTGCCGTTGCCACACTGCCCCTTGGAAGTGCCGCTGGATCGCTGCGACCAGGCCCCGATGATTATCGCTGGTGACCAGCTGCACACCGTGCAACCCGCGTTTCTTGAGGCGCTTGAATAACTGGTCGTACGTCGCTTCGCTCTCCGTATCGACCATATCAACCGCGAGCAGCTCGCGGTGCCCGTCCTCACGGACACCCTTGACGATCAACACGCCCTGACTCACGACCTGCCCAGCGATCCTGACGTGCTCGTACCTCGCATCGATCACCAGGTACGCAAAGGCAACCTCGTCCAACCTGCGCTCCCGCCAGGCAGCCAGGTCGACATCCAGCTCGCTTGCCAGGCGACTGACAGTCGACTTGCTGAACCCCGTCTCGCACAACGCTTCGGTCACCTCCGTCACCTTCCTCGTCGACACGCCCTCGAGGTACATCTCCATCAAGCCGGCCACCAAGGCCTTCTCACTGCGTTGATACCGCTCGAAAATCTCGGTCTTGAAGGTTCCCTCTCGGTCTTGCGGGATGCGCAGCTCGATCGTGCCGACCCGCGTCTTCGACTGGCGCGGCTTAAACCCGTTCCGGTGACCCTTCCGCTCGTCCGTCCGTTCGTACGGGCCAGCCCGCAGGTGCTCAGAAATCTCGTTCTCCAACACCCGCTACACCGTCGGCTCCACGATCGTCCTGAGGAACTCTGGGTCGTCAATCAGCGCCTCACGCGCCACCACCACTCGTCGCGTATCCTCACCCTGAGCCATCGCTACCACTCCCTTCTGGGCCATTGACCAACCCCATTGTGGAGGAGCGGTGGTTCCTAACTCAGCCAGGAACCTCTCTACACGGATTTCCAGATGTTACGGGACGCTGTCTCGAGTTTCTTCTCGACCACGCTGCACAGCTCAAGATTCGTCGCGATCTTCGTTTCGCGTGGTCGACTAAAAGCCTGCACGGGGCGTTCGTCCGCTCGCCACGCTCGGTAGGCGTCCCTCCCACCGTTACGCCCGATCTCGCGACTAGATCGTGCTCACGTTGCGGTTCAACAGCCCCGCTATGGCGTGCAGGGATTCGTCACGCTCGACACCAGCCCTAATATCCTCACGATCCGCGAGAGACAATTGGTCGACGCTGGCTGCGGCCTTGGCAGACCTCCCGGCCCACCTGCAGCCGGTCACGATTTGCCTTCACGCGCACGATCTGGGCAAGGGCAGGGATGCTCCGTTCACGAAGGCGGGCTTTCCCGTCGTCACGGCCGGAGATCCGACGGACGACGCCTTCCCGGACCGACGCTACGACCTGTTGAGGCGCCATCGCTTCAGTGCATCGAACAGCGTCGGCTCGTACACGTTCTACTCGATCGAAATGGGCTCCCGTTCTTCCGATACGGCCCGGACGGCGCCCTCGTGAACCAAGCGGATGCGAACTACGCGCCGGGCGAAGCCATCGAGTCCGCGCGCAGCACGGAGTGGAACTCGCTATTCTCGCTGCGTTCGCTCGACGACGTGCGCATCAGCCCCGAGCGCGCCGCTCTCGTCCAGCACGTCCTCGGGCTGAACGAGGGACTCGACTGGATCGAGGTGCGTCGCATTCTCCACCGATCGTTTCGCGAGTGGTCGTTGTCTTTTCGTCCAGCTTCGTTCCCCGCCTCACGTATCTCGAAGTCCGTGCGACGCATTGGACAAACCCGCCAGAACGGATGACGGCTCGTCGCGTCCAAGCGATCACGACCGCGATCACGGCCCGCGAGTTGCCGGCCGTCGTTCCTCTAAGCATTGGGGTATCGTCCTGCTCCGACATGGAACGCGTGATTGCCTACTTCCTTCCACAGTTCTTTTCGACTCCCGAGAACGATCGCTACTGGGGAGAGGGCTTCACGGAGTGGACGAACGTCCGGAACGCCAAACCGAGGTTCGAAGGTCATAAGCAGCCGCTCGCACCTGCGTTCGGCTACTACGACCTCAGCAGGTTCGACCACTTGCGAAGCGTGGCGAGCGAAGCGCGCGGCGTTGGAGTCGACGGCTTCGCCTACTGGCACTACTGGTTTGGAAGCGATGCGGCTGCACTGCGCGACATTCCAGAGACCCACCTCTCTTCAGGTATCGAGAACGAGTTCTTCTTCGCCTGGGACAACAAGTCTTGGACGACAAGCTGGGTTGGCGGAGAAGACGTCATCTTCGCGCAGGAGTACAGCGACGAGTCCGCGTGTCAGCACTACGAGTACCTGAGGCCCTTCCTGGAAGACCAGCGCTACGTCCGCATCGACGGCCAGCCGACCTTGCAAGTGAACCATGCGCACCAGCAAGGCGCTCAAGAGCACATGGCCATCTTGGAGCAACTGCTCTGGCACGACCGACGGGAGCGGTTTCACTGGCTCTGGCCGGTTGCAAAGCGTCCCGCCCGATCGTTCCGTCGAGGCCGTCTGCACTCGCTGGTGGGCTTTCCGCCGGGAGACGTTTTGGCAACGTCACCGACGCTGCGGGTGCAGCAGGCGCTCGCGCGGGTGCGACGCTCGATGGGCGGGCCACGGGAGACTACACCGAACGGCCCAGTACGCGTTTCCCAAGATCGATACGTTCGCGCCTTTCGCAGAAGGGTGTGGATCGACCAGACGAGGTTCCGAAACTACCTCCCGTGCGCGCTGTCCGGATGGGACAACACGCCACGCTATGGAACGGCGGGGACCGTGATCGAGGGGCAGATCGACGAGCTGCTACGACGACAACTGGCGATTCTCCGGTCTCGCCCGTCAGCGCGACACCCCTTCCTGCTCGTCAAGGCCTGGAATGAATGGGCAGAGGGGAACATCCTTGAGCCGTACGCGGCGCCGAGTCGCTCGGGCTACCCCGGACGACTTTTGCGCGCGCCCTCGCTCGCATCCGCGAGTCCCGCTGCGTTGACGCCCGACGAAGTGGACAGGTTGCGAATCGTCTAGTCGACGGTTGCATCGGTATCGACGCGCGTGACGAAGACGCGCCCAAGAACGTGGCGAGGGTTGGTCGTCACCCCGCTAAGGGTCCCGGAATCGATCTAGGTCGCAGCGAACTCACCGTGCCCGGAGTTCGCCTCTCGCATGGCATCGGATTGCTCGGAACGACGCGTCGCTAGCACACCGAAGAACACGAAGGCCATGAGCCACAGGTGGCCGATGAAGGAGTCGACCAAATTGTGCGTCGTGAAGCCGATCATTACGGCCACCGCTACCGGACTGAAGACACCTGACGTCCATAGAGTTCGAAACCGCCGGCCCCAGCGCACCGCGACCGCGACGAGGAGGAAGGTCCCGCCCGTCAGGAGGAGCTCGAGCGGCGCGCTATGGGGGTGCCCTTGAGCCTGAGGATTCAGCACCGGGTCGATCGATGGCCCGACGGACGACCACGCATCGACGCCGGCACCAAGGAAGGGCGATCGTGCTGCTGCCTCCACGCCGATGGACCACAGCTCCAAGCGGCCACTCGCTTCGTCCCATGAACGGACGTCGGGCCGAACCGCCAGCACGGCGACGACGCCCGCCACGCTGAGTACCGCTGCCGCGACGGAGGTCAGAATGAGGACAGCACGGGGCGGCCGATGCCGAACGTACGTGAGGACGACCAGGAACGAGCACGCGACGACGGCTCCAAGCATCGCCCCGCGACTTCCAGAAGCGATCACGAGCAACGCGGAAGCTAACGTTCCAGAGATGGAGACGTGCCGCATCGTGCCGCGACTCCGTGCGACACCGTCGGCCAGAACGAGGGCCGCCACCAGAGCGAGCGCGCCAAGAGCGTTCGGGTGGAACGCCAATCCGTTCGCGCGCTCGAGCCCTTCTCCCCAACCGATCCACGACCACGATGTCGCGAGGAGATGCCCGAAGACGCCAAGGGCCACTCCGAGTCGCACCATGTCGGCATCTCGGTCGTCGAAGCCGGACGCGATCACGAGGTACGCGACGAACGCGACGAGCAAACCGGATGCGACGGCGAGCGTTCGGAGCGAACCCGTCATCGCGACCGTCGCAAGAAGGGACGCCATGATCGCGAGATCCCAGGGGTCGAAGCGCGCTCGCGTGAACCGCCGTCGCGAGGTGGCGACGGCTCCCAAGCCTCCGACGGCTGCGGCGACCGGGACGGCCGATAGACCGAGTCCGAGCGCGACTAGTGACGCGCTTCGAAAGCGACTTCGTCGATCCACAGGTTTCGGTCCTCTCCGTCCACAGACGCATCGTTGACGAACGAGACGGCGAGCCACGACCCCGGTTCGACGTCCACGCGCACGCGCCTCGTCCCATCGATCTCGCCTTCGAACACTCGCTCCATCCCGACCGACACGACCGTGTGGGACGCGACGCCCCCCGCCTGCGCCCCGCGCATCACCAGCGTCACCGTTTCCGGGCGGCAGCTTCGAGCCGACAAGGTTCCGTAGGTATAGAGGACGGCCTCGGTCCCCTCGAGCCGTCCGGACGGCGCGAACAACGCCGGACCGAAAGGCTCGCACGCGACTTGGTCTGGTGTTTCGTGCCTTGCCTTGGAAGGTGCCACGGTCGCAAAAATCAGCGAGGCGACCACGGCCGTCGCGGCGTACGCGATGGCCAGCTGCCAACCTCCGCTGACGCTCCTAGCGGACATGAAGATCCCATGACTGCGTCGCGACGGTACGGAATGCCCCTAGGCGAGTCTCGGCCAGCAACGTGACGTGACCTCGGTAGGTTCCCGGAGAGAGTTTGGCCGCGCCAAGGGATCGCCACGTCGGACGACTATTGGCCGTGAAGTTCCTTCTCCTCTGGAAACGACATGGCGCCCCGGCGGTATCCGTGGGGCAGATGCGCATGACCGTGCGGATTGCCCCAGGCGCTGCAGCGATGCCAGCGATGAACACGTACTCTTCGCCAGCCCGCAACTCGGTTGGAACGTTCAAAGTCAGAATCCGGTACGCCTCCGGGTCGGCGCGAAGACCTACCCACTGTGCAGCAGGCGGGAGTCCTAGCCCCAACGCGACAGCGCTCGTCAGTGCGACGATGAGCGTCCATCGACTGGCGCGACTCATTCAGCCTCCCTCGCGACGGCCCGTGAATACCCGTCGTGCAAGCTGCCGCGAGAATGCGGCCAGGACGAACCAGGGTTCGACGAGATATCGGAACGTCAGCCGCCTCGGCTCGTTCGCCAAGCGGACCAGCCATTCCAAGCCGAGACGCGAGAGCCACCGTGGTGAGCTCGGCGTCGCTCCGGCGACAAAGTCCATGGCCGCACCGCTCGCCACGATCGCCGGCGGACGGAGTTCCTCGTGATTCTCAAGCATCCACCGCTCTTGGCGGGGCATGCCCATTCCGACGATCAGAAGATCGGCCTCGGAAGCGTTGACCGCGTCGATCACTCTGGCGTTGTCGTCTTCGTCGTGCGGATCGAAGTAGCCGTGTTCCCATGCGAACGTCACGCCCGGGTACCTCGCTCGGAGCGTGTGGATCGCCTCTTCGGCTACCGCGGGCCGCGAACCGAGATAGAACACGGCCCAGCCCTCCTCCGACGCACGCGAAAGCAGTGGATCGATCAAGTCCATAAAGCCGGATCGGTGACGCCGTCCGACGGGATACCCAAGTACCCGCGCGAAGAAGACCAACGGCAGTCCGTCGATCCGCACGACCGTGGCCATCTCTTGTAGCCTCCGCAAGCTGGCATCTCGTTGTAGAAGGTATGCGCTGTGGAGGTTCTGGCCTACCAAGATCCGCCGTTCTCGGGTGGCGATGGCCCCAGCGACGATGCCGACCCATTCGTCCGCGGTGACCGCGTTGATGCGGCAGCCTGCAACCGAGTAGTCGGTCAGGTTCGGATTCGCATCATCTACGGGGTCCGTCATGATGCGCTGGTCAGGAGGCTCGGCTCCGTTCGCGACGCCTCGATGACTGAGAGCACGAGCCAAAGATACAGCATGGTCATGAGATCCAAATCGTGCGACGTCGTCACAGCGGTGAGCATCATCGTCGTGATACTCCAATAGAGAATGCGGAAGCCAGCTCGCCGTGGACCCCGACTCGTTCGGGCCATGATGGACACGGAGCGCCAGGATCGAACGATGATCCACGCGAACACCAGAAGTGCCGGCACGCCGAATCGAAAGGCCGTCCCAAGGTAGTAGCTGTGCGATCCGTACGGGTAGGGGGGATTTTCGACGCCAGGGGGATCACGCTCCGTACCCCATCCGAGTACCGGCCGTGCGGCGATTCCTGCGAGCGTGCCCGAGTAGATAGCGACGCGGGACGAAGCGCTTCCGTAGCCTCGCGCACCGACGGTCGCGTCTACCAAGGCCGCACTCGAAGCAGGAAACGCGAACGGTACGACGACCAGAATCATAGCCACGAAGACGGCCGCCACGCTGCGCCAGTAAACGGTCATGGAGAGAAAAGCCCAGAGCATCGCGCCGACCAGAACTGCGGCGATCGAGGTTCGGCTGGTCGTCGACACGAGGCCGACGACGAGCAGGGCAACCGCAAGAATCCATCCGGCTCGATGGTGGCGCTTGGTGGTGGTCCACGCGAGGTAAAGCGCGATGGGAACAAACGCGGCAAGCGCAGTGGCATAGGTA
>Ga0326597_10006186_pt1 | contig 16449 bp, 15 predicted proteins | sample RVTome_12_FD_203789 | JGI IMG/M metagenome (GOLD analysis project Ga0326597, IMG submission 203789) | Soil microbial communities from uranium-contaminated site in the Upper Colorado River Basin, Wyoming, United States - RVT100D185 | ecosystem: Environmental > Terrestrial > Soil > Contaminated >...
CCGGAGTTTCGCGCTCCCGGATCCGGCGGCTCCTAAAGCAGGGGCGCATCGAACGGGTCGGCCGCGGTTTCTACCGCTGGCCCGGGGCGTCGCTGTCGGAGCGCCAGGACCTCGCGGAAATCGCCCGGCGCGTGCCAGGCGGAGTCGTCTGCCTGCTGTCGGCGCTGCGCTTCCACGGGCTGACGACCCAGAACCCGTTCGAGGTCTGGCTGGCGATCGAGCGCAAGGCGTGGCGGCCGCGCGTCGAGCATCCGCCGCTCCGTCTGGTCTACCTGTCGGGCCCGGCCTTCTCCGACGGGGTGGAGGAGCACGAGGTTGACGGTGCCCGGGTGCGCGTCTTCAGCGCGGCGAAAACCGTCGCGGACTGCTTCAAGTTCCGCAACAAGATCGGCGTCGACGTCGCGGTGGAGGCGCTGCGCGAGTACCGGCGCAAGCACCCCAAGCAGCTCGAGGCCGTCTGGCGTTCGGCCGGGGTGGACCGCGTCACGAAGGTGATCCGCCCCTATCTGGAGGCCATCGGATGAGCGCCGAGCGCTCGCTGACGAATGTCGCCGCGTCCGTACGCGCGCGCCTGCTCCAGCTCGCGCGCCGGCAGGGAGTCGAGTTCCAGCTCGTGCTCGCCGAGTTCGCCATCGAGCGACTTTTGTACCGGCTTGGGGTCTCGGCTCATGCCGAACGATTCGTGCTGAAGGGTGCGACGCTCTTCAGGCTGTGGTCGGCGGAACGCGGGCGCGCGACCTGGGACCTCGATCTGCTCGGCCGAGGCACGAACACGGTTCCCGCCGTGGTCGGCGCGGTGCGCGAGCTGTGCGCCGTCGATGCTGACGATGGACTCGTCTTCGATGCGGACTCGATCTCCGGGGAGGAAATCCGCGCCGCCGATGAGTACGAAGGCGTGCGTGTGCGTCTCGAGGCCCGACTCGCCGGAGCGCGGATTCCGGTGCAGGTCGACGTCGGCTTCGGCGACGCGGTCGTGCCGGCGCCGCGTCTGGAGACGTACCCCACCCTGCTCGATCACGCACCACCGCGCGTGCTCGTCTACCCACGCGAAGCGGTGGTGGCCGAGAAGCTCGAGGCTGTCCTGGCGTTGGGTGTGACCAACAGCCGGATGAAGGACTTCTACGATCTGCAACAGCTCGCGAAACGCTTCGCCTTCGACGGCCTGTCGCTAGCCCTGGCGATCCGCGCTACCTTCGATCGCCGCAGGACTCCGTTGCCCGGCGATGAGCCGCTGGTGCTCACGCCCGGGTTTCTGGGAGCTCCCGAGCGGCAGACGCAGTGGAGCGCGTTCCTGCGCCGCGGTCGGCTCGATGCGGCTCCCGATTCGACGCGGCTCGCAGAAGAGCTGCGCGCGTTTCTGTGGCCGGTGCTCGCCGCTGCGGCGCGCAGTGAACGGTTCGACCAACACTGGGCGGCGGGCGGACCTTGGGTGCCATGCCTGAGCATCGAGGAGATCGAACGATGAGCGACGAACCCGGCCGCGCGCCGGCCACCTCCCTCGCCGTCCGCGATCGGCTGGTCGAAGCGCTGCAGCTCGATCTCGTCGGCCCGTGGCCCAGCCACAGGAAGGCCGACCTCGATGCCAGGCAGGTGCTTTGCCAACAGATCGCCGAGCAGATCTGGAATCCGGCGCGGATTGCGGAGGAACTGACGGCATGAGTGTCGGGTGGAAGGGTCCAGCGACGCGGCGCGATACCGAGGACCGCTTGCATTGAGCACGCCGCCGGCCAGCCTTAAGCTCTATCACATCACGCATGTGGAGAACCTGCCCGGCATCCTTGCGGACGGTTGCTTGGTCTCGGATCGGGCGATGGTCGAACGCGGCGGGCCCCCTCGGGCAATCGGGATGTCCTCGATCAAGCGCCGCCGCGTCGAGAAGCTCGAGGTGCCGTGCCACCCGGGAACGAAGGTAGGCGACTACGTGCCCTTCCACTTCTGCCCGCGCTCGATCATGTTGTACGTGATCCACTGCGCGAACCATCCAGATCTCGGCTACCGGGACGGGCAGGGAGCGATCGTGCACCTCGAGGCGGACCTCGACACGGTGGTGCGATGGGCCACCGCTCAGGACGTCCGCTGGGCCTTCTCACTCTCGAACGCCGGAGCCTACTACTCGGAGTTCCGCTCGCACATGGAAGACCTTTCCGATCTCGACTAGCAGGCCATCGCGGCTACAGACTTCAGCGCATCGGCGGTGAAGGAGCGCAAGCAGGCCGAGTTCCTCCTCCACGCCCGATTGCCGTTCGATCTGGTCGAACGAATCGGCGTACAGTCGAGAGCGGTCCAGGCAACGGCCGTCGCGGACCTCCGCGGCGGAAGCCATCGCCCGCCGGTCGAAGTCCGACCCGAGTGGTACTACTAGGAAGCGGTCAGCCATGATCGAGTACGAACAGGGGGACCTCCTCGCAAAGGACGCCGAGGCGCTGGTCAACACGGTCAACTGCGTCGGCTTCATGGGCCGCGGGATCGCGCTCCAGTTCAAGCGGGTCTGGCCCGAGAACTTCAAGGCCTATGCCGCCGCCTGCCGCCGGGGCGAGGTGCAGCCGGGACGGATGTTCGTGTTCGAGACCGGGCAGCTCACCCCTCCGCGCTACATCATCAACTTCCCGACCAAGCGCCACTGGCGCGGCCAGTCCCGAATCGAGGACATCGAGGCGGGACTCGCGGACCTGGTTGCGGTGGTTCGCGGGCGCGGCATCCGATCGATCGCCATTCCACCGCTGGGCGCCGGCCTTGGTGGGCTCGACTGGAAGGAAGTGCGCTCGCGGATCGCGCACGCCCTGGGCGCGCTCCCGGACTTGCGGGTGATCGTGTTCGAGCCGCACGGGGTTCCCGATTCCAGTCGGGGTGCGCGGGCGAAGTCGGCCCCGCGCATGACCCACGGGCGGGCTGCCCTGGTCGCGCTGATGGAGCGCTACCTGGCGGGCCTGCTCGACCCGTTCGTCTCGATGCTCGAAGTCCACAAGCTGATGTACTTCATGCAGGAGGCGGGCGAATCCCTGAAGCTCCGCCTGGTCAAAGGGCCGTATGGGCCGTATGCAGAGAACCTGCGACAGGTGCTGGCGGCGATCGAAGGCTACTACGTCAGCGGCTTCGGAACGGGGGGCGAGGCGCCCGACAAGCCGCTCGAGCTCGTACCCGGTGCCGCCCAGGACGCCCGGGCCATTCTGCGCGAGCGGCCGGACACGCTGCAGCGCTTCGACCGAGTCGCGAAGCTCGTGGAAGGCTTCGAGTCTCCGTTCGGGCTCGAGCTGTTGGCCACGGTGCACTGGGTCATCACGCGCGAGGGAGCCAGCTCCGACGAAGACGTCGTCGCGCGCACCTACGCGTGGGGCGAGCGCAAGAGGCAATTCTCAGCGCACCAGATTCGGCTCGCACGACGCGTGCTGGTGGAGCGCGGCTGGACGGTGATGACGGACCAGATCCGATGACGACACCATCCGAATCGTCGGTCGCCGTCACATCGAAAGAAGTCCGCGAGCGGCTCGTCGAAGCGCTGAAGCTCGATCTCGTCGGCCCGTGGCCCGGCCATCCGCTCGCCGAGGAGCGGCTCCACGCGTGGGCGCGACGCTCGAACTGGTACCTCACCGGCTTCCTGATCCCGTCGGGCTCTCAGCCAGCTCGCAGCGCGGACGCCGACGATGACATGGCGAGTGAGTTCCGCACCGGTCGCGCGGACAGCGCCGAATGAAACGGACACCAACTCGGCCCGAACCTGCTCGCTCGCCGCCTCCACGAGCAGGCCTACGAGCACAGTCCGGGCTTCCAGCGGTTCATCGCGGAGACCGGGCTGCCCTTGCGGGCCCACGCCGAGCTCGAGAAGGCGGACCTCGATGCGAGGCAGGTGCTATGCCCACAGCTCGCCGAGCGGATCTGGCACCCGGCGCGGCTCGGGGAGGAGATCGCAGCCGATCCTCGACGTCGCTCAGGACATTGAGTAAAAATACTCAGCACAGTGAGTAGCCATGAAAAGCGATTCCGGCGCCCGCTCGCCGCCGAGCTGGCCCGGCGCCTCGCCGAGCCACGGCGGTTCATCCAGGTCGTGACGGGCGCGCGGCAGGTCGGCAAGACGACGCTCGTCGAGCAGGTCGTCGAAGCGGCCGGCGTGCCGGTGCGCTTCGCGAGCGCCGACGAGCCGACCCTCCGCGGTCCTGACTGGATCACGGCGCAGTGGGAGGCGGCGCGCCTCAGCGCCGAGCGGGCGGGCGCTCTCCTCGTGCTGGACGAGGTGCAAAAGGCCGTCGGCTGGGCGGAGTCGGTGAAGCGGCTCTGGGACGAGGACTCGCGCGCGCGGCGCGAGCTCAAGGTGGTACTGCTGGGCTCGGCGCCGCTGCTCGTCCAGCAGGGCCTCACCGAAAGCCTCGCCGGACGCTTCGAGGTCGTTCACCTGCCGCACTGGTCGCTCGCCGAGATGCGGGCCGCCTTCGGTTTCTCGCTAGATCAGTATGTGGTCTTCGGCGGCTATCCGGGCGCGGCGCCGCTCGCCGGCGAGCCGGAGCGCTGGCGGCGCTACATCCTCGACGCGCTGGTCGAGACCACGATCGCCCGAGACGTGCTGCTCCTCACCCGCGTCGACAAGCCGGCGCTGCTGCGGCGCCTTTTCGAGCTGGGCTGCCGGTACTCCGGCCAAGTGCTCTCCTACACCAAGATGCTGGGCCAGCTCCACGATGCGGGCAATACGACCACCCTGGCGCACTACCTCGACCTGCTCGGCGCCGCCGGGCTCCTCACCGGACTCCCGAAGTACTCCGGGAGCGCCGTGCGCCGGCGGGCGTCGAGTCCCAAGCTGCAAGTACTGAACACCGCGCTGATCAGCGCGCAGGACGGCACTCGGTTCGACGAAGTGCGCGCGGACCGCGAGCGCTGGGGACGCCTGGTCGAGTCGGCCGTCGGTGCCCACCTCGCGAACGCGGCCGCGGCGAGAACCTGCGAGGTCTTCGGCGTGGTTCAAGACCGGGTAACACCCGGTCTCGAACCATGCCCTCTTTTCTTGCGGGGGAGGCGGACCCTCCCCCGCATCGGCCGCGACACGCGGCCTCCCCCTCCTCGGCGCCTGATGGGCGCCGGCTGTTTCCGGAGCCTCGCCTCCGTATCCCGGTTCGGCTGCTTTCTGAACCACGCCAGGTCTTCTACTGACGAGAAGGCAACCGGGAGGTGGACTTCGTCGTCCGGGTCGGCCGCGCGATCACGGCGATCGAAGTGAAGAGCGGCCGCGGTCGGCTGGCCCACCCCGGACTCGCCGCGTTCTCGGATACGTTTCGACCGGCGCGGAGACTCCTCGTCGGCGGAGACGGGATTGCCGTGGAGGAGTTCCTCCTCGAGCCGGTTTCTCACTGGGTTGCGACATGAGTGCGAACGAGGCGAACGACGTCACGCTTCCGGCCACCTCGCTCGAAGTCCGCACGCAGCTCGTCGAAGCGCTGCAGCTCGATCTCGTCGGCCCGTGGCCCGGCCACGCGCTCGCCGAGGAACGGCTCCACGGGTGGGTGCGACCGTCGAACTGGTATCTCACCGGCTTCCTGATCCCGTCGGGCACTCAGCCAGCGCGCAGCGCGGACGCCGACGAGGACGACGACATGGGCGGCGAGATCCCTGCATCGGGAGGCCTCGCCGAGGAGTCGAACGAGGAGCGCAAGGCCGCGAAGAAGGGCTTCTTCCCGTCGTCGATGGGCGCGAGCTTCCTGGTGGCGAAGGCAGCGCGCACCCTCACGGTGACCGTGCGCTGGGGCGACTACGCGCCGGCGGAGATCGTCGGCCCGGACGACAAGCCGCTCGCTGTCTGGCAGCGGCAGCCGCGCGAAGCGGCGATGTCCGTGCGGCTGACGGGGGCCGAGGATTCGGTGGCGCACGACGTCCCGGACTCCGACGGCCTCCAGCTCCACGTCGTCGAACGCTCGATCGCGGCGAAAAACCTCGCCGGGCAGATCCCGCCAGGGACGCGGTCGGTGTCGGTCTTCCTCGTCAACCACCGCACGCCGATCGCACGCGATGGAGGAGAACCAGATCTCGCCTACGTCTTCCAACCCGAGCTCGAGGTGCGGTGCGAGCACCCGTTCGTGCCGCGGCCGGACCTGCGCAGCGCGCGGGCCGAGGAATGGGACGACCGGGTGGCGGATCTCCACTACGCCGAAACTCCCTCGTACGCGACCGGCCATGGCGTCTCGGCCGAGTGGGAGGTCGTCGACGGAGCGTGTCGTCTGCTGCGCACCGCGTGGATCCCGAGCGCCGAGGTCGAGAAGACCGCGACGGTGGACGTGCCGGGCGTCGAGCTCTCGATGGAGGCGCTCGGAGCGCTGGCCGATGGCGCCGCGGCCGAGTCTGCGCTGCGCCCACTGGTGACGGAGTACCGGGGCTGGATCGAGGCGCGGCGCGGCGACATCGCGAGCCTGGACGGAGCGCGCCACGAGACGGCGACCGAGCTTTTGCGCTGCGCAGCGATCGCCGCCGACAGAATCGAGCGCGGCATCGGCGTGCTCGTCGCGGACGCCGGGGACCTCGACGCGTTCCGGGTCGCGAACCGGGCCGTCGCGCGCGCGCTGCGAAAACGCTTCCCGGATCAGTTCGAGGCGCGGCCGCCACGCTGGCGCACGTTCCAGCTCGCGTTCCTCCTGCTCAACCTCCCGGGTCTCGCCGACCCGCGCGATCCTCACCGCGAGATCGTGGACCTGCTCTTCTTCCCGACCGGCGGCGGCAAGACCGAGGCGTACCTCGGCCTCGCCGCGTTCGCGATGGTGCTGCGGCGGCTGCGCCATCCGGGTGACCAAGGCCGGGCCGGCGCCGGGGTCAGCGTGATCATGCGCTACACGCTGCGGCTCTTGACGCTCGATCAGCTCGCGCGCGCCGCCGGCCTCGTCTGTGCGCTCGAGCTCGAGCGTGTAGAGGACATCGCGAGGTACGGCACGTGGCCCTTCGAGATCGGCCTCTGGGTAGGCAAAGCGGCCACGCCCAACATCCTCGGGACGAAGGGCGACAAGCGCTCGGATTCGGCGCGGATCAAGGTGCGGCAGTTCAAGAACGATCCGGATCACAAGCCGTCCCCGATCCCGCTCGAGAGCTGTCCCTGGTGCGGCACGCGCTTCGGGCCGGACTCCTTCGCGCTCTTGCCGAATGACGATGCGCCGAGCGAGCTCCGCATCGTCTGCACGAACTTCGAGTGCGAGTTCACGCGCGACCGCGCGCTGCCGATCGTCGCGGTCGACGAGCCGCTCTACCGGCGTCTGCCGGCTTTCCTGATCGCGACCGTCGACAAGTTCGCGTCGCTGCCGTGGGTCGGCCAGTCCGGAGCGTTGCTCGGCGGCGCGGACCGGAGCGACGCGAAGGGCTTCTACGGCGCGGCCGAACCGGGCCGCGGCACCCGGCTCGCGGCGCCGCTCCCGCCGCCGGACCTGGTGATCCAGGACGAGCTCCACCTGATCTCAGGGCCGCTCGGCACGATGGCCGGCCTCTACGAAGCGGCGATCGAGGCGCTTTGCGCGCGCCAGATCGACGGCCGCGCCGTGCGTCCCAAGATCGTCGCCTCGACCGCCACCGTGCGCCGAGCTCAGGACCAGATCCAGGCGCTCTTCGCACGGCCGCTGACGCAGGTGTTTCCGCCGCCGGGACCCGACCGGCGCGACGCGTTCTTCGCTCGGACGGTCCCGACATCCGAGTCTCCCGCGCGGCTCTATCTCGGGATCGCTTGTCAGGGGCGCAATCCGAAGGTGCTGATGCGGAAGACCTGGCTTGCCCTCATGGGCGCTGCGGAGCGCTGCTACCGCGACTTGGGCGGTCACAAGAACCTCCAGAACCCCGCCGATCCCTACATGACGGTGCTCGGCTACTTCAACAGTCTGCGCGAGCTGGGAGGTGCACGGCGGATCCTCGAGGAAGAGGTCCAGAACACCATCAAGTCCTACGGCATCCGCAAGCGCGTCGGCGAGGATCGCGGCCTGTTCCACGACCGCAAGCACTTCTCCGAGGTCGTCGAGCTCACCTCGCGGGTTCCCACCGACAAGGTGGCCGAGGCGCGCCGCCGCCTCGGAGTCGACTTCCACGACAGCACGCAACGGGTGGACTGCGCGATTGCGACCAACATGATCTCGGTCGGCCTCGACATCCCGAGGCTCGGGCTGATGGTCGTCCTCGGTCAGCCCAAGACCCACGCCGAGTACATCCAGGCGACGAGCCGTGTCGGACGCGACGACACGCGGCCGGGGCTGGTAGTGACGCTGCTCAACATCCACAAGCCGCGCGACCGTTCGCACTACGAGCACTTCCGGCACTACCACGAGACCTTCTACCGCTCGGTCGAGGTCGGCAGCGTCACGCCCTTCTCGGCGCGCGCGCTCGACCGCGGATTCGCCGGGGCGCTGGTCGGACTGGCGCGCCATGCCGATCGTCGACTGACGCCGCCGGAGGGAGCCGGGCAGATCGCGGCCGTGCGAACCGAGCTGGAACGTCGCCTGCTCGATACATTCCTGGAGCGGGTCCGCGACCAGCCGTTCGCGGACGAGGACGAGCGCGAGGAGCGGCTGCGCAGCGTGCAGAACCGGATCGTCGATCTGCTCGACTCGTGGCGTCGGATCTTCGCGGACTACGACGCCGTCGGGGTCGCCTTGCAGTACCAGAAGTACGAGCTCGAGCAACCCAAGCCGCTCTTGCGAGAGATGCTCGCCACGGACTTCGAATCCGAGCATCACCGGAAGTTCCGCGCCAACCGTTCGCTGCGCGACGTGGAGCCTGAGGTGAACCTCTTCCTGAAGGACCTGAGCGGCGTCGAGATCGAGGACGGCGCATGAGTCGGAAGGCACACGGACAGATCCGCTGCGGCCAAGTCATCACCACGTACGGACCGGGTGCGCTGATCGATCTGCCCAAACACTCGGCCATCGTCGGCGGCCTCGAGACCTGGCCCCAGACAGGCGACCTCGAGGAGATCGCCGAGCCCCGGTTGGCGCGCAAGCTCTGGCACATGACCGGGGTCGCGGCGCCAAGGCTGTTCGCGCCTCCGCGCGCTTCGAACGATCCTCGCGAGCCCGCGCGGGGCGTCGGCGCCTGGCGTTTCCCGGAATGGTTCGTGGTGCAGGAATCTGGCGGCAGCGAGGACCGCGAGCGCTCCCGGCGGCTCGTTCATCGCAAGTCGCTGGACGACAAGGACAAGCCGCGCTTCGACGGCCGGCACGTCGTCGCCACGCGCTTCGTGCGGGCTTGCCCGAAGGGGCACGTCGACGATCTCGACTGGCGCCGCTTCGTGCACGGCGCCGAGGACAACTGCCGGCGGCAGGTCTGGCTCGACGAGCGCGGCACGAGCGGCGACCTGGCCGACCTCGTCGTGCGCTGCGAGTGCGGCAAGTCGCGCGGCCTCTACGAGGCGTCGGCCATCGAGTTGAACCCGCTCGGCACCTGCCGCGGTGCGCGGCCGTGGCTCGGCCGGAACGCGAACGAGGACTGCAACCTGCCGAGCCGCCTCCTCATCCGAACGGCTTCGAACGCCTACTTCCCCCAAGTGGTGAGCGTGCTGTCGGTCCCGGACCGAGGAACGGCGGTGGAACGAGCCGTGCGAGAGCTCTGGGACGATCTGCAGATCGTCGCGGACGCAGCCGAGCTCGCGGTGCTGAAGAAGAAGCCGAAGGTCGTCGTGAAGCTCGCGCCGTTCACGGACGAGGAAATCCTCGCGGCGATTCGCGGCATCCAGAGCGGTAGGGAAGGCGAGCGGCCCGTCAAGCAAGTCGAGCTGGAAGCGATTCTGGCCGCGCCCGAGGGCTTCGGCGACGACGTGCCCGTCGATCCGAACTTCCATGCGCGCCGCTTGCCGGATCGCGCTTGGCGACATTCGGATCGCTGCGACGGGATCGAAGCGGTCGTCCAGCTCCACCGCCTGCGAGAGATCCTGGCGCTGATCGGGTTCACGCGCTTCGAGGCGGTCACGCCCGACATCAACGGCGAGTACGAGACGGACGTCGAGCGCGCCGAGATCGCACTCGAGCCGCAGTGGTTCCCTGCGGTCGAGAATCGCGGTGAGGGGATCTTCCTTCAGCTGCGCGCGGATGCGGTGACGAAGTGGCTCGGGCGGCCGGGGGTCGCGCGGCGGCTCGACAGTCTCGTTACCGGGCACGATCTCTGGATGGAGGATCGCAAGGTGAAGCGCCTGTTCCCGGGCGGTCCGTACGTGCTGTTGCACACGCTCTCGCACCTCCTCATCCAGTCGATCGCGATGCGCTGCGGCTATCCGGCAAGCTCCATCCGGGAGCGGATCTACGCCGATGAGCAGGCGGCACGTTTCGGGATCCTGCTCTATACCGGCAGCCCGGACGCGGAGGGGACGCTCGGCGGTTTGGTGCAGCAGGCGCGGCACATCGACGACCATGTCTTGCTGGCGCTGCGGATGGCCGCGCTGTGCTCGAACGATCCGATCTGCGCCCAGCACGCGCCGGGAACGAGCCTGGAGCAGCGTTGGCTCCACGGGGCCGCGTGTCACGGCTGCGCGCTGATGGCGGAGACGTCCTGCGAGATGCGCAACGACTACCTCGACCGCGCACTCGTCGTGCCGGTCCTCGGTGTCTCCGATGCCGCCTTCTTCGAGGCGACGCAATGATCGGGATCCTTCTCGATCAGCCGTCGCATCGACGCAAGCGGCTGGCGAGCGCGCTCGAGTCGGGGCTTCTCGCGACGCCGTACTCCGCGACATCCCTGCGTTCGGTTCTGGGGATGCAAGCGGGCGGTGAAGGAATCCTCCGCGCTTTGCTCGAGCTCGAGCGGCTGGGGATCTCCGGCGCCGCAGCTGCCGCCTGGATCCGCACGGTCGACGAGGCGACTTCGCGGACGCCACGACCCGACCTCGTCTGGTCGGGTCCCGAGGTGCCGGGACTCCACGCGCGGGATACCCGGCGTGTCTTCGAGGAACTGCTCGGATCGGCAGAACGCTCGGTGTGGGCGAGCACGTACGCGTTCTTCGATGGGCCCCGGGCCTTCCAGGTGCTGGCGCAACGCATGGACTCCGGGGCCGAGCTCCACGTCACGCTGCTTCTGAACATTCAACGCAAGCGCGGCGACACGACCGTCGCAGACCAGCTCGTGCGGAAGTTCGCCGATCGCTTCTGGACGAAGGATTGGCCGGGCTCGTCGCGCCCCGCCGTGTACTACGATCCGCGCGCTCTCGAAGCCGATGGTCCGACCGGCGTTCTGCACGCCAAAGCGATCGTGGTCGACGACGAGGTCGCCTTCGTGACTTCCGCGAACCTCACCGAAGCCGCTCTCGACCGCAACATCGAGCTCGGGCTCTTGGTCCGGGACGGCGCGCTGGCAGCCAGTATCACCGCTCACTTCCGGACCTTGATCGAAAGAGGACTGCTCCACCCGCTGCCGGCTGCGTGAGCGTGATCGGCAGGCATGCACAGGATCCGCTCTGGATCGGCCGCGACGAATCCGCGATGCACGTTCCGCGCTGCGGAGAGGCGCCTGAGAAGTCGAGCGTTCGAGCGAGCGCGGCTCCGGATCCTGTCGGTGCCCGCCACGAGGTCGAGCCGGCGGCACAACCGCTCAACGCGCCGAGTGGATGCCGCCGCAGGCGCCGAGTGCGTCCGGTGTCTCGTCGATGCCGGCTGCGGGAAACGGCGCCGTGAGCGGTGGGCCCTGGCGGAAGAGATGCTCGAGCGTGTACACCGCGTCGCTGACGTCGACGACGCCGCTGTCGTCCGCGTCCGCCGCGTCGAGACAGTCTGCCCGACCGCTACCGCGGCAACAGCTTCGTCGACACCCTGCCCCAGGTACCGGGGGCTCAGATCCTCGCGACGACGCTCGACGCCGCGGGCAACCCCCGGGTGGCCGACGGCAACGGCGACAGTGCTCCAGCCGTCGACTTCGGCGCTTTCGAGATGCCGGCGGCCGAGGAGTAGGGAGCACCGTGAGACCGGGGATGACTGCAAGATCGCAGTGATCCTTCGGCGCGGTGCTCCGTCCATTCGCTCCTTCGATTCCAGGCGCCTGCGGACTCAACCTCATCTCCGCAGGCGCCTGACTCTTGATCCGCCGGCCAGCGGGCCTCCGACCTGCGGCGGCTCGTTCGAGTCGGTGCACACCGCGGACGATGCTGCACGCGCAAGCCATGCAGATGTTGCTCTGGAGCGCCGGCCGGGACACCGGCAGCCTGCAGCCGCAGTCTGCCAGGTCTTGCCGATTGCGGCTCTGAGCGCAGCGTGATTCAATCGGCTCTCGTGAACTGGCACACGGTCATGGACGAGCGCGCCTTCGAAATGGACCAGGTCATCGCTGATGTCCTGCGGCGCGAGCCCGAAAAGATCGAGCGGGTGGTCGCCTGGATCGCGGAGCGGTTCGCCGACGCCGACTACTCCCTGCAATCCAAGGATGCTCTCGCCGAGTGGCTGGACCTCATCCGATCTCGAGGTCTGCCTGGCGTTCTCGAAGCACTGAGCGATCGAAGCGCAAACGCCTGTCGCATGCGGCAGAACAGTCCGTTTGCCACCATCATGCCACCGGACGAGCGGCTGCGGATCCTGCGTCGCTATGAAGCGCTCCGACCTCGAGCACATCCTACGGGCGTCTAAGAGCGCCACCGGCGAGACCGAGTTCATCGTCATCGGCAGTCAGGCGATTCTTGGCCTCTATCCGGACGCCCCGCGTGAGCTCCGCCAGTCCTTGGAGGCGGATGTCTTATCCGCGGTTCCGACCGGAGCTGTCAGAATCCATCGAGGGGAGCCTGGGACGATATTCTCAGTTCAACGAGGCCTTCGGTTACTACGCCGACGGCGTGTCGTCGGATACCGCCACGTTGCCCGATGGGTGGGAAGCGCGGCTGGTACGACTGTCGAACGAGAACACAGGAGGCGCAATCGGCTGGTGCCTCGAACCACACGACCTCGCCTTCAGCAAGCTCGTGGCCCGTCGCGACAAGGACATGTCCTTCGTCCAAGCGCTCCTGCGATACAAAATGGTCCGCCCTTCTCGGCTGCAGAAGCTGATCGATACCGTGGCAGACCCGAGCCTCCACGAGCGTCTTTCCGCCGCGTTTGCGGCCTGCACGCGCCGCGGATGAGGCAGCCGTCAAGGCCCGGAGCCAGCATCGCCGCTCCGTTCTCGGTCGCGGCTCCCTCCGTTCTCGCCCCGGAATCCGGGCCACGGGAGCGTGAGGAGGACCGCGACTCCGGCGGCTCGTCCGGCCAGCGGCGCAACCGCTCAACGCGCCGAGTGGATGCCGCCGCAGGCGCCGAGCGCGTCCGGTGTCTCGTCGATGCCGGCTGCGGGAAACGGCGCCGCGAGCGGTGGGCCCTGGCGGAAGAGATGCTCGAGCGTGTACACCGCGTCGCTGACGTCGACGACGCCGCTGTCGTCCGCGTCCGCTGCGTCGAGACAGTCGCCGAGCCGCGCGCTGAGCTCCGCGTCGCCGGCGAACAGATAGCGCAGCGTCGTCACCGCATCCGACAGCGTCACCGCGCCGTCCGGGTCGGCGTCGCCGCGCACGAACGGAAGCTCCGCCGGCAGCCGCAGGTCCGCGAAGCGCAGGTCGTACTCGCCCGCACGCCAGAGTCCGCCGCAGTACGACCCGAAGCCGGTCGCGCGACCGTCCGCCCATCGGTAGACGAGCCGGATGCGCTGCCGCACGCTGCGGTCGACGTCGAAGACCGCGATCGCCAGCAGCACGCGATCCTGCGCGTCGATGATGTAGCGCGGCGGCGACGGCTCGACCCAGATCGTCCAGCCCGAAGTCCAGTACCGCGTCGCGACGCTGCCGGGAAACTCCTGGAAGCCCGGATCCGCGAGCACCTGCGACCAGTACCACTCCGGATACTCCCCGTGGATCGTTTCGTGCGGCGGCTCGCGCATCTCGAGGAATTCGACGCCGAGGCTGGTCTCCCAGAGCGCGCTCCAGTTCACGCTCGGCGCCCAGCCGTCGCAGCGATCGAGCCACATCTCGACCAGCAGCTTGCCGTCGGCGTCGTAGTGCGCGCGCAGCACGTAGTCGGGGCGGTGGCCGCCCGGGCATTGGGCGGTCACGCAGGGCGTCGGAGCGAATGCAACGAGCGCGATGAGGAGGGCCACGGTCGCACGGTTCATCGGCAGGTCTCCGACGAAAGCGCGGTCGCGCAGTGCACCGCGTCGATCGTCAGGTCCGGACCGCAGTGCGAACTCAACGGCGGCGGCAACGCTGGCGCCCCTCCGAATAGACTCCGCAGGACGCGGATGGGATCGGCGACATTCAACTCGCCGTCGTCGTTCGCATCGGCGGCGTCCTCGCACTCGAGCTCGAGCGGCCCGAACAAGAACAGCAGCGCCGTCACCGCGTCCGACACCTCGACGAATCCGTCGAGGTTCGCATCGCCGCGCACGAACGAGTTGCCGAAGAACGGACGGAAGTCGCGATCCTCGGCTTCGATCTCGAAGAGCTCCTGGTGCCGGCGCGTGCCGCCCTCGACGAACGGAATCAGGAAGTGGACGACCCGCGCCGTCTCCGGCGTGAACTCCGGGATCGCGGCCGACGGCTGCCCGCGGAAGAGCGACGCGAACGTGTAGAGCGACCGCACCGGCACCTCGATCGCGTCCTGCCACGCGCTCAGCGCCGCGAGCTCCGGACCCTGCTCGCGCTGGCGCGCCGCCGCGAGCTCGCGCTGCTGCAAGCGCGCCCAGTTGATGAACAATCCAGTGGTCGGCAGCATGCGCCATTCGACCGGGAACTCTCGGATGCGATCGCGGAAGAAGTTCCTCGCCCCGCTGAAGAGCCTCGGGCTGGTGTCCACCGGATCGTGGTCGCCGCTGGTCAAGAAACACATCGGTGCGTTCGGTCGCGGACGCTCCATGCCGACGATCCAACGATCGGTCTCGGGGACCCGTCCGTCGGCGAGCTCGGCGTCCGCGTGCACGAACCAGCCGAAGAGGTGTGCGAAGGCCTCGCTGAACGCGTCGTCGATATCGGTTCCGGTCCGCACCCGGTGCCCCGACAGGAGCGCGAGCACCTCGTGCCCCTTCTCGTGCGCCATCATCGCGAAACACTCGGCGTGGTCCGCGAAGCGGTCGCTGCCGCCGACCGCGTGGATCGTCGAGATGCCGACCGCGTTGTTCCAGTGCCCGCGCAGGTTCGGCGCACCGTCCGGCGTCGGCAAGTGCGAGACGAACGTGCGCACGAACACGTTCTCGCCGGGCGCGGCCGCCGCGTGGATCTCGTCGTCGCGCGGTCGCGTCAGCGGGCTGTGCGCCCGCAGGCGGCGATCGAAAGCGTTCGCGGCGTGGAGCGCGACCCAGGTGCCGGGGAAGACAAACGGATCGCGCACGTCGATCGGATCGCTGAGCTCGAACGCCACGTCGCCCGCGCCGGGCGCGACCGGCGTGCGACGCACGATCGTCGGCGCGGGCGCGCCGTCGATCTGCCCGCGAGTCAGTATCACCGCGTCGTTGCGCACCTCGGCGCTCAGTTCACCGCCCTCGGGCACGTCCGTGAACGCGAAGCGGCCGTCATCGTCGCTCGTCGTCACGGCCGCTGCCGGCAACTCCGGGTGCTCGTAGCGCACCGTGACGCGCGGCACGACCTGCTCCGAAAGCCCCGCGAAGACGCTGGTGCCGCGGCGATTCGCCGGCAGCTGTGCGACGGTCTGGCCGCGCACTTCGCCGTGGAATCCGAAGCGTTCGATCGCGAGCAGCGCGCCGCTCGTCGCGTCGAGCCAGAAGCTCTCGACATCGAAGTAGCCGAGATCCGCGATGCGCGCGACATCGACGCGGTCGGGGTCGACCGCCCGAGTGAAGACCCACGCGAAGCGGCGCAGCTGCGTGCTGTAGAGGAGCGCAGGCTCCGGCGCCAGACGGCGATGCGTGTCGAGCGATACCGCCGCATCGAACGCGGCGCGCGCGCCGGTGGCACTCAACGCCGGCAGCGGCAGCGTGGACGGAAAGTCCGCCGCATCGAACGTCGCATGGAAGCGCCCGAGCAGCTCCTTCGTCGCCGCATCGAAGAACAGGATGCAGCCGGCGCCGGCGACCGGATGACCGTGGAAGCGGAAGACTCCGGTCGCGTGCCAGTCGCCGGAGTTGGTGATCTCGATCGACAACGAGCGAGCCGCGGTGAGCTCGTCCACCGCGCCCGCGTCGAGCGTGAACGGGTCGACGTCGCTCGAGTCCGACGACGCGAGGAGCGCGAGTCGCGCCAGGTAGCTCTGCGGCGTGTCGGGTCGAAACGTCGACTCGGCGAACGCGCGCTCGGCCGCGAGGCGTCCATCGATCGCCGCGCCCGAGCCTTCGGGAACGACCGTGAAGCGGTCTTCGAAGAACACCGACTTCCAGACCGGAGGCGGCGTCGCGAGCTCGGAGAACGATACCGGCAGCGACACCGTGGGTCCGTCAACTCCGGGCGCCGCGCCGCCCTCCTCGGCGACGAGCGACGCGTGCGTGCAGCTGAGCAACATGGCGACAACGACCGAGCACGCCGAACGGAAGCGCGAGCCGACGAAGCGCATACACCCTCTCCTT
>Ga0326597_10006187_pt1 | contig 16447 bp, 10 predicted proteins | sample RVTome_12_FD_203789 | JGI IMG/M metagenome (GOLD analysis project Ga0326597, IMG submission 203789) | Soil microbial communities from uranium-contaminated site in the Upper Colorado River Basin, Wyoming, United States - RVT100D185 | ecosystem: Environmental > Terrestrial > Soil > Contaminated >...
TTCGTCTTGACGCGGGTAGCCAGCATCTTCACTGGCGCTACAGTTTCACCGGGTCTCTCGTGGAGACAGCGGTCAAGTCGTTACGCCATTCGTGCAGGTCGGAACTTACCCGACAAGGAATTTCGCTACCTTAGGACCGTTATAGTTACGGCCGCCGTTTACCGGGGCTTCGGATCAAAGCTTCGCACCTTACGGCACTAACCTCTCCCCTTAACCTTCCGGCACCGGGCAGGCGTCAGACCCTATACCTCCTCTTGCGAGTTGGCAGAGTCCTGTGTTTTTAGTAAACAGTCGCTTGACCCAATTCTCTGCGACCCCTTCAGGCTCAACACCTTAGTGGGGCACCCCTTCTCCCGAAGTTACGGGGTTATTTTGCCTAGTTCCTTCACGAGAGTTCTCCCGAGCGCCTGTGGATATTCTCCTCGCCCACCTGTGTCGGTTTACGGTACGGTCGCCTTGGCAACTGGCTTAGAGGATTTTCTTGGCAGCGTGGTATCAGCCCGTTTGCGGCCCGAAGGCCTCCCCATCACGTTTCAGGATTAGCGCCCCGACGGATTTGCCTATCAGAGCTCCCTACGCGCTTGGACCCGCACTTCCATTCGCGGGCGGTGCTTAACCTTCTGCGTCACCCCATAGCTCGTAACGTCACCACGGCGGTGCAGGAATATTGACCTGCTGCCCTTCGCTTACGCCTGTCGGCCTCAGCTTAGGAACCGACTAACCCTGGGCGGATTAACCTTCCCCAGGAAACCTTGGGCTTTCGGCGACCAGGTTTTTCACCTGGTTTATCGCTACTCGTGCCGGCATTATCTCTTCGGCTTCGTCCAGCAGTCCTCACGGTCTGCCTTCAATCTATGGCCGAATGCTCCCCTACCGCTCGACGGTTACCCGCCGAGCTCGTAGCGTCGGTGGCAGGCTTGAGCCCCGTTGAATTATCCGCGCAGAATCGCTTGACCAGTGAGCTGTTACGCACTCTTTAAAGGATGGCTGCCTCTAAGCCAACCTCCTGGCTGTCTGTGCGACTCCACATCGTTTCCCACTAAGCCTGCACTTAGGGACCTTAGCTGACGATCTGGGTTGTTTCCCTCTCGACCACGCAGCTTATCCCGCGTCGTCTGACTCCCACGCTGAAACGAACGGCATTTGGAGTTTGGTTAGGTTTGGTAATCTGGTAGGACCCCTAGCCCATCCAGAGCTCTACCACCGTCCGTCAACACGTGAGGCTAGCCCTAAAGCTATTTCGGGGAGAACCAGCTATCTCCAAGTTTGATTAGCCTTTCACTCCGACCCCCAGCTCATCCCATCCGTTTTCAACCGAAATGAGTTCGAGCCTCCACCGGCGTTTAGACCGGCTTCACTCTGGCCAGGGGTAGATCACTTGGCTTCGGGTCTACTCCGCGCGACTAAACGCCCTATTAGGACTCGCTTTCGCTACGGCTCCGCCCCTTTGAGGCTTAACCTTGCCACGCGGAAGTAACTCGCCGGCTCATTATGCAAAAGGCACGCGGTCAGGCCTTCGTCTTGCGACGCATAGCCCTCCCACCGCTTGTAGGCAAACGGTTTCAGGTTCTATTTCACTCCCCTCACCGGGGTTCTTTTCGCCTTTCCCTCACGGTACTGGTTCACTATCGGTCGCCAGGGAATATTTAGCCTTGGAGGGTGGTCCCTCCGGATTCCTACGGGGTTTCACGTGTCCCGTAGTACTTGGGAACGCTGACCAGAGAGATCAGGACGATTTCGCCTACAGGGCTCTCACCTTCTGTGGCGGCTCTTTCCAGAGCCTTCAGCTATCGTCTGATTTTGTAACTCTCCGGGCTACACCCTACCAGCGCCCCGCAACCCCGGACTGGCTTGCGCCGATCCGGTTTAGGCTGTTCCCCTTTCGCTCGCCGCTACTCAGGGAATCGAGTTTTCTTTATTTTCCTCGAGGTACTGAGATGTTTCAGTTCCCTCGGTTCGCGTCTCGCCACCTATGGATTCAGTGACGGACGACTGGGCATTACCCCAGCCGGGTTCCCCCATTCGGGCATCCTCGGATCAAAGCCTGCTTGCGGCTCCCCGAGGCTTATCGCAGCTAGCCACGCCCTTCGTCGCTTCCTGGCGCCAAGGCATCCACCGTTCGCCCTTAGTAGCTTGACCACGAATTTCATTGCCTACGTACGGAGAACATCGCTTGGCTACACTCGAGAATCAACGTATTCAATTGTCAAAGAGCTTCGCGGCCGGAGCCGCGCCTCTCTCAATCGCGTTCACGCCTGGTGGAGATGACCGGAGTCGAACCGGCGACCCCCTGCTTGCAAAGCAGGTGCTCTCCCAACTGAGCTACATCCCCAGCACGCCATTCTGGTGGGCCTTCCTGGGGTCGAACCAGGGACCTCGCGCTTATCAAGCGCGCGCTCTAGCCAGCTGAGCTAAAGGCCCAACGGAAAATAATGTTACTGGCTCACGCGAGAAAGCTAGAGCTGAAGAACGAAGCTGTGGAGGGCCCGGAGATCCGTGAAGGACCCCCGGACCCTCGAAGCTCCTTAGAAAGGAGGTGATCCAGCCGCAGGTTCCCCTACGGCTACCTTGTTACGACTTCACCCCAATCACCGACCATACCTTCGGCGCCTGCTCCCTTGCGGTTGGCTCAGCGACTTCTGGTACAACCGGCTTTCGTGGTGTGACGGGCGGTGTGTACAAGGCCCGGGAACGTATTCAGCGCAGCCTGCTGATCTGCGCTTACTAGCGATTCCGACTTCATGCAGGCGAGTTGCAGCCTGCAATCCGAACTGAGACCGACTTTGTGGGATTGCCTCCCCCTTGCGGGTTGGGAACCCTCTGTATCGGCCATTGTAGCATGTGTGTAGCCCTGGACATAAGGGGCATACGGACTTGACGTCATCCCCCCCTTCCTCCAGCTCTTCGCCGGCAGTTCCCCAAGAGTGCCCGGCATTACCCGATGGCAACATAGGGTGAGGGTTGCGCTCGTTGCGGGACTTAACCCAACACCTCACGGCACGAGCTGACGACAGCCATGCACCACCTGTGCAGGTTCCTGACTTAACAGGTCGTCGCCGTTTCCGGTTTCTACTTCCTGCATGTCAAGCCCAGGTAAGGTTCTTCGCTCTGCATCGAATTGAACCACATGCTCCACCGCTTGTGCGGGCCCCCGTCAATTCCTTTGAGTTTCAACCTTGCGGCCGTACTCCCCAGGCGGACGACTTAATGCGTTAGCTGCGGCACGGAAGGGACTGAACCCCCCCACACCTAGTCGTCATCGTTTACAGCGTGGACTACCGGGGTATCTAATCCCGTTTGCTCCCCACGCTTTCGCGCCTCAGCGTCAGGAATTGCCCAGAGACCCGCCTTCGCCACCGGTGTTCCTCCCGATCTCTACACATTTCACCGCTACACCGGGAATTCCAGTCTCCTCTGCAACCCTCAAGAACAGCAGTATCGATCGACGTTCTTCGGTTGAGCCGAAGGATTTCACGACCGACTTGCCATCCCGCCTACACGCCCTTTACGCCCAGTAATTCCGAGCAACGCTTGCCCCCTCTGTCTTACCGCGGCTGCTGGCACAGAGTTGGCCGGGGCTTCCTCTGCAGGTACCGTCAAATGCCGGCGGTATTAGCGCCGACACCCTTCTTTCCCACTGACAGTGGTTTACGACCCGAAGGCCTTCGTCCCACACGCGGCGTCACTCCGTCAGGCTTTCGCCCATTGCGGAAAATTCCCCACTGCTGCCTCCCGTAGGAGTCGGGGCCGTGTCTCAGTCCCCGTGTGACTGGTCGTCCTCTCAGACCAGCTACCCGTCATAGCCTTGGTGGGCCGTTACCCCGCCAACTAGCTGATAGGCCGCGAGCCCCTCCAAGAGCGGCAGCTTGCGCCACCTTTCCTCCCCAGACCTGTCGATCCAAGGAACGTATCCGGTATTAGCCCCCCTTTCGAGGGGGTATCCCGAGCTCAAGGGCAGGTTACCCACGTGTTACTCACCCGTGCGCCACTAGGACCGCCGAATTATTGCTAACCCGACGATCCCCGTTCGACTTGCATGTGTTAAGTACGCCGCCAGCGTTCGCTCTGAGCCAGGATCAAACTCGCCATGAAAAATCGACAAACTTGAAGACCTGGTCCCTAAAAGCCCAACCAAGATGTTGCATCGGTCGAGCGCAAGGTACTCAGTAGTTACGGATGGTGCTCACACTTCGTCGGTGAGCCAGTAACATATGCGATTTTCAAAGAACGGCGGGGTAATGACCCCTTTGATTGAGGTGGAACAGGTCAGCTTGAGTGCTTCCGACCCGCTACCGTCTCTCAACACCCTCCGCACAGGCGTTACCGCCTATGAGGGTGGGCAAGGTGTAATGATACGGATGGGCGAAGGCCCTGTCAAGTGAATCCTACTCGGTTTTTTTATTGTGGCTTCAACACGATGGTCTTGAACCGACGCTTCCCGACCCTCAACAGGTGAGGCGAATCAGAAGGAAGGAGCACCCTTTGGGGATCCATGACCTTTTCCCCATCCAGCTCCACGGCTCCCTGCAGAATCAGGCGCCTTCCCTCAGAGTTAGTGGCCACAAGGCCGGAGGATACGATGACCTTCACGATTGACAATCCACCTGATGGTGTAGCAAGGTGCTTTACCTCAACATTTTCAGGTACTTGTTTACCCTGGACAACCCGGGAGAAGTGGGCCTCTCCTTCCCGGGCCCCGACCTCCCCCTGGTACATGGCCGTGACCGTCCAGGCCAGCCGTTTCTTGGCCTCCATCGGGTGAAGCTTCTTGAGAGCCTGGATATCCTCCTCTGAGACCCTGGTGACCAGCTCGAAGTAGCGGAACATGAGGTCGTCCGAGACTGACATGAGCTTGCCGTACATCTCGGCCGGCGGCTCGGTGATGCCAACGGAGTTGCTCAGGCTTTTCGACATCTTCTGCACGCCGTCGAGACCCTCGAGAAGGGGCACGGTCAGCGCTACCTGGGGTTCCTGGCCGTGCGCCCGTTGAAGATCACGGCCGACCAGCAGGTTGAAGGTCTGATCCGTGCCCCCAAGCTCAACGTCGGATCCCAGCGCGACAGAGTCGTACCCCTGCGCGAGAGGATACAGAAACTCATGAAGGCTGATGGAACGCCCGGAGGCGTAACGGTTGGCGAAGTCCTCGCGCTGGAGCATCTGCGCCACCGTGAGGTGCGCGGTCTCCCGAATGATGTTCTCGAACGTCAGCGGCGCCAACCACGTGGAGTTGAACTCCACCCGCGTCCTGCTCATGTCCAGGACCTTGCCCAGCTGCGAGCGATACGTCTCGGCGTTGGCACGGATCTCGTCCCAGGTCAGCGGCTTGCGTGTCTCCGACCGTCCAGTGGGATCGCCGATCATCCCGGTGAAGTCCCCGATGATGATGAAGATCTGATGGCCGAGCTCCTGGAAGTCACGCAGTTTCTGGAGGACGACCGTGTGTCCGAGGTGCAGGTCGGGCGCCGTTGGGTCGAGGCCCAGCTTGACCTTCAGCGGGCTCCCGGTCCGCGCCGAGCGTTCGAGCTTCGCGCGCAGCTCGCCCTCGACGACGATCTCGGCGGCCCCGCGCCGGATGCGAACCATCTGGGCGTCGATCGAAGGACGGGTCGCGCTCACGTGGGTATAATAGCAATCGATGGCCCGTCAGCCACGAGGGAAACAGCGTTCCAGGTCTCCAAAGCGCCGCCGCTGGCTGCGCCTGCTCATCGTGCCCGTCGTAGTGGTTCTGGCCGTCGGCGTGCTCGCCGCCGGCGTCTCGGCGTTCTGGGTGCTGAGCATCCTGCCACGCTCCCTGCCCTCCGTCACCCAGCTGGAAGGTGTCGAGCCCAGCGTCGGCTCGACGGTCTACGACGAGAACGACGAGCCGATCACCGAGTTCCACGTCGAGCGACGCATCTTCGTAACGCTCGGCCAAATGCCGCCGGCGCTCAAGCAGGCCGTCATCGCGACGGAAGACGCGCGCTTCTACTCCCACTTCGGCGTGGACCCGATGGGCATCGCCCGGGCGATCTACCAGAACTTCCGCCGTGGGCGTATCGTGGAAGGCGGCAGCACCATCACCCAGCAGCTGGCCAAGGTTCTCTTCCTCACGCCTGACAGGAGCCTCGACCGCAAGCTCAAGGAGGCGGTGCTCGCCATCGAGCTGGAGCGCCGCTACTCCAAGGACCGCATCCTCGAGATGTACCTGAACCAGATCTACTTCGGCCACGGCGCCTTCGGCGTCGAGGCCGCCTCGCGCACCTTCTTCGGCAAGGGCGTCAGCGATCTCACGCTCGCGGAGTGCGCGCTCCTGGCTGGGTTGCCGAAGGCGCCGGCGACCTACTCGCCCTTCGACCACCCCGACACCGCGGTCCGCCGGCGCGCCACCGTCCTCGTCCGCATGGTGGACACCGGCGCGCTCAAGCCCGAGCAGGCCAAGCGTATAGGCCAGGCGAGCCTCGACCTGGTGCCGCCGGAGCGCCGCCGCACCACGGGACAGTACTACATCGAGTTCGTGCAGCAGTACCTCGAAGCGCAGTACGGCGCCGACCTGGTCTTCAAGGGCGGGCTGCACGTCTACACGACGCTCTCGCCCGTCATGCAGCTCAAGGCGGAAGCCTCGCTGCGCGACGGGCTTCGCGCCCTCGAAACGCGCCGGGCCTCGTCGGCCGGCAAGGGCGCCGCGGCGCCCGAGCGGCCCGAAGGGGCGCTCCTCGCTCTCGAGCCCCAGACGGGCTACATCCGTGCCATGGTAGGCGGCTACGACTTCTTCAAGAGCGAATTCAACCGCGCGGTGCAGGCCCACCGCCAGCCGGGCTCGGCGTTCAAGCCGTTCGTGTACATGGCGGCGCTCGAGTCGGGCCAGACCCCTGCCAGCGTGGTGGACGACTCACCGATCCAGTACCCGCTCGCCGGCGGCAAGATCTGGAAGCCGGACAACTACGACAGGAAGTTCCGCGGTCCCATCACCTACCAGCAGGCGCTTGAGGAGTCCATCAACGTCGCGACCATCAAGGTCCAGGAGCGGACCGGCATCCGCCGCACCGTGAACATCGCGCGCCGCCTGGGCGTGGACAGCCCGCTCCACGAGAACCTGTCGATCGCGCTGGGCACGTCGGACCTGACGCTGCTCGAGCTGACCTCGGCCTACGGCGCGCTCGCCAACCAGGGCACGTGGATCAAGCCGACCGCCGTCCGCTACGTGCTGGACGCGCAGCTCAAGCTCCTCGAGGAGAACGTCCCGCAGGGGCGGCAGGCGCTTCCCCCCGATCTCGCCTACGTCGTCACCCACATGATGAAGGGGACCGTCGAGCGCGGCACGGGTCAGGCGGCCAAGGTCCTCGGGCGGCCTGTGGCGGCCAAGACGGGAACCACCAACGACTACTCCAATGCCTGGTTCATCGGCTTCACGCCGACCCTGTCCACGGGCGTGTGGGTCGGCTATGACCGGCCGAAGAGCCTCGGCAAGGATGAGACCGGCTCGCGTGTGGCCGTCCCGATTTGGACGACCTTCATGAAGGAAGTGCTCTCAGGCAAGCCTGTGGAAGACTTCCCGATTCCGGAGGGCGTGGTGGTCGTGCCGGTCGATCTCTCGGCGTCGGGCTTCTGCGTCAAGCCCGTCATGATGGCCTTCCTGGCGGGCACCGAACCCAGGAACACCTGTGGGTCCCCGCGGGGTGGTCCCAAGCCCGAGCCGGCGGCGACGCCAGGCACGCCGCCTCCCGAGGAGCCCACGGGTGCGGCGCCCACCGCCTCAGCCCAGACGCCGAAGCCCCCAGTCCAGAGCCAGTAGGGCCGCCCGGGGATCGTTACCGGCTGGGGTGGCCGCCGGAAGCGTCCGCGTCGAGAGCATGGACACTTCCACCAGGGTGGGGCCGGCCGCTACTTCTCTATCTGCCGCTCGAAGCGGGTGGCAACCTGGGACCAGGCGCCGCCGCTCAGGAGGTCGTGGAAGACCGCACGCAGCGCGTCGATGGGGACGCGGGCCTGCTCCATGGAATCGCGCTCGCGTATCGTCACCTTGCCGTCGCCCGCCTCACCCTTCTCGCTGTCGCCCACGGTTTGCACGTCCACGGTGACGCAGTAGGGAGTACCGACCTCGTCCTGGCGCCTGTAGAGCCTGCCGATGGCCGCCGTGTCGTCGTACACAACCCGCCACTGCTTGGCGAGATCGGCGCGAATCACGTGGGCGGTACGCACGATCTCATCGCGCTTCTTGAGAAGCGGCAGGACGGCGACCTTGACCGGCGCCAGCTCAGGGTGGAAGCGCAGGACCACCCGCCTCTCGCCCCGCACCTCTTCCTCGACGTAGGCATCCGCCATGAAAGCGAGGAGCGCGCGGTCCACGCCCATTGCGGGCTCGACGACGTACGGCACGACGTGCTCCTTCCGCTCCTCGTCGAAGTACGTCAGCGACTTGCCGCTGAATTTCGCGTGCTGCTTGAGATCGAAGTCCGTCCGGTTGGCGATGCCCATCAGCTCGCTCCAGCCGATCGGGAAGCGATAGTCGATGTCCACGGTGCGCTTGGAGTAGTGGGAGAGCTCGTCTTTTTCGTGCTCGCGGAGCCGCAGGTTCTCCTCGGAGAGCCCGTAGCGCCGGAACCACGCCATGCAGTCCGCGATCCACCGGTCGTGCCAGTACTCGTCGGCGGCCCGTCCCTCGACGGCATCCCGGGGGTTGACGAAGTACTCGATCTCCATCTGCTCGAACTCGCGCGTCCGGAAAATGAAGTTGCCGGGCGTGATCTCGTTGCGGAACGACCGTCCGACCTGCGCGATGCCAAAGGGGAGTTTCATCCGCATGGACTGCAGCACGTTGTCGAAGTTGACGAACATGGCCTGGGCCGTCTCGGGCCTGAGGTAGGCGACCGAGGCGTCCTCTTCGACCGGGCCCATGAAGGTCTTGAACATGAGGTTGAACTGACGCGGCGCCGTCAACTCGCCCTTGCCGCAGTCGGGACACAGCGTCCGCCGCGCGCCGCAGTGGCCGCACGGCTCGCCCGGGGGAATCGTGAACTTGTTCCCCTTGGTCGCGGGGCAGTAGTGGGTCCACGGCAGCGTGTCCACGTGGTCCGCGCGGAACCGCAGCCTGCACTCCCGGCAGTCCACCATGGGATCGGTGAAGTGGTCCAGGTGTCCGCTCGCCTTCCAGACGGTCGGGTGCATCAGGATCGACGCGTCGATACCCACCATGTCCGCGCGGCTCTGCACGAAGTCCCGCCACAAGAGCCGCTTGATGTTCTGTTTGAGCTCGACGCCCAGCGGACCGTAGTCGTAACAGGAGCCCGTGCCGCCGTAGATCTCGCTCGACTGGAAGATGAAGCCGCGCCGCTTGCAGAGGGAAACGAGCGTGTCCATGGTCATCGGCATGCGCTCAGGATAGCACGGCGGTTGCGGCGTTCAGGGAAGCGGCGCAAGAAGCGTGCGCCGGGTTTGCGCGAGGAAGCGCGAGGAGCGAGGCAGGTGGCCCATGAGACGGGTCATGACGCCCTCGAGGGTCGCCGCCAGCTCGGCGTCGAGGTCGGCCGCGAGCGGCAGCTGGAGCCCCTCCTCCCACGCCAGGGCGCGCAGCCGCTTGAGGAGTCCGACGGCGGCGCCCGAGAGCGGGAGCGCGTCGGCGCCGGCCCCGCAGCGGGCGCAGAGGAGCCCTCCCGCCGTCATGTCGAGAGCGGCCTCGGGAAACGGGTAGGCTCTCCCGCACTCGACGCAGCGGTCGATGCGCGGCCGGTGGCCGAGGAGGTCCACCGCGCGCAGCGCGAAGCAGCTGGCGACCCGCTGGGGCCGCGCGCCGGCGTCGAGCGCCCGGAGACTCCGCAGGGTCAGCCCGAAGAGGGCCGGCTGCGAATCGCGATCCGGCGTGAGCCGCGTCAGGCACTCGATGACCCACGCCCCCTGCCCCAGCCGCTCCAGGTGCTCGCGGACCCTGACGAACGGATGGACGATGTCGAAGTGGTCCACGCGCACCAGCTCGCTGCGCCCCGTGTCGAAGAAGCAGAGCTCGCCCAGCGTGAAGAGCTCGAGGGCGCTGCCGAAGCGGGAGCGCGTCCGGCGTGCCGACTTGGCGACCCCGCGCACCCTGCCGTGGTCGCGCGTGTAGAAGTCCACAAGCCGGTCGCTCTCGCCGAGCGCGCGGCGCCCGATGACGATGCCCTGCGTCTTGTACAGCGCCATCGCTAGGAGGTCAAGAGGAAGCCGAACTCCTTGAGGGCCCGCTCGTCTTTTCTCCAGTTTCGTCTCACCGCCACGGCCAGCTCGAGGAACACCTTGATCCCGAAGAAGCGCTCGAGGTCCTCGCGCGCGAGGGTGCCGATGCGCTTGAGCATGGCCCCGCCCTTGCCGATCAGGATGCCCTTCTGCGAGTCCTGCTCGACGAAGATGCTCGCCCGGATGTACAGGCACTCGGGCCGCTTGCGCTCCTTTATCTCAGCGACCCGCACCGCGCAGGCGTAGGGCACTTCCTGGTTTGTCAGGCGGAAGATCTTCTCGCGTATCGCCTCGGCGACCCAGAAGGTCTCGGGCTGGTCGGTCAGCGACTCCCGCGGGAAGTGCGGCGCGTGTAAAGGCATGGCCGCCACGATGAGGGCGAGCAGACGATCGCAGTTCTCCCCGGTCTCGGCCGAGACCGGCACGATCTCCTTGAAAGGAAACGCGGCGCGGCAGGCGGAGATGAGCGCCAGGAGCTTCGACTTGGGAGCGACGAGATCGGCCTTGTTGAGCACGGCGTAGACGGGAGCGCTCACGCCCTTGAGGCGCTCGAAGACGGCGCGGTCGAGCCGCTCGGGTTTCTCTGTCGCCTCGAGAACCAGGCAGACAAGGTCGACGTCCTGAAGCGCCCGCTCCGCGGTCTTGACCATGAGCTCGCCGAGCCTGCCCGTGCCCTCGTGCAGGCCCGGAGTGTCCACGAAGACCACTTGGGCGTCAGGCAGGTGCTTGATGCCGGTGATGCGCGTGCGGGTGGTTTGCGGCCTGCGCGAGACGATGGCCATCTTCTCGCCCACGAGCCGGTTGAGGAGGGTGGACTTGCCGACGTTCGGGCGGCCCACCAGCGCGACGAAGCCCGCCCTGTGCGTGGAATCGGTCATCGCGACTCGAGGAGACCGTTCCAGAGACGCGACGGCGCGCGCCGGCCGGCTCCCGCCAGGATCTCCCGCTCGCGCTCGTGCATGAGCCGCGCCTCCCGAGGCTCGTGGTCGTTCCACCCCGCCAGGTGCAGGAGTCCGTGGACCACCAGCAGGTCGAGCTCGAGCGCCACCGGCACGCCGAGGCCGCGGGCCTGTCGCCTCGCGCTGTCCGCGCAGACGATCACCTCGCCCATGAGGCGCGACGGCCCGGGCGCGTGGAGGTCGAAGGCGAGCACATCGGTGGTCCTGCGCCTGCGGAGGTAGCGAGCGTTGAGCCGCCGGATCGCGGGGTCGTCCACCACGCTCACATCGACATGGAGATCGGCGCGCCCAAGCGCGCGCAGCGCGGCCTCTGCCGTAGCGCGCAGTCTCGGCGTCGAGACGCGGACGCGGCGCTGGCGATTGCTGACGGCCACGGGCCTCAAGCGCCCACCCTCACCCTAACCCTCTCCCTCCAGAGGAGGGAGAGGGGGAGAAGCCGGGGTGCTCGAGTTTCCCACTCCTCCCCCGGGGGAGTGGGCAAGGTGAGGGGGCGGCGCGGGCCGGGCTGGCTTGACGCGGTCGTAGGCGCGGACGATAGCTGAAACGAGATCGTGTCTCACGACATCCCGGTGGTCGAAGTAGACGAAGCGGATGCCGTCGATGTCCTTGAGGACGTGCTGGATCTCGATGAGCCCCGAAGGCCGGCTCGACGGCAGGTCCACCTGCGTGATGTCGCCCGTGATGACCATCTTGGAGTTGAAGCCGAGGCGCGTCAGGAACATCTTCATCTGCTCCGACGTCGTGTTCTGCGCCTCGTCGAGGATGATGAAGGCGTCGTTGAGCGTGCGGCCGCGCATGTAGGCGAGCGGCGCGATCTCGATCGCCCCCTTCTCGCTCAGCGTGGCGACCTTTTCGGCCTCGAGCATGTCGTACAGCGCGTCGTAGAGCGGCCGGAGGTACGGGTGGAACTTCTCGATCAGGTCACCCGGCAGGAAACCCAGCCGCTCGCCCGCCTCGACGGCGGGGCGAGTCAGGATGATGCGTGAGACTTCTCTCTTAACGAGCGCCGATACGGCCATGGCGACGGCGAGGTAGGACTTGCCGGTGCCCGCGGGCCCGATGGAGACGACGAGGTCGTGGCTCCTGATCGCGTCGAGGTAGCGCTTCTGGTTGGCCGTCTTCGGGCTGATGAGCTTGCGCCGCGACGGCACCGCGATGGCGTCGGCCAGGAAGCCCTTGAGGTCGGAGTCCGGCTCGGCGCTGGCGATGCGGAGGGCCGAGCGGATGTCGGCCGCGCCCAGCGACGGCCGCGCGCGGAGCATCTCGATCAGCTCGCGCAGCACCTTCTCCGCCTGGTGGAGCCGTTCCCCGTCGCCCCGGAGCGTCACGTCGTGGCCGCGGGAGGTCACCCGGACGTCGTACTGCGTCTCGAGCAGCTTCAGGTGCTCGTCGTTGCGCCCGAGCAGGGCAAGCAGGTTGAGGTCGGGCGGGACGATGACGCGGCGGGTCGCGCTGGCGACCTCGGTCACGAGGGGCCGGGTCCTTCGGCGACACGGATGCCCAGATCACGGAGCTGGCGCGCGTCCACGGGAGCGGGGGCGTCGGTCAGCGGGCAGGTGCCCTTCTGCGTCTTCGGGAATGCGATGACCTCGCGGATGGACTCCTGCCCCGCCAGGCTCGCCGCCAGCCGGTCGAGTCCGAAGGCGATGCCCCCCATGGGCGGCGCACCGAACTCGAGGGCCTCCAGCAGGAAGCCGAAGCGGGCCCGCGCCTCTTCCTTTGAGATGCCGATCAGGCCGAAGAGGCGCTCCTGGACCGACTGCTGGTGTATGCGGATGGATCCGCCGGCCGCCTCCTGGCCGTTGAGCACGAGGTCATACGCCTTCGCGCGGGCTCGGCCCGGGTCGGATTCGAGCAGCGGCAGGTCTTCATCGCGCGGCGCCGTGAACGGATGATGGACGGCGTCCCAGCGCTTCTCGTCCGCGTTCCACTCCACGAGGGGAAAGTCGATCACCCAGGCAAAGACGTCGCGGTCTTCCGGGACCAGCTTGAAGCGCCCGGCCATGTCCACGCGCAGGCGGCCGAGGACCGTCGCGGCCACCGCCGGGGCGTCGCCCACGAGCAGCAGGAGATCGCCTGCCGCGGCGGCCGTCGAGGAGAGGAGCCGTTCCTGCACGGCGGCGAGGAACTTGGCCACGGGCGAGTTGACGCCGTCGGCCGTCACCTTGATCCAGACCAGGCCCTTGGCGCCCGCCTGCTTGGCCTCGGCCGTGAGGTCGTCCAGCTCCTTCCGGCTCATCCCGCCGGCCCCGGGGATGCGGAGCGCCTTGACGGCCCCGCCGCCCGCCACCACCTGGGCGAAGGCCTGGAACTCGCCTCCCGCGAAGAGCCCAGAGACATCCTGGAGCTCGAGGCCGAAGCGCAGGTCGGGCTTGTCAGAGCCGAAGCGCGCCATGGCCTCGTCATAGGCCAGCCGCGGGAACGGCAACGCCAGCTCGACGCCCTTGACCCGCCGCCAGATCGCCGCGACCATGCCCTCGACGATCGGCAGGAAGTCGTCGCGGTCGAGAAAGGAGGTCTCGATGTCGATCTGGGTGAATTCCGGCTGGCGATCCCTTCGCAGGTCCTCGTCCCTGAAACAGCGGACGATCTGGAAATAGCGTTCGAAGCCCGCCACCATCAAGAGCTGCTTGAAGAGCTGGGGGGACTGCGGCAGCGCGTAGAAGGAGCCCGCCTGGAGCCGGCTCGGCACGAGGAAGTCGCGGGCGCCCTCGGGCGTCGAGCGGGTCAGGAAGGGTGTCTCCACCTCGAGGAAGCCGTGCTCGTGGAGATAATCGCGCACGGCCCGGCAGAGCAGGTCGCGCACCTGGAAGGCCTTGAGGACAGGCGCTCGGCGCATGTCGAGGTAGCGGTACTTGAGGCGGAGCGTCTCGTCCACCTCGGCATCGCCCTCCGAGTCGATCTGGAAGGGCAGCGGCCGGCAGTCGTTCAGAATCTTGAGCTCGGCCGCGTGCACCTCGACGGCGCCGGTCGGGATCTTCGCGTTTTCGGTTCCCGCCGGGCGCGGGGCGACCGTGCCCCGCACCGCCAGGACGAACTCGCCGCGGACGCCCTGGACCTTGGCGTGCGCCAGGGCGCCGTCGGCGGGATTGAACACGCACTGGGTGATGCCCTCGCGGTCGCGGATGTCCACGAAGATGAGCCCGCCGTGGTCGCGCCGCCTGAAAACCCAGCCCATCAGCGTGACGGTCTCGCCGGCGTCCCCGGCGCGGAGCGCGCCGCAGGAATGCGTCCGCTTCCAACCACCCATTGGCTCGACCTGGGACTCGCCGCGCGTCTCGGTCATTCGGAGGCGCCCTTGTGGGAGGCACCCTTGGCCGCGAGGTCGCAGAGCTCGGTGGCCAGCGCGGCGATCGGCACCCGCCTCTGCTCTCCTGTCTTCATCTCGCGCAGCACCGCCTCCCCGGCCGCCAGCTCGTTCTCCCCTGCGATGACCGCGTAGACGACGCCGAGCTTGTTGGCCCGCTCGAGCTCGCGCGGCAGCTTGCGGGCTCCATAGCCCAGCTCGGCCGTGACGCCTCCCTGGCGGACCGCGCGCGCGACGGGCATCAGACGCTGGAGCGCCGGGTCTCCCAGCGGTATCAGGAGCACGAACGGGCGCGCGATCGCCTCCGCGTCGCCCAGGAGGAGGACCACCCGCTCGAGACCGATGGCGAAGCCGATGCCGGGGTCCGCGGGACCGCCCAGGCGCTCGATCAGGCCGTCGTAGCGCCCGCCGCCCGCCACCGCGTCCTGGGCTCCGAGGTCCGCGGTCTTCACCTCGAAGGTCGTGCGCACGTAGTAGTCGAGGCCGCGCACGAGGCGCGGCGTCACCGTGTAGGCCTGCCCCATGACATCGAGGTAGCCGCGCACGCTCTCGAAGTGCTTCGCGGCCTCGGGCGAGAGCGAGTCGAGAATGGACGGCGCTTTCTCGACGAAGGGCTGGCAGTCGGGCACCTTGCAGTCCAGTACGCGGAGCGGGTTGCGCCCGATCCGGGCCTGGCATTCCCCGCAGAGCGACGCCGCGTGAGGCCGGAGATAGTCCACGAGCCGCGCGATGTAGGCTGCGCGGTCTCCGGCGTCGCCGATGGAGTTGACGTGCAGCGCCAGGCGCCCGCCGAGGCCGAGCGCGCGGAAGAAGTCCATCAGCATGCAGATGACCTCGGCGTCGACCGCGGGATTGACCTCGCCGAGCGCCTCGACGTTGGCCTGGTGGAACTGCCGGTAGCGCCCCGCCTGCGGGCGCTCGTAGCGGAACATGGGGCCGGCCGTGTAGAGGCGTACCGGCTTGGGCTCGACCTGGAAGCCGTGCTCGATGTAGGCGCGCAGGAGCGACGCGGTCGCCTCGGGTCGGAGCGTCAGCGAGTCGCCGCCGCGGTCGTCGAAGGTGTACATCTCCTTCTTGACGATGTCGGTCTCGTCGCCGATCCCGCGGGCGAAGAGCTCGGTGCGCTCGAACAGCGGCAGCCTGATCTCCCGATAGCCGTAGGCCTCGAAGGTCTTTCGCCCCGCGGCCTCCACGCGCTGCCACTTGCCCGTCTCCGGGGGCAGGATGTCGCGCACCCCCCGCACCGCCTTGATGGCCATGATCTCAGGCGCCCTGCAGGGCCCTGTACTCGGCGGCGAGGTTGATGTAATTCTTCGCGGATCGGTAGATCAGCTCGATGTCCTTCTCGGTCACGGAGCGCTTAACCCGGGCGGGAGCGCCCATGAGCAGGCTGCCCCTGGGCACAAGCGTGCCCGGCGAGACGACGGCACCGGCGGCGACCACGCATTCCTCCTCGAGCACCGCGCCGTCCAGCACCACGGCGCCGATGCCGATGAGACAGTTCGATTTGATATGGCAGCCGTGAAGCCGCGCGGCGTGCCCGACTGTGACGTAGTCCCCGAGGATGGTCGGCGTGCCGTTGCGGTTCACGTGGACGACGGTGCCGTCCTGGAGGCTGGTCCCGCGGCCGACGCGGATAAAGTGCACGTCGCCCCGGAGCACGGCGGTGAACCAGACACTCGACTCTTCGCCGAGCTCGACGTCACCGATGACGTCGGCAGAAGCCGCGATCCACGCAGACGAGTGCACCTTGGGCATGACGCCCCGGTACGCGTGGATCATCTGTCTCCCCTCACCTTCATCTCCCCTCACCCTACCCTCTCCCCAGAGGGGGAGAGGGAGAAACGGGAAACCAGAGCCCTCTCCCCCATCGGGGGAGAGGGCTGGGTGAGGGGGCCAAAGACGAGGGGGCGATAAAGACGGACGGGTGCGTCCTGGCCCGCGCAGGAATGCTAGCTCCAGAGCGATGCAAGCCGGATGGTAAGGCCCGAGAAGAGCG
>Ga0326597_10006188_pt1 | contig 16447 bp, 16 predicted proteins | sample RVTome_12_FD_203789 | JGI IMG/M metagenome (GOLD analysis project Ga0326597, IMG submission 203789) | Soil microbial communities from uranium-contaminated site in the Upper Colorado River Basin, Wyoming, United States - RVT100D185 | ecosystem: Environmental > Terrestrial > Soil > Contaminated >...
ACGACCACTGGGCGGCGCTCGGCAACCGCGGCTGGAGCTGGGACGAGGTGCTGCCCGTGTTCCAGTCGCTCGAGGACTACCAGCACGGCGCGGTCGACACCTACGGCGCGGGCGGCGAGCTGCGCGTCGAGGATCCGCGCGTGCGCTGGGAGATCCTCGATGCGTGGCGCGCGGCGGCGGCCGAGTGCGGCATCGCGCCGATCAAGGTGTTCAACACCGGGGACAACACGGGCTGCGCTTACTTTCAGATGAACCAGAGGCGGGGGGTGCGGTGGAGCGCGACGAAGGCGTTTCTTCGCCCGGTGATGAATCGGCCGAATCTCACCGTGCTGACGGACGCGCATGTGACGCGTCTCCGGTTCGAAGGTCGTGTCGCGACGGGCGTCGAGTTTCGCGCCGGCCGCGAAACGCGTGTCGCGGTTGCGAAGCGCGAGGTGGTGCTCGCGGCCGGCGCGATCGGATCACCCCAGATTCTGCAGCTGTCCGGTATCGGACGCGGCGAGTTCCTCCAGGGCCTGGGTATCCCTGTAGTTCATGATCTTCCCGGCGTCGGCGAGAACCTGCACGACCACCTGCAGATCCGCATGCAGTACAGGGTGAGCGGCGTGAAGACGCTGAACCAGATGGCGAACAGCCTCTGGGGCAAGGCGGCGATGGGGCTGGAGTATCTCGTGTTCCGCACGGGACCGCTCACCATGCCGCCGTCGCAGCTCGGCGCGTTCGCGAAGAGCGACCCGCAGCAGCCCACCGCCAACATCGAATGGCACGTGCAGCCGCTCTCGCTCGACAAGTTCGGCGACCCGCTGCACCCGTTCCCGGCGATCACGCCGAGCGTGTGCAATCTGCGCCCCGCGTCGCGCGGCCGGGTGCGCATCCGCTCCGCCGACCCGTTCACCTATCCGGAGATAAAGCTGAACTACCTGCAGGCGCCGGAAGACCGGCGGGTGGCGGCGGATGCGATGCGCGCGACGCGCCGCATCATGGCGGCAAGAGCGCTGGCGAAGTACCGGCCCGAGGAGCTGAAGCCGGGCGCGGCGGTGCAGTCGCAGGAGGCGCTGGAGCGCGCGGCGGGCGAGCTCGGCACGACCATCTTTCACCCGGTCGGCACCTGTGCCATGGGGAGCGTCGTGGACGCGCGCCTGCGCGTGCGCGGACTCGAGCGCCTGCGCGTCATCGACGCTTCCATCATGCCGCGCATCACCTCGGGCAACACCAACGCCCCGACCACCCTGATCGCCGAGATGGGCGCGCGCATGGTGCTGGCGGACGCGCGCGCCTAGGCGGCGTTCAGCGTCCAGTCGAACTCGGCGTAGCGCAGCCGCAGCCCCAGGCCGTGGCGCTCGGCCGCCGCCGCCACCGCTTCGTCCTGCGTGCGCGCAAGGACGAACTCGAGCACGCCGCGCTTGCCGCCGAAATCGGCCGCGTACCAGTCGAATACCCTGGGCACCACCAGCGCGGCGCCGTCCGGCGCGAGCCGCACGTGCGCCGTGAGGTAGTCGCAGGTGGCGCCTTCCAGCGACTCGGCGAGGCTGTCGGCGGCGTAGGCCGCCGGCGCCGGCGACGAGCGGCAGGCCGAGTACATGGCGAAATGCACGCGCTCGTCGAATATGTAGGGCGCGAGCGCGTAGCGCGGCTCGTCGCGCCGCAGCGGCTTGGCGCCGAAGGCGAGGCGCGGCGCGTTCACGCGCAGCAGCCCGTGTTCGATCTCGTCCAGCGAGAAGACGTGCCCGCCGATCATGTACTGCGAGCCGGTGAAGAAGTCGCCCAGACTGCGCACCCCGGCGAGCGCCCGGCGGGCGACCACCGCGTGCAGCACGAGCGCGTTGTAGACGTTGAGCCAGAACGCGAGCCGCAGGCCGATGTGCAACGCGGCGCAGTCGAAGTCGGCGAGCGCGCGCGCGGCGACGCGCAGCTCGGCGAATTCCGGCGACCGCGCGAAGCGCGTGTAGTCGAAGGCGTGGCGCGCGGCGTCGTAGTGCGCCGCGCAGGCGTCGTGCAGCGCTCCGGCGAGCAGGCCCGGCGTGTCGCCCGAGGCGGCGCGCGAGTACTGCTCGATGGGATTGAGCACCGGCATGGCGCGCCGCCGCCCGGCGGCTAGGGCGTTTCCTCCCCGTCCTCCTCCGGTGGCTCCGCCTGCGGCTGCGACAGCGTGCGCAGACGGAAGCGCCCCTGGTAGTCGAACAGCCAGGTCTCGGTGAAGACGATGCTGCGCGCGCCGTTCAGGAGCTTGAGCGACGGTCGCGCGAAGGGCTCGGCCTGGCGGACGGTCTCCCGCGCAAGCGCGTCCAGCCACGGGTCGTGCCAGGGGGCGCGGTAGAGCTCCAGCCGGCGCATCCCCCCGATGGCGTCGACCTCGGCGCGCATGACGATGACGGCGCGCAACGGACTGGGCGGCGGCCCCTCGAACACCATGCCGGGGTTGGCTGCATGCAGCGCGCGGGCGACTTCGCGCTGGTACTCCGCGAGCGTGTCGGCACCCGAGGGCTGCTCCAGCGGCAGCGAGGCCTCGGGCATGCTGTGGTACGCCTTGGCCACCGGCGCCGACGGCACGGATCGCGGCCCCGGCGTGCTGCAGCCCGTGAGCAGGGAGCAGAGCGCCGCCAGCACTTGAATCCGCCGGCCGCAGCCCCCAAGTTCCGCTACCATTGCGCCCCCGTTTGCAAGCGGCATAAGGAGACATCATAAATGAAGCGCGTCGTCCTGTTTCTGGCCACCAACATCGCGGTGCTGCTGCTGCTGTCGGTGGTCATCAGCCTGCTCGGCCTGGACCGCTGGCTCGCTGCCGAGGGCATCGATTACGGGGGGCTGCTCGCTTTTTCCGCGGTCTTCGGCTTCGGCGGCTCGTTCATCTCGCTCGCCATGTCGAAAACGATCGCCAAGTGGTCGACCGGCGCGCGCGTCATCGACGGCACCGAGGGCACCACCGAGTACTGGCTGGTGCAGACGGTGAAGAGCCTCGCCGCCAAGGCCGGCATCGGCATGCCCGAGGTGGCCGTGTACGAAGGCGCGCCGAACGCTTTCGCCACCGGCGCGTTCCGCAATTCGTCGCTCGTCGCGGTGTCGACGGGCCTCGTGCAATCGATGAGCAAGGAAGAGGTCGAAGCCGTGCTCGGCCACGAGATCGGCCACGTCGCCAACGGCGACATGGTGACGCTCACCCTGATCCAGGGCGTGGTCAACACCTTCGTCATTTTCCTGTCGCGCGTCGTCGCCTTCTTCGTCGACAAGGCGATCTTCCGCACCGAGCGCGGCGTGGGCCCGGGCTTCTACATCACCGCCATCGTCGCCCAGATCGTGTTCGGCGTCCTCGCTTCCGTCATCGTCGCCTGGTTCTCGCGCCAGCGCGAGTTCCGCGCCGACGCCGCCTCGGCCCAGTTGCTCGGCAGTCCGCGCCCGATGATGAGCGCGCTGGCGCGCCTGGGCGGGCTCGAGCCGGGCGCGCTGCCCCAGTCGCTGAAGGCCGCGGGCATCACCGACCGCCCTTCGGGCTTCGCGGCGCTGTTCTCCACCCACCCGCCGGTCGAGGAGCGCATCGCCGCACTGCAGGCGCGAACCGCCAGCCAGGCTTAGCCGCGTACGGTGGGTCAACGGCCCACCCTACTGTTACGATTCCGGTCATGAAGATCGGAATCGTCGGCGTGAGCGGCTACGGCGGAGCCGAGCTGCTGCGGCTTTGCGCCGGTCACCCCTCCTTCGAGATCGCCTATGTCGGCGGCGAATCCACCGCCGGCCAGGCGCTCGCGCAGCGCTTCCCGGCGCTTGCCGGCCTCCCGGCCGGCAAGCTCGTCATCGAGCCCTTCGTGCCGGAGAAAATCGCGGGCATCGAGCTGCTGTTCGCCTCGCTGCCCACCGGAAGATCGCGCGAGCCGCTGGCGAAGGTGGCGAAGCAGATCCGCATCGTCGACGTGGGCGGTGACCATCGCTTCGTGGACGGCTGGACCTACGGCCTCACCGAGCTGCCCGGGCAGCGCGAGAAGATCCGGGGCGCAAGGCGCCTTGCGAACCCCGGCTGCTACCCGGCGGCGGCGCTGCTGGCGCTGGCGCCGCTGCTGAAGGAAGGCCTCGTCGAGCCCGAGGGCATCGTCATCGACGCGAAGAGCGGCGTCACCGGCACCGGCCGCGGCGGGGCGAGCGATTTCGGCTACGCCGAGACCAACGAGGACCTTTTCGCGTACGGGCTGGAAGCGCACCCGCACGTGCCCGAGATGGAGCAGGCGCTGGCGCAGGTCGCGGGCCGGAAAGCGACGGTCGCCTTTACGCCGCACCTCGTGCCGATGACGCGCGGCATCCTCGCCACCTGCTACGCGCGAGCGCGCGGCGCCGCCGACGCAAGGCGGCTGTACGCGGCGGCCGAGGCGTGCTACCGCGGCGAGCCGTTCATCAAGGTGGTGCCCCTGGAAAAGGGGCGCAGCGCGCATACCGGCTGGGCGACCGGATCGAACCTCGCCTTCCTGTCTTATGCCGTGAACGCGCGTACCGGCCTGGTGGTGGCGCTCGGCGCCATCGACAACCTCGGCAAGGGCGCATCCGCCCAAGCGGTGCAGAACGCCAACCTGATGACCGGTCAGCCCGAGACCGCCGGCCTCGCCGGCCTGCCGCTCTGGCCCTAGACCACGCAGCGTCGCGCCGCTGGGTCGACACCCTGCTGGCGTGGTACTTCGTGACCGTCTGGGGCTCGGGCTACCTCGCCACCAAGATCGGCATCCAGTACGCGGCGCCGTTCACGTTCCTGTCGCTGCGCTACGCCTTCGGCCTCGCGTGCCTCCTGCCGGTGCTCTGGCTGCTGCGCCCCGTCTGGCCGCGCGCGCCGCGCGAGCTGGCGCACGTCGTCGCCGCGGGCCTGCTGATGCACGGCATTCAGCTCTCGGGCAGCCACTACGCCCAGTACCTCGGGCTCTCGGCCGGGGTGGTGGCGCTGATCCTCTCGGTGCAGCCGCTCGTCACGGCGATGGTGGCCAGGCGCTGGATGCACGAGCGCCTCGCGCCGCGGCAGTGGACCGGCATCGCGCTCGGGCTCGCGGGCGTGGTGCTGGTCGTCTGGCACAAGATCGACGTGCGCGTGATGACGCTCGGCGCGCTCGTCGCCATCACCGTGTCGCTCGCCGGCGTGACCGCGGGCACGCTCTACCAGCGCGTGTTCTGCCCGACCGTGAACCTCTACAGCGCCGCCTGGATCCAGTTCGCGGCATCGCTCGCGCTGCTCGCGCCGCTCGCCTTCGCCTTCGAGGGCGCGCGCGTACAGTGGTCGTGGGCGCTCGCCGGGTCGATCGCGTTCCTGGTGATCCTCGCGTCGATCTTCGCCGTCAACGCTCTGCACACGCTGATGCGCCACGGCCAGGCCACCAAGGTGACCAGCATCCTGTATCTCACGCCGATCGTCGCCGTGGTGCTCGAATACCTGCTGTTCGGCGTGGTGCCGAGCGCGCTCACGCTCGTGGGCGTCGCCGTCACCTGCCTGGGCGTCGCGCTGGTCACGGCGCGCGCCGCGCGGCCGGCGGCGGCGTGACGCTGCGCCTGGTCATCGCCCTCACCGTGCTCGCGCACGTGGCGTTCGTCGGCAGCCGCGTCACGGTGTCGCTGCACGCCATCGCGCTCGGCGCGACGCCGCTCACCGTGGGCGTGCTGATGTCGCTGTACGCCGCGCTGCCGACGCTGCTCGCGGTGCACGCCGGGCGCCGCATCGACCGCGCCGGCGCGGCCGGGCCGCTGCTCGCCGGCCTGCTGGCGGTGGCGGCCGGTGTGCTGCTGCCCTTCGCCTGGCCGAGCCTTGCCGCGCTGTTCGTCGCCGCGACCGCGATCGGCACGGGATTCCTGTTCGTCCACGTGGCGCTGAACAACGTCGTCGGCGCGCTCGCCGCGCCCGAGCAGCGCGCGGCGAGCTTCGCCTGGCTCGCCCTCGGCTTCTCCATCGGCGGCTTCTTCGGGCCGCTCGCGGCCGGCTTCGCAATCGACGGCCTCGGTCACCGCCTCGCCTTCCTCGTGCTCGCCGTGTTCCCGCTGTTCGCGGCCGGCATCCTGTGGCAGCGCCGCCGGCGGGTGCCGGCGCACGCGGCGCCGAAGGCGGACGGCGGCGAGCGCCACCTCGCCGACCTGCTGCGCGACGTGCGCCTGCGTCATGCGTTCATCGCCAGCGCCGTGCTCGCCATGGGCTGGGACCTGTACGCCTTCGTCGTGCCGATCTACGGCACGCGCATCGGCCTGTCGGCCTCGCTCATCGGCATCGTCATGGGCAGCTTCTCCGCGGCGACCTTCACCGTACGCCTCGCGCTGCCGGCGCTCGCGCGCCGCGTGCGCGAGTGGCCGATGGTGGTGGCGGCGATGACCGTCGCCGGCGGCGCCTACGCCCTTTTCCCCCTCGCCGAGAGCGTCGCGCCGCTGATGGCGCTGTCGTTCGTGCTCGGGCTGGGGCTGGGCTGCGCGCAGCCCTTCATCATGTCGCTGCTCTACGCCGCCTCGCCCCCGGGGCGGCAGGGCGAAGTGATCGGCATCCGCACTACGATGCTCTCGGGCAGCCATACCGTGCTGCCGCTCGCCATGGGCGCGCTCGGCGCGGCGCTCGGCATGGCGCCGGTGTTCTGGTCGATGGCGGTGCTGCTGCTCGCTGGCGGCGGCTTCGCGTGGCGGCGGGTAGAATGATCCACGCCATGCGCCGCGTCGCCCTGTCGCAGTTTCTCATCCAGCGCCAGCACGCCGGCAAGATCAACGCCGACCTGCGCCTGCTGATCGAGACCGTGGCGCGCGCCTGCAAGGCGATCAGCACGCGCGTCAACAAGGGTGCGCTCGCCGACGGCTACGGCGGTGCCGGCACCCGGAACGTGCAGGGCGAGGCGGTGCAGAAGCTCGACGTGCTGTCCAACGAGATCCTGCTGGAAGCGAACGAATGGGGCGGCAACCTCGCCGCGCTCGCCTCCGAGGAGATGGAGCTGCCGCATCCCATCCCCACGCATTTTCCGAAGGGCGAGTACCTGCTGCTGTTCGACCCGCTCGACGGCTCCTCCAACATCGACGTCAACATCTCCGTGGGGACCATCTTTTCGGTGCTGCGCTGCCCGAAGATGGCCGACGGCAGCCTGTGCGAGGCCAATGAAGCCGCGTTCCTGCAGCCCGGGCGCACGCAGGTGGCGGCCGGCTTCGCCGTGTACGGGCCGACCACGGTGCTCGTGCTCACCGTGGGCGACGGCGCGCACGGCTTCACGCTGGACCGCGAGAGCTTCACTTTCGTCCTCACCCACCCGGACATCCGCATTCCCGCGGACACCGCCGAATTCGCCATCAACGTCTCCAACCAGCGCCGCTGGGAGCCGCCGGTGAAGCGCTACATCGAGGAATGCCTCGCCGGCAAGGACGGCCCGCGCGGCAAGGACTTCAACATGCGCTGGGTCGCCTCGATGGTGGCGGACGTGTTCCGCGTGCTCTACCGCGGCGGCATCTTCATGTACCCGCGCGACGCGAAGAACAGGAATGGGCGCCTGCGCCTCATGTACGAGGCGAACCCGATGGCCTTCATCGTCGAGCAGGCCGGCGGCGCGGCCACCGACGGCCGCACGCGCATCCTCGAGGTCAAGCCCACGGGCCTGCACCAGCGCGTGGCGGTGATCCTCGGCTCGAAGAACGAGGTCGAGGTCGTGACCTCGTACCATAAATAGGGACAGTCCCATTTAAGCGGCGAAGCACGCGTCGCCGCGCCGCCGTCGCAGTTCAAAACGATCTCGGCTTTTCTGGCGGGAAGATTCACCCCGCCCGAAAAGCCGAGACCATAGAGAACCCGACGCAGGCTTCGGTGAATACGTGGCGCCGGCGCCAAAGGAAAATGAGGTCTGTCCCCAATTAAACCAGCACCAACCCCTGCCCGGTCGGCAGCTCCAGCACCTGGCGGCCGCGGGCGGCGAAGAACGGGTCCTCGGCGAGCTTCTGCGCGCGGTAGCCGCGCCAGCCGTAGTCGTCCAGCACGACGGCCGCGCCGGGCACCAGGCGCTCCCAGAAGAACTCGAGCGCACCCATTTCGGCGGCGGCGGAGTTCATGTCGAGGTGCATGAACGCCACTTTCTCCGGCGCGCGCTCGCGCAGCACTTCCGGCACGCGGCCCTGACTGACGTGCACGTTGGGGTACGCGGCGAATCTCTGGCGGCATGCCTCGTAGAGCCCCGGCTGCTCGAAGTCCGTCGGGTTCTGGTGGCCGGGATTGAGCTGGTCCGGCGGTATCCCGGTAAACGTGTCGTACAGGTACCACTGCCTGTCGCGGCTGCCGAAGTCCAGGTAGCGCGTCGCGACCGCGCTGCAGAAGCCCTGGAACACGCCGCACTCGACGAAATCGCCCGCGACGCGCAGGCTGTTCAGCGCGTTCCAGCACAGCACGTGCAGGCGCCAGATCAGGGTCTTCTCGACCGGGGTTCTGACATTGCTGTCGAAGGCTTCCATGAACCGGGCGTCCTCGAAGAACCCCATGTTGCGGTTGAAGGTGATCAGCATGTCGCCCGCGAAAGTGAAGCTGAAGATCTTCGAAAGCGTCTCCACCGCCTGGTTGAACTTCGGCTCGTCTTCCTTCTTCACCAAGAACATCGGTGCCTCCCGGGAATGGAAAAGGCCGGGAGCTCGCGCCACCCGGCCTTCCCGTGACTCCCCTGAAATCGGTTACTTGAGGTGCTTGCTGACCAGCTTGGTCATCTCGAACATCGACACCTGCGACTTGCCGCCGAACACGGCCTTCAGCTTGTCGTCGGCATTGATCATGCGGCGGTTCTTCTTGTCCTGCAGCCCATTGCGCTTGATGTAGCCCCAGATCTTCTTGGTCACTTCGGTGCGCGGCTGGGCGCTCGAGCCAATGACGGCCGCGAGCGTCGCGCTCGGATTCATCGCCTTCATGAACGCTGCATTGGGCTTGCGTTTCTTGCCCGCCTTCTTCGCCTTCTTTTTCGCCATCGTGTCTCTCCTCTGAACGGAACTCTAGAGATCCGGATATTGCCGCCGCGATGCGGCGGTGGGCGAAAGATGCCGAATCCAGAGTGGCATGTCAATGACTGCGAGGGAGTATGGCGCAATATTTTTCGTGAGTGACGCGCGCCGCGGCGCGTGTCGCTCGCTGCGGACACGCGAGCGCGCGCGGCGCGCGCCGCGCCCGGCGCCCGGCACCGCGCCGCCGCCGCCGCACGCAGCAACCCGCTGATTTCCGCGTTCATTCTTATAGAATGGCCGCCATGAACGTCGCCGATCTGCGCCAGGAATACATGCGCATGGGCCTCGCGGAAGCGCAGGCGCATGCCGATCCCCTGGTGCAGTTCGAGCGCTGGTTCCGGGACGCGCGCGCGGCCGAGCTGCCGCTCGCCAACGCCATGACGCTGGCCACCGTCTCCGCTTCGGGCGCGCCCACGGCGCGCGTCGTGCTGCTGAAGGGCCTGGAACGGGGCGGCTTCGTGTTCTATACGAACACCCGCAGCCGCAAGGGCCGGGAGCTGGCGGCGCAGCCGCTCGCCTGCCTCGTGTTCCTGTGGTCGGACCTCGAGCGCCAGGTGCGCGTCGAAGGCCGCGTCGAGCAGGTGTCGCCGCAGGAGTCCGACGCCTACTATGCCAGCCGCCCGCTCGGCGCGCGCCTCTCGGCGTGGGCCTCGGCGCAGAGCGAAACCGTCGCCGACCGCGCAGCGCTCGAGCGCGCGCTCGCGGCGATGCGCGCAAAGCACGGCGAGCAGCCGCCGCGCCCGCCGCATTGGGGCGGATACCGCCTCGTGCCGGAGGCGATCGAGTTCTGGCAGGGGCGCGCCGACCGGCTGCACGATCGCCTGCTCTACCGCCGCGCGGCCGGCGGCGCCGGGGGCTGGTCGATTGAGCGGCTCGCTCCCTGAGCCGGTGCTCGCGTTCCTGCACGGCGCCGGGCTCGCCGCGCCGGGCGAGGCGCCCGCGTCGACCGCGCTCACCGGTGGCGTGTCCTCGGACATCTGGAAGGTCGAGTTGCGCGCCGGTCCGGTGTGCGTGAAGCGCGCGCTGCCGCGCCTGCGCGTGGCCGAGCTGTGGGAAGCACCGGTCGGGCGCAATCGCTACGAATGGCGCTGGATGCAGGTCGCCGCGCGCATCGCGCCGGGCTGCGCGCCGCGCGTGCTGGCGCACGACGAGGCGGGCCTGTTCGCCATGGAGTACCTCGACGGCAGCCGCTTTCCGCTGTGGAAGAACGAGCTGCGCGCGGGACGCGCCGACCCCGCCTTCGCGCGCCAGGTCGGCGAGCGCCTCGCGCGCATTCATGCCGCCACGGCAGGCGATGCGCGCATGGCGGCCGAGTTCGCCACCGACGCCGGCTTTCACGCCATTCGCCTCGAGCCCTACCTGATCGCCACCGCGCGCCGCCACGCGGATGTCGCCACGCAGTTGCTGCAAATCGCCGAGCGCACCGCTGCAACGCGCACTGCGCTGGTGCACGGCGACGTCAGCCCGAAGAACATCCTCGTCGGCGCGCACGGCCCCGTGTTCCTCGATGCCGAATGCGCGTGGTACGGCGATCCGGCGTTCGACCTCGCCTTCTGCCTCAATCACCTGCTGCTCAAGTGCCTGTGGGTGCCGGAGGCGGCGGCGCGCTTCATGGCGTGCTTCGATGCGCTGGCCGCAGGCTATCTCGCGATCCACGGCGCGGCAGGGCTCGAGGCGCGCGCTGCGACCCTGCTGCCCGGTCTGCTCCTCGCGCGCGTCGACGGCAAGTCGCCGGTGGAGTACGTGACCGAGGAGGCGCAGAAGGCGCGCGTGCGCACGGTCGCGCGCGCGCTGCTCTTCTCGCCTCGCTACACGCTCGCCGAGGTGCGCTGCGCATGGCGCGGATCGTAGACGTCCACGCGCGGCGCGTGTGGGACTCGCGCGGCCGCGCGACCGTGGAGGCCGAGGTGGTGCTCAAGGGAGCGCGCGGGCGCGCGATCGCTCCCGCCGGCGCTTCCACGGGCGCAGGGGAAGCGAAGGCGTTGCCGGCCGACGCGGCGGTGCGCAACGTGAACGGCCCGATACGCGCGGCGTTGCTCGGCGTGGACGCGCGCTTCCAGGACGTGGTCGACGCCAAGCTGATCGCGCTGGACGGCACGCCGGACAAGTCGCGTTTCGGCGCCAACGCCATCGTCGCGGTGTCGCTCGCCTGCCTGCAGGCGTCGGCGGCGGCGGCGAAGCGGCCGCTGTGGCGCCACCTGGCCGGCGAGCGCCGCGTCGCCCTGCCGGTGCCGATGGTGCAGATCTACGGCGGCGGCGCGCACGCGCGCGGGCGCGTCGACATCCAGGACTATCTCGTGGTGTGTCCCGGCGCGGGCAGCTTCGCCGAGAGCCTGGAGTGGATCGCCGAGGTGTATCACGCCGCGGGCGCCCGCTTGGCGAAAAAGGGCGCGCAGCAGGGCGTGGCGGACGAAGGCGGCTGGTGGCCGAACTTCCGCTCGAACGAGGAAGGGCTCGCCGAGCTGGTCGGCGCGATCAGCGACGCCGGCTTCGAGCCCGGCGTGGACGTCGCCATCGCGCTCGACGTCGCGGCGACGCAATTCCATCGCGGCGGGCGCTACCACTTCGCGCTCGAGAACCGCTCGCTCACCGCCGAGCAGCTGCACGCCATGCTGCTGCGCTGGCTGGACGCCTATCCCATCGTCTCGATCGAGGATCCGTTCGCCGAGGACGACCACGACGCGATGCGCGCCTTCACGCGCGCGGCGGGCGCGCGCGTGCAGATCGTCGGCGACGACCTGTTCGTCACCTCGGCACGAAAACTCGACGCGGAGCTCGCCAATACCGTGCTGCTCAAGCCCAACCAAGTCGGCACCGTCACCGAGACGCTCGCCTGCTGGAACGCCGCGAAGGAAAAAGGCATGCGCGCCGTGGTCTCCGCGCGCTCCGGCGAAACCGAGGACGTGAGCATCGTGCACCTCGCCGTGGGCTGGGGCGTGCCGCAGCTCAAGGTGGGCAGCTTCGCGCGCTCCGAGCGCATGGCGAAGTGGAACGAGGGCCTGCGCATCGAAGAGGCCCTCGGCGGCAAGGCCCTCCTCTACCCCGCAAGCAAGTTGTTCAAATAGGGACAGTCCCCATTATTCTCATTTGCAAATGAGAATAATGGGGACTGTCCCTATTTACAGCGCGCGCAGGCCGTCGGCGTCGAGGCGGTAGCGCCGGTCGCAGGTTGCGGCCGCGGCTTCCGAATGCGTGACCAGGATGCCCGCGGCGCCGTGCTGCTTGACCTGCCCACGCAGCACTTCCAGCACCTGGCGCGCGTTGTCGGGGTCGAGGTTGCCGGTGGGCTCGTCGGCCAGCACCAGCTTCGGCTCGCCGACCAGCGCCCGGGCGATGGCGATGCGCTGCAGCTCGCCGCCCGAGAGCTCGCGCGGCATCGCGCTCTCCCGCCCACCCAGGCCTACCGCGCCGATCAGCGTGCGCGCGCGGCGCCGGATCGCCGCCGGGTCGAGGCCGCGCAGCACGAGCGGCAGGCCGACGTTCTGCTCGGCGGTGAGGTAAGGCAGCAGGTGGAACGCCTGGAACACGAAGCCGAAGCGCTCGCGCCGCAGCTGCGTCGCCGCGTCGTCGGAGAGGGCCGCGATCTCGAAGCCGTCGTAGGCGATCGAGCCCGAATCGACCGGCTCGAGGCCGGCGATGACGTTGAGGAGCGTGGACTTGCCGATGCCCGATTCGCCGAGCACCGCGACCTGCTCACCGGACGCGACCTCCATGGACACGGCCTTCAGCACGGTGCGGCCGCCGAAACGCTTGCTGACGCCCGAAAGCCTTAACATGGCCCAAGTCTAGCGTCTGGACACCCCGCCGTCCCCCTTGCTAGACTGGACGCGCTCATAAATCGGAGGAGGAACGCCATGCGCACTCTTGTCCGCATGCTGGCCGCGGTTTTCGCCGCCGCGTCGCTCGCGATCGCGCCGCTCGCCGCAGCCCAGCAGAAAATCAAGATCGGCTTCATCACCACCCTCACCGGGCCGGCCGGCATCATCGGCAAGCACATGAAGGACTCGGTCGAGCTGGCGTTGGACCACCTCGGCAACAAGATGGGCGGCGTGCCCGTCGAGGTGATCTTCGGCGACGACCAGTTCAAGCCCGACGTCGGCGTGCAGGTGGCCGAGGAGATGCTGAAGAAGCAGCAGGTGGACATCATGTCCGGCATCATCTGGTCGAACGTGATGATGGCGGTCGTGCCGGTGGTCACGGGCGCGGGCAAGGTGATGGTCGGCACCAACGCCGGGGCGAGCCCGCTCGCCGGCAAGGCCTGCCACCCGCAGTTCTTCTCCACCTCCTGGAACAACGACCAGACGCCCGAGGCGATGGGCAAATTCCTCCAGGACCAGGGCGTCAACGACATCTACGTGATGGCGCCGAACTACCAGGCGGGCAAGGACATGGTGGCGGGATTCAAGCGCTACTACAAGGGCCGCATCGTCGAGGAGGTGTTCACCACGATGGGCCAACAGGACTACCAGGCGGAAATCACCCAGCTGCGCGCCAAGAGCCCGAAGGCGGCGTTCGTGTTCTACCCCGGCGGCATGGGCGTGCAGTTCGTGCGCCAGTACTTCCAGGCGGGGCTGCGCGAGCGCATCCCGCTGTACTCGGTGTTCACGGTCGACGAGACCACGCTGCCGGCGCTCAAGGAGGCGGCGCTCGGACAGTACGAGGCAAAGTTCTGGAGCCCCGACATGAACGTGCCGGCGAGCAAGCGCTTCGTCGCCGACTTCCGCAAGAAGTACGGCTATACGCCCGCGTTCTACGGCGCGCAGAGCTACGACGGCATGATGCTGATCGACTCCGCGGTGCGCATGAACAAGGGCAGCCTCGCCGACACCAAGGCGGTGGTGGCCGCCATGCGCAAGGCGAACTACGACTCGATCCGCGGGCCGTTCAAGTGGAACGTCAACCAGTTTCCGATCCAGGACTTCTTCCTGCTGCGCGCCGAGAAGGGCGGGCCGGACGGCGTGCAGATGAAGATCCAGAAAAAAGTGTTCAACGACCACAAGGACTCCTACTACCAGGACTGCAAGATGGCGTGGTGAGCTCCCGGCCCCCTGCGACCGAAGGGCGCGGCGGCACCGCGCCCTTTTTTGTGCGCACGGCGCGATGAACCTGATCCTCGTCTTCGAGCAGATGCTGAACGGCGTGCAGTTCGGCGTCATGCTGTTTCTGATGGCCGCCGGGCTGACGCTCGTCTTCGGCATCATGAACCTGGTGAACCTGGCGCACGGCTCGCTCTACATGGTGGGCGCCTACCTGACGGTCGCCGCCGTGCAGTGGACCGGCTCCTATCCCCTGGGGGTCCTGCTCGGGCTCCTCGGCACGCTGGTGGTGGGCATGCTCGTCGAGGTGATCGCGCTGCGCACCCTCTACGAGCGCGACCACCTCGACCAGGTGCTCGCCACCTTCGGCCTGATCCTGTTCTTCAACGAGCTGATCGCGATCATCTGGGGCCGCGCCGCGCTCTACACGTCGCTGCCGACCTACCTGCAGGGCTTCATCGAGATCATCCCGGGCTCGATCTATCCCGTGTACCGGGCGCTGGTGATCGGGGTCGGCCTCGTCGTCGGCGCCGTGCTCTGGTACGTGGTGGCAAGGACGCGCCTCGGCATGCTGATCCGCGCCGGCGCCTCCAACCGCACCATGGTGGCGGCGCTCGGCGTCAACATCCGGCTGCTGTACACGGTGGTGTTCGGCTTCGGCGCCGCGCTCGCCGGGCTCGCGGGCCTGATGGCGGGACCGATCTACGCCGTGCAGCCGGGCATGGGCGAGCTGATCCTGATCCAGGTGTTCGTGGTGATCGTCATCGGCGGCATCGGCTCGATCCGCGGCGCCCTGGTCGGCGCCCTGATCGTCGGCATGGTCGATACACTGGGGCGCGCGTTCCTGAGACCGCTGCTCGCACACTTCATCTCGCCGCCCGCGGCCGAAGCCGCCGGGCCAGCGCTCGCCTCGATGCTCATCTACCTCCTCATGGCGCTGGTGCTCGCGGTGCGGCCGGAGGGGCTGTTCCAGGCGAAGAGCGGCTGATGCGAGCGCGTACGCTGATCCTCGCCACCTGCGTGCTGCTGCTCGCCGCCGTGCCGGCGCTGGCGACGCTCGCCGGGCAGCCCTTCTACATCGACCTGCTGCGCCGGGTAATGATCTTCGCCATCGCCGCCGCGAGCCTCAACCTGATCCTCGGCTACGGCGGGCTGGTGTCCTTCGGCCACGCCGCCTACCTCGGCGTGGGCGGCTACGCGGTGGGCATCTTCGCCTTCTATGGCGTGCACAACGGCTGGCTGCAGTGGGCGGTGGCGATCGGCGCTTCCGCGCTGGTGGCGCTCGCCATCGGCGCCATCTCGGTGCGCACGCGCGGCATCCACTTCATCATGATCACGCTTGCTTTCACGCAAATGCTGTATTTCCTCGGCATTTCCGTGGAGGAATACGGCGGCGACGACGGCATGCGGCTCAAGGTGAAGAGCCAGTTCTCCGGGCTCATCGATCTTGACGACCCGACCGCCTTCTATTACCTGATCCTGGTGCTCCTGCTGGGTACCCTCTACCTTGTGCACCGCCTGGTGAACTCGCGCTTCGGCATGGTGCTGCGCGCCGCGAAATCCAACGAGGCGCGCTCGCGCGCCATCGGCTTCTCGCCCTACCCCTACCAGCTCGTCGCCTTCGTCATCTCGGGCGCGATCTGCGGGCTGGCCGGGGCGCTGCTCGCCAACCATACCGCCTACATCACGCCGGGGTTCATGGAATGGACGCGCTCGGGCGAGATCATGTTCATGGTGATCCTCGGCGGCATGGGCACCGCGCCCGGGCCGGTGCTCGGCGCGTTTGCCTTGCTCATCGTAGAGGACCTGCTCGCCGGCTGGACCCAGCACTGGCAGATCATTCTCGGGCCGCTGCTGGTGCTGTCGGTACTGTTCTTCCGGCGCGGGCTCGCCGGCCTGCTGCCGGGAGGCCGCAAGGGTGGCTGAAGCGATCCTCGACGTGCGCGGGTTGCGCAAGGCCTTCGGCGCGCTGGCGGCCACGGACGGCGTCGACCTGGACCTGCGCGAGGGGGAGACGCACGCGATCATCGGACCCAATGGCGCCGGCAAGACCACGCTCATCAGCCAGCTCGCGGGCAACCTGCGGCCGGACGCCGGCAGCATCCGCTTCGCGGGCGAGGACGTGACGCGCATGTCGGCACCACAACGCGCGAAAATGGGCTTCGCGCGCTCGTTCCAGATCACCAGCATCTACCGCGACTTCACCGCGCTGGACAACGTCGCGCTCGCCGTGCAGGCGCATGCCGGCCACAGCTTCCGCTTCTGGCGCCCGGCGCGCGCGGAGCGGGCGCTGCGCGATCCGGCGCGCGCGGTGCTCGAGGAAGTCGGCCTCGGCGCGCGCGCCGATGTGCTCGCCGCCAACCTCGCGCACGGCGAGCAGCGCCAGCTGGAAGTGGCGATGGCGCTCGCCACGCGACCGCGGCTGCTGCTGCTCGACGAGCCGGTGGCCGGCATGGGGC
>Ga0326597_10006189_pt1 | contig 16446 bp, 19 predicted proteins | sample RVTome_12_FD_203789 | JGI IMG/M metagenome (GOLD analysis project Ga0326597, IMG submission 203789) | Soil microbial communities from uranium-contaminated site in the Upper Colorado River Basin, Wyoming, United States - RVT100D185 | ecosystem: Environmental > Terrestrial > Soil > Contaminated >...
TCCACGGCGGCAACTGCCGCCACTTCGTCGCCGACGTAGCGCACCTTGTCGATGGCGAGAGGATAGAGATCCGGGCGGAACGCGCCCCATTTGCGCTTCGCCGTCTCGGCGCTGGTCGCGACTGCTTTGACGCCGGGCAGAGCGGCCGCCGCGCTGGTGTCGATGGAAACGATTCGGGCATGGGGGTGCGGGCTTCGCAGCACGGCGGCGTACAGCATTCCCGGGAAGTGCAGGTCGGCGACGTACTGCGCCGCGCCGGTGACTTTCGGAACCGCGTCGGTGCGTGGAACGTCCTTGCCGACGACGAGAAAACTCGCGGCCGCAGTCAACCGGGGATCGCGCGGGATCATGATTTCCCCGCCTTCGCGAGGGCGATCGCCTCCCGGTAGGCCTCGACGATGCGCACGTAGCCGGTGCAGCGACAGTAGACGCTGTCGACGCTGGCGCGGATTTCCTCCTCGGTGGGATCAGGACTCCTTTCGAGCAGGGCGCACGCCGCCATGACGTGTCCGGGGATGCAGATGCCGCATTGCAGCGCTGATTTGTTCACGAAGGCCTGCTGCACCGGGTGCAGCATGGAAGTGCCAGCGAGCCCCTCGACCGTGCGGACGTCCGCGCCGTCGCACATCGCGGCGAGCTGCAGGCAGGAAGCGATGGGATAGCCATCCACGATCACGGTGCAGGTGCCGCACGCGCCGATGCCGCAGCCGTGCTTGGTGCCGGTCATCCGGAGGTCTTCGCGCAGCACGTCCACCAGCAGCCGGTCACCCGACTTGAGGTTCACTTCGACTGGATCGCCATTGACTTTGAATCTGACCAGCATTTGCGTTTTCGTCTTCCTCGCAGCGGGAGATTATAGGGTATCGAGTGACGGCTGACAGTCGGGGAATTGACTCCGTACCCGATTTTCTCTATTGTCGGGGCAGCAGTGTTACGTCAAAGGGGCGACGATGCGCTGGGATATGGGTGGATCGCATATAGTGCTGGTCTGGACTGAAAACCAGTACCGCAACGAGATTGCCCGGCTCTTTCAAGGGATCAATACCACGACGGTAAAGCTCGTCAGAGCCCGTCAGTTTTTCGGATTGCGTTTTATTATCCTTCGAAGGGTAAAGGCTCCACGGGACAGGGCGTCTACGCCCGCCGTCAAGTAAGCGCGCACGGAATCAGGATAGCTTTAAGGATCCGCTTGAACCGAACCGCTTGAGAAGCCGCGTGATGCGGCTTTTTTTGTTCATGAAGCACCCTACGCATAGCCGGAGGCTTCTCTGGTCTTGAGTCTCCCGCAGGAGCTGAAGGCGGGTCTCACCGGCGCGGCCGAGATCGTGGTGGGCACGCGCGACACCGCGCCGCACGTAGGCAGCGGCAAGATCGGAGTGCTCGCCACCCCGATCATGGTGAACCTGATGGAGTCTGCCGCACTCCAGGCCGTTGAGCGCTTCATGCCGCCGGGATATCAGACGGTGGGCACGCACCTCGACGTCAAGCATTTCGCGGCGACTCCGGTGGGACTTCGAGTGCGGGCCGGCGCGGAGCTGGTCAGGATCGAAGGGCGCACCTTGACGTTCAGGATCCACGCCGAGGACGAGCGCGAGCGAATCGGGGAGGGCGTGCACGAGCGGCTCATCATCAACGTCGAGCGGTTCGATCAGCGCATGCAGAAGAAGCTGGGCAGGTGATCGCGATCGCTTCACGGCGGGAACCCGTGCGGGATTGATCGAGATCAAGCCCGTGTTTCCGCGGCTGCGTACAATGGTTCGCGCTCCTGACTACGGAAAGAAACCTCATGAAAATGGCTTTCATCGTTCACAATGAATATTTCACCCCGCGCGTGATGCAGTTGCTCAAGGACACCGGGATCGATTATTACACCCGCTGGGAACGCGCGCAGGGGAAGGGCCGCGGCACTGAGCCACACCTCGGCTCGGGCACTTTCGCCAGCACCAACGCCGTTCTGATGATCGCTTTCCAGGACGAGTCGACGCTGGAGAACCTGATACGCAGGGTGACCGAAGCCAATCGCGAAATAACGCGGGCCGATGACAGGATACGATTGTTCCAGGTGCCGCTCGATCGGATCGTTTAGGCTCGGCGCGCAAAGGATTGTGGATGGACCTCGCGGCTTCCATTTCATTCCGGTCGGGACCCCGTATTGCGGGGCGGGTTTGCCTGTGAAAGGTGTGTTGACGTTCATCGGCGGGATTGCGCTTGCTGCCGCGGCACGGGGCGGGGATGACCCGGGGGAACGCGCGCTGCAGCAGCATCGATTGCAGCGCCAGCAGCAGCAGGAAGCGCTGCAACTGCGCATGCAGCAGCAACAGCGCAGCGTGCAGGAGTCGCCCGCTGATCCGCGGCGGCAACAGGCTGTGGAGCAGTTACAGATCAACCAGCAGCAACAGCAGCAGGAGTTGCACTACCGGCAAGGCATCGAACCGGGCAGCGCCCAGCCGTCCGAGGGCGAGGATACGCGCCGGGCCAAGGCGCAGATGGAGCTGGAGAAGGCCCAACAACAGAGCCAACAGCAACTGCGGCGCTTCGAGTCGGAACTGCAGGCGAAACCCGGGGCCGCGACGGATCTGCCCCGGAAAATGGATTGACAGCCGCGGCGGGCCGCTACGTTTTCGGCCTTTGGAGCCGCGGCGTATCGGCCGCGACGGAGAATGTGACGCGGTTCTTGCCGCCGGACCACGAGTAACTCACGTCCTTGCCCAATTCCCGGACCAGCACGATGCCAAGCCCCCCTACCCGGCGGCTGGTGATGGAGAGCTTGAATTCCTGCTCGCTTTCGGGTTGATCGAAGGCGTCATGCTGCGGCGCGTCGTCCTCGTAGTGGACGGTCATTGGATATTCGCCGGCAAAATCGACCGAGATGGTGACCGAGGCGGGCAGGGCCTCCCGCCGGCCGTATTTCACGGTATTGCTGAACAGTTCCTCCACCACGAGCTGGACGCGAGTGCGCTGGCCCGGGGAGCAGCCGGCCTGCTGGCAGGCGCGGTCCACGAAATCCCGCAACCGCGGGTATTCCCGATTGTCGGCCGGCAGCGTCAGATGCATGGTAGGGGAGGTCCCGCCATCCGAGAAAGAATACATTATTCAGGCCCGATATTTATGCCATCATAATGGCGCATGGCCCGTTACCGGCAAAAAGTCACATTCGCGTATCTGTAAAGGAGAAGCGCATGACTGCACTACATTGCATCATCAGGTTACTTGCGTGTGCCGCGCTGGCAGCCGGATTGCTTGCCGCGGGTCCGTTGGCGGCGAACGATATTGCCCAGATCAAGACGATGAATGGTACCGTGGTGATCGAGCGCGGATCGCAGCGCATCCTGGGCGCCGCGGGCATGAAGCTGCAGCAGGCGGACGTCATCCGCACCGGTATTGACGGCTCGGTTGGCATCACGTTTGTTGATAACACGATCATGTCGGCCGGTCCGAACAGCGCATTGGCGCTGGACCGTTTCTCGTTCGACTCGACCACCCACGAGGGCAAGCTCGACACCTCGATGCGCAGCGGCACGCTTTCCGTGATCTCGGGCAAGATCTCTAAGCAGTCGCCAGAGGCGATGACGGTCAGGACACCGGCCGCGATCCTGGGGGCGCGCGGCACGGAATTCTTCGTTCAGGTCGTTCCCCTGAACTAAAGCTGCCCGCGCATGGGCTATACGCTGCGCGCGGGACTGGTTGCGGCGGCCGCCGTAATCCTCGGCGCGTGTGCGGCCGGGCCGAATACGCGGGAACTGGTGGTTCTCGTGCCCGACGCGGATGGCAAGACCGGGGCAGTAGTCGTCACCAACCCCCGAGGCGCCAGCTCGGTGTTGAGCAAGCCTTACGCCACGGCGCTTCTCGAGAGGGGCGACCGGGTCGACGCGCCTCCTGTAGCGCGCGAGGAGGTGACAAAGCTCTTTTCGTACGCCATCGCTGCGCAGCCGCAGCGCCCGATCTCGTTCCTGCTCTATTTCCTGCAGGATACCGATGAGTACACGCCGGAATCGAAGGACGCGTTTGAGAAGGTGTTCGCGGAGATCGCGCGACGGAAGGTGGCGGAAATCGCCGTGATCGGCCACACCGACCGTGTCGGTGCTGTCGAGTATAACGACACGCTGTCGCTCAGACGCGCCGAGCGTGTCCGCAGGGATTTCGCGGACCGCGGTATTCCGAACAGCGCCATCAACGTTGCCGGTCGCGGCGAACGCGAGCCCATCGTGGCGACCGCCGACGAGGTCAGCGAGCCCCGCAACCGGCGGGTGGAGATCAACGTCCGCTAGCATTCGCGGTGATTGAGTGATTATGTGATTAAGTGATTAAGTGAAGTTCGATTTGGTCGCTTGGCAACTTAATCACTCAGTCACCTAGTCACTTAATCACTGGTTCCCGCGCCAGCGGACCACCAGTATCGTCACGTCATCGGCCATGTCGGCCCCCGCGGCGAACCTGTGGACCTCGCCGTTCACGATCCTGACCCGCTCCTCGGGGCTCAGCCCCGCTGGCATCGTCGCCAGCAGCCGGCCCAATCGCGCCCGCCCGAACAATTCCCCGGCGCGATTCATCGCCTCCGGCACGCCGTCGCTCACCAGGACCAGCGATTCACCCGGCTGCATGCGGGTGTGCACTGTCTGATACGGGAAGTTCTCCAGCGTACACAGCGGCGGTCCGCCGCCTTCGAGCTGCCTCACTCTCGATCCATCCGCGGCGATGGCATGGGGCGGCTCGTGCCCGGCGTTACAGTAAGCGAATTCACCTGTCTCCACGTCGAGCATGCAGGCGACCACTGTCACGAATAGAAACTCGGGATTCTCGCGCGAGATCTCCACGTTCGCTTCCGCCATCGTCCGGCCGAGGTCAGGCAGGCTGCGCAGTGCGGCGCTCTTGTAGAGTGCCTTCGACAGCGCCATGAAAATGCTGGCTGGCATCCCCTTGCCGGACACGTCGCCCACCATGAAGAACAGGCGTGACCTGCCGACCATGAAGAAGTCGTAGAGGTCCCCGCCGACTTCCCGCGCCGGCTCCATGCTCGCGTGCAGGTCGAAGCGCCTCTCACCCTGGAATGCAAGGGCCGCAACCGGCAGCATGCCGATCTGAACGCGGCGCGCGGCCTCCAGCTCCCCGGCCATCCGCGCCGCGGCCTCTCGCTGGACTGTAAGCTCTCGCTTCAGTCGTTCCTGCTGGCGCGCGGATTCCGCGAGCGTCGCGCGCAGCAGCCCCCCGAACAGGACGTTGAGGTCGATAACCGGCGCCGCGGCGTCGAGCAGCACGCCGGTGTAGCGGAAGAGAGCCATGCCGAGCAGGAGCAGCCCGCCCGTCACCGCGACCAGGACGAGCGAGGAGCGCACGGGCGAGAGCGCAGGCACGGCAAGCACGAGCAGGGCGCCGAGAACCGCTATCAGCGCGGTCTCCGCCCAGCGCATCCAGTGCGGGCGCGTGAGCAGATTGCCGTCGAATATGTTCTCCAGGACCTGGGCGTGGACCTCCATGCCCGACATACGTTCGCCGAGGGGTGTCGCCTGCTGGTCGAGGAGCCCGATGCCGGTGACGCCGAACAGGACCAGCTTGCCCGCGATATGCTCGCGGTCGACCGTGCCGGCGATGACGTCCGTCGCGGAGACGAAGCGGGCGGGGTCGTGGCGGCCAAAACGGACCCAGAGATGGCCGTCGGCCTGGCCGCGGATCTGGACGTCCCCGATTCCAATCGACTCGATGCCGTGCACGCCGGTGCGGACCGAAATCGCCGGAGCCCCCACGCCGACGCGCAGCGTCTCCAGGCTGAGCGATGGGAAGGGCGCGTTGCCGACGGCGGCGAGCAACGGGACGCGGCGCACCACGCCATGGGGTATGTCCGCGCTCAGCAGGGCACGGCTCGCTGCGGCAGCGTCGATCTGTTTCAGGCTCGTCAGCGCCGAGGGAAAATGCCACAGGTAAGGCAGAGGATCACCCTGCAGCCGGAACATCGCCGCCGAGCGCGGCGGGGCTTCCTTGCCGCGCTCATCGAGCCCCGCAACGCCGAGCACTACCGGCAGGCGCCTGATGGCGGCGGCAAGCGCGTCGTCGTTGCTCAACAGGCGCTTCAGCTGAAGCGCGAGCGCGCGCCCGACATGCGGGTTGTTCTCGGCGATCGCGCCCGGGGAAAGCCGGTCGGGTTCGGCGAAAATCACGTCCACCCCTACTGCGAGCGGACGGTACTCGGCCAGCCTGTCGAACACCCGCGCGATCAAGGTGCGCGGCCACGGCCATTGCCCGAGCTGTGCGAGGCTCTTCTCATCCACCGCGACGATCACCGCCGGCGCCGACACGCGCTGCCGCGGCATCATGATCTGGTAAGCGTCGAACCACGCGTTGCGCAGCCAGGACTGGATGGGCGTGTCGGCGAGCAGGTGCAGGGCGGCGAGAGCGACCACGAGAACGGCGCCGAGGGACCGCGGGCGCTGCAGCCACCCGCGCCACGCCGTGCCGGCCGGTGCTGGCTGCGGCTGGGCGCTCACTCCGTCACTCGCTCACGCGCGCAGCGCGGGGATCAGACCGCGATCTCCAGGCCGTCGTAGGCGCTGGAGATGCGCAGCGTGTGATCCTCGCGCGTGATCTCCTCGAGGCGGAGGGTCTCCTGCAGCACCGAGGCAATCGTCACGTCGTTGTAGACAGGCTCGTGGTGATAGATACAGAGGTGCTTCGCGCGCGCGAGCTGGCACAGTTCGACGCCCACGACGTTGCTCGAGTGTCCCCAGTCCTCCTTGACCGAGACGGTGTCCGCCAGCGAGTACATGGCGTCGAAGATCACGAGATCCGCATCGCGGAAGAACTTGACCACGTCTCGGGTGGACCCGGCGTCGTCCGTCTTGTGCTCCGCGTCCGTCGAGTAGACGACGACCTTGCCGCCGTGCTCGAAGCGGTAGCCGTAGGAGTCCCCGCTGTGCAGCTGAAGCTTGGGCGTAACGTCGAGACCGCCATGGCGTGAGCGCTTGCCGGGCTCGAGTTTCACGAACTCGAGCTTGGCGGGGAGCCCGGAGAATTCCACGGGGAAGCACGGCGCGGCATGCTGCTTGCGCAAGGCCTCCTCGATGCCGTCGTGGCACCCGTAGATCACGATGCGGTTGCCCGGAAGGTAGACGTGGGGGAAAAACGGAAACCCCATGATATGGTCCCAGTGCAGGTGGGACAGGAAGACATGGAAGGTGCACCGCGCTCGCGGCCCCTTGCGCGCGAGCACGTGAAGGCCGAATGGACGCACGCCGGTGCCCAGGTCGCACAGCACGTACTCCTCCGTGCCGACGTCGAGCTCGACGCAGGAAGAGTTGCCGCCGTAGGTGTGCGAGATGGCGAAGGGCAGGTCGCGCTCGACGAACGCCTCGACCTCGGCACGGGTTTTCAGGTTCCGGCCCGCGGCCGCGAGCAGCGCCTCGACGATCTTGTTCCTGATGTCCTCAGCGGTGAGGGAGACCGGCAGCGAGCCGCGCGTGCCCCAGAAACGAACGCGCATCGCCGGCTATCCGGAGCGGGACGCGGCCGCCGCCGCCGGGGAGATCGCGCGCAGGGCGTCCTGCACGGAGTCGAAGATGTCGAATACCAGCGTGAAGCGGCTGATCTCGAAGATCTCGCGCACCACGGGCTGCAGCGACACGGCGACGAGCGTGCCTTTCCGGGCACGGACATCCTTTGCCGCGATCATGAGCACGCGCAGCCCGGCGCTGCTGACGTACTCGAGCCGCGACAAGTCGAGCAGCACCTTGTCGCCGCCCGCGACGCAGTTCGCGAGGTGGGGCTGCAGGGCCGACTTGAAATCTTCAGCGTTCATGTAGTCGATCCGTCCCGTGACGGCGACCACGAGGACGTCCGCATGGCGCACTGCGGTGACTTGCACTCCAAGTTCTCCTGGCTGGCGGCGCGAGAGGAGCCGGTATGGGGCCCGCGGGCGCACCCGATGGTTGGCGTGATTGTAGCCGATCAGCGGGTATTGGCAGCAGGGTGGCGGGTCACCCGCCGGGCGGCAAGCGGGGAGTCGGCGGCCGCTCGCGGTCGACGACCGTGTACTCGGTGGTCAGGTATCGGGCTTCCTCCGCCTTCCTGATTCGTCGCTGCAGCCACCATAAGCGGATCAATATGACCCCGGCCAGCACGGCACCCGCCATGAGCGCCGCGGCCAGAAAAAAGAAACCCAGGACGACAAGCGCCAGCGCCGCGGCGGCGAGCACGATGCGCTCCGCGATCGCGGCCACTGCCGGGAGCGCCCCTTTCCGGCCGGCATCCGGATCATCTCTGGTCATCAGGACTGAGGCTCTTGATAATCACGCCGCCGGATTTCTCGTCGTGCTCGAGCGTCAGCAGCTTGCGCGCCTCCGCCTCGTCGAGCAGTTTGCCGAAGGAGCGGAAGCCATAGTAGGACTCGTTGAACCCGGGCTGGCGGCGCTTCAGCGCCTGCTTCACCATGGAGCCCCAGATTTTCTCCTCCGCGCCGCGCTCGCTGACGAGCGCCTCGACGGTCTCCAGCACCAGGTCGAGGGCCTCCTGCTTCTTGTCGCCGCCCTCCGCCACCGGGCCCGGCGTGGCGCCGGGTGCGGCGGCTGCAGGTTTCCTGCGCGGCTGCTTTTTCGGTTTCTCCCGCACCAGGTCGTCGTAGTAGATGAACTCGTCGCAGTTCGCGATGAGGAGGTCGGAGGAGGATTTCTTGACCCCGACGCCGATAACGGTCTTGTCGTTCTCGCGCAGCTTGGAGACCAGCGGCGAGAAGTCGGAGTCGCCGCTGATGATGACGAAGGTGTCCACGTGCGACTTGGTGTAGCACAGGTCGAGCGCGTCCACCACCATGCGGATATCGGCCGAGTTCTTGCCCGACATGCGCACGTGGGGAATCTCGATCAACTCGAACGCCGCCTCGTGCATCGCCTTCTTGAAATCCTTGTAGCGATCCCAGTCGCAGTAGGCCTTCTTCACCACGATGTTGCCCTTGAGCAGCAGCCGCTCGAGTACTTTCTTGACGTCGAAATCCGCGTAGCGGGCCTCGCGCACGCCGAGAGCGACGTTCTCGAAGTCGCAGAACAGCGCGAGGTTGTTGGTTTCGTTTTGCGCGGCCATGAGTGGTTCCCTAAGTGCGTGAATCGTGAATCGTGAGTCGAGCGAAAGAGCGTGAAGCGTCATTTTACCTTGTTCCCTCATCCCTCACCCCCATCCCGCGGCGGCTCGCCGCCCGAGGCGAGCCGGTGCGCCCAGCGCGTTGTTTCCGGAAGCCGGAACCGAGTGGTGCAGGCCATGACGTAGCGCACCGCCAGCGGCAAGCTCAGGCGGTGGCCGATGGAGACGTAGATCGGGCGGGTGCCCGCCCTCGATCGCAGCACCGCGCCGATGGTTTCTCCCTTGTCCCGCAGAGGCACCCACGCGCCGCGCCGCTGCGGCGGCTGGCCGTGTTCGCCGATCAGCCGCGATTTGGCGACGCCGATCGTGGGGACGCCGAGGATCACGCCCAGGTGACACGCAATGCCGAAGCGACGCGGGTGGGCGAGCCCCTGACCGTCGCAGAGTATGAGATCGGGCTTGACCCGCAGCCGGTCGATCGCCGCCAGCAGCGCGGGCATTTCGCGGAACGAGAGCAGGCCCGGCACATAGGGAAAGCGCGCCGGCCGCCGGGCCACGGCGTAGTCGACCAGCTCGAGCCGGGGGAAGGAAAGCACCGCCACCGCGGAGCGCGCGATCCCGCCGCCGCGCTCGAAGCCGACGTCCACGCCCGCGACGGTGCGCACCTGCCGCGGGCGCCCCAGCCGCACGACCTTGGAGCGCAACCGGTGCTGCAGGGCGATCGCCGCGCCCGGCGACAGGTTCCACGAGTGGCGGATCTTTCTCATCCTGATCGAGAAACTTCAGCAGCGTGCCGTGTCCAATCCCCTGTCACTCAGCACTCAACACTCAACATTCATCACTGTAGTACTATGCCTCAATGGCCGAGGACCTGTTCGAAAAGCTGCGGCAGCAGATGATCGCGGAGATCGTGACCGAGGCGGCGCTTACCGTCGGCCACACCGGCCGCGCTGCTTTCAGTGATCGGGTGATGCGCGTCATCGGCAGCATGCCGCGCCATGAGTTCGTTCCCGTCGAGCTGCAGCCGTACGCCTATCTCAACCGCCCGCTGCCCATCGGCTACGAGAAGACCGTGTCGCAGCCGTTCATCGTGGCGCTCATGACCGACCTGCTGGCCCCGGACCCGGGCGACGTGGTGCTGGAGGTGGGCGCCGGGGCCGGTTACCAGGCGGCGATCCTGGCGGAGCTCGCGAGGCGTGTCTACACGGTGGACATCATCGAGGAGCTGGCGCAGGGCGCGGAGCGGCGGCTCAAGCGCCTCGGCTACGAGAACGTGGAGGTCGGGGTCGTGAACGGCTACTACGGCTGGCCGGAGCACGCGCCTTACGACCGGATCATGGTGACTGCCGCCTCCGATCTGATTCCGCCGCCGCTGCTGGCGCAACTCAAGCCGGGAGGCCGCATGGTGATCCCGACCGGCATACCCGAGAAGCAATCCCTGACGCTGGTGGAGAAGTCCGCCACGGGCAGCCTCTCCGCCCGTGAAATCCTGCCGGTCCGGTTTTCGGAGCTGGAGGAACCCGGGGAGACAGCCGGTGTTGCCTAGAAGCGGTGACGAAATCCCCCCGACCTATTCATGTCTCCCCCCTTTGACAAAGGGGGGTAGGGGGATTCGGTGACGAGACACAGGTGACGAGATATGGTTTGTACGTCACCTTTATTCGTCACCCTTATTCGTCACGAGTCTCTGCCGTCAGGCACGTTATAATCGCGCCGCATGAAAAGACAGACGCGGACCCTGGCGGTAATGTTCGCTGACATCAGCGATAGCACCAGCCTCTACCAGAAGCTCGGCGACGCCGCAGCCCGCAACATCGTCAACGCCTGCCTCCAGGTGATCAACGGCGTGCTCGCGCGCTACGAGGGGCGGCTGGTGAAGACCATCGGCGACGAGGTCATGTGCGTCTTTCCCGACGCTGACCTCGCGGTGCTCGCCGCGAGCGACATGCAGGCGCAGGTGAGCGCGACCAAGCCCGGCAACTACCCGGTCGCGATCCACGTCGGGCTCCACTACGGCCCGGTGCTGGTCGAGGAGAACGACGTGTTTGGCGACACGGTGAACGTCGCCGCCTACCTGCGGGCGGCGGCAACCGCCGAGCAGATCCTCACCACCGATGCCATCGAGCGCTGCCTGACGGCGGCGCTGAAAACCTGCGTGCGGCCGATTTTCAACGCGGTGCTGAAGGGCAGCGAGCAGGAGTCAACCGTCTATCAGGTCTTGTGGCGCACCGACCGGACGGACCTGACCGACGTCAACCTGCAGCCCAACAAGATGATTCCCGGCGACACCGGTGCCCTGCTGGTCACGCTCGACGAGGAGCGCGTGCGCGTGGACCAGTGGCGCGCCGGCATCGTCATCGGGCGCTCGAAGGATTGCGACCTGGTGGTGACCGATAACTTTGCCTCGCGGCGGCATCTTTCGATCAAGCTGGTGCGCACGCATTTCTATCTGTTCGACCACAGCATCAACGGCACCTTCGTCACGCTCGGGAGCGGGGAAGAGGTGCACGTGCTGCGGCGGGAGCTGCTGCTGGACGGTTCCGGCGAGATCTACGTCGGGCGCAGCCGCGTGGAGCGGCCGGCGGGAGTCATCACTTTTGAGCCCGACCGGCGGTCGATGTATCGCGTCTAGTCAGAGGTGAGCGGTGAGCAGTAAGCAGTGAGCGGGAACCGCCATAAGAAATCCCATCCAATCCACCGCTTACCGCTTACCGCTTACCGCTGTTATCCGCGAGCTCCCGCGTGACGTCGAGGCCGCTGCGTCCTTTCTTGCGCGCCTGTTCCGGGCTTTCCTTGCCCAGCGGCGTCGCGGCGACCAGGGCGTAGATGTCGGTCGCGCCCTCGAAAATGCGCCGCGTCAGCCCGAGCTCGCCGAAGGTCTTGGCGATCTCCTGCATTTCCGGCACCCAGCGGTAGGCCTTGGGCGGCATGACGGCGATGTTCTTCATCTGCCAATCGAAGACGTCGCCGCGGCTCTCGCGCAGCTCCTTCTCCAGCGCCTGCTCGACGCCGAGCTTGCGCGCCGCCACCAGCAGCTCCACCGCCAGCGCGGTCGTGCCCTTGGTCATCGCGGCGTAGCACATCTTGACCCCCGAGGCGTCGCCGACGCGCTCGGACAGTACCCGCATCAAGAGGTTCGGGTGGCTGATCTGTTCGAGGAGATAGGCATCCGGTCCTGAGACATAGATGCGGGGCTTGTCCTTCTCGCCGCGCGGAGGCGGCCCGATGATGCCGCCGTCTATGAATATCCCGCCGGCCTCGCGGACCATGCGATCCGCGTCGCGCGCCGTCTGCGGCGACACGGCGTTGAGATCGGCGAACGCGATCTTGCGGCCGGTCTTTTTCATGGCCGCCGCCGCATGGCGGGCGACGGTGAGCGCCTCTCCGGGATTGATGACGGATAGCACCAGCTCGCAGGTCGCAACCAGCTTCTCCATCGAGCCGCAATCGCTCAAACCGGCCTCGCGCGCAAGCGCCCTGGTGCGCTCGCTGCGGCCATCCAGCGCAGCGTAAACACTCAGGCCGCTTTCCTTGAGCCGTCCGGCGATCGCCTGGCCCATGTCGCCCGGACTGACGACGCCGACGTTTCTGATCTGCATGCGCGTTCCTTTCACAACGATGGGTTGCGGCGGCGGCGCCGCGGATGCTTGCGTTAGAATGGCGCTCTTTTCCCCGCGCGGCGGCGCTGTTCGTCGCCGTATCAATGGCCATCTATCTTATCCTATTCCTCGGGCTGCTCATGTGGATGAGCTTCATGGGCAGCCGCGTGCTGATGTCGCTCCACGCCCTCGAGCTTGGCGCGTCCGCCGCGGCGGTCGGGATACTGATTGCGCTCTACGGTCTGGGCCCGTTGGTGCTGTCGGTCTATTCGGGCAAGGTCGTCGACCGCGTCGGCAGCTACCGGCCGATTTTTTTCGGGCTGATCGGGATTGCGGCCGGACTCGCGATTCCCTGGCTTTTCCCTGTCTTTGCCGCGCTCTGCATCGCCGCGCTGCTGCTCGGGATCGCTTTCGTGTTTCTGAATATCGCCATGCAGAACCTCGTCATCTCGTTCGGGGACGCCGAGGCGCGCACCCGCAACGTGAGCCTGCAGAGCCTCGCCATCTCGCTTGCCGCGCTGCTCGGCCCGTTGCTGGTGGGGATTTCGATAGACCACCGTGGCCACGTCCCCACGTTTCTCTACCTGGCGCTGGTCGTCGTCTGCGCCTGGATCGGCTGGATATTCTGCAGGCGCCTGGTCCCGCGCCAGGCCAGGGGCGCGAAGCACGGGGTGGGCGGCGGCGTGCGCAACCTGCTGGCACAGCCGCGGCTGCGCAACGTGATCGTCACCAGCGCGCTGGTGGTCGCGGGCGTCGACCTGTATACGTTCTACATGCCGATCTACGGGCACGCGGTCGGACTGTCCGCCACCATGATCGGGGTCGTCCTCGCCGCCCATGCGGCCGCGACCTTCGTGGTGCGCGTCTTCTTGCCGCTGCTGGTGCGCCGCTGGGAAGAGGACCGCGTGATGACAGCCTCCATGCTGCTCGCGGGGGCGACGTTCCTGCTGTTCCCATTCGCCGAGCGCGTCACCTCCCTGCTGCTGCTCTCCTTTGTCCTTGGACTTGGCCTCGGCGTCGGGCAGCCGCTCTCGGTGATCATGGCCTACAATCGCGCGCCGGCCGGGCGCACGGGAGAGGCCCTCGGGCTGCGCTTCTCGCTGGTGAACCTGACCCACATGATCATCCCGCTTGTATTCGGCACCATCGGCTCCGCGCTCGGCCTGGTCACGGTGTTCCTCGCCAACTCGGCGCTCATGCTGGGCGGCGGCTACGTTCATTACCGCGGCGCGAAAAAGTGAATCGTGATTCGTGACTCGACTGACATAGATCAACATGACCCCACCGACAGGGTCTAAACTCCCGCCGCGCCCGTTCTCCCGCGCGGAGACCAGGCTAGTGCCGTTCCAACTTAACTCGACAAAATGATTACCGCATGCCATTTATCTCGCTTCGTGCCCCTGCCATATAATCAGATTAGCCCGATATAGTTGGAACGGCACAAGGAGCGCAGATCATAAGAATGCGAAAAGCAGGAATTAGCCACAGATAAACACAGATACACACCGATGAAAAATCAAACCTAGAGACAAGACTGGTTTGAATTATCCGTGTTCATCTGTGGTTTCGATTGGGTCTTGGTCTCTCTGTGAACTCTGTGTCCTCTGTGGCTTGTTATTGATTTCCATCGGCGTTCATCTGTTTATCTGCGGTTAATATGGGTTTCCGATGATCATCGACATCCACGGCCATTACACCACCGAGCCGCAGGCGCTCCATGCATTCCGCGACAAGCAGCTCGCAGGGCTCGCGGATACCGCCCGCAAGCCAACCTCGACCGATCTCGGCATCAGCGACGAAGTCCTGGTCAAGAGCGTCCAGCCGCAGCTCAAGTTCCAGAAGGACCGCGGTGGCGATCTCACCATCTTCTCGCCGCGCGCCGGCGGCATGGCCCATCACGTCGGCACCGAGGCGGTCAGCATTGAATGGACGACCCTCTGCAACGATCTCATTCACCGCATCTGCACGCTCCTGCCCGACAGTTTCGTCGGCGTCGGTCAGCTGCCGCAGCATCCCGGCGTATCTCCGAAGAACTGCATACCCGAGCTCGAGCGCATCGTGACGAAGCTCGGATTCGTCGGCGTCAACCTGAATCCGGATCCTTCGGGCGGCTACTGGACCGATCCGCCGCTGATCGACCGGCACTGGTACCCGCTGTACGAGAAGCTGTGCGAGCTCGACGTGCCGGCCATGATCCACGTTTCCTCGTCCTGCAATCCGAACTTCCACCACACCGGCGCTCATTACATCAATGGCGACACCACCGCCTTCATGCAGCTGATCCAGGGCGATCTCTTCAAGGATTTCCCGACGCTGCGGTTCGTCATCCCGCACGGCGGGGGCGCGGTGCCGTTCCACTGGGGGCGCTATCGCGGCCTGGCCCAGGACATGAAGCGGCCGCCGCTCGCCGAGCACCTGCTGAAGAACGTCTTTTTCGACACCTGCGTCTACCATTTGCCGGGCATCGAGCTGCTCGCCAAGGTCATTCCGGTGGACAACATCCTGTTCGCTTCGGAAATGGTCGGCGCGGTGAAGGGCATCGATCCTGAGACCGGCCACTATTACGACGATACCAAGCGCTACCTCGACCAGCTGACCAGTCTGAGCGAGAAGGACCGCTACCAGATCTTCGAGGGCAACGCCCGCCGCGTTTACCCCCGGCTTGATGCGCTGCTCAAGAAGCGCGGCAAGCCGGGCATGAAAGCCTGATAAAGAAAGAAGAATCAATGGACAGGATTAACAGGATTAACAAGATTAAATTAAATCAACACCAAGACCCAGGACAACGAACAAGACTCAAACGGGAACACCTGTTCTGATTTTGCTTCGGTCTAATCTTGTTAATCCTGTCTATTTCTTGTTCTTGATTTTGTTTCGGGTTAACCCTGTCTATTAGGGAGAATTGCATGGCCACGCTACCCCGCCTGAACGGCATCATCCGCGCGCTCGAATCCGGCCAGCACGCCTTCACCACTTTCATGCCGCCGGATGTCGAGGCGGCAATTGCCCTGCAGGCCTCGAAATACGACGGCGTCGTGTTCGAGGGCGAGCACAACGGCTGGGACATACGCGTTCTCCGCGACTGCCTGCAATACCTGCTCAACCGCGCGCAGATCGCCAAGTCAGGCTCGGTACCGCCCGCGGTGACGCCGACGGTGCGCATACCGCCCAACGGCAACGAAAAGAACCAGTTTTTCGCCAAGCAGGCGCTGGACCTCGGCTACTACGGCATCATCTGGCCGCACGTCAGCACGGTGGAGGAGGCCTGCAACGCGGTCGCCGCCTGCCGCTATCCGCGCCTCAAAGGCAAGCCGCTCTACGAACCGGCCGGCGTGCGCGGCGACGGGCCGGCCCAGGCGGTGCGCTATTGGGGCGTCACCCAGCAGGAATATTACGAGCGCGCCGACGTGTGGCCGCTCAATAAGCAAGGGGAGATCTTTGTCGTCCTAATGATCGAGGACACCGCGGGCATCGCCAACCTGCCCGACATGCTGAAGAACGTGCCGGGCATCGGCGCCATCCTGATCGGCGAGGGCGATCTCAGCCAGGAGCTCGGCTATCCGCGCCAGTACGAGCACAAGGTGGTGCTCGACGCGATGGCGCAGGTCGTCGCCACCTGCAAGAAGCACAACGTCGTCATCGGCCACCCGCACGTCGAGGCCGCGAACGCCGAGCGCATCATCAAGGAAGGCTACCGCTATCTGATGTGCGCCGCGCCGCGCAGCTTCGCCACCCTCGAGAAGGCGCGCGGGTTCGCCGGCCGCTCCTGATCGTTACGGCACCAAGG
>Ga0326597_10006190_pt1 | contig 16446 bp, 11 predicted proteins | sample RVTome_12_FD_203789 | JGI IMG/M metagenome (GOLD analysis project Ga0326597, IMG submission 203789) | Soil microbial communities from uranium-contaminated site in the Upper Colorado River Basin, Wyoming, United States - RVT100D185 | ecosystem: Environmental > Terrestrial > Soil > Contaminated >...
CCGCGACCTTGCCGTCGCGCGTGCATGGGAAGCGGCCGAGCTCTTGCGGGTCGCCGATCAGGTGGACGCGTTCCCCGCGATACAGGCCGATCACGCGGGGCAGCATGTTGCTCAGGTACGTGCCGATCCCCGAGCTTTTCGACATGCGCGCGTCGATGGCGAGGGTCATGAGATACCGGGCCCTCGGTAATAGGGCGTTTCAAAGAAGTGCTGGTCCAGCACTTCCGCAAACGTCCCGCGTCGGTCAGTCCGGCGCAGCTTGTAGAAGGAGCTGACCGCCAGTCCCGGAAACCATCTGGCCATCCATCGCGACATTGGCGGCGGCAATGGATAGAAATTGGCACCGGCAAGCTCTTCGAGCGCGAAAAATCCCCCTGCCGCCAGGAATTCTCCGAGCCCATTTCTGGTGAAACCACGGACGTGAGGCCCCAGGACTTGAATTGCGGGAGGCTGCAATCCGAACAACAGAGCGAGTCGATTATGCAGCGAAGCGAGATTCGGAACTCCGATGATCGCCAGGCCGCCAGTCTTGAGCACTCTCGATATCTCCGAGAATATGAAGAAGATCTCCTTGGTGTGCTCGATGATCTGGTTTGCCACGACCAGGTCGAAGCTTGCGTCCGGATATGGAAATCGCTCTCTCTCTATATCCAGGGATTTGATCACGATATCTTGTTGTTCCGCGTACTTGACATTGGGTGGATGGCACTCGATTCCATGGAGCTCAAGCGGCATTGAGCAGGTGCGCCTTATGTTCAGCAGATCGTCGCCACGCCCAGTGCCAATATCGAGTATCAACCCCGGGGCGCTTGCGGTTCGAAGATGGCGTTCCGCCCACTGCGCAACGATCTCTCGTCCGTAGTTCAGCTCCTCGGTGCCGCTCTTGAGTCGGCGCAGATAGCCGATTAGGTCGTGGAGCATGTCAATGCGTAGAATCTCGCAGTGCGTGTCCCGGTCCGTGACCTAGTGCCATGAAGCTCGGCGTCGTCGTCCTGAACTGGAACGGGAGGGACGTAACGCCGCGCTGCCTCGATTCGATCGCCCGCTCCTCGTGCCCGCCCGATCAGGTTGTCGTCGTCGATAACGCCTCGACGGACGGCTCTGCGGACTTCGTTCGCGGCGCATTTCCGCATGTTGCCGTGATCGTAAACGATTCCAACCTCGGCTTCGCGGAGGGGAACAACGTCGGCATCCGCTGCCTGCTGGAGCGCGGGTTCGACCTGGTTCTGCTTCTCAACAACGACACCGTGCTCGACCCGGAGTCGCTGTGCGAGCTGAAGCGCGTGGCGGAAGCGTCTCCCGCGGCGGCATACGGCGCGACGATCCATGAGCTCACCTCGCCAGGGCGCGTCTGGTACGGCGGCGGATCGATCAGCCGGCTGACACTCGATGCGCGGCACGGCACGGCGCCCGTGGACGCCTTCAGCGCTGCGCGGCCGACCGAATTCATCACGGGCTGCTGCCTGATGTTCCGGGCCGACGCGCTGCGCCGGATCGGGCTCCTGGACAAGGACTTCTTCGCTTATTACGAGGACGTGGACTGGTGCCTGCGCGCCAAGGCTTCCGGAGACCGCCTGCTCTACGTGCCGGCCGCGATCGTCGGCCACGACGTTTCACATTCGTTCCGCAGGATCGGGGCGGATCATGCAGGAGTCGCGCGGTATTCCTGGACGCAAGGCCGCCCGCTCGTGCTCTACCTTGCGTACCGCAACCGCCTGCTCCTCGCGAGAAAGCATGCTGGCGGAACGCTGCACTTCGCGTTCCTGGCGGCTCGTCGCCTGGTGCGCGCGGCGCTCCACGCCGCGGTATTGGTGCTTGCCGGCCGCGTTCGGCAGGCACAGGCGGTCGTCGATGGGACGCACGACGGATTGCGCTGGCCGCCGCAGCCAGCGCAGGTGGAGCGTTACTTCAATACGCGCCCTGGCCTCGCAGAACGACGTTGATCGTCTTCACCAGAATGACCAGGTCATACCAGAGCGACCAGTTGCGCACGTACCAGCTGTCGAGGGCCACGCGATCGTCGTAGCTGGTGTTGTTGCGACCGCTGATCTGCCAGAGCCCGGTGATCCCGGGCCGCGCCTCGAGATAATAGTCGACCTGGTCGCCGTAGCGCTGCAGCTCCTCTTCGATGATCGGCCGCGGCCCGACCAGGCTCATCTGGCCCTTGAGCACGTTCCAGAGCTGCGGCAGCTCGTCCAGGCTGGTCCTGCGCAGGAAAGCTCCGATGGGTGTGATCCTGGGATCGTCCTTCAGCTTGAAGTCGCTTTCCCATTCGGCGCGCACGCTTGGATCGCCTTCCAGGTACCGTCTGAGGACGCTCTCCGCATCGGGCACCATCGTGCGGAACTTCAAGCAGCCGAACATTCCGCCGTAGCGTCCTACACGCCTGTGACTGAAGATCGCCGCTCCTCCCGTCTGACGAATTTTCCAGGAGAGGTAGGCGAACAGGGGCGCAAGAACGACCAGCAGGGTCAGCGAGCCGGCCACGTCGAACAGGCGTTTCAGGAACCGCGGTATCGGGCGTGCCAGATTGTTCCGCGCCGTGAGCATCAGCACTTCGTGGGTGAAGAAGTGCGTCATCTCCATCCCGTACAGCGGGAGCCCGCGAAGCGGCGGAACGATGCTCAGGTCGACGTTGCGCGCGGACAATCTCTGCAGAAGCCCTTGGTGCGGCTGCAGGCTCGCGGCCTCCAGGGCCACCATGAGGTGGGGAGAATTCAGGCGCTCGAGCGTGGTTTCCAGGTCCTCCCCCGCAGGAAGAACCTCGACGTGTCGACCATCGATCGCGAGCGCACTTGTGCAAGGCGGCTCTCCCTTCGGTGCCAGGAACGCAACGAGCTCCAGACCCATCAGCGGCTCGCTGCGCAGCGCTTTCGCTGCTTCTTGCGCGTTCTGTCCCGTTCCAAGAATCACCGTCGGCCGCTGCCAACGCCCCAGCCGAGTCAGCAATCTCTTCGTTAGAATGCGAGTGAACGGAAGGGTGACGAGTGCCAAGCACCAAGCGGAGATGAACCAGGCCCTGGAAAACTGTGACTTGGTGAGGTATGCAAGCACCGAGTCGATGACGGCAACGAGCACGAACACCTTGATGATTTCCAGGACCTCATCGGCCGCGGGTCTTCTCCTCGAGTAGTGGCCGCGTGCAGCAAACAGAACGAGCATTAGGGCAAGGAGCATCGAGAACAGCGCTGCCCGGCTTTCGGCTGAATCCGTCCACCAATACACAACGCCTTCCCACCACACGTCCGACCTAAACAAGCGCAATACTGCGAGTGCTGTTACCCAGGACACGACGAGACTTGTGGCATCACTGACCGCGAGCCAGCCGCTGACCTGCCGGAGGGCCGACGAGCGCGGGCGGCGCGTCGCCGCGCCGGTGCTCATGCGGCGGGGAGACGGGCGTTCCGCATCGGTGCTTGCTTCGCCTAGGAGTTTCATGGTCTCAAGAGTAGCCCATTCTAATCTCGCGGCTCGCGAGGGCAAAAACGCCGGGCGCGGCAAACGCACGCACGCGTAGAATCGCGCGCAGTGCCTCTCCCGTCTCGTCCCTTGGGCCCATGAAGCTCGGCGTCGTCGGCTTGAACTGGAACGGGAAGGATTGTCACCCCGCTCTGCCTGGAGTCGCTCCTGCGCGGCGCGTGCCAGCCCGAGCAGATCGTCGTTGTCGACAACGCCTCCACGGACGGGTCCGCGGACTTCATTCGCAACCGGTACCCCCAGGTCGTGCTGATCGAGAACGCGGCCAACCTCGGCTTCGCCGCGGGCAACAACGTCGGCATCCGGCACCTGCTCGAGGACGAGTTTGACCTGAACTTGCTGCTCGACAACGACGCCGTCGCGGAGTCCCAGTGCCTGTGCGAGCTGATGCGCGCCGCCGAGACCCATCCCGCCGCGGCCTACGGCGCGACGGTCTACGAGCTCGCGGAGCCGGGGCGGGTGTGGTACGCGGGCGGGACGATCGATCGCTTGACTCTGGAGGCGCGGCATGAAACTGCTCCGCCGGAGGTTGACGACGCGGCTCACTCGACCGATTTCATCACGGGCTGCGGCGTGATGTTCCGGTCCGAGGTCTTGCACAGCGTCGGCCTGCTCGATCCAGCGTTCTTCGCCTACTACGAGGACCTTGACTGGTGTCTGCGTGCGTGCGCCTTCGGGGCACAACTCGACTTCGTGCCGCAGGCGCGGGTGCGGCACGAGGTTTCGCGTACCTTCCTTCGGATCGGCGGGCCGGCCGGGAACTTGCCGGCGTTCCGCTGGGCGCAGAGCCGCCCGCTCGTGCTCTACTTGGCATACCGCAACCGGCTTCTGATCGTGCGCAAGCACGCGCGCGGAAGGCTGCACCTCGGCTTGCTCGTGCTGAGGCGCCTGGCACGCGCCGGGCTGCACGCAGGGCTGCTGTCACTCGTAGGGAAGGGCCGGCAGGCGGCAGCCGTTGCGAGGGGGACGTGGGACGGATTGCGGTTGTCGGGTGCGCCAGCCCGGGTGGAGCCCTATTTCAGCATGATCTCCGGCGCCAAGCGCGCCGCTTGAGCCTGTTTCAATCGCCGTCTCGAGAAGTTGGAACTCTGGCCTGGCATTTAGGCGGGCCGGGTCCCGCGCACGCAGGTGTGCCAGTCGCTCGGCCGGCGTACATTCTGAAGCCCTGCCTCATGGAACCAGTCCATCACTTCCTCGGGAGAGCACTATCGCCCGGCGGCACCTGCAGAGATTGAGCGCCGCTTCTTGGCCAGCCACATAGTACCGAACAGCTTACGTCAGTAGAGTCGCTCCCGGAGCCGGTGCCGGGGCAGCGGTGGATGATAAGATCGCCTCCGAGGACGCGGGACCGATACAAGCCGGCCCCGACCGAAATTCCCCTGACCGGGCGTGGCGTGCACATCGGCAATCGTAGACAACTCGCGTTGGCAGCTACGGATTTCCTGGAGGGGATTTCAAGCATCCACCTCTGGCCGAAGCTGGGGTGGCTTGAGATCAGGCAGCGCTACCGGCGATCGGTTCTTGGACCGTTCTGGCTGACCATCAGCATGGGCGCCCTGATCGGTGGCATGGGGCCCCTGTACGGGCGCCTGTTCGGGCTGGACATCTCCACCTATTTTCCGTTTCTCGCGGTCGGCTTCGTGGTGTGGCAGTTCCTCGCGAGCATCATCAACGACTCGTGCATGGCGTTCATTTCGGCTGAGGGCTATATCAAGCAGATGAAACTGCCGTTCACGGTGCATGTGCTGCGGATGGTGTGGAGAAACGTGATCATCTTTGCCCACAACGCGGTGATCGTATTTCTGGTGATAGTGTTCTGGCCACCCGCCGCCACCTGGCATCTGCTGCTGATAGCGCCGGCTTTGCTGCTCTTGGCGCTTAACGGAATATGGATCGGCGTGACCCTTGGCCTCGTGTGCGCGCGGTTCCGCGACATTCCGCAAATCGTGGTCAGCTTGGTGCAAGTCGCCTTTTTCCTGACGCCGATCATGTGGAACTCCGGCATGCTCGGCAGGCGACATTGGGCGGTCGAGTGGAATCCTTTCTATCATTTTATCGAGGTGGTGCGTTCGCCGTTGGTCGCAGCGACAACCAACTGGACCTCATGGGCCGCAGTGCTCGCTATCACGACCATCGGATATGCGGCTACTTTCCTGCTGTTCGCGCGCTTCCGGGCGCGCATCGCGTACTGGGTTTGAATCGTGGCCCATGTATCCGTGCGCGACCTCGTCGTCGAGTTTCCCATCTACGGCGCCAAGAGCCGGTCGCTCAAGAGCACGGTGATTCGCGCCGCCACGGGCGGGCGCCTGGCGACCGACGCGGACAAGCACGTAATCGTCCGCGCGCTCAACGGCCTGAGTTTCGAGTTCAAGGAGGGGGACCGCATCGGCATCGTCGGCCACAACGGCTCGGGCAAGTCCACGCTGCTCCGCACCCTGGTAGGGGCGTACGAGCCGGTGCGGGGCTCGCTCGAGGTTGTCGGCCGCATCGCATCGATGCTGAGCCTGACCATCGGTATCGACGTGGAGGCGACCGGGTACGAGAACGTTTTCGTGCGCGGGGCGCTCATGGGATTGAGGCGCAGGCAGATTGAAGCCGTGGTCGACGAAATCTGCGAGTTCTCGGGTCTCGGCGACTACATCCACATGCCGATGCGTACCTATTCGGCCGGGATGTACATGCGGCTGGCGTTCGCGATATCGACCAGCATGACCGCGGACATCGTCGTCATGGACGAGTGGCTGAGTGCCGGCGACCACTCGTTTGCCGAGAAGGCGCAGGCGCGACTGACGAACCTCATCGACCAAGCCAAAATCCTGGTCCTCGCTTCCCATGACGAACAGTTGATCCGCAAGAGTTGCAACAAGATCCTGCAGCTTGATCATGGGGACATGGTCAGGTTCGCCGCGCTCTAACGGCGCATTGACCTGACCGGTCCGGTCGCCCGAGCGGAGCGCATTTGAGGCTCCGGCGATAGAGGAATTTCATATATGGCAGATAGTGGCGCAAGAGGTACGTGACTGATGAAGCAGGTCGTCATCTTGGCAGGGGGTAAAGGCACGCGCTTGCGGGAACGACTGGGTGATCTCCCGAAGCCGCTTATCGACCTATGCGGCGTTCCACTGCTTGAACGGCAGATTATGCTTGTCAAGCGCTATGGTTTCGCGAGGGTATTAATTCTCGTGAATTATCAAGCGGAGCGCATTGTCGAGTTCTGCCAGAACAATGATAACTGGGGTCTCAATATCCAGTGTATTGACGATGGTACGCCGCGTGGAACAGCAGGGGCCGTCTTGGAGGTTTTCGATCACCTCGGGGATGAGTTCTTGGTGATGTATGGAGATACGATGCTAGAGGTGGATCTACAGCGCTTTTATCGGTACCACACCGCAGCTGCAGGCGTGGCAGCAACACTCTTTGTGCACCCCAACGACCATCCGCACGACTCTGATCTGGTGGATACAGATGAGCAAGGCTATATCACCTGCTTTCATCCCTACCCCCACGACCTAAACCGCTACTATCCCAATCTGGTCAACGCTGCTTTGTATTGGATACGCAAGTCGGCACTGGCGCGCTGGCGAGGGATTAGTGACGGTCTCCTTGATTTCGGTAAGCAGGTTTTCCCAGCCATGATTGCGCAAGGTTTTGCCCTTCGCGCGTACAACAGCCCAGAATACATTAAGGACTGCGGCACGCCAGCTCGACTCGATAAGGTCTCTGTCGATTTCCATTCGGGCAAGATCGCGCGTTCGGCGCTCGACCACGAACAGCTGGCCGTGTTTACTGATCGCGATGGAACCCTCAATCGCCAAGTTGATCATCTCAATTCGGTCGACCAGCTTGTGCTCCTTCATGGCGTTGAGGAAGCCATCCGCCGGCTCAACCTTTCTGAATACCGCGTTTGTGTAGTGACGAACCAGCCCGTGATCGCCAGAGGCGAGTGTTCGCGCGAGACCCTGCACCAGATACACAACAAGCTCGAGACACTGTTGGGGCGCAAAGGGGCATTTCTTGATCGCATCTACTACTGCCCGCATCACCCCGACCGAGGCTTCGAGAGCGAGATCCCGGAACTGAAGATCGATTGCGATTGCCGGAAGCCGAAGACCGGCATGATCGACAGAGCAGTCGCCGAACTTAATATCGTTCGCAACCGTTCATGGATGATCGGCGACACGACTACGGATATCGCGCTGGCGCGGCGCGCCGGACTTAAATCGATTCTACTAGAGACGGGTTATGCAGGTCTCGACCAAAAGCACTGGGTAAGTCCCGATTTTGTCATGCCGGACCTGGCCGCTGCCGTCGCATTGATATTGGACATCTATCCGATATTGGTGGAACAGATTAAACCGCTGACACAGAACATAATGCCTGGAGACGTCATCTTCGTCGGAGGGCAGTCGCGTAGTGGAAAGACTACTTTTGCCAGCACCGTGCGTCACGTCCTAGTAGATCGCGGCCTGCGTTGTCATCTCCTGTCCACTGATCGTTGGCTTCTCAGTGAAGAAGATCGCGGCGATGTTGTGTTGGCCCGTCACGCGGCGAAGAATCTACACGCAGTCGTCAAATCGATTTGCAATCCGAGAGAGCGAGCAGGGACGTTGAAGTTGCCTGGGTATAGGAAGGACCGCCGTGAGCACGTCCATAGTGTGGAAACATTGGAACTCATGCCTCGGGACGTCTTTATCGTTGAGGGCGTGGTAGCCCTACATTTCGCAACGGCGATGGGCGCGGCGCACCGCTTTTTCGTTGATATTGATGAGGTTGAGCGCAGACGCCGTGTAATACGCGAGTACAAAAATCGTGGTTGCTCGGAGGAAGGTGCTGAAACTATCTATCTGAAGCGGTTGGCGGAAGAAGTGCCTTGGGTTAACGCGACCAGCGCTCACGCCATCAGAGTCCGCATTCCATTCAATTGTGACAATTCCACCTTAGAACAGCCAGCATGATTATTAGTAGAACGCCTCTCAGGATAAGTTTTGTCGGCGGCGGAAGCGATGTTCCTAACTTCTATCAAAAGTATGGTGGTGCGGTCATCAGTACGGCGATCGATAAGTACATCTATGTTAATGTCAACAAGAAATTTGACAGAAACATTCGGGTGGCATATTCGAAAACTGAAGAGGTTGAAAGTGTCCATGAAATCGAACACCGCCTCGTGCGTGCGTCGTTGAAGTATCTGGGTATTGAGGGGGGAATCGAAATCACCACGATCGCAGATGTCCCTTCGAAGGGAACGGGATTAGGGTCATCAAGTTCATTCACTGTCGGTCTATTGCATGCCCTGAATGCCTATTTGGGGCGCTATGTTTCCAGTGAGCAATTGGGGGCGGACAGCTCGTACATTGAGATTGAACAGTGTGGTGAGCCAATCGGAAAACAAGACCAATACGCCGCCGCTTTCGGTGGATTCAACCTGATCGAATTCAAGCAAGACGATACGGTAGTTGTCACGCCAATCATCTGCAAACGCGAGACGGTAAAACGTATTGAAGAAAACATACTCGTGCTCTATACGGGTATCACCCGCAGCGCCTCTCGCTTGTTGAAGCAGCAATCCCAGGAGATTGGTAATCACACCCCGAAACAGAACATACTGAGGCGAATGGTTGAGCTTGCTTACGTTCTCCGTGACGAATTGCGCAAGAACAACACAGATGCGTTTGGCGAGATTCTCCACGAAAATTGGATGCTCAAGAGAGGAATCACCGACGGCATAAGTACTACCAAGATCGATGAGTGGTACGAGTCGGGCCGTCGCGCAGGTGCTATGGGTGGCAAGATCCTAGGTGCTGGTGCCGGGGGTTTCTTGATGTTCTACGCTCCGCAAGAAGTGCATGCCAACATCAAGGCGGCGTTGCAGATGCTGCGACCCATTCCTATCCAATTTGAGCGTTTGGGCAGCAGGATTATTTTCTATCACTGAAAGAAGGTATTGTCTTGTATTGTCTCAACGTTACTTGGACAGATTCGACCGGTCGATGCTGAGCCGTAGGCGCACAGTCCGACAGTAGGTCGGCTACGCGGTTGCAATGCACACGTACTGATCTTGCGCTCGCCCCAATGATGATTCGCATTGGCGAAACGAGGTGATTTATGAACAAATACAGTGGAACTTCATCCAACTACATTGCCCGCCTGACCAGACTCCTCGGGCAGCTTGACCACAAAAGCATTGATCGCGCAGTTGGCCTCATCGCCGAAACCTGGTGTAACGGCAACCAAATTATTACGCTTGGTAATGGCGGCAGTTCATTGACCGCACTACACTTCATCAACGATTGGAACAAAAGCCTATTTATGCAAGGGAAACGGCCGTTTCGTGGACGCAGTCTTGTCGACAACATAGGTTTAGTTATGTCCTACGGAAACGACGTTTCATTCCAAGACATCTTTGTAGAGCAACTTAAGAACATTCTGTTACCGAGAGATCTTGTAATAGCGATCTCCGGCAGCGGAAATTCGGAGAATGTGATTCGAGCCGTGAAATATGCGAATGAAAATGACGGGGTTACGTTGGGCTTATGTGGGTATAGTGGCGGCAGACTAAAGGAGGTTGCGCAACACTACGTATGGGCCAACGCCCATGACATGCAGCTTTCGGAGGATGTGCACGCGATGTTTGGCCATATTGTTATGCAAAGCTTGTGCGCAGAAATGGCGCCACGCATCTGAGTGGCGGTATAAGCAGAACACCGGATTTAGAGTCTGGCTGCAATTGGTCCGTCAGTATTCGCGAGGAAGGTGAGAAGGTGAACTGCCTCTTCGCTACCTCGGTGTCGCCAAGCCGTTTATGGTCCGCCATTGGTTCTTGTGCTTTGGCGGCGCGGAGACGTAACCATGCTTGAATTTACGGGGGAGCGTATTGTTCCCGAGGCTTCAAACTGCGAGCCGCACTTCGCAAACAAGATGCTCCACGAGCATGCAGCCCGTTACCTATTTGCTGCGCAATGGGTGGCAGGTAAACGCGTTCTGGACGTCGGTTGTGGCGTTGGCTACGGTTCTCGTTTGCTTGCGGAGCGAGGTGCACGATCTGTTAGGGCGCTCGACTTGTCAGCGGAAGCCATCGAGCACGCCAATGCCTTCTACGCACATCCGAACGTAACCTACAAAGTCGCGTCGGCCACTGATTTCGACTTTGATCTGCGCTTCGACATCGTGACGTGCTTCGAGCTTATCGAGCATGTGGAGGAGCAACGATCCGTGATCAAACGCATTCGTCAAGCGCTCAAGGACGATGGCGTACTCATCATGTCCACCCCGCGAGCACTTGAAGCGAAACGGACGCACTTCCACTCGCGCGAGTTTTCCGAGGCTGAATTCAGGGCTTTGCTTGAAGAGAGTTTTCCTCAAGTCCGCCTTTATTTCGAGAACAATCATTTCTCGTCTCTGATTACGGACCACGAGCCAAGCAAGATTGAGCTCGTTATGTCGTTAAGACAACAGTACTCTGTCGCGCAGGCGGATTACTTTATTGCCGTCGCATCACCATCAACGGGTCAGTCAATCACCGATAGTGCGCAGCCTGCTTTGGTAATCGGGGATGACAAATATGTCACCCTCCTCGAGCGCGACTCCGATGTCCTGCGTAAGGCACTAGCCGAACGAGAAGGGCAGCTCAGTGAGTTGAGCAATGTGCTGGAGCGAGAGCGTAGTGATGCCCTGTATCTGAAGGAGCTTGTAGCACAAATGCAGGGTTCGACTAGTTGGATTCTGACAACGCCCCTCCGGCGGGTCCACCGTAAGTTGCAGAGACCACTTCGTACGCTGCGCAAGATATTTGCGTATCGTAGGCAGCATGGGGCTCGAGCACTGATTAAGGCCGTCCGCAAGCGTTTGACGAGCGACGGATGGTCATTCTTGCGGGAGTCGACTGCAGTCGAGGCGCTTTCGCCGATTGTGCAGTTCGCCAACAAGTACTTCGATGTTGTCTTCGCTATCGGTTGCTGGGGGGGTGAATCCAAAAGGTATCGGGTATACAACATCGCCGAAGGGCTCACAAAGATGGGGTACCAAACCCTGGTTATTCCCTTTGAGCGAATTTCCGATGTTGTGGAGCACAATGTCAGAGCAGACGTCGTCGTACTATTCCGCGCGCCGTTCGATGAGTGTTTTTCCGTTAAGGTATTCCTCAAATATGCCAAAGCTCGCGACATCAAAGTCGTATTCGACGTAGACGATTTGGTTTTTGATCCCGATATAGTCGATCAAATCGACGCCTTCCGCTCGTTGTCACCGGATGAGCAGAAACATTACGTTGCGGGCGTGCATGCCTACCGCAAGCTGTTGCTGGCATCGGACGCGGTAACTGTGCCAACAGAATACCTGCGTGCACGAGTCGAATCCATTGGGAAACCTGCCTTTGTTGTCCCGAACTCCATCAACGACGAACAGTTAGCTGTCGCCACACGCCTCGAGGCGGAACGCAGGGAAAAGGCTGATACTGTTCGCATCGGCTATTTTAGCGGCACCCGTACCCATCAGGCCGACTTCGCTCAGTGTGCGGATGCCCTGTTCGATCTCATGCAGACTCATGCAAATACCGTACTCCGGATTGTCGGCTACCTGGACCTCGATGCGCGTTGGAATGTACTCTCAGATCGTATCGAGCGCATGGAATTCCAGCCTTACCAGACTATGCTCCGGACGCTGAACGACTGTGACATCAATATTGCACCGCTCGAACTCAAGAGCGTGTTCTGCCAGGGCAAGAGCGAGATTAAGTTTTTCGAAGCGGGGATGCTGGGAGTTCCCACCATAGCAAGTGCTACTGAAACGTTTGCCCGAGTCATTGAGAACGGAGTTAATGGCTACTGCCTATACTCCCCAGAAGAGTGGCGTGATGCCTTCCGGGCGCTTGTCAACTCTGAATCATTGCGAGAGTCCGTGGGTGCAAAGGCAAAAGAAACCGCTTTAAAGCGCTTTGCCATTGACCAGGTGGCAAAAGTGGCCGCTAACGCGTATGGCCTGCGTTCACCGAGGGTTCTCGAGACACGGATCCCTAAGTCGTTTCCCTTAAAGCCGGATAGCCTTCGAATCGCCTGGATCGTACCGAATCTCGTCATCGGCGGAGGCGGCCACCGCAATATTTTGCGTATCGCATATTTACTATCCCAGCTAGGGCACAAGATGTCGCTTTATTTCGTGGGGACGGAGCAGGATCCACAATCTATTAAGCAGCAAATACAAGAGCATTTCTATCCTCTAGACTGCCCCGTCCATATATTTGAAAACAACATCCGTCCGGTTGACGTAGTGTTTGCTACACACTGGACGACGGTATCGGCTGCGCTGACCGCGCGTGATGCTGCAAGAGAAATCTTGTACTTTGTGCAGGACTTTGAGCCAGCGTTTTCACCGATGGGTACGGAGTACGTGCTGGCCGAGAACACCTATCGTCTCGGCCTCTACCACATCACAGCCGGTCCATGGTGCGAGATGATTTTACGACGCGATTTTGGAGCTCAAGCCGATCACTTTCGTTTTTCATTTGATAGGAGCACTTACTATCCGCGGCCACAGACTGACCAGCGTAAGCGCCTTCTCTTTTTTGCGAAGCCGGAGATGCCGAGGCGCTGCTTCGAGCTTGGTGTGATGGCGCTGCGGCATTTTCACAAACTGAGACCTGATTACGCAATTGTTACTTTTGGGTCAAGGAACGCGAGCAAACACAAGTATGATTTTCCGGTAACGTGCCTAGACATCGTTCCGACACTCGACGATTTGGCGCGCCTGTACTCCAACGCTGATGTCGGTCTGGTGTTCTCTACCACAAATCCGAGTTTCATTCCGTACGAGATGATGGCTTGTGGTTTACCGGTCGTAGATCTGCGCCGGAACGGAAATGAGGCCAATTACGGGGGACGATTTGACATTGCGCTGCTCGCGGATCCAATTCCCGAATCCATGGCGCAAGAACTGGCTGGGCTCGTAAACAATCCCCAGGAGCTCAAGGCGCGATCGGAGGCTGGCCTCAAGTTTATTGATGAGTTTCCCTCGGAAAAAGAGATGATTCGACGGATCGAGTCGCTCATTCGCGGCCGATTGATTCGGAATGCGGGCGACAAACTAGTCGAAACTCACTCTTAAGCCGAGCGCCGGTCGGATTAACGTTCGGATCACTGTCGCGGATGACCGCAATCGACGAACTGCTGGACGACATTAGGCGGACCAATACAAGAATTCTTGTAAGTGGCGGCTTTGGCTATATCGGCTCCGAGTATGTAAAGCAACTCGATCTTTACGGCATTGATTATGTTTCTGTTGACAAGAAACATCGTACCGGGAAAAGAACCGTATCTCTTGATCTTTGTGACAAGGACAGAATTGCAGAAGTGATTAAGACATTCAAGCCTGACGTGTTTGTTCACTGCGGCACCAACTCTGCCCTAGGTTACTGCGATCACTTCGTTCCATCATTCAGGGACGATGCCATGGCCATCGCTAACATTCTCGAATCACTTTCAATGCTTCCCGATTGCCGGCTAGTCTATTTCAGTTCCTCGTACTCCTATAGTGGTCTCTCCCCAAAGGATTGGGTCTCAGAGTCAGTGGCGCTACGGCCGTCCCATAATTTTGGTGTTTCCAAAAGTTTTTTTGAGCAGCTTGCGCTTCGCAGTCATCCCAACACGGTTGTTTTTCGACTCTCGTCAGTGTTTGGGCCTGGAAATGCCCTAAATCCCAATGCTATTTTCAACATGGCAAGGGAGTGCCTCGAGACCGGTGAGCTGACTGTTTGGGGCGCTGGCTCACGAAAGGTGCAGTACGTATACATACGGGACGTCCTCACCTATATCACTGAGGCACGTGTTCTCCAGCCAGGGATTTATAACCTGGGTGGTAATGAGTATGTTTCGATAGCTGAGATAGCAAGTATGATTGCCGATTTCTTTGGAGCAAGTCTGGTGTTTCTCAAGGACAAGAAGGAGGGGGAGACGCTACCGTTCATGGACACCGCCAAATTAAAGCGTTCCTCAGTCGATCAGATCACACCACTAAAGGATTCCTTGAACGAGTACCTTGAATCCTTGAGCAAATCTCCGGCGTGACCCCGGTATCCCGGACCCTTTTGCTCGAAACTGCCGCAATGAGGCTACGTTTCCATCCCGGTACAGTGAGCACCAGGGTCGGAAATACTGCGGTCGGGGGTTGCTGCGGTTCACGACCAGGTGATGAGGAGACGAATCGCCGTGCACCGCTGAACCCCTGCAGCAGCAGGAGAAGAATGAGCGCTTGAATTGCAATGTAGACGATGGTCTCCGGAATATCGACGCGATACCACCCTTCTTATCTACGACAATAAGTGGAACCGAACGCATGAATACTAAGATTGCTTCTTACAACGAATATATGTCGAGAGTCAGCCATGAGAAGATTCCCTGCTACGAGCCATCTATTGGCCGGGAAGAGCTAGCGTTGCTTGCCGATGTCATCGGGCGCAACTGGCTTTCTGAGAGCAAATATACACGCGAGTTCGAGGAACTGCTCGCGGGGCTTTGCGCAAGACATCACGCCTTGGCGTTTAGCAACGCAACCGCCGCCATGATCGTCGGGATGAAGGCGCTTGGCATCGGTCCTGGTGACGAAGTAATTGTTCCAAGCTTTACCCACTCTGCCGACCCGAACTCCATTTCTGCAACCGGTGCAACACCGGTATTTGTGGATGTTGATGAAACAACGCTCTGCCTTTCGGTGCAAAACATTGACTCTGCGAAGACAGTGAGGACTAGGGGCGTCTTGTACGTGGCGCTATACGGCAATGGTGGAGACATAGCGGCGGTAGGTGATTATGCAAAGAACAACGACCTGTTCCTCATTAATGACTGTGCGGCTGCCTTATGTAGCTCTTACAAAGGGAGACAGGTTTCGTCCTTTGGCGATTTCTCTGTGCTTTCGTTTTTCGCTGATAAAACTATAACCACTGGCGAGGGCGGAATGCTCCTCACCGACAATGCGGGGTTGCTTGCAGAGTGCAACATTTATAAGCACGATGGCCGCCGCGAAAGGGGCGTTGACGTTATCGAGCGTCGCGGCTTCAACTTCAGGATTACCGAGCTTCAGGCAGCTCTTGGGGTTGCACAGCTAGGCAAGCTCGACCAGTTTATCAACAGGAAGAAAGAGATCTTAAAGGAATATCACCGGCAACTCTGTAAGATTCCAGAAGTCACATTGTTCAAGTTCAGCCCTGACTGTGACGCTGTTCCTCACCGCGTTCTCATTTTCGTACCCGACGCTCCTCCGCTGATCTCATATCTAACGCGTCTTAGCATAGGAGCAAGGACAACATTTATGCCGATGCATTCGCAGCCGTGCTACAGCACTAACGAGCATTTTCCAGTCACTGAAAAGCTTTTCGCCACAGGGGTATGCTTACCCTCGGCGCCAACGCTTACTCAGGACAAGATTACTTTTGTCTGTAGCTCCATAAATGAGTTTTACGCGAATTGAGCGACGAAATGAAAGTCCCCGCAACCAAGCCCTACTTCTCCGAAGAAGACATTGCGTTTGTTACAGATCGACTAAAGGATATTCTCCGTGGCAAATCCTTTCTTACAATGCACAAGTATGGAGCAGAGTTCGAGAAACAGTTTTCCGAATTTATCGGAACAAAATGCGCTGTCGGGTGCAATAGCGGCACGTCGGCCCTTGAGCTCATCTGCCGTGCCCTAAACGTTTCAGGCAAGGAGGTGATTCTCCCTTCAAACACGTTTGTAGCTAGCGCGAATGCAATACTTAACGCAGGCGGCACACCTGTTTTCGCCGACTGCCGCGATGACATGTGCCTTGATGCAGAGGACGCTATAAAGAGAATAACGTCGCGGACCGCGGCGATAATGCAGGTGCATATTGGGGGGATAGTCTCTGAAAGCACACTCGTGCTTCAGAAAGTCTGTGCGGAGAAGCGCATCCATCTCATCGAAGACGCCGCACAGGCGCACGGCTCTGAGTTCAATGGTGTCAAAG
>Ga0326597_10006191_pt1 | contig 16446 bp, 14 predicted proteins | sample RVTome_12_FD_203789 | JGI IMG/M metagenome (GOLD analysis project Ga0326597, IMG submission 203789) | Soil microbial communities from uranium-contaminated site in the Upper Colorado River Basin, Wyoming, United States - RVT100D185 | ecosystem: Environmental > Terrestrial > Soil > Contaminated >...
GACAACGCCGTCGCCGGGCGAAACATGTTCGACATCCGCGCCGCGGGCGACGACGACACCCGCGCCCTCGTGGCCCATCACATGGGGGAAGCGGCGTTCGAGAAAATCGAGATCCGTATGGCACACGCCGCTGGCCTTGAGCTCGACCAGGACCTCGCCGGCGCCGGGGTCGCCCAGTTCAACCGGCGCCGTGATGAACCGGCCGTCCCCCGGCGTGACGATGGCAGTCGCGGTCAGTGGCATGGCGGCCCCCTTATTTTCTCGACCTAACATATCAGTTATGCTGCGCCGAAGTGGAGGGACGGCGGCGGGAAACCGAGCGGCCGGCGGGATATGAAAATCGCGGACATGGAGTTCCTGGAGCCCACGCTGGCAGGGGCGCTTGCCGCGGCCGGCGTGGCAACGACCGACGACTTGCTCGAAAGGGCGGGGCCGGCGGCCTCCCGGTCCGCGCTTGCCAAAGCGACCGGGATCGGCGCGATGGCACTCCGCCGGCACGCGGATTTGGCCGATCTGATGCGCCTTCCCAAGCTCACGGAAGGCTTTGCCCTGCTTCTGGATGCCCTTGATCTGGGCTCGCGCGAACGCCTGAAGACGGCTCACGCGCCGGACCTTCTCCGAGCGCTTCGCCGCAAGAACGTGGAGCTGACGCTCGTCCGCGCCATCCATGCCGAGTCGCAGCTCGCCGACTGGATCGAGCAGGCGGCCACCGAACCCTCCCGTGTCGAGCACTGAACCGCTTGCGTCGGCATCACAATTCGTCTAACATGTTAGCTATGAGCAAGCTGATGTTTGGGCCGCCGCCCAGGACTTCGTTCGAAATCGAGCCGACCGCCGAGGATGTCGCATTCTTCAAGGAGAACGGCTTCCTCGCCGTCGCGCGCGTCACCACGGACGAGGAAGTCGCGTGGATGCGCAAGATCTTCGAGTTCATCTTCTCGCCGGAGAACGCGGGCAAACCAGGCGCACCGGTCGATCGGTCCGGCACGCTCAAGGCGGGCGAAGAGAGCCGCCTCAGCCAGGCCTTCTTTCCCGAACTTCAGTTCCCGGAACTGCTCGATACGACTTTTCGGCGGAACGCGAGACGGTTCGCGGCGGCGTTGCTCGAAATCGACGAAGGCCGCCTTACGAGTTGGGGCCATATGATCCGCAAGCCGCCGGGCGGCCGTGCCGCGCTTTGGCACCAGGATCATGCCTATTGGTGGCCGGAACTCGACTATTACGCCCTGGGCGTCTGGATTCCCATGCACGACGTGTCCGTCGAGATGGGGGCGATGCAATTCGTGCCCGGCTCGCACAAGCGCGGTCTCGTTCCGCATCGCCATGACGACGCGCCGGACAAGAATGTCTTGACGGTCGTCGATCCCGTCGATGTTTCGACTGCGGTGGCATGCCCGTTGACGATGGGCGGCGCCACGTTTCACCATTCCGATACGTTCCACTATACGGCGCCCAACGCGACGGACCGGCCGCGTCTGGCCTATCCGACGGAATTCCAGATCGCGCCCGTACGGCGCGCGAATCCCAAGAGCATGCCCTGGGTCGACGAACACCGCGCCGCCGTCGGATCGCCACCGCTTATCTACGTGGCCGACGGAAAGTTGATCCAGATCTGAACGGCCGGCCGCCTGCCGCGCCGGGCTCGCCGCCCTTTCCGCCACATCGGTTCGAATTGCGCGATCGGCGCCGATGAATGATGCATCGTCGCATCGTCGGTGGTTTAGTTCGGGGATCGGTTTGGGTCCCTAATCACGGATGCGATATCGCGGATGACGCCCCATAGGTTAGCCGCCCCCGTCGCCGGCTACAAAGCGGTCGCACGCCTCTACAACGCGCTGATGACGGGGCTCGTGCTGACCCTCGTCACGCGCAAGGGCACCGAAGATGCGCGCCGCTTCGTGTTCGCCCATTTCCGCCGCCAGCATCTCGAAAAGTTCCTTCCCGGGTTGAGGAAGCTTGGCCTCGATAAGCTGCCCCATGCGGTCGCGTGCGCCCAGTACCATTATTTTTCCAACGCGCTGGGCGGCGTGAAGACCGAGTACATGCCGCAATCCGATCGCAAGGCCTGGGTGCGCTATCCACCGCCGCGCTGGATTTGGGCCGGCACGGCGATCTGCGGAATCCCGTGCGAGGTCAACGAAGCGATGCTGCATGGCTGGCATGGCCATAACGGCGTATCGCTCGGTAATCCGCGGCTGGGCTTCGTCTGCACGGGGCAGACCGTCGAGGGCGATCCCGGGCTGGAAGGCTATTATCTCGAATACGACCGCGATCTCGCACCGGAGGAACGCGTGCGATTCGCGACCGACGAACACGCGCCGCGTTTCGTGCCCGCGAAGGCGCCGATGCTCGATATGGCCACATGGCCAGAAGAGCGTCGCATCAAGGTCGAGCGCTCCTATGCGATGGAATATGTGCGCTCTATGCTTCCGACGATGGTCGCGCTCTTCGGCGCGGACGAAGCAGGCGCGCTCGTCGGGCGCGCGGCGCGGCTGATCGGCCTGCAGTTCCACGAAGGCACGGCCGAATTGCTCGGCATGGACAGTACAGATGCCGACGGCTTTGCCGCTTGCCTTGCGGCGCTCGCTGTGGCCCAGGGTGAAGACGTCGCGCTTCGGCGCGAAAACGATGTGCCGACCGTCGTTCAGCAGGGCTGGCGGCTGATGGACGGGATTGCCCTGCCGGAACCCGCACTTTTTCGGGCGTGGAACGCGCTCTGGGAGGGAGCGCTCGCCGCCCACAATCGCGATCTGCGCCTTGTCACCGAGCGCGAGGGCGGGACGATCGTCTGGCGAATCGAAAGCTAAATCAGCCGGGAATCCGCACCGGCAGCGTCTCGTATCCCTTCACGAAATTCGAAAACACGCGCGTGGGTTCGCCGGCGACGTCGATCCTATCGAAGCGCTTGAGGATTTCTTCCCACACGATGCGCAGCTGCATCTCCGCCAGCCGGTTTCCGACGCAACGATGGATGCCGAAGCCGAAGGAAAGGTGCCGGCGCGGATTGGTCCGGTCGATGATGAAGCGGTCCGCGTCCTCGATCGCGTCTTCGTCGCGATTGCCCGAGACGTACCACATCACGACCTTGTCGCCTTTCTTGATCGCCTTGCCGCCGAGCTCGGCATCGGCGAGCGCGGTACGGCGCATATGGGCAAGCGGCGTCTGCCAGCGGATGATCTCGGAGACCATGCTCGGGATCAGCGAAGGATTGTCGCGCAGCTTTCGGTACTCGCCCGGGTTCTCGTTCAGCGCGAGCACGCCGCCGCTGATCGAATTGCGCGTCGTATCGTTACCACCGACGATCAGCAGGATGACGTTGCCGAGATACTCGCGGGGTTCCATGTTCCGCGTCGCGTCCGCATGCGCCATCATGGATATGAGATCGCCCTTGGGTTCCGAATTCACCCGCGCGTTCCACAACGCCGTGAAATAGCCGCCGCATTCGCGCAACTCGTTCTCGCGCTGCTCCTGCGTGTCCACGATGCCGCCGCCCGGTATCGCCGTGGCGACGTCGGACCAGCGCGTGAGCTTGCGCCGTTCCTCGAAGGGAAAGTCGAAGAGCGTGGCCAGCATCTGCGTGGTCAATTCGATCGAGACCCGATCGACCCAGTCGAACGTCTCGTCGTGCGGAAGCGCGTCCAGGATCCGGCCCGCGCGTTCGCGGATCGTATCTTCGAGTTTCGCGAGATTGTCGGGCGCGACGATGGGACTCACGACCTTGCGCTGGGCGTCGTGCTTGGGCGGGTCCATCGCGATGAACATCGGCAGGCGGAAATCCGCGCGCTGATCGCGGATCGTGATACCGCCCAGGCTCGATTCGGACGAATAGGTCTGATGGTGCGTCTCGACATGCATGATGTCGTTGTACTTCGTCACCGACCAATAGGGCCCGTATTCGCTGTCCGGGCAATAGTGAACGGGGTCCTCGCGCCGCAGCCGCGCGAAATAGGGCCACATCGTATCGGTCTTGAAGAGATGGGGGTCGGCGACATTGATCTCGTCGAGCGGGATCGCATAGGCGTCGGGCGATGGCGCGGCGCGAACAGCCAGAGCGGCGTCGGTCATGGGGGGCTCGTCGATTGCGATACGCGGGAAGGTTAGGCGACGCGGTCGGGCTTGTCACCAAACCCCTTGCCGCTTGGCGAATGCATCGTTGCCCGCGCGCGAATTTCGCGCCGCCGCCGCAAAATTGCCGCATCCTCGGGCGGACAATGGCGTTCGACAGACAGGGGGAAGGCCGCGTGTTCCGAATCGCTCGCCGGGTTTCCCCTTATGCCATCGTCCTTGGCGCCCTTTTGCTGGGGGCTTGCGGGCCTCGGACCGGAACGGAGGGCTCGATGAAACCCGAACACGGCGCACCGGTCGGGATATATGATGTGATCTCCGTGCGCCGGGCGTCCTCGGTGGCCGGGGGCGCGGGAGATTCCGCCTGGCCGGCCGCGCCGATGGCGCGCTTCGGCCAAACGATCGCCTGGATCGACGGGCGCATCTGTTCGCGCGACGCGCTCCAGGGATCGCCATCGGCCGCGATCGGTCTTTCGGATCCCATCCTCGCCGATCTTGCGTTGGGGGGCGCAGACCAGGCGGCCGGATACGAAATGCGCTGCGAAGGCGCGGGCGCGGCGCGCTTCGCCGTCGTGGATCGCGAAGTTCTCGTCGCGGCCAGCCCCGACGGTCTTCTCTACGCCGTGCTGGAGCGCCGACGAACGCAGGAAGAAATTCGTGCGATCCAGCAGGCGTTGTCGCGCGCCGGCTTTTATGAAGGTGTAACCGATGGCCAGGTCGATGCGTCGTTCCGTCAAGCCGTATCGAAATTCCTCGTGAGCCGCGGCGCCGCCTTCGCGCTGAAGGATCCCGCGCTGACGACAGCGGCACTTCAAGCGCTCGGCGTCCGATTCGAGGCGCCGCAGAAATAGCGGGTCATTCTGACTATTGCGCTAGTGTCGTGGTTTCGACGTTCGCTTCCTTGGCGATATCGGCTTCCCAAACGAACGTCGAAACCAGAACGACACTAGAATCAATGGATTGCTAGTGTCCTTGCGATTCTGACATTCGTATTGGTGGCGATATAGGGATGGAACGAATGTCAGAATCAGGACACTAACGGTTGCTTGACCTCGGGAAGCGCCGCTTTCACGAACGCGTGCAATCCGGAATCGTCCTTCGCCGCGTGCGCAAGCAATTCGCGGCGCATTTCGGGGTCCCAGAACTGATTCAGGTGATTGGCGACGCCCGCCACGGCGCGTGCCTCGCCCTGGGCGGCGAAGAATTTGGCGATCTGATTGGCCATGTAGACGAGCTTTTCTTCATTCGGCATGCGCCGGCGCTCCGATCCGTTCGGCATAGCTGAAGATTTCGAAGGAATCCGGGCGCGCGACGGCGACGAGCGTCAATCCCGCCTGCTCGGCTGCGCGGATCGCGTAGGCGGTCGGCACGGATACCGCCGCGATGACGGGGCAGCCGATCGCCGCCGCCTTTTGCACGAGTTCGATCGAAAGCCGGCTCGTGAGCACGATGAACCCTTCGTTCGCCGGCCGGTGGGCGCGCGCGAGCGCGCCGGCCAGCTTGTCGAGCGCGTTGTGCCGGCCGACATCCTCGCGCACCGCCATGAAGCCGTCCTCGACGAGCGACCAGAATCCCGCGGCATGAACGGCATGGGTCTTCGCGTTCAGAATCTGGTGCGGGCGTAGACCGTGGAACGCGCGGAAAACGGTCGCCGACGCGACGCGAAGGGACGTTTCGACCTTCCGGGGTGGCCGGACCGCGGCCTCCAAACTCTCGATGCCGCACAGCCCGCAGCCCGCGGGACCGGCGAACCTGCGCCGGCGCGCGACAAGCTCGGCATCGCGGTCGGAGGAGAGCGTCATGCGAATCTCGATGCCGCCGCCGATCGGCGTAGCCTCCAATTCGACGATCTCGCCGGGTTCTTCGACGATCCCCTCGGTCAGCGAGAAGCCGACGGCAAAATCCTCGAGATTGGCGGGCGTCGCCATCATTACCGCATAGGTCGTGCGGCCATAGGTCAGCGCGATTGCGGTCTCCTCGGGCACGGTGCGCGGGCCGGCCTCGGTCTGCTCATGCGTGACGCGCAAGCGCGCGGCGTTCGCATAGGGGGTGATGGGTTTGTCGGTCATTCCGCGGCGGAGACGGGCAGGCGTTCGATCCGGGATTGGCGCTCGCTATGCTCGGCATAGCTGGCCTGCCACCCCGACGGCCCGTTCGAGGGCGCCACCTGAACGGCCGTGACCTTGTATTCGGGGCAATTCGTCGCCCAGTCCGAATACTCGGTGGTGACGACATTGGTTTGCGTCGCCGGGTGGTGGAACGTCGTGTAGACGACGCCCGGCGCCACCCGGTCGGTCACGAAGGCGCGCAACGATGTCGCGGCGACGCGGCTTTCGAGCTTCACCCAGTCGCCATCCCGGATGCCGCGTTCCTCCGCGTCGTGCGGATGGATTTCGAGCAAATCCTCGCCGTGCCAGACGATGTTCCGGGTGCGCCTTGTCTGCGCGCCGACATTGTATTGGCTGAGGATGCGTCCGGTGGTGAGCAGCAGCGGGAACCGTGGTCCGATCTTCTCGTCGGTCGGCACGTATTCGGTGAGCACGAAGTTGCCCTTGCCGCGCACGAAGCCGCCGATATGCATGACTGGCGTTCCCGCGGGGGCCTTCTCGTTGCACGGCCATTGGATGGAACCATGACGGTCGATCGCATCGAACGAGACGCCGGCGAAGGTGGGCGTCAGGCGCGCGATCTCGTCCATGATCTCGGATGGATGGCTGTAGGGCATGGGGTGGCCCAGCGCCTCGGCGAGCGCCATGGTGATTTCCCAATCCGCCATGCCATTCCTGGGCGCCATCACCTTGCGCACGCGCTGGATGCGCCGCTCGGCATTGGTGAACGTGCCGTCCTTTTCGAGGAAGGTGGACCCCGGCAGGAAGACGTGGGCGTAGTTTGCGGTCTCGTTCAGGAACAGGTCCTGCACGACGACGCACTCCATCGCCTCGAATCCTGCGACGATGTGCTTCGTATTGGGATCGGATTGAACGATGTCCTCGCCCTGGACGTAGATGCCTTTGAATCGCCCGCCGATGGCCGCGTCGATCATGTTGGGAATGCGCAGGCCCGGTTCGGGGTCGAGCGGCCGGCCCCAGGCCGCCTCGAAAAGCGCTCGCGTCGTCTCGTCGGAAATGTGGCGATAGCCCGGAAGCTCGTGCGGGAAGGAGCCCATGTCGCAGGACCCCTGCACGTTGTTCTGGCCCCGGAGCGGGTTCACGCCCGTGCCGGGCCGGCCGATATTGCCCGTCGCCATGGCGAGATTGGCGATCGCCATCACCGCCGTGGTGCCTTGGCTATGCTCCGTCACGCCGAGACCGTAATAGAACGCTCCGTTGCCGCCCGTCGCATAGAGCCGGGCGGCACCGCGTACCATCCCGGCTGGCACGCCCGTGAACTTCTCCGTCGCCTCGGGGCTCCGCGACGCATCGGCGGCGAAGGCGGCCCATTCCTGGAATGTGTCCCATTCGCAGCGCTCGCGGACGAAGGCTTCGTCGACCAGACCCTCCGTCACCACGACATGGGCCATCGCGGTCAGGATGGCGACATTGGTGCCAGGCAGGAGCGGCAGGTGATAGCTGGCCTCGATATGGGGCTTGCGCACGAGATCGATGCGCCTCGGGTCGATCACGATCAGCTTGGCGCCCGCGCGCAAGCGGCGCTGAAGTTGCGAGGCGAACACCGGATGCCCGTCCGTTGGATTGGCGCCGATCACGATCATGACATCGGCATGCTCGACGGAATCGAAATCCTGCGTGCCGGCCGAGGTTCCGAACGTGGTTTTAAGCCCGTAGCCCGTCGGCGAATGGCAGACGCGCGCGCAGGTGTCGACATTGTTGTTGCCGAAAGCGCGGCGCACCAGCTTCTGAACAAGGAAGGTCTCCTCGTTCGTGCAGCGCGACGAGGTGATGCCGCCGATCGCTCCGCGGCCGTATTGCGCCTGAATGCGTTTGAACTCGGCGGCGGTATGCGCAATCGCTTCGTCCCAGCCGACTTCGCGCCAGGGATCGGTGATCCTCGCGCGGATCATGGGCTTCAGGATGCGGTCGCGGTGCTGGGCATAGCCCCAGGCGAAGCGGCCCTTGACGCAGCTATGGCCATGGTTCGCCTTGCCGTCCTTGGCCGGCACCATGCGCACGACCTCGTCGCCCCGCATCTCGGCTTGGAAGCTGCAACCGACTCCGCAATAGGCGCAGGTCGTCTGCACGGCGCGTTCCGGCGTGCCGATTTCGATGACCGATTTCTCCATCAGTGTCGCGGTCGGACAGGCCTGTACGCAGGCGCCGCAAGAGACGCATTCGGAATCGAGGAAGGACTGGCTTTCGCTGGCGCTGACCCGGCTCTCGAAGCCGCGTCCCGCGACGGTCAGCGCGAACGTGCCCTGGATTTCCTCGCACGCCCGCACGCAGCGATAGCACACGATGCATTTCGACGGATCGTAGGCGAAATAGGGGTTGGATTCGTCCTTCGCATCGGAGAGATGGTTCGCGCCGTCGTAGCCGTAGCGCACTTCGCGCAGGCCTACCGCGCCCGCCATGTCCTGCAACTCGCAATCGCCGTTCGCCGAACAGGTCAGGCAATCGAGCGGATGATCGGAAATGTAGAGCTCCATCACGCCGCGGCGGAGCTTCTTCAGGCGCTCCGTCTGCGTGCGCACCGCCATGCCGTCGGCGACCGGCGTCGTGCACGATGCGGGCGTTCCGGGGCGGCCCTCGATCTCGACGAGGCAGAGGCGGCAGGAACCGAAGGCCTGCAGACTGTCGATGGAGCAGAGCTTCGGCACATGCACGCCCGCGAGCGCCGCCGCGCGCATCACCGAAGTTCCTTCGGGAACCGCGATGGGCGCGCCGTCGATCGTCACCGTGACGCGCCTTTCGGCGTTCGCGGCCGGCGTACCGAAATCGGCTTGGCGCGTGGGCGCAGTCACCGCGCAAAATCCTCCGGAAAATGATCGAGCGCGCTCAGCACGGGATAGGGCACGAACCCGCCCAACGCGCAGAGCGAACCCGAACGCATGATATCACAGAGATCGCGCAGCAGCGCGATCTGCAGGTCGCGATCCCGGGTTCCGCGGATGCGGTCCACCACCTCCATCCCGCGCACGGCGCCGATCCGACACGGTGTGCATTTCCCGCACGATTCGATGGCGCAGAATTCCATCGCAAAGCGCGCCTGATCGGCGAGATTGACGGTATCGTTAAAGACCACGATGCCGCCATGGCCAATCAATCCTCCCTTGGCCGCGAAGGCTTCGTATTCGAATGGTGTGTCGAACAAGGCGGGTGGAAAATAGGCGCCGAGCGGCCCGCCCACTTGCACGGCGCGAATGGGGCGTCCGCTTGAACTGCCGCCGCCGATCTCGTTTACGAGTTCGCCCAGCGTCGGGCCGAAGCCCGCCTCGAACAGTCCGCCATGACGGATGTCGCCCGCAAGTTGGATGGGCATGGTGCCGCGCGATTTGGCGCTGCCGAAATCGGCGTAGAACGCGGCGCCGCGTTCGAGGATCGTCGGCACGGCGGCGAAGCTCAGGACATTGTTGACGATGGTGGGCCGGCCGAACAATCCGCTGTGCACGGGAAGCGGCGGCTTGGCGCGCACGATGCCGCGCTTTCCCTCCAGGCTTTCGAGCAGCGCGGTCTCCTCGCCGCAGACATAGGACCCCGCACCCACGCGGATTTCGATGTCGAAGGCGTATTGGGAACCCATAACCTTGCGCCCAAGCAGACCTTCCGCCCGTGCGGCTTCGATCGCGGTCTCCATCGCCGCGATCGCATGAGGATATTCGGAGCGGATATAGACGAAGCCAACGTCGGACCCGATCGCGACCCCGGCGACGATCATGCCTTCGATCAGAAGGAACGGGTCGCCCTCCATCAGCATGCGATCGGCATAAGTTCCCGAATCGCCCTCATCGGCGTTGCACGCGACATATTTCCTGTCGCCTTTCGCTTCCGCCGCGCCGCGCCATTTGATGCCGGTGGGAAAGCCCGCACCGCCGCGGCCGCGCAGGCCCGAGCGCGTCACCTCATCGAGGACCGCGGCCGGTCCGATATCGATCGCGCGCTTCAGGCCCTTGAGTCCGCCCGATTGCGCGTAGTCTTGAAGCGACGTGGGATCGATCGTGCCGCAGCGCGCGAAGGTGAGCCGCGTCTGGCGCTTGAAGAAGGGATGATCCTCGATCGGCCCAAGGGCAAGCGGATGGGGCTTGCCAGAACAGGCTGCGTCCAAGACGCCGGCCGCTTGCGCTGCATCGACGGGGCCATAGGCGGTCCAGCCGCTCTTGGTTTCGACTTCCAGCAAAGGCTCCAGCCAGAACAGCCCGCGCGATCCCGTGCGCGTCAGCGTCAGCGCGATCTCCGCCTTCGTGGCCGCGTCGATCAACGCGTCCGCGGTCGCCTCGGCGCCGAGCGCGATCGCGGCGGCGTCCTTCGGCAGCCGTGCGCGCAGGGGTTTCGTCATCGTGCGCCATCCAGCAGAGCGGCGAGCTTCTCTTCGTCGAGTCTCGCCAGGGGCCGTCCGTCGAGCATCGCCGCGGGACCGCAGGCGCAGAGCCCGAGACAGAAGGTCTGTTCCAGCGTCCATTCGCCGTCCACGCCGGTCTCGCCCCAATTCACCTTGAGGCGCCGCCTGACCATATCGGCGAGCGCGCCGCTGCCCACGGCTTGACAGGCCTCGGCGCGGCAGAGCTTCAGTACGCGGCGGCCCGGCGGGCCGTCGTGACGGAAGTCATGGTAGAAATGCGCGACGCCGTGCACCTCGGCGCGGCTTAGATTGAAGGCGTCCGCCAGGATCGCGATCGAGGGCTGCGGCACGAAGCCGAACGCGCTCTGCATCGCGTGCAACGCGGGGATGAGCCCCCCGGGCATCTTCGCGAACCGCGCGGCGATGGCGCGCGCGGCCGTTTCGTTCCAGGCTTCGAATCCGACGGCCGTGCGGGGCGAAGATGGCATACGCGATGCTCCGGAAGCTTGCGCTGATGCTTCGAAATCTCGCCGCTCGAATGCGGAGCGGCTCCCCGAGTATACGGTGCCGTCCGGGCGTAACCATAGGCGCGCCGGCCCATGGTCCGTGTCCCACGCATGGAGTGGGATGGCCCGCTTCGGCCGCCGCTTGCGCCAATTCCGCATGATGATACGTGCCACCTACGGATGCCTCGTGTGCGCGGCCGCCATGGGTTAGGCTCGGATGCGAGACCGGATGGCGACGGCGGACCGACCGCACGGTCTCCACCAGGGGAGGACGGCCATGAACATCCAGCCGAAGCCCAAGGCGTTTCCGCTGCCGAGCCAGGTCAAGCTGGTCAAGGGCACCGAGCGCGCCCAGGCGATGTATCCCTATTTCATGCAGTTCACGCGCGCCGACGACGAGCGGTTCTGGTTCTACAACGCCATGCACTTCCCCGAACCGATGCCGGCCTTCGACACGGTGACGGGCGAGGCCGCCTATCACGCGCTCGGCGCATTCAACACGCGCGTGCATGTTCTTCCCACCGTGCTCGGCATCGATCAGCGCATCGTCAATGGGCGCGTCTATATCGGCGGCAACGCGGTCACCGACCCGAAGGAAATCGAACGCCGGACGGCAGAATTCCAGCAGCGCGCCTTCTACTATTACGAACATTGGGAAGACCTCTATGCCAATTGGCGCAGGAAGATGGCCGCGCTCATCGAGGAGGCGCAGGCCATTCCGACGCCCGACCTGCCGGAATTTGATCCGCTCGAGGCCTCGCATTCGGGGCGCGGCATCGCCAGCAATCATTTCGTGCTGACGGCCTACCACAAGACGCTCGACGGCTATTTCCGTATGTGGCAGCACCATTTCGAATTCCTGCTGTTGGGCTACGGCGCCTATCTGACGTTCTTCGATTTCTGCAAGAAGGCGTTCCCCGAAATCACCGACCAAACGATCGCGCGCATGGTGGCGGGCATGGATGCCGAGATGTTTCGCCCCGACGACGAGCTGAAAAAGCTCGCGCGCAAGGCGGTGGAGTTGGATCTCGATTCCAAATTCGTCGAGGGCGCTTCGGCCGAAGATATCCTCAAATCGCTCGAGCAAATGGGCGCGCGCGGCAAGGAGTGGCTGACCGCCTTCGCCAGCGCGCGCGATCCTTGGTTCAATGTGGGCGTCGGCGACGGCTTCTATCACTATCATCGCAGTTGGAACGACGATCTTTCGATTCCGTTCTCGGCGTTGCCGGGCTATATGCGCCACCTGCGCGAGGGCAAATCGCTCGAACGCCCCGTGGCGGCGCTCAAGGCCGAACGCGAGAAGATCATCGCCGAATATCGCGCCATGCTGAATTCGGACGAGGAACGCGGCGCCTTCGATCAGATGATCGGGCTTTCGCACCGTGTGTTCCCCTACGTCGAGGATCACAAATTCTACTGCGAGCATTGGTACACCGCACTCTTCTTCAACAAGATCCGGGAATTTGGCGCGCTCCTCGCCAAATGGAATTTCTTCGCGGACGGCGAGGACATCTTCCAGCTGACGCGCTACGAAGTGGAGGCCGCGCTCTCCGATCTGATGACGGCATGGTCGAACGGCTCCGCCCCGCGCGGACCGGATTGCTGGCCGAATATCGTGAAGGAGCGGAAGGCGGCACTTGCCGAATGGGCGAAGCACGAGACGCCGCCCGCGCTCGGGCCCGTACCCGAAGTCATCAACGACCCGGCGATCGTCATGCTGTGGGGCATCACGGCGGACAATCTGAACGCCTGGCTCAACGCCGACTCCCTGGCCGATACGGGTGAGATCAGGGGTTTCGCGGCAAGCTCGGGCGTCGTCGAAGGCATCGCGCGCGTCGTGAAGACGGTCGACGAAATCGCGCGGCTGCAGGAGGGCGACATCCTGGTCTGCCACGTCACCAATCCGAGCTGGGCGCCGATCTTCCGCAAGATAAGAGCGGCGGTCTCCGACATCGGCGGCTCGATGAGCCATGCCGCCATCGTCGCGCGCGAATACGGGCTGCCCGCAGTGGTCGGGACCGGCACGGCGACGCAGAAAATTAAGGACGGCCAGCGCATACGCGTGGACGGCGCCCGAGGCGTGGTCACGATCCTTTAGACGGAGCAGCATTTGCAGCGATTTTCGTCGATAGGCTGGTTTGCCGACATCGGGCTGGCCGACCGGCCGAGCGTGGGCGGCAAGGGCGGGAGCCTCGGCGAGCTCGCGCGTGCGGGCATAAGCGTGCCGCCCGGCTTCGTGGTGCGGACCGCGGCGTTCGAGCGGTTTCTGGAAGCCCTGGAACGCGAGCGGCCCGTGCGCGCAGCCGTCGCGGCGCTCGATCCCGACGATCTCGCCGCGATCGCGACATGTTCCGGCGCGTTGCGCGCGCGCGTCGAAGGGGCGGTGTTGCCGGACGATATCCGCGACGCAATCTTGGCGGCGTATGAAGAGCTGGTTCGTGGCGTTCCCGACGCCGCCGTCGCGGTGCGTTCTTCTGCTACGACCGAGGATTCCGAGGACGCGAGCTTCGCGGGGCTTCAGGACACCTATCTCTGGACGAAGGGCGCGGCCGAAACGTTGCGCAAGGTGCAAAGCTGCTGGGCGAGCCTCTATTCGGTGCCTTCCATCGCCTATCGCCGCAAGCATGACCTGCCGGAGGCGGGTGTCGCCATGGGCGTCGTCGTTCAGCTCATGGTGGACGCGCGCAGTGCCGGCGTCATGTTCACGCGCAGTCCGACCACGGGCGACCGCACGGTGGTGACGATCGAATCGAGCTGGGGGCTGGGTTCGGCGATCGTCGGCGGCGAGGTCACGCCCGATCGTTTCGTGATCAGCAAGATCACGGACGAGATCGCCGCGCGCGACGTTTCTCTGAAGCTCGCACAGCATCTGCCGGCCGACGAGGGCGGCGTGCGCGATGCTGCGGTCCCCGAGGCCATGCAAAGGGCGCCATCGCTGAGCGATTCCGAGTTGGTGGAACTCGTCGCGATCGCCAAGCGCGTGGAACGTCACTACGGCCGTCCGCAGGACATCGAATGGGCGATCGCCCGCCACGCCTCGGGCACGGATGCGATCTTTCTGTTGCAGAGCCGCCCGGAAACCGTGTGGGCCGCGCGCGATGGGGCACCCGTCGCCAAGCCGGCGGTACGGCCCATGGACCATGTGCTCAACATCTTCGGCGGGCGGCGATGAAGCTCACCGCCGAAGACATCGGCGAGATCATGCGCCTGCTCGACGCATCCCATTTCGACGAGCTGGTGCTCGAGATGGACGGCGTCAAGCTCGCGCTCAAACGCGGCGTCCGCGGTCCCGTGTTGGACGTCGCGCCGGAGCGATCGAACGCTGCCGCGCCGGAACCGGCTGAACGGCCGCGCGCCGCCGAAGTCGCCGATCCGGATACTGTCGCAGTCGCCGCCCCGCTATTGGGCGTGTTCTATCGCGCACCGAAACCCGGTGCGGCACCCTTCGTCGAATTGGGTTCGCGCGTCGAGGAAGACACCGTCGTCGCCATCATCGAGGTGATGAAGCTGATGAATTCGGTGCGTGCGGGCGTGCGCGGCGAAATCGTCGATATCGCGGCCGAGAACGGCGCGATGGTCGAATACGGCCAGACGCTCCTGCGGGTGCGCAAGGGCTGATCGTCGATGGCCATCCGCCGCCTGCTGATCGCCAATCGCGGAGAGATCGCGGCGCGCGTCATCCGCACCTGTCGCGACCGCGGGATCGAAACCGTGCTGGCGGCCTCCGAAGCTGACCTGGATACATTACCCGCCAAGCTGGCCGATCGCACACTCTGTATCGGCTCCGCGCATCCGAGCGCGAGCTATCTCAAGGCCGAGACCATCGTTCAGGCCGCGCTCGGCGCGGGCGCCGATGCCATTCATCCGGGCTATGGGTTCCTCGCCGAGAACCCCGTGCTCGCGCGGCTCTGCGAGCGCGAGGGCGTGATCTTCGTGGGGCCGAGTGCGGCGCAGCTCGAGGAAGCAGGCGATAAGCTGCGCGCGCGCACGGCGGCGCAAGCGGCAGGCGTTCCTGTCATGCCGGGCGGCGCGGTCGAGAGCATCGAGGCAGCGGCGTTGCTCGCGCGGCGTATCGGAATGCCCCTTCTGATCAAGGCGGTCGGGGGCGGCGGCGGGCGCGGCGTGAAGCGCGTCGACGATCCCAAAGGGCTGGCGGATGCCATGGCGCTAGCGGGCGCGGAAGCCGGGGCTGCCTTCGGCGACGCGCGTATCTATCTGGAGCGCTTCGTCGCGCGCGCCCGGCATGTCGAGGTGCAAGTGCTGGGCGACGGCGAACGCGTCGTCCATCTCGGCACGCGCGACTGCTCGGTACAGAGGCGCTATCAGAAGCTGATCGAGGAGGCCACCGCTCCGGACCTTGCGCCTGCGATGCGCGATGGGATTCACGACGCGGCGCTTCGCTTTGCCGCGCATCTTTCCTATCGCAATGCGGGTACGGTCGAATTCCTGATCGATATCGAGCGCGAGACTTTCTATTTTCTCGAGATGAACGCACGCATCCAAGTCGAGCATCCGGTAACCGAGGCCGTCACAGGCATCGACCTCGTGGCCGAGCAGATCGCGATCGCCGAAGGCGCGCGGCTCCGCTTGGTGCAGGCCGATGTCGATTTCGACGGTTGCGCCATCGAATGCCGGATCAATGCCGAAGACCCGGAGCATGATTTCCGGCCCTCTCCCGGTATTATCCGCGAAGCGCGCTGGCCGGCCGGAGAGGGCGTCCGCGTCGACACTCATATCGTCACGGGATCGCGCGTGGCCCCCTTCTACGATTCGCTGCTGGGCAAGATCGTGGCCCATGGGCGGGACCGCGAAACCGCGCTGGCGCGCCTGGCCAAGGCGATCGGCGAGACGCGGATCGAAGGGATCGCGACGAATCTGGCTTTCCACGCCGCAGTCCTCGCCGACCCCGAATTCGCGCGCGGCGGCGTCGATACGGGCTATCTTGCGCGCCTCGGCGCCCGCGCCGCGCCTGCCCGTGTGGAGGCTTGAGCATGGCCGAAATCGGATTGATCGACACCAGTCTGCGTGACGGCAATCAGAGCCTGTGGGGCGCCACCGGCTTGAATACGGCCATGATGCTGGGCGCGGCGCCGCTGATCGAGCGCGTGGGCTTTCGCGGCATCGACTATACGTCCTCGACTCACATGGCCGTTGCCGTGCGATTCAAGCGCGAGGACCCGTGGGAACGCATGCGCCTGATGCGCGAGATGCTCGTCGACACGCCGATGCAGTTCCTCACGACGGGTTTTCGTTTCATCTCCTGGGAGACGGCGAATCCCGAATTCATGCAACTCGTTTACGACACGCTGGTCAGGAACGGTATCCGACGGTTCGCCGTCGCCGATCCGATGAACGATGTCGGTGCGATGCTGGCCAACGCGCGGATGATCAAGAAGGCGGGCGGAGAATACGTCGTCTGCGC
>Ga0326597_10006192_pt1 | contig 16446 bp, 17 predicted proteins | sample RVTome_12_FD_203789 | JGI IMG/M metagenome (GOLD analysis project Ga0326597, IMG submission 203789) | Soil microbial communities from uranium-contaminated site in the Upper Colorado River Basin, Wyoming, United States - RVT100D185 | ecosystem: Environmental > Terrestrial > Soil > Contaminated >...
CCCGCCCGCGAGGACCACACCCACGACGGCCGACGCTGACGTCATGGCGGTTTGGTCTCGGTCGCTTCGTCCCACAGTGTAGCGTCTTCTCCGCGTTAAGGCGCGTCGATTCGCGGACTTGCCTGTCGCGTGCGAATCGATGATTTTTCCACTCAGACTTACGTGAAAAGGACCTGGCGTGACCGTGATCGGCCGCCGCCGTTGGTTTCCGCACCATCCGCTCGGGCGCGAGATCGCCCTTTTGCTTGCGATCAAATTCGTTCTGCTCGTCGCGCTGTATCTGGCGTTCTTCGCGCCCTGGATGCGGCCCGACGTCGATTCGGCCGCCATGGCGGGGCGGCTCGCCGAGCGCAACGCCGGCACGGACTAAGAGCTCCAAGGGGGACCCGTCATGGACGCCGTCGAACTGGCCCGCCTGCAATTCGCGGTGACCGCGCTCTACCACTTCATCTTCGTGCCGCTCACCATCGGTCTCGCCGTCCTGCTCGGCATCATGGAGAGCGTTTATGTGATGACCGGGCGCACGATCTGGCGCGACATGACGAAATTCTGGGGTGCGCTGTTCGGCATCAATTTCGCCATGGGGGTCGCCACCGGCATCACGATGGAATTCCAGTTCGGCATGAACTGGGCCTATTACTCGCATTATGTCGGCGACATCTTCGGCGCGCCGCTCGCCATCGAAGGGTTGATGGCATTTTTCCTCGAGGCCACCTTCGTCGGCCTGTTCTTCTTCGGCTGGAACCGGCTTTCCAAGGTCGCCCACCTCGCCTGCACTTGGGCGCTCGCGATGGGCACCAATTTCTCGGCGCTGTGGATCCTGATCGCCAACGGCTGGATGCAGTTCCCGGTCGGCGCGCGCTTCAATGTCGAGACCATGCGCATGGAAGTCGCCGATTTCATGGCGGTCATCTTCAACCCCGTGGCGCAGGCGAAATTCGTGCATACGGTGAGCGCGGGCTATGTGACGGGCGCGGTCTTCGTGCTCGCCGTCAGCGCCTATTATCTCATCCGCGGGCGCCATCGCGAACTCGCGCGCCGTTCGATGACGGTGGCGGCGAGCTTCGGGCTTGCCTCCGCGCTTTCCGTCGTCGTGCTGGGCGACGAGAGCGGCTACGGCGTGACCGAACATCAGAAGATGAAGATCGCTGCCATCGAAGCGATGTGGGAAACCGAGCCGGCGCCGGCTTCGTTCACGATCTTCGGCATCCCCGACGTCGAGAACCGCGTCACGCATTACGAAGTGAAGGTGCCCTGGGTGCTCGGCCTCATCGCCACGCGTTCGATCGACACGCCCGTACCGGGCATCGACGAGCTTGTAAGCCACGCCGAGATCCGCATTCGCCGCGGCATGATCGCCTATGCCGCGCTGAACCGCATCCGGGACGGCTCGGCGGACGACGAAACGACCGCGATCCTCGACACCCATGTCGGCGATCTGGGCTATGCGCTGCTCTTGAAGCGCTTCCGTGCCGATGTCGACAACGCAAGCGAAGCCGAAATCGCACGCGCGGCCGCAAGCACGATCCCCGATGTGCCGGTACTGTTCTGGTCGTTTCGCATCATGGTCGGCTGCGGCCTCTGGTTCGTTGCGCTCTTCGCAGTTGCCTTCTGGCTCTCGGCGCGCCGCGAGCTGGAGCGTTACCCGGCCTTCCTGTGGGCGGCGCTGCTGACGCTGCCGCTTCCTTGGGTGGCCAGCGAACTGGGCTGGATCGTCGCCGAATATGGCCGCCAGCCCTGGGTGATCGAGGGCGTGCTGCCCACCGCGCTCGGCGTGTCGTCGACGGATCCGGGCAACGTTCTCTTCAGCCTGATCGGCTTCGTCGTCTTCTATTCGGTGCTGCTGGTCGCCGATATCTATCTGATGATCAAATATATCCGGCTCGGGCCGGAGGCGACGATCGGCCACGCCGTGGCCGGCCCGCGCACCGTCGCGGCACCGGCCGGGGAGTAAGCGCCATGTTCGATTACGAAACGCTCAGGCTGATCTGGTGGGCGCTGCTCGGCATCCTGCTGATCGGCTTCGCGATCATGGACGGCTTCGATCTCGGCGTCGGTGCACTGTTGCCCTTCGTAGCCAAGACCGATCTCGAGCGCCGTGTCGTCATCAACACCGTCGGCCCGGTGTGGGAAGGCAACCAGGTGTGGCTGATCCTGGGCGGCGGCGCGATCTTCGCGGCCTGGCCGCCGCTCTATGCCGCGGCCTTCTCGGGCTTCTATCTCGCCATGTTCCTGGTGCTGGCGGCGCTCATCTTGCGGCCCGTCGGCTTCAAATTCCGCGGCAAGATCAACGATGCGCGCTGGCGCGCCACCTGGGATTGGTGCCTGTTCGTGGGCGGCGCGGTGCCGGCTCTCGTGTTCGGCGTCGCCTTCGGCAATCTCTTCGTCGGCGTGCCCTTCGCTTTCGATTCGGACCTGCGGTTCTCCTCGGAGATCACGCTGCTTTCGCTGCTCAATCCTTTCGCGCTGCTGGCGGGGCTCGTGAGCCTCGCCATGCTCGTGCTCCACGGCGCGACCTGGCTTTCGCTCAAGACCGAGGGCGACGTGCGCGAACGGGCGCGAGCGGTCGTGCCCTATGCCGCGCTGGCGTTTGCCGTGATGTTCGCGGGTGCCGGCGTGTGGGTGGCGGGGCTCGACGGCTATCGCATCACGAGCGCGATCGTGCCGGATGGGCCCTCGAATCCTCTATTGAAGACTGTCGCGGTTGCGCCGGGCGCTTGGCTCGACGTGTTCGCCGCCAATCCGCTTGCCTGGATCGTGCCATTGCTGGCCCTTGCCGGCGCGGCGACCGCGGTCTTCCAGCGAAGCCGCCCGCTCGTCGCGTTTCTCGGAAGCGCGCTGGTGCCGGTCGGCGTCATCACGACGGCGGGGCTCGCGCTCTTCCCGTTCCTGCTGCCTTCGTCCAGCAATCCCGGGATGAGCCTGACGGTATGGGATGCGTCGTCGAGCGCGCTCACGCTCGCGATCATGCTGGGCGCGGTCGTGCTCTTCCTGCCGATCGTGCTGACCTACACCGCCTGGGTGTATCGCGTGCTGCGCGGGCCGGTGAAGCCCGAGCACGTCGCGCGCGATACCCATTCGCTCTACTGAGGGAGGAAGGACGATGTGGTACTTCGCCTGGATTCTCGGTCTCGGCTTCGCCTGCGCCTTCGCCATCCTCAACGCGATGTGGCTGGAGTTGGACGAAGCGAATCGACCAACCTTACGGTAATATATTGATATTATTGAATAATACTTGTTTCTCCATGCGCTGTCGAAATTATGCCATATGATGGTATATATTCGACGGCTATGATCATACAGCGAAGCATTAAACGCCGACTCCTGCGTGAATTGCGAACCCGCCCGGCTGTCTACCTTGGAGGCCCGCGCCAAGCGGGGAAAACAACGCTCGTCCAAGAGATCGCTCGTGAAAACGAAGGCGCCGGGTACTTCACGTTCGACGACATCACCACGCGCGGAGCGGCATTGAATGATCCCGAGGGCTTCCTGAGATCGTCCCAGGGCCTCGCAATCCTCGATGAAGTCCAACTCGCTCCGGACGTCTACCGCGCCGTCAAACTGCTCATCGACGAACGGCGCGCTATCGCAAATGAGCGCGCGTTCGGAAGTTATCTGCTGACCGGTTCGGCCAGCGCGATGGCGTTGCCGACCCTATCCGATGCCCTTGTCGGCCGCATGTCGATTCTCACATTGCTGCCGCTCTCCGCCGCCGAAGCGATCGGACAACACAAGCCGGTCATCAACGGCCTGCTCGATCAGGATATCGGCCGGAAAAAGATCGAACAAAGGGAAAAGCATCGGTTGGATATCGGGCGCATCTTCGCACGCGCGGGGTTTCCCGAACTCGCGGCCAATCCCTCGACCGACCGCCACACATGGTTCGACGGCTATCTCAATAGTCTCATTCAGCGTGACGTACGCGAGTTGGCACAGATCGACAAACTCGCGTCGCTACCCGTCCTCGTGCAACTTCTCGCGCTCCGCGCCGGAGCCTTGCTCAACGACGCGGATTGCGCACGCGATGCGGGCTTGAGCCTTTCGACCTACCGGCGTTATCGCGCGCTGCTCGAAGCCGTATTTCTGACCGTCCGGGTTCCGCCGTGGTTTCGCAACATCGGCAAACGACTCGTCAAATCGCCCAAGCTGTACTTCACCGACACGGCCCTGCTTTGCCATGTCCTTAACGCCGATCCGAATAGCCTGCGTCAGGCCAACCCGGCCCTTTTCGGCCGCATAGTCGAGAATTTCGTGGCGACGGAACTGATGAAACAATTGTCGCTCTTCTCGGGTGCCGCGCTCTACCATTTCCGCACGCATGATGGGAGGGAAGTCGATTTCGTCATCGAACGTCGGAATGGCGAGATCTGCGGGATCGAGGTCAAAAGCCGCGACCATGTCGAATCGAGGGACTTCGATGGACTTCGCGCGCTCAAGGACGCGGCTGGCGAAAAATTCGCCCGCGGAATCGTCTTTTATCTCGGTAGCAACATCACACCTTTCGGCGGCGACATGTTCGCGGTGCCACTTGATTTACTTTGGAAGCTGAATATGACCGTAACCACAGACAAGGACATCCGCTGTTCCGACAAGCTGAATGGAAGCGTGTTGTTCTGGGCAAAATACGGCGAACGAACCCGGATCAGATGCATCGTCGAACGCGAAACCATCGAGGATTATTTCCACGATGGCGCCTCGGATGCGCAAAGCGTGGCAGCCATAGAGAGGCAGTGGGAAACAATTTGGCCAATCTTCGTGCAAAAGATCGAGGAAGGCCGAATCGAGAAAATCTTGCACGATAACGGTCCGGGCATTATCACGGGCCGATATCAGATAATCCTGCAAGCGACGCTCCAGCCGGCCGACTTCGGCGAATGCGATTTCCGGCAAAACTCGGCAGCCTAACGCACGACATCCACCGGCACGCCCGGCTCGCGCTTGGACGGGCGGATCGCCAAGGCCGTCTTCACGCTCGCCACGTTCTTCATCGCGGTGAGCTTTTCGGTGACGAAGTTCTGAAATTCGGTGAGGTCCTTGGCTACGCATTTGAGCAGGAAATCGACCTCGCCCGAAAGCATGTAGCATTCGCGGACGTTCGGCCACGCGCCGATCTGTTCCTCGAAGGCCTTGAGATCGGCTTCCGCCTGATGTTCGAGCCCGACGAAGGCGAAGGCCGTCAGCTCGTAGCCAAGCTGGCGCGCGTCGAGGTCGGCGTGATAGCCGCGGATATAGCCGGCCTTTTCGAGCGCGCGGACGCGACGTAGACAGGGCGGCGCCGTAATCTTGGCCCGGCGGGACAGTTCCACATTGGTCATCCGGCCGTCGGATTGCAGTTCGGAGAGGATGCGAAGGTCGATGGAATCGAGCTTGTGGCGCTCCATGTCTGACCTTTTTGCGACAGGGTTAACTTGGGGCGCATTAAACTCCCGCCCGTGCGGCCGAGCAATAATATTTCGAGAAAAAGCGCGATCGTGACGGGCGACCTCAAACCGGAATGCTGGGTGGTCAGCGAAGGCACTGCTGGCATGGAAAACCAGGCTCTCGGCCTCGCGGAGCGGCTCGGCCTGCCGATTCGCGTGATCCGCCTGAAGGTGGCCGCCCCCTGGCGGTGGATCGCGCCCTGGTCGCTGGGCTCGCCCTTCGGGCATCTGGAACCGGGCGCCGACAGGCTGGTACCCCCCTGGCCATGCCTTGTCATCGGCTGCGGGCGGCAGAGCATCCCCTTCGCGCTCGGCATCAAGAAGGCGAGCGAGGGGCGCACGCGGATCGTGCAGTGCCAGAACCCGCGCGTCGATCCCGCCTACTTCGATCTTGTCGTGCCGCCCGAACACGACGCTCTCGCCGGGCCCCAGGTTTTTCCGATCATCGGCAGCCCCAACCGCATCACGCCGGGCCGTCTTGCCGCAGCCAAGCGCGAATTCGAGGGCCGGTTTTTGGATCTTCGGGCTCCGCGCATCGCGGTGCTGATCGGCGGCAACAGCAAGGATTATCGGCTGGATCGTGCCGCGGCGGCGGCCATGGGCGCGAGCCTGCGCGCGCTTTGCGCGGAGCACGGCCTGATGGTGACGGCCTCGCGACGCACCGCCAAGGATGCGCGCGCGGCCCTGCGCGACGCGCTGGCCGGTACGGGCGCCTATTTCTGGGACGGCGATGCACCGAACCCCTATCTCGGCATGCTGGCCTGGGCCGATGCGATTCTGGTGACGGCCGATTCGGTCAACATGGCCTGCGAGGCCGGCGCCACGGGCAAGCCCGTGCATATCGTGGCGCTTCCCGGCGGCAGCCCCAAATTCCGCCGCTTCCACGAATCGCTGGCCGCGCGGGGAGTCGCGCGCCCATTCGTGGGCGCGATCGGGACCTGGGCTTACGATCCGCTCGATGAAACCGGCCGTGCGGCCAATAAAATCAAGGCTCTGCTTGACCTTTAGGTCCGCGCTCCCGATATGAACGGTTGAACCGAAAACCGGGCCGTGGGGGCACATGTCCGATAGCGATCACGCCAAGGTCGTCATCCTTGGCAGCGGTCCCGCAGGCTGCACGGCGGCGGTCTATGCCGCGCGTGCCATGCTCGAACCCCTGCTGATCGCGGGACTCCAGCCGGGCGGACAGCTCACCATCACCACCGAGGTCGAGAACTATCCGGGCTTCGCCGCGGCCATCCAGGGGCCCTGGCTGATGGAGCAGATGCAGGCCCAGGCCGAGCATGTCGGCACGCGCCTCGTGCAGGACACGATCGCTTCGGTCGATCTCGCGCGCCGCCCCTTCACGCTCACGGGCGATTCCGGAACGCGCTACACGGCCGACGCGCTGATCGTCGCGACCGGGGCATCCGCGAAATGGCTGGGCCTCGAATCGGAGACCCGCTATCAGGGCTTCGGCGTCTCGGCCTGCGCGACCTGCGACGGTTTCTTCTTCCGCGGCAAGGACGTCGTGGTGGTCGGCGGGGGCAATACGGCCGCAGAGGAAGCCCTCTTCCTGACGAACTTCGCCACCAAGGTCACGCTGATCCATCGCCGCGACAGCCTGCGCGCCGACAAGACCAATCAGGCGCGCGTCGAACGCAATCCCAAGATCGCGCTGGCATGGGACAGCATCGTCGAAGCCGTGCTGGGCAACGACGATCCGAAATCGGTGACCGGCGTGCGCGTCCGCGACGTCAAGACGGGCGAGACGCGGACGATCCCCTGCGAGGGCGTGTTCATCGCGATCGGCCATCAGCCGGCGACCGAATTGTTCCGTGGCCAACTCGACATGGACGCTGAGGGCTATATCCGTACCGCGCCCGACTCCACGCGCACGAGCGTCGCGGGCGTCTATGCCGCGGGCGACGTGAAGGACAAGATTTTCCGTCAGGCGGTCACGGCCGCCGGCATGGGCTGCATGGCGGCCCTCGAAGCCGAACGCTTCCTGGCCGCCGGTCACTGACGATGGGCGCCGCAGCCATGGATTGGGACAAGCTGCGCATCTTCCACGCGGTCGCGGCGGCGGGAAGCTTCACCCATGCCGGCCAGACGCTTTCGCTCAGCCAATCGGCGGTCAGCCGGCAGATCGGCACCCTGGAAGAAGAACTCGGCCTCATGCTCTTCCAGCGCCATGCGCGCGGGCTGACGCTGACCGAGGAAGGCGAACTTCTCTTCGGTGCCGTCGCCGACGTGTTGTTGCGCCTGGCCGCCGCGGAGGAAGCGCTGAAGAACGTGCAGGAAACCCCGACCGGCGCGCTCAAGGTGACGGCCACGCACGGCATCGGCACCTATTGGCTCCTGCCGCGTGTGAAGGACTTCATCGCCGAGCATCCCGGCGTCGATCTGCACATGGTGCTCGAGGACCGCGAACTCGATCTCGCCCAGCGCCAAGCCGACATCGCGCTTCGCATGCGCGCGCCGGTGCAGGCCGATCTGATCCAGCGCAAGCTGTTCACCGTGCACTATCACATCTATGCGTCGCGCGATTATCTCGCGCGCAACGGCGCGCCCGAATCCCTGGCCGGTCTTCGCTCGCACCCGATCGTCGTCTATGGCGAAACGGCCGCCCCCGAAATCCGCGAGGTGAACTGGCTGCTCGACGCGTGGAGGCGCACCGTCGACGACGCGGGAAAATGCGCGCCCGTCCTGCGGGTGAACAACCTGACCGGCATTCTCCATGCGGTCGAGGACGGCATGGGGCTGGGCGCGCTGCCCGATTTCGTCACGGCCGGCCGGCCCGACCTGGTGCGGCTGCTGCCCGACGTGGAAGCGCCGGCCTTCGACGTGCATCTGGTCTATTGCGACGCGCTCCGCCATTCCAAACGGGTGGCGGCGTTCCGCGATTTCCTCCTCCGCCTCACCCGCGAATGGCAGTTCTGACACGCCCGGCCCGTCCGCCGCGCCGGTCTGGAAAGCCGCAAAAGGACCCCCATATTAGGGATGTCGGCCGAGCCCTCCCCCCGGCAAAGCCGACAATAAGGAGGCGCGCCTCGAGCTGCGCCCCGAAAGGCCGGGCTCGTGTCCCCCCACCTGCCCGGCCGTGCGTCCCCTAAAGACGTGCATCCTCCCATTGGACTTCCGGCCGGGCCCCGCGCCCGGCCGGTCCTTTTGGGGCTACATGAAGAGCTTTTCGCCGGGCATGTCTTTGTAGAGGTCGGCGACGTGATCGGCGTAGCCGTTAAAGAGCTGGGTGGGCACGCGGCTGCCCGTGCCGATCAGCTCCTCCGTTGCCTGACTCCAGCGCGGATGAGGAACTTCGGGGTTCACATTGGCCCAGAACCCGTATTCCGTCGGGCCCGTATCTTCCCAGAATGTCTTGGGTCGCTTGTCGGTGAATTTGAAGCGAACGATGCCCTTGATCGATTTGAAGCCGTATTTCCACGGCGTCGCCAAACGCAGCGGCGAACCCATCTGCTTCGGCAAAGACTTGCCGTAGACGCCCGTCGCCAGGAAGGCGAGATCGTTGGCGGCCTCGGCCATGGTGAGCCCTTCGGTATAGGGCCAGGGATACCAGGGCTGACGCTGGCCGCTCGCCTGCGAAGGTTTCAGGAAGGTCGTCATCTCGACATAGCTCGCGCCCGACAGCGGACGGGCGAGGTCGACCAGCGCGCGCATCGGAAAGCCCGACCACGGCACCGCCATCGCCCAGGCCTCGACGCAGCGATGGCGATAGAGGCGCTCTTCCAGTGGCACCTTCTTCAAGAGGTCGTCGATGCCGAGGGTGAAAGGCTCTTCGACCATGCCTTCGATCGCGATGTCCCACGGCCGGATCGCAAGCGATTCCACGTCGCGATAGATGCGCTTGTGCGATCCGAACTCGTAATAATTGTTGTAGGTGGTCGCGATCTCCTCGCGCGTGACATCGCGGTCGAGCGTGAACGCGATAGCGCGCGTCGCAGGGTAGAGCGCGGCCGAGGGATCAGGCGTTTCCGCCGCGGCGGCGGCCGTTGGTGGCGTCTCGTCGCCGCAGGAGACGGCGGCGCCGGCCAGGATCGCGGCGCCCGCGCCGCGCAGGAGACTGCGGCGATTGAAGAAAAGCGCCTCCGGCGTCGCCGACGATTCGGCGATTTCCCAACCTTTTCGGCGTTTGATCAGCATGGCGGATCCTTGCGCGCGTGTCCGCCTATTGTGAATCGCATGCGCGCCCGGGCGCAACTCACATCGCCGCGTGCGTTTGTTGGAGGCATCGGGGCCTAAGCCGCGGTCTCGACCTCGCGTCGGATCGTTTTGCCGTGCGCGCGCTCGACCACGGCTAGATCATAGGCGGCTTGAAGCCGACGCCGGCGTTCCGCGCCCATGCCCAAATATCGGCCGAGCCGCAGCGCCGCCTCAACCCAGATGGCTGCGCAGCATCCAGGCGGTCTTTTCGCTCGCCACCAGGCGCTGGGTCAACAAATCCATCGTCGCCTGATCGCGTGCCTTCTCGGCCGGCTTGAAGGCCGCCCGCGCGGTGCGCGCCAGCGCCTCGTGACCCTCGACAAGGTTCTTCACCATGGCCATCGCGTCGGGCACGTCCTCGCCATCGTCGGCGATGGCGGTCAGCTTCGCGTAGGTGGCGTAGCTTCCCGGCGCGAAGTGGCCGAGCGCGCGGATGCGCTCCGCGATCAGATCGGCCGCGTCGTGCAGTTCGGTGTATTGCGTCATGAACAGCGCGTGCAGCGACGTGAACATCGGGCCCGTGACGTTCCAGTGATAGGCGTGCGTCTTCTGATAGAGCATGTAGGTGTCGGCGAGCACCTTCGAGAGCCCGTCCGCGATCGCCTTGCGATCGGCCTTCTTGATTCCGATATTGACGTCCATGACGTGCCTCGTAGCTGGTGGTCCCGCAAGCATAGAACAATGCAGCGTAAAGGCAAGGACTTTAGAATGGTTCCAATTTATGCGGCCGCGCCCGGCTTGCGTCGGCTTGATCTCGCCGGCGCCCGAAACCGGGCCTTTCCGTCTCACGCGGCCTTGCGCGCGCTCACCACGTCCTGTGCGAGCTTGCCCGCGAGCTCGGCGAGATGGTCGAATTTGCGCTCGAACGTGCCCACGCCCTGCGTCAGCGATCTGAGCTCGATGATAAGGTCGTGCAGTTCGGCCTGGGGCATCTGGGCCTCGATCGTGTCCCAGCCTTTCCAACCCGGGCGCGCGTCGAAGCCCAGCAATTGCCCGCGCCGGCTCGACACCACGCCGTTGACCTTCGAGGTGGCATCCGACGGCACGTGGATTCTCACATGCAGGATCGGCTCGAGCAGCACCGGCGCGCAATTGGGCATGCCTTCGGTCATGCCGATCCGCGCCGCGGTCTGGAACGCGGCGTCCGACGAATCAACCGCGTGAAACGAACCATCGACCAGCGAGACGGAGATATCGACCACGGGAAAGCCGAGCGGCCCGGCATGGAGGTAATCCGCGACGCCCTTCTCGACCGAGGGGAAGAAGTTCCTGGGCACCACGCCGCCCTTGATCAGTTCCTGGAAGACGAAGCCCGAGCCGCGCGGCAGCGGCTTGATGTCGAGCACGACGTCGCCGAACTGGCCGTGGCCGCCGCTCTGGCGCTTGTGACGGCCGCGCTGGGTTGTGGGTTTCTTGATCGTCTCCTTATAGGGGACGGCCGGCCGATGGGTTTCGAGCTTCAGCCCGTATTTGCTGGCGAGCTTTTCCACCGTGACCTTCAAGTGGATTTCGCCCTGACCCCAGAGCGCGATCTGATGCAGCGCCGCGTCCTGTTCGAAGACGAGCGAGGGGTCCTCCTCGCGCACCTTGGCGATGGCGGCGGAGAGCTTCACCTCGTCCTTGCGGTCGGAAGCCGCGATGGCGAGCCCATAGACGGGCGCCAGCGTTTCGATCGCGACTTTGGCCGTGATGCCGGCCTTGGCGGTCGTGAGCGTGTCGCCGGTATGGAATTCTTCGAGCCGGCCGAGCGCGACCGTATCGCCGGCCCTGGCCTCGGCGAGCTTGATCTGCTCCTGACCCTTGAGCGTAAAGAGCCCGCCGATGCGTGAATCGGTTCCGTCCGCGCGATACAGCGTGGCCCCGTCCTTCAACGTTCCCGACAGCACGCGCGCGAGGCTGAGCTTGCCGCCATGGGCCGTGTGATAGGTCTTGACGATCTGCACGATGGCGTCGCCGTTCGCCGCGACGCCGAGGCGCTTGGCGGTTTCACCCACTTCGGGGGCTTCGTGCCGCAGCGCCTTCAGGAGGCGGCGCACGCCATTGTCGCCTTCGGCCGAGCCCAGCACGACGGGAACGATCAGGCCTTCCTTCAATTCCCGCGTCAGATCGGCGAACACTTCGTCGCGCGGGGGTTCCACGTCCGAAAGCAGTTCTTCCATCAAATGCTCGTCGTAATCGGCGAGCTTTTCGAGCATCTGAAAGCGCGCTTCCTTCTCGCGATCCTTCACGTCGCCCGAGAGATCGATCACTTCGGACGCCGCGTGCTCGCGATAGACGAAGGCGCGTTCGAGCGCCAGATCGACGAACCCGGTGACGATGGAGTTTTCCCAGATCGGAATCTGACGCAGCACCAGCGGCTTTTCCGAAACCGCCTGGAGCGCCTCCAACAACTCGCGGATGCGCGCGTTCGCCTTGTCGATCTTGTTGACGAACAGGAAATGCGGAATGCCGAGATCGGCGAGGCGCTTGAGATAGGGCTGCAGCATCGGCGCCTTGGCGGGCTCGGGCTCGCACACGATCACGGCCGCGTCCACGCCGGGCAGGACGTTGAGGCTTTCCTGGAGGAATTCTATGGAACCGGGACAGTCGAGGATCGTGAAGCTCTCGTCCATGAAGGACACGTTCGCGGCGTTGACTTCGACGCTCATCTGGCGGGCGCGGGCCTCGGCCGAGGCGTCGCCTACCGTGCTGCCCTGGGGCACCGAGCCCTTGCGCGGGACGCCGCCGGTGGCGAAAAGCAGGCTTTCCAGGAGCGTGGTCTTGCCCGCGCCGTAAGGTCCTACCAGGGCCACTGTACGTGGCCCGCTTCCTCCGTTCGATTTCGGCATGGCTGCCTCCCTTGCGCCTCTCGCCGCGCAACGTCTCGTCGCACGACTAAGGCCGCTCAGCCCGGGGACACCCGACACCATTCCGGCCGCCCCGGGGACGGTCTCGTTTCGCCCATGTTTTCAGGCCTCAGGCCCTAGCGCAAGGCGGGGGCCGGACAACTACCGCAGCCCCGCGCAGAAGCGCTGGATGCGGCGGCAGGCTTCCTCGAGCGCGTCGATGGACGTGGCGTAGGAAATCCGCACGAAGGGCGAAAGCCCGAACGCCGCGCCATGCACGACGGCCACGCCTTCGACATCCAACAGCTCGCGCGCGAAATCCTCGTCGGTCGCGATCGCCTTCCCGCCCTGCGTCGTCTTGCCGATCGTGCCCGCGACCGAGGGATAGACGTAGAACGCGCCTTCGGGCTTGGCGCAGGCGATGCCCGGCGCCTGATTGAGCATGGAGACCACGAGATCGCGGCGTTCCTCGAACGCGCGCGCCCGCTCGGCGAGGAAGTCCTGCGGGCCGTCGAGCGCCTCCACGCTCGCCCATTGCGAAATCGAGGTGGGATTGGACGCCGATTGCGATTGCAGCTTCGTCATCGCCTTGATCAGCGGCTCCGGCCCGCCGCAATAGCCGATGCGCCAGCCCGTCATGGCATAGGCCTTGGACACGCCGTTCTCGGTGAGCGTGCGCTCGTAGAGCCGGGGCTCGACCTGCGCCACCGTCCAGAACTTGAAGCCGCCGAAGATCAAGTGCTCGTACATGTCGTCGGCCAGCACCCAGACCTGGGGATGGCGCAGGAGCACGTCTGTCAGCGCCTTCAGCTGTTCGCGCGTGTAGCACGCCCCGCTCGGATTGCCCGGCTGGTTGAAGATCAGCCATTTCGTTCGCGGCGTGATCGCGGCTTCCAGCGCTTCCGGCTTCAGGCGGAATCCGTCCTCCAGCTTGGTTTCGATCGTGACGGGCGTGCCGCCGCCGAAGAGCACGATGTCGGTGTAGCTCACCCAATAGGGCGCGGGCACGATCACCTCGTCGCCCGGATTGAGCGTCGCCAGCAGCGCGTTGAAGATGACGCTCTTGCCGCCGGGGCCGACGAAGACCTGCGACGGCGTATAAGTAAGACCGTTCTCGCGCTTGAACTTGCGCACGATGGCGGCCTTCAACTCCGGGATGCCGTCGACGGCGGTGTATTTCGTCTTGCCCTCGCGGATCGCCTTGATCGCGGCGTCCTTGATGTTGTCGGGCGTGTCGAAATCGGGCTCGCCGACGCTGAGTCCGATCACGTCGCGGCCCTGCGCCTTGAGCTCGCGCGCGAGCTGCGTCGCCGCCATCGTGGCCGACGGCTTGATGCGCGCCAGCGCTTCGGACAGGAAGCGAGGCGGAAGCTGCGGCATAGGACTCTCTGGGGCCGGAGTTGACGCGAAGAGGTATCAACGACCCCGCGGCTTCGCAAGCGCGGGATCGGGCTCGTGGCCCGGCAGATTGCGCGGATCGGCCACGAAGGCGCCCGGTGCAAGCCGGAGCGGCAGCACGCCCGCCCACACCGGCCACGCATAGTCCGCGTCGTCGTCGATGGGCGGGCCGGAGCGCTGTTTGAGCACGCATTCGTCGAGCGGAAGTTCGACCATCAGCGTGAGCCCGATCTCGCGTTCCTGCACCGGGCGCAGCCTGTCCCAGCGGCCCGGGATCACGCGCTCGACGAAGCGGCGGAAGGCTTCGCGCTTCGCGCCGGCTTCGGCGATCTCGCGCGCCCGTCCATAGACCGCCACCGAACGGTAGTTGACCGAAGTGTGAAAGGCCGAACGCGCCAACACCAGCCCGTCCAGCAGCGTGACCATGACGCAGATCTCCGCGCCGCCCGCCATCGCCTTCATCAGCCGGCTCGCCTTCGAGCCGTGCAGCAGCAGCCGGTCGCCATCGCGCGCGAACGCCATCGGGATCACGTGCGGCTGGCCGCCGTCGGCGATCGCCACATGGGCGACGAGACCCTCGTCGAGCACGGCGTCGATGGCCGCGCGGTCGTAATCGGCGCGCGCGGGCCTGGTGCGGACGGTGGCGCGGCTGCTCGGCGGCGTGGCGGACATGGGCGGCTCCTCGGGCATGCCCGTATAGAGCGCCACGGCCGAGGATGGCGTTCACTTTTCGTGAAAGAATTTTGCAAGGCTTGATCGGCATGATGGAGCGTCCGGCCGAAGCGCGGGACATGGGAGGCCATCATGCGCCGTCTTGCGGCAGCTCTACTGGCCGCGCTTGGATTCTTGAGCGCCTGTTCCGATCCGTCGCCCCCGACCGGACGCTGGGCGGGCACGTATGAAGCCGATGACGTGATGATCGTGGCACGCCTTGAGATCGCGGCGGACGGCATGGCGCGGGTGACCGCGCCCAACGCCTTCATGGATTTCGCCGCGATGAGCGAGGACGAGCGCGACGAAATGCGCACGACGCTGTCGGGTCAGCTCGCCCAATCCTGGCCCTATGTCGCGCCGCGCCCCTTCACCTTCGACGGCAAGGTGTTCCGCAAGCCCGGCGGCGTGGCGCCGCAAATGGAATGGGATGCCGCGCGCAAGCGGATGACCCTGGTCGTCTATCCCGGAACGCATCCGACGATCCGCATGCCCGTATCGCCCATCGAGTCGTTCGAATAATCCGGCTTCGCGGCCTGCCGCCGTTTGCCGTTCACATGCCCGTGTTTCGGCGCGCGACCAGCGTGCGCAACACGGAAATGTGTAACCGCACCCGTGGACAATGGACCGGACGGGCGGGAAACTGCGGGCGATTTCTTTCGGGAGGATGGAATGATCAAGCTGCATTGGCCGGCCCTGGCGCTCGGTGCATTCGGGCTCGTCGGGTTCGGCGCGATCCAGGCGGAGGCTGCGATCACCGTGATCGGCAAGGGCCTCGCACGTCAGTGCTATGAGATGTCCGAGGCGGCCACCAGTCCCGTCCAGGGGATCGACATCTGTACCCAGGCGCTCAACGAAGAGCCGATGCCGATCGGCGATCGCGCCTCGACCTATGTCAATCGCGGAACCTTGCGCGTGCTGCTGCGCGATTATAGCGGCGCGCTGCGGGACTTCGACAAGGGCATGTCGATCGACCCCACTCTGGGCGAGGCCTATGTCGATCACGGCGCCGCGATGATCGGACTGAAGCGCTATGACGAGGCTCTCGATTACGTGAACAAGGGCATCGAACTCGGCGCGCACCGCCCCCACATCGCCTACTACAACAGGGCTATCGCGCACGAGGAGCTCGGCCGCATTCGCGAAGCCTACGAGGACTACAAGAAGGCGCTGGAACTGGCGCCGAACTTCTATGCCGCGTCCGAACAGCTCCAGCGCTTCAAGGTCGTCAGCACGAAAGCCAACGGTACGTAATACCCATCACCCAGCCGCAGCCTAATCGGGCGGCGCACCCATCGCGAAAGCGGTCGGGTGCGCCGTTCGTTTGGGGCCTACCATTTGGAGAAGGCGAAGAACGCCGCCAGCACCAGACAGGCGAACGCCGCCATGTGGTTCCAGCGAACCGCTTCGCCCAGATAGGTCACCGAAAAGACGCCGAAGACGACGAGCGTCACGATCTCCTGCATCGTCTTGAGTTCCGCGGCCGAATAGACCGAATGCCCGATGCGGTTGGCGGGCACCGCCAGGCAATATTCGAAGAACGCGATGCCCCAGCTCGCCGCGACGACGATCCAGAGCGGATGATCCTTGAACTTGAGATGACCGTACCAGGCGAACGTCATGAACACGTTCGAGACGCCGAGCATCAGGATCGGCGCGAGCGCGGGCCAGGACATGGAAGTGCCTCGAAGCAGAATCGATGCGCATCCTAATGTCGCGCCGACGCCCGGCGCTAGCGGCGCTCCTTGCGGATCACCAGCTTCAGCCCCGACCATACCTCGTCGACGGCGCAAACCTTCACGTCGACGAGGCCGAGCGGCAAGGCGACCGCGCGCACCGTATCCTCGGTGATGTCGGTGACCATCTTCGCCGCCTTTTTCGGCCAGGACACC
>Ga0326597_10006193_pt1 | contig 16445 bp, 16 predicted proteins | sample RVTome_12_FD_203789 | JGI IMG/M metagenome (GOLD analysis project Ga0326597, IMG submission 203789) | Soil microbial communities from uranium-contaminated site in the Upper Colorado River Basin, Wyoming, United States - RVT100D185 | ecosystem: Environmental > Terrestrial > Soil > Contaminated >...
ATCTTAAGATAAAGGTCTCAAATCCACAACGAAATATTGCTCCAATTGAGATCCCAATAACTTCAATACAAGACGAAAAAACTTCTATAGTACAATATGAAGGAGATGTTACCTTTGGTTTTTCTGGTAACTGGCAAGTTGAGATAGAAGCTCAACGAACTCAGACAGTTAATGAAGCTATTATTCTTGATCTCATAATAAAACCAAAACTCACACAATTAAAAACTGAAATAACAGAATACCAGTTTCCATCAGTTGACTCAACTCCTCTTTATCCCCTATTTGATGGAAAAAATACTATATGGATAAGCGATCCATCAAAACCAAGATTATGGAAGTTTACACTCGATGATAAGAAGTTTAGCTCTTTTGAATTTGAAGGTCTTACATCAATAATTCTGACTCAAGATAATGATGGAAATATTTGGTTTACTGACACACCAAATAGTAAAATAGGATTTCTTAATCCAGAAACTGAACAAATTCAAACCATCCCACTTCCTATAGAAGCAATACCAATTTCATTGCAGGTAGATTTTGAAAATAACATTTGGGTTTCACTTGTAGACAAAAACATGTTGATAAAATATGATCAAAATTCTGGAAACTTTACAGAGTATACAATTCCTACAGCGGAAGCAGGACCTTTTGCTCTATCAAGGAATTCATTAGGAGACATTTGGTTTACTGAATCTAACTCATCAAAAATTGGTGTAATTAATCCAAAAACAGGAAAAATCAAAGAATTCACTTCTGATTTACCTATAGAATCGCCAGAAGCTCTTTACTTTGATAGGGAAGGTATGTTGTGGGTAAGTGCTCATACAGGGCTTGCGTTAATAAAGTTCAATCCAGTATTAGAGACATTTGAAAGAATAGAGATTTCTGATCCTAAAGCGTTACCATTTGGAATGACTGAAGACAGATATGGAAACATTTGGTTTGCTCAACACACTATTGATAAAATTGGTGTTTACGATCCATAAGATGATAATCTTATCGAAATACAAGTACCTACTGAAACATCTTTTGTACAATTTTTAACTTCTGATGATAAAGACAATATCTGGTTTGTCGAACAGCAAGGAAACAAACTTGGTATGATAAAGATTTCAGAAATTCCAAGCTTGGCAGTAACGCAACTCCAAACTCAAAATAGTGAATTAAAATATGTTGAACTTGTATCACCACTTATTGCAATAGGTATTATTGCAACATCACTATTTTTTGTAAAGAGTGTTAGGGATAAAAGAAGAATAGATGATCTAATTCAATAATTTAGATTTTAAAAAAATTTTTTATTTATAGTTATCATTGAGATTAATCCACTAGCAAGTATTAGAATAACTATAGCTCCAAATTCTGGTACTACAACCAAACCAAATTCTGTACTTGAATTAGTTCCTCGAATATTTTCAAATCTAATCACTGTAGGTCCAGTTTGACCTTCCATGAAAGTATAATCTTCGAATTGTCCCCCTACATCTGCATTTCCTGTAGTTCTGTAAATTTCAACATTATTTTGTAAAATGATAAAGTCATACGTTGATTGTCTTAGAGGTTCGCCTGTACTTCCATCACGTATAGTAAAAACAAATTTAGTATTTGTATTAGGTTCAATTGCAATAGGTGTCCAAGATAGATCCACTTGAAATTTTTCATCTCTTGTCATTGCAGACATTGGAAATTCTATCTTATCACTAGCTTCTAGGGTAAATACCATATAATCAGGTAGATCATCACTTATCTTTTTTTGTTCTTGCTTTAGATATTGAAGATGATCCTGAAGTAGTACAAAATGGACTATTCTTTCATCTTCTTCGGTATAATCATCAATTACTACATTTGATTTGAATAAATCGATTCCATTTATTTTTCCAGTGTAGCTAGGTACCAAAAAATCGGTAAAATTCTTGGGAAAGTGTACCTCCTCATGAACAACTGGAACATGTGATATAATTTTTTCATTCCAGTTAAATGGCATCTCAAATGATACCAAATTATTTTTAGAATCATAATTGAAATGTGATAATTTATCAAAATAGGATTTTGTTCTAAAATTGATCATATCTCCATTTGCACTTTGTTTTTCATAATTAGTAGTTTCAACCATGCTAACATCGACAGTATACACTCCTAGATCTTCAACAATGTTAGTTGGCTCGTCAATAGATCTTATTTCTATTTCAAAATTAAATAGCCCACCTGATGCAAAGACATTTCCTTCCAATTGAATTGGCTGAGAATCTGTCGCATACCAAGCTCCAAGTAAGGAATCTTTTTCTGCAATAATCTTTGTTTCTTCCTGTTCGGTTGGAATTACATGGATTAAGAGATTACCATCTGGAGCAAAAAAATAATTTCTAAAAATTATTTTATTCTCATGAAAAAGTCCAATTAAAAAAGTGACATTTTTTACATTTTTCTTTGTTTCTTTATCAATTGCAGTAACAGTGATTATGTTATCATTGGATTCATTAGAGTAGAGGGGAAGCTCAACTGAAACAGAAAGTTTTCTACCATCTATGTCAATTAAGGTAGTATCAACTCCCCAACCATGACCATATGAATTTTCTAGTGGTATGAGAAGAAGAATAATCAGTGATATACTGCTTACAATTATTAATTTTTCATTTTTCATAATGTTACAAGTTTTACAGTATCCATTTTTTTATTTCTTTGAAAATCGTTTGTAATTGTAGAAACTCTTTCAGCTTCACCATCTATTACAAAAAGTTCCATACATTTTTCACCTTCAATTTTGCTATGAAGGTGAGTTGTAATAAGATCCTCAAAATTATGTTTTATTCCGCTAACAATGTGATCAAATTCATCATTATGAACAACAAGCAGTATTGCGTGGATGTTTCCTGAGAGTTCGGTTTTTTGTTTTGCCTCAGAAACAAAGCTTCGAATTCCTGCACGTATAGCTTCAGATCGTCCCGAAAAGCCCATTGATTTTTTTAGCTTATCAAGTTGGGAAAGAATTTCATCATTTAGCGAGATTGAAACGATTGGCATAGTCTAATATTATTAAATCGGTTATATATCTAGTAGCTAAAATTATTAACTTTTTTTAGATTTATTAATAATATCAGGCAGTAATGTTTGTGTTCAATAAAGCAAGGGCTGCAATAGTTGCAATAGCGGTAATAATTCCCATATCTGTAATTGCGATGTGGAATTCAGCCCAATTCCTGGAATTTCCTGAAACTTCCGTGGAAAACCAAAAGATTGTTGCTTTGGCTTCATTCTATCCTATTTACGAATTTACAAAAGAGGTTGGCAAAGACAACGTTGATGTTTCGTTGATTGTGCCGGCTGGTATAGAACCACATGATTGGGAACCATCTATACAGGATCTTCAACGAATTCAACAAGCTGATATTATTATCATAAATGGAGTAGGATTTGAAAATTGGTTGAAAAATATTGAAAAATCAAATTCAGAGCTCATCATAATTGATTCAAGTAATGGCATTGATATTATAAAAGAAATTGACATTGATGAACATGAAGACAATATACATGGTTCTTCATTAGGTGATCCACATATATGGTTAAATCCATCTTTGGCAAAGATTCAGGTTAAAAATATTGCAAATGGTTTGATAGAATTAGACCCTGATAATATTTCATATTATCGTGCTAATTCTGAAAACTACATTAAAAAATTAGATGCTTTAGATTCAAAAATTAGAGATGAATTAACAAATTGTAGTAAAGATTTTGTCGCATTTCATAATGCATTTGCATATTTTGCAAAAGAATATGGATTAAATCAACATACTATAACTTCAACTGATCCACATGATGAACCTACATCAAAAACTCTAGAAAAAATAATTAATTTAGCAAAAGAAATGAAAATTCAAGTAATCTTTACAGAAGAGGGAGTTGACAAACGGACATCTGAAGTCATAGCAAAAGAATTAGGTGGTAAAGTGTTAATATTATCACCTGTAGAAATTAGTGAGACAAATATCACCTATATTGAAAAAATGGAAGAAAATCTAGTTAATCTAAAAGAGGCGTTATGTAATTGAAAATTGTTGAAATAAAAAACCTAACAGTTGAATATCCAGGAGTTAAGGCACTTGATAATGTGAGCTTTTCAATTGAACAAAACGACTTCTTAGGAATAATTGGACCAAACGGTGCTGGAAAATCTACTCTATTTTCTTGTATGTTAGGACTCTATACTCAATATGATGGTTCAATTCACTTTTTTGGACAAAATATACAAAATTCCAAAAAATACCTTAGAGATGTAGGCTACGTTCCCCAAAAGCCTGTTTTTGAGAAAAACTTCCCAGTCACAGTTAGGGAAGTAGTAAGAATGGGGTTAAGACAAAAATCTAATGAAAAAAGAGTAGATAAGGTTCTTCAGGACGTATGGATTCATGAGCTAAGTCATAAGAGGATTGGAGAACTGTCAGTTGGACAGCAGCAACGTGTATTCATAGCTAAAGCACTAGTTGGAGATCCCAAAATTCTGATTTTAGATGAACCAGTGACAGGAATTGATGCTCAAAGTACAGAATTATTCTATGGAATATTACGTGAACTCAACCAAAAACAAAATATTACAATAATTTGGGCATCTCATGATTTAGATGCTGTAAATAAACTTGCAAATAAAGTGGCATGTTTAGATAGAACACTATTTTTCCATGGAGTATCTAATGAGTTTTTCAACAACGAAGAACTAGTCAAAAAATATTCTGAAGCTTCAATGCAAAACCATATGCACCATCATATAGAATCATGACACTAGAAATTTTTTCTTATGGTTTTATGCAAAGAGCCCTAGTTTCGGGCATAGCAATTGCTTTGTTATGTTCTGTAGTTGGTTTATTTTTAGTATTGAGAAGATATTCTCTATTTGGTGATGCAATAGCTCATACCTCGTTTGGAGGAATTGCAGCAGGACTTTTAATTGGAATTTATCCGATGTGGACTGCTTATATCGTTTCACTAATCAGTGCATTAGTAATTACAAGAATCAAGCAGAAATTTGACATATCAGGTGAAGCCTCTGTCGCAGTTTTACTTTCTTCAGGAATTGCCGTAGGATTAATTTTGATCAGTCTGTCTGGTGGTTTTAACGTTGATATTCTCAGTTTTCTTTTTGGCAGTATATTACTAGTAAGTGTTGAAGATACAGTTCTTATTCTTGGTCTTACAGGAATGATTTTAATTATAATTTTATTATTATACCGAGAATTGATTTATTCCACTTTTAATGAAGAACAAGCAAAAGTTAGTGGAATTCCAGTAGAAAAGATAAACTACCTGATAGTTTTCATTGCTGGAATTACTGTTGTAACTTCAATACAATTGGTTGGATTATTGCTCATTTCTGCTTTATTTGTAATTCCAAATGTGACTGCAATAATGTATGGTCGTAGCTTCAAACAAACTGCTATTCTTTCAATTACATTTGCAATCGCTTCCGTAGTATGTGGAATAATAATATCTTACATATTTGATATCACACCATCAGGCGCAATTGTAATGTTATCAATCTCAATTTTTGCAGCTACAATTGGTCTTAAATGGATGGGGCTAATAGACCGTTCTAAAATGCGTCTAAAGAAATTATCTTTGTCGAATCACTTTGTTTAATGTAAGTGGAACATTAGAACGATCAAAGGGTTTTACAACATAATCTCTTGCACCAAGTTTAATTGCATCTTGAACTATGTGTTTTTCTTCAACAGATGTAATCATCACAACTTTTGCATGTGGATCTATCTTAAGGATTGCACGTAAGGCTTGAATTCCATCTGCTCGCGGCATGTTAACGTCCATTGTTACTAGGTCTGGTTTGATTCTTTGGAAAGCTTTGACACCTTCAATACCATCAGCAGCTTCAAAAATTTCTGATGCAAGTCCATTATTTTTTATAATATCTTTGAGTACACTTCGCATAAATGATGCATCATCTACAATTAAAATTTTAGATGCAACTCCTCTAGTCATAGTACTTTATACCTCTGTTGCATAGAATTTCTTGTCTCGGATAGAGTAATAATCCTAAGGTTGTTCGGCGTGAACATACATTTTTGGAAAATCTAGTGATATTTTTTCCAGATTTTTTACAAAAGAGCTGAATCATTTTATTGACCTGGAATTAACTCAGAAAGAGCCTCCGTTGGTAGTTTCTTTTGATAAATTCTATCTCTAGCGCTAATGGGAACAAATGAATTTTGTAATTTATGACCCCAAAGAGTTTCATCCATTCCCAGAACAAGAAATCGGTTTTGTTTTAAGACAGTATAGAATTTTTTGAAGATTAGATCTTGTGCGTCTTTTCCATAGTAGATTAGTAAATTTCTACAAAAAACAACATCAAGATAGGTTGCTGGAAATGTTGTAATGTCTCCAAGATTAAATGATACGAAATTCTTAATTTTTTCGATTATTTGGTATTTATTATTTTCAATTTTTTTGAAATATTTTGTAATCAATCGTGTATCTAAATTTTTCAAATTATCATTGGTATAAACGCCAGTACGTGCCTCTCTCAAGGAATTTAAGTTGATATCAGTAGCAAGTATTTTGAATTTATGGTCAGTATTCTTGAGTGCTTCGTTAAACATTATTGCAAGACTATATGGTTCTTCTCCTGATGCACAACCACAACTCCATATCCGTATAGTATCAGTTGGTTTAATCACTTCAAGTAAATTTGGAATTACTTTTTGCATAAAGAATTGCCAAACTTGTTTATCACGAAAAAATTTTGTCACATTAATTGATAGAGAATCGTATAGAGAGCTTATTTCATTAGGTTTGGAATTTAGAAAATTTACATATTCAGAACTGCTTCTCATATTCAACATTTTCATTCTCACGTGGATTCTTCTTGCAAGAAATGCTGGCTTGAAGTATGACAAATCTAATCCGTGATTTTTTAGAACAGATTCCTTAATTTGTTGAAGATCCTTATCTGAAATTGAAACTTCTAAAGTCATAATTAGTTTGTCTCCTTTTGTAATTCTTCAATAAGAGAATCAAGCTCTGTGTTTTCTGAACCAGTACTATATTCTCTTGAATCTATGATTGATGAAAATTCTGAAGAGTTATCCTTGCCATTTTTAGTTAATAGTTTTCGTGCATCACCTGAGTTTTGTACAATTATCATATGTATTCTAATTCCACTTTTCTCTCCTACTAGTTCTGTATCAGCAATTATTGCAGATTCTGATGGTTTGATGACGTCCTTTGTAGAATCATTTACCATTGAGGTTAAGTCACCTTGCATGTAATCAGGGGTAGAAAGATCTACTCTAAATCCTGTACCTATAGACACTGCATTAAAAAATGAACCAGTCAAAATATTGGCAACTTCCTGGATGGCAGAGGCTCCCATTTCATCTATTTCATAAGTTTCATCTTTACCAAGAAGTTTTGCTGCAATCATTTTGGCATATTTCATTTTGATTGCATAACAAATCTCAATATGGATATCCCCTTTACCTCGTAGTCTTACTCCACACATTGGTAATTCGTTAGTACTCAGTTTGATGTTTTTTGGGTTGAAATATTTTTTATCTAAAATCATAACTTTGTAAGTTATTTGTTCAGATAGCAAGGTTGAAAGTGATGATGAAGTCTGTAATGCAATATACTCGTTGATAATTTTAGTAAAATCCTTAATTTCTTTAGGTTTGAGATTTAATGATTCTTCCATTTTTTATTCACCTAAATTATCATTCCTGGATCAAGTATTAGTGCCACTTTTCCATCAGGTAGAATCGTAGCATTGGTGAAGGAGTTTTTAGAATCAGAAGTGTTACTAAATTTTTTAATTACAATCTCTTGTTTTCGTTCAAATGAATCTACGACAAGTCCATAAGGCTTACCTCCCTTGTCTACAATAACTATAGTAATCTCATTAGGAATAGTATCGGTATCTTGTTTTATTTCAAGGATATCTGAGACTCGAATAATTGGTACTATTTTATCTTGATGTTCAATTACTTCTACACCATGTACACTCTTTATTTCATTTTTATTAATCTTAATTGTCGTAGTGATGCTAGACAATGGAAGAACAAATTTTTCATTAGAAACATTGACTAATAATCCACCTATGATAGATACGCTAAGGGGGAGCATTAAGATCATTGTAGTTCCCAGTCCCTTTGTAGAGGTTATTTGTACATGTCCTCCTACATCCTCTACTCTGTTTATCACGACATCCATTCCAACCCCCCTTCCAGAAATATCAGTAATGCTCTTTGCAGTTGACAAGCCGGGAGTACCCAACAAATCAATTGCTTTATCATCAGAAATTTCATTGGCCTCATCCTGTGTTAAAATTCCATTTTCTACAGCTTTGGCTTTTAATCTCTCCAGATCAATTCCTTTACCATCATCTTCAATTTTTATGGCAATTTGTTCTCCTACATGATAAGCAGTTAATCTAATGTAACCTGATTCGGGTTTACCCAAAGATTTTCTTTCAGAAGTTGTTTCTATTCCATGATCTACACAATTTCTTAGTATGTGTAGAAGAGGATCAGTTATTGCATCTAATATTGTCCTATCAAGTTCAATCTTTGCTCCTTCCATTTGTAATTGAACTTTTTTTCCTAGTTGGTTAGAAGTATCACGTACCACCCTTTCAAATCTTCTGAATATAGTATCTATAGGAACTAATCTAAGTTTCAAGGATTGGTATTGTAAATCAGTTACAAGTCTTCCCAAATCCAATAATGATGTTTTGGATTTAACAGAGCCTTCCTCCTTGATGGAATTTTCTAATTTCATTTTTGAAATTATCAATTCTCCGACCAAATTTACAAGAGAGTCAAGATCTGACATTTTCACTCTGATGGTAGGTAATTGTGCGATAGACATTGATTCAGTATTTTCTATAGGGTGAGATTCTTCTGGATGTTCAAGCATGGATAGATATGAACCTAAATCAATTTTCTTATTTTCATCATTGATCATTTGTTGAATAGCATCAATACATTTGAAAAGAACACTTGCAAGATTTGAGTTAAGTTTTAATTGTTTCTTTCTAATCTTATCAAAAACATTTTCAATATTCTTACATAATTCTTTGGTCTGATCATATCCCATAGTAGCTGCCATACCCTTAATTGTATGTGCAGAACGGAAAATGAGATCTATGTGTTCTTTAATATCTGGACTTTCTTCAAGCTTTAGTAAAGCTTGATTCATTATGTCAACATGTTCTAAAGCTTCTGAACAGTACATTTCTCGATAACTAGTTTCAGACAAGTTTTTCCACCTCCTCTTGAATTGTTTGAGGAATTTTCCCTGTTGGTAATAATTTGTCAACGGCATGAAGATCTACTGCAGCTTTTGGCATACCATAAACTACTGATGAAGAGCTATCTTGAGCCATAGTTTTACCTCCTCTTTTTTTAATGGTTTTCATACCAAAGGCACCATCATGTCCCATTCCCGTTAGTAGAACCCCAATGGTATTGGAACCAAAAACTTCAGATGCAGAAACCATTGTCATGTTTACTGCAGGTTTTACACCAAATCTTTTTGGCCCGTCTATTAGTTTAATTCTCATATTGGGTTCAACAAGCATATGATAACCTCCTTTCGCAACCAATACCGTTCCTTCTTTGATTACATCACCATCTTCTGCTTCTTTTACAGGAAGATCACAATTTTCATCTAATCGAAGTGCGAATGGACCTGTGAATTCTTTTGGCATATGCTGAACTACTAAAATTGCAGCTGGTAAATTTACAGGAAGTGACGAAAGAATTGACTGAACTATGTTAGGACCTCCTGTGGAAGAACCTATAACAACTATTCTAGTAGCTGCGTTAGGTGCAGTTACAACTTTTCTTTTTGGTTTTAATTTTTGAATGTTTTTTATTATAAGTTGACGAGGATCAGACTTTGCGGCAATTTCAATTTTTGATTGAAGGCTTTCCTTAAGTTCTGATATTTGTTCTGGATCCGTAGTAGAGATAGGTACAAAATCTAATGCTCCATTTTCTAATGCATCTAAAACAATTTTTGCACCATCTTGAGAAAAACTACTTACAACTATAATTGGAACAAGTTTATCCTGCTTTACTACCTCTTCAATAAATGTAAGTCCATCCATTGTTGGCATTTCAAGATCAAGTAAAATTACATCTGGTTTTTTCAGACTGAGTTTACGTAAAGCTTCTGCACCATCTCTTGCGGTATTTGTAACCTTTATGTTATTTTTAGAGATAAGATCACTTAGAAGTTGAGTCATGTATTTGGAATCATTTACTATCCATACCTCAATTTGGTCTTCAACAGATTTTGTCATCATTTTTTATCTATTCCAAATTTCCTGAAAAGAAATTTATGATTGAAATTATTTTCCAATCATAAGAAAAGAATTATTTTGGTACCTCCGTTGAAGAGTTATTCGTTTCATCCTCTCTGAAAACTTCCTTAAGTTCTTCAGGTATATCATCTTCAACATCATCTAGTTTTTGATTTTTTTCAGAGTTGATTATATCATGATTTTGGAAATTAGAACTATTAATGTTAGTAATAGGCATTTCAATTTGATTGTCAGATTCTTTGTAATTTTCTTCAGAATCTTCAAGTAATGCTATAATATCTAAAAGTACTATTAGCTGTCCGTTGATTTTTGCAATTCCTTTGATGTAATGATATGATTCAAAGGAATCTGATGGGACAGGCTCAATATCATTGAGAGATATATTCAAAACTTGTTCTACTTTGTCAACTATAAGACCATAAATCGAATCTCTTACATCAGCAATGATAATTCTATAATTTTTTTTATTTAGAACATCTGCTTCTCCAAATCCTAATCTCTTCTTAATATCAATTACAGGAATAATTAATCCACGTAAATTCATGACTCCTTTAACATATTTTTTTGCTTTTGGAACACTGGTAATTTCTAAAAAATTTCTAATCTCTCTAACTTGTTCTATCGGTACTGCATAATTTTCTTTTTTTTTATTAGATTCATTAACTAAACTAAATGCAATAACTTTTAGAGAATCAACAGGGATGGTTTCAACTTTCAATTTTTTCCTCCTCTTCTGTTTCAGAACTTATAATTTCGTCAAATTCACTAGTTGAGCTAGTATCTTGTAACTTGTTTTTCATTACTTCTTTGGATTGATGGTCATTTTTTGATTCATTAAATGATGATGATTGATTTGATGGGACTTTGAATAAACGAACTTTTTTAGCTAGTTGTTCAGCCATTAAAGCAATATTTTGGCTTGAAGATGAGATTTCTTGTGTTGCAGTGGTTTGTTGCTCTACTGCAGCATAAGCCTGGTCTGTGGCAAAGGCATTTTGTTCTGCTACAGCAGCTACTTCTTGAACTTTATAACTAATTTTAGATAATGCGTTAAGTGAAGAATCTACAACTTTACGTCCTTCTTCAATTTCTGATGCACTACCATTAATGCTATCCACCGTACTGTGAATATCTTCTTGTATTTCACCAATTAGTGTATCAATTTCTTCTAATGATTTGGCAGAACCTTCAGCAAGTCTTCTAACCTCATCAGCAACTACTGCAAAACCTCTACCTGATTCACCTGCTCGTGCTGCTTCAATTGCTGCGTTTAATGCAAGCAGATTAGTTTTTTCTGCAATTTCTCTAATTACTTCTACAACTGATGTAATTTTTTCACTCTTCTTTGCCAAATTTTTTACTTTAATCGATGATTCATTAGTGAGCTCAATTATTCTCGACATTCTATCTGCTGCACTTGAACCCTCTTTGGAATTTGTATCCATTACACTATCTACAATTGTTTTAGCTTCGGCAAGCTCAGATGCTTGTGATTGAGAACCAGTAGCTATTTGCTGAACTGTTGTAGAAACTTCTTCTACACTAGAATTTAGTTCCTCCGCTGCTGCAGCAGAATCCCGTGCATCTCTAGCAATCTTATTTGCAGTTTGCTTTACATCCATTACAAGCTGTCGAAGACTAGTAATCATATTATCTAAAGAATTTGTAAGATCGTTTACCTCTTCAGATGAATTTGATTTTTCAACTTGAACATCTAAATTTCCTTCACTAATTTTTTTTGCAATATTTGCTGCGTTTTTAATTGGATTAGATATCATTTTTCCAAAAACTAAATTTAGTACAAAAATTGTAATTGAAACCCCAATAATTAATACTAGAATAGTATTTACAATACCAATATTTTCCTCATTTATATCAGATATTTCAAAAATGGCATACCCACTACTCGCTAAAATAGAAATTACTAAAGCTATGTGTAATACCATTAGTTTATTCTTTAAACTTAGTTTCACTGAAGATATTACTCTATCATTCACATGCATAATCTTGGTTTGATGCCAATAACCCTACATGTGTATGATGTGAACAAACATTTTTTTCATTACATTATATGAAGATGGAGGTAATATCTTGAAATTTTGGAGTATCTAAGAAAATTTGATTTCTTAATTAGAATGTCCTTAAACTCCAACGTCTCCAAAGTCCAAGATGGAAGATTCTAGGTAATCAGACATTAAGACGTTCATTGCAAATGTAGTAACAGAACCAAGTACTCCAAGTAAAGCAATGTGATAAAAGACTGTTTTATACAATCCTCCCTGTGCGACCTTTAGTGCAATAGAACTAATCACGGATGTCATAAGAATCATTACTGGTAAAATCATATCCATAAAGGCAGGATCAATTGGTGATAATGGAAAAGCATTATTTGAGATATCAATAGTGCTAATTAATTCAAAAAATATTGATGTAAGTTTATTCATCAATCCAAAAACTCCTAAAGTCAAAACATGTAATACTATTATGATTGATTCAAATGTTTTAGATGTCTGTTCTCTTTTTGCACGTAATTCATTGATTTTAATTGTAATATCAGCAACTCTGTTTCCAGTTTCATTCATATCTCCACCTTTGTCTAGTGAGGTTGAAATTACCTGATTACCATTTGCAACTAGTTCACTGCCACAGTCTCTTGAAAATAATTCAAAGCCATGTTGCTGATCAACTTTGTTTTTAATTCTATTTTTTAATGAGATTACAAATTTTTGAATTGGTCCAAAATCACTCCTTAGTACTGCATCTAATGCTTGCCCCATTGAACCAACCGTTGCTAAAATTTCTCCAAAGTGTCTGATAAATTCAGGATACCACTGATTGATTTTCTTAATTCTTTGTTCCATTTTTCTTGCCAATAATCCTGGATAAAAAAGTGGTGCCAATGAAATGCCTACAACAAGGCTTAATGGCAAAGCTTGGGAGATTAAAAGCACTACTCCTATACCTGTTCCAGCCCCTATTGAGACATAAACTTTAATCCTAAATTTCAGATCTACGTCTTCTCTACTAAATGCAAGCTTATCTCTAGGGAATAATATGTACATGATAAAAACAAACATGCTCATAGTAATTGTAACTCCAATTAGAGAATAAACTAAGATTAGTTCTGATGAATTAGCTCCAGTTAACATTGTCATAATAGAGTTTGCAGCAATCATAAATGCTGCAGTGGACATTAGGGTGTAAAACATTTCAAGAAAAAGCTTTTGCATTTCTAGCTTTCTTTCATATTCTATAGCATAGGTTAGTAGTGAAGATGTTAACTCAGCTCTGAAAAATGTACTAAGCTTGTCACCTAGTCTTACTACTTGGGCAAATTTAACTAAGAGCTGTTTTAGTGGATTGCCTACTTCAGATGATACCTTCATAGCAACCATTTCAAGGGATTTTGCCATACCAAACGTCCAACCTACACCCAAACGATAAGCATCTCTGAATGCTCTTGAGTAATTACCATAATCACTTAGTGATGCAGTTTTGACTAGGTCTGTTGCCTCTACTTCACCTGTAGAAATGGCATAGAGATATGCAATAAAATAAACTAATTTTTCATCACTTTTTTTAAGATCAGATAATGAAAGTGATTTTAGAAGAGATAATTGCATTACAGTGAATCTAGCTCCTTCAAAAATGCTTCTAATCCGATCTCTCTGCAGTGAGAAATAGAGTCAAAGACATCATAAAAATTAAAGATCTTCTTTTCTACCATCTTTTCAAGAATTTTTGCTCTTAATGCTAATTCCTCATACAAAATAGCCTCATCTCTTTTGCTCATACCTCGCAGTTGTAATAGCTTAGAAGCAAATAGTGCACTACTTCCCTTTCCTCTGAACTTAGTGGTATCAGTACCAGGATCCCAATTAAACACAGGTATGAACATGATGTTGCCACCTTCTGGATTGTATCCAAGAATTTCATTAATTGAAAGAACCCTTCTTACTCTTTTTCCTCCTGGTCCTTGGACTGCTCCTTGGAATACAGCAAGGTTTAGGTTATCCATGTGAGTTTTTGGAACGTTAATCGGATCGTTTGAAAGCCTTTGAACAAGTGAGGTCATGTTTGCAGCGTGAAATGTACTAATTACTGGGTGACCTGTCTGCATTGCTTGAAACGCAATATTTCCTTCAGCACCCCTAATCTCACCGACTATGATGTAGTTTGGTCGCTGTCTCAAGGCTGCTTTTAATAGATCAAACATTGTTACACTCGACCAATCGTTTCCAGTATACCTTGTTGCTTCTGTAATCCAGTTTGCATGTGGCAAAGTAAGTTCTGGTGTATCTTCGATTGAAACAATCTTCCAGTTAGATGGAATAAACGCAGTAAGTGCCATTGCAGTAGTAGTTTTACCTGATGCTGTTTCTCCACAGATAAAACAACTCATTCCTTCATTAAACATCATCCACATGTAAGCAGCTTCATTATAGTCAAAGGCCTTTGAAGTTAATACCTGAGTGATTGAAAGAGGGGTACTTGCAAATTTTCTAATAGTAGTGTTTGTTCCCTTCCTGCTAATGTCTTTGCCATATACTATGTTAATTCTGGAACCATCAGGAAGACTAGCATCAATTACAGGTTTAGCATGAGATATTGTTTTTCCAAATTGCTCTGACATGCTGATCATTAGTTCATCAATTTCTTCTTGACCAAGAAACAACGGAGATTTTAGAGCACCAAAAGACTTGTGAATTACGTAAACGTTTCCTGCTCCAATAATTGATATGTCTTCCAAGTTAGAATCTGCAAGAAAAGGGTCTAAAAGTCCTGTCCCTGCTCGTTTTTGTAGAAAATGATATTTGAATCCAGGATAGTCCTTTTTGGAAATAGGTAGAGTTTCAAGTCTGTATGCATCCCCTAGTTTTGAATAATCAATTGGGATATCGGTAACGGTAATATTTTTGTCAATATAGTTTTCTACCATGTTGAATCTTTCTGTAATTTCAACAGGAGGATCTAAATTCCCAGATTTTGCTGCAAACATCCTGTCTGCCATGTCCATAATTTTACGTTCTGGAAGATCAGGTTCGATGATTACATACTCCATGTAACCATCGTCTGATGTTGTGTGTGGATTAATATGGATAAAAGATTGTTCTGAGACTGGATATATTACATTTGGTTCTTTTAGTTTTTTGTGTTCTGGCTTGAGTTGATCTGTAAAAATGGGTAATGGGTTTCCTTGAGTAGTATAAGTCTCCAAGTACCTTAGTAGATGAGGAGTTTTTTTTAAAACTTCAACCAAATGTGTATCTTTTACTTGTGAGAAATCAAAAGGCACAGCCTATTTCCTCCTCTACGCATTTGCCATTGAGATTGGTACAACTTTGATTCCAAAGACTTGATCAACCTCAAATGCAAATCCAGATTCGGGCTTAACTTCTGCTCCAATTAATTTTTGAATTTTACATGTTTTTACATCTCTTCCGCCAACATTGGTAGCTCCAAGCTGTAAAAATACGTCGACACTTCCTGTAACTCTTTGTGCAATGTCAGGTGGAATGTCATTTGGGTGAATTGTAATAATTACCGTCATCCCACTAGCTACAAGATATTTACATTGGGTAAAAAAGTCTAAAATTTTTGTTGCATCAGAAAATACTGTTAATAATGAAAGAGAATCTATTATGACAGCATTTGCTTCCTTGAAACTATTGCTAATGTATTTACTAATTACTGGAAGAAGATATGCAGATTGTTCTCTGTTCCACTTTATACCATATACATGAAGTGGCATTATGGTTAATTTATTTTGTAAAAATGCATGTGAAAAATTATAAGTGATTGCTTTCATGTTTTCGATATATTCTTTAACTGTATTTTCTGTAATGCAAAGAACTTTTTTGTCGCTATCAAGTAGACCTTTCATAAATAGTGCAACCATTGCGCTTTTTCCAGTTCCATGACCACCCTCAATTAACATAAGGGTTGGAATTGGTATTGAATCACCAAACTGTCTATCTACTTCTTCATTTCCAGTTTGAAAGCTCTGTACCATCTCAAACTACCTCCAATAATGGTTTTAGTATAATACTAACTAGATCTAGTACAGAGTCCAATATAGAATCAACATTGAAAAATCGATATAAGGTGGTGTTTG
>Ga0326597_10006194_pt1 | contig 16445 bp, 12 predicted proteins | sample RVTome_12_FD_203789 | JGI IMG/M metagenome (GOLD analysis project Ga0326597, IMG submission 203789) | Soil microbial communities from uranium-contaminated site in the Upper Colorado River Basin, Wyoming, United States - RVT100D185 | ecosystem: Environmental > Terrestrial > Soil > Contaminated >...
TCGTCGTCAATTGCACCAGAACCAACGGTTCGGCCGTTCTCGTGAGCGTCGTGGATGACGAGGTCGGCGGGCCGGGCTACAACTCCGACTCCGGGCGTCCGACGGGCCGGCGCGGTCCGAATAGCTCGGCGGCGTTGGGCTGCTCGAGCACAAACTTGGCATTGAGGGCACCGTCGCGCGAGAGCTGATACATGGCGCGCACGATCGCACCATAGTCCACACCCAGTCCGGTGACGGCGCCGTCCACGTCGGCTTCCGCCTCGCCGCCCAGCATCCTTATGAGCGCAGGGAGCGCGAACGCCACGGGTACCGGAGGCGACGTAGCGCCGGTTGGTCCGACTGCGCGTATCACGGTCAAATGGCTGTCGTCCGGTCCGGCCGTCATCGTCACGATGCCGTCGGGAGCGCGGTAAAGTATCGGCGGCCTGCTTCTGGCATCCAGCCCGAAAATCGCAATTCGCCGCAAGGTGGACCGCTTCGCGTAAACGAACCTCGTGCTCGACGTGGGGACCTCATCCAAGACGAAGTTGTCGTCGCCGATGAGCGCGGTCTTGATGGTGGTGTCGCCGCGCTTGATGAGCGACTCGTAGGCGGCAATCTGGACGCGGGGATCTTCATCGCTGAGAAGGGCACGCAGAGCGACGGCGGCACTTCCCATTCGTTCGGCATCGGCGAGTGCACGGACTGCTTGAAACCTGTAAACGCTCCTGGGGTCCCTGGCGTGCTTCACGACGGCATCGCACGCGATGTGCTCGCCAAGCCTCAAGCCCGCAACCGCGGCGTGAAAGCTGACGTAATCCTTCGGATGGGCGTAGAGCTCCGCAAGCACCGGCAGCGCAGCACGCCCCAGGCCTTCGAATGCCAGAGCTATGCGCGGATGAGGCGCGCCGGGGCGCAGCAGTTCTTCGCCCAGTTGGCGCGCCCGTACGCTCTCGAACGCGGGATCGCGCCGCAGGTACAGCGAACGCACGAGCCCCAGAAAGTGCGTTTCGTCGCCGACGTATTCGTCCGGCACGCGAAGCTGCACGATCGCGGGCGACCTTGCGTCCGCGATCCGATGAGAACCGGGGAAATGGGCGTTGATGCGGTCCTGGACCGCGCGAACGCGGCCGTGTGAAGGTTCGAAGAGCACCAGCCGGATGCTTCTATCTTCCATCACCACACCACCGCCGAGCACGGTCCCTTGCAGCGGGGAAGACTTGGTGGCCGACTCCTCGTCGGAAAACGGGTTCAAGAAGAGCGGACCGCGCGCATGTGCCAGCACGCGCCCAGTTATGGACTTGCCCTCCGCCACGCTGCGAAAGACGTTCAACTCCGTCGGAAGCAGCCGCCCGCCTCTCAGCGACTTGGTCTGCGTGCCCGGCAACGCCGCGACCGACACGTCGAAGCGCTGTTTGACCGTTCCGGCCGGAGGTATCTCCCCGCTTACAATCACGACGGCGGTATCGACGCTGCTGATCAGCCGCTCGGGGGTGGTTTCCGTCACGCCCACGACTTGCCCGGCCGTTCGGCGCTGTTTGTACATGCTCTGCACGAGACTGTCGAACACCGTCTTGGGGCAGTCGCGCGAACCGTTGTTGCCGAGCCCCACAACCAGTCCGTAACCACGAACTCGCATCAGGGTCATGCCTTCCAGATAGGCCGACGCGTCAATCGAATCTCGATACGCCGCGGAGCTTGCCAGTGGAGTTGCCTGCCCGGCGACGCCTTCGTCCAGACGGCGGCGGTCTTCGGTCTCCCACACGAGCGGCGGACAGCCGGCCTGCAACCCGCCCAGCACCGCGAGGACAAGATGGCACAACGTAATCCTTCTCATAGCCGATACCGACGTGCCCAATCGCCCGACCGCCGACTGAGCCCACTCTGCGCGCAAGAGCAATTACCCGGCGTGATTCTACACGCAAATCAGACTCGTGCGAGCGCGCGGAACTGAAGTGTCGAAGGACCAGTCGAGAGGCGTTACCGTTCGCCTGGCCGCCGATGGCTGAAGGCCCTACTCGCCGACGACTGATGGCCAAGGACCGCAATGGGCGCCCGTTTATGCAGGATACATGCGCAGCCGCCCCGCCGATTGGCCGCGCCCCTCAATCGCGCTATTCGCGATTCGTCATTCGTATCTGTTTACCGTGTCTAAAACGCGTTTTCCCCGGAGAATTCGGTTTGCGGCGACGCAATCTGATGCATCGCGCGTTTTTGGCGCCGAGGCTGAATTACACAGCTTGGTATTGGCGTCGACCGACGCCGACCCCTCACTGGTAAAGAGGGGGACGCAGGATCGTTCATGGTAGTGCAAGCGTCGGGCGAGGCCCGAGCTGCGGATCTGAATTCGGCGCGACGCGCGCGTCACCGATCCCCGACTCATCGGGTGGGGGACGGATGTTAACTGGCGGTTAAGAAGGTTCTTTTTCCTTCGCCATCGTCACCCTTACTGCCGCGTCGCGGATCAGGAATGCCAGCGTGTCGGCACTTCCCGGGTCGGAAAGGGCGGCGAGCGTTGCAACCGCTTTTTCGGGCTTGGCCGTCGCGTAGTACAAATACCCGAGCAGAAGTCGCGCCTCGCGGTCGCCCGGATGAGTCTCCACAAGCTCGGCCAGCTTGGCGACCTGTCCCAGAAGGGCCGCCTCGTCCGAGTAAAGCGACCGAAAGTCGATGGGATTGTCGATAAGCTCCGGTGCGTCGGTAAGGCCGCGCCGAAACGCGGTGGCGGCCGCCCCGTAGTCGCCCATCGCGAAGTTTGCCAGGCCGTAGAACACCTTGGCGTATCCGTCGTCATCGTCGGCCAGCACCGCGCGCATGAACAGGTGCCGCGCCTCCTCATAGCCTCCCGTGCCGAATGCGGTGTTGCCGAGCTCAATCCAATATGTGTTCTGATCCACGGCCTCGGCCTCGCCGGCCGAAGCGCCTGCAACGGGTGCCTCGGCCTGCGGCTGCGGCACGATCGTCGTGGTCGTCGAAGGCGCAGGGGTGACGTATTGAACGGTGGGCGTCGGCTCCTCGGTGTAGATTACGTTCTCGACATAAACGGGGCTCGGCGAACGCCGATAGGTGTAGTCAAAGAGCGTAAAGCCACCGAAATAGGGATAGCCGCCGTAGTAGTAGTCGTCATAATAGTAGCGGTACGGATAATAGACCGGCCGGTAGGTTGCGTACGCATACGAATAGCACCGCCGGTAATCGCGGTAACGGTTCCAGTAAAGACCACGATACCCGGGCCCGTGATATCGGTGATCGCGGTGCGAGTCGCCGTATCTGTGAGCGCGGTCGTGGTGGTACGTGCCGCCGCGTGAATAATCCGAGCGGCCGGACGAACGGCCGGACTTGCCGTGGCCGCGTGCCACACCGTCGCGCCCGTGGGCACCGCTGCGCGAGCCGTCGAACAACCGCACAAACCCACGGCTGTCGTTTCCGCTACGTCCGGTTGTGGCGTATCCTGCGGAACGCCGCGTCGTTGTACTGCTTATCCCACTACGGCTGCCGCCCGTGCTCCCACGCGTATTCTTTACGGCGCTTCGACTCGTAATCGACGAGGGGCGCGATCCCCTATCACTTCTTGGTGAAATCGTCACGGTGCGCGGGGAGCCAACCGTCGAAGTGCGACTGGGGCTAACGGTATTCGATCGTGCGATGCCCGGCGTTTGTCGAGTCGTTGTCGTCGGCCGGCGGAGACTGGTGCCGACCGTCGTGTTCCGCGAGACGCTAGTGCGCGACGATTTGCTGACGCGCGATCCGCCCGACCGAGCGAAGTTCGTTGTTGGTGTTGCGGACCTCGTACGCGGCCGCACCACGCTCGCCCGCGGGCTCGGACGCCTGCTACGCGAAACAGCCGCCGAACCTGAACGTCCCCCGCGCGGTACTGCGCGAGTGGCCTTCGGTCTTACCGGGCTCGCCGCGCGTGCGCGAGACTTGGAAACCGACCTAACGGATTGCCGCGCGCCTTCGGCCGCACGGCCCTTTCGCACAGCCCGCGGGCCGGCCGAAGCACTATCGAACGGCGCCATAATCACAAGGCTCAATGCCGCCACCGCAAGAGTGAATCTGCTTATTGGCCGTTTGGTCATCGCCGAGCCTCCTCTTCTAGGTCCCAAATACGGGTGATACCATCTGCGAACTATTCGCTCATGTTAAATAATAACACCTCAGAGATAAAATACAAGCGAAAAGTTTGTCGCATTCTGTCCGGGCCCGGCCACCATTGCCGGCAAAATACCCGGTGTATCAAAAGAATCCACGCACTACTAAAGCAAGACAGGCAATAGATCAGGTAAACTTGTAACTGTCAATTCCGGAGTCCTTTTTCCAATGTCATGAATGCGACTTGCCCTGTGGATCCACGCGGCGCTTATGCCAGCATTTTGCGCCCCGCTGATATCACTGTGGAGCGAGTCGCCGACGTGCATGACGCGCTCCGGCCGCAGGTTCAGCAGCGACAGCGCCTTGTGAAATATGGCCGGATCCGGCTTGTAGCAACCGGCGAGTTCCGACGTGATAATGCCGTCGAAGCGCAAGCCGTGGCGTTCGATCGCCGCGTGCAGGGGCCGCGTGTCGGCGTTCGACACGCAACAGGTAGGTATCCTGACTTTTCGCAGAAACTCCAAGGCGTCGGCATGAACCGGCGGGTTCGCCCAGTATTCCTCCAACTCTGAAATATATGGACCGACGTCCGCGCGCGCTGCGCCGAGTTTATCGAGCGTTTCGCTCAAGCTGATACGTTCGCACTCGTATAGCGTGCGAAAGTTCTCGCGGTTGCTGCGCCCCAGCAGGCCGAAGAACTCTTCTCCCCAGCGCACGGTAAGCTCGAGGGGCGTCAACCGCAGTTCGCAATCGGAGACAATCTTCTTGCATACCGCCTCGACGACGTCGCGGTCGCCGGTAGATATCGTCCCGTAGAAATCGATGAGCAGACCGTCGAATCGTCTCGCCATAGTCTCTGACCGTGCGCGGCGCCACGACGCGGCCCGCGGTGCAGCCATGTATCAAAACCTGACGCCGAACACCGGGCGCAGCACAATCGCGGCGGCCATCGAGACAACGAAGAAGTAAAGCACCCAGTAGTTCGCCCCATACACCCACGAATCGCGTCCGGGATAAAGCACGGTTACCGACTCTGCGGAGATTCCGTCGGGAATCACGGCTTCGACGGGGTGCAAGAGCTGCGCCGTCCATCGGCGTGCCGTACGCTCGGCGCCCACGCGTACGAGCGCGTCTCCGACGACGAGCTCCTTTTCAAGTTGGCGGTCGTCGACGTGGAACATCAGGCGATGACGTCCCGCCTCGTTTCCCTTAATACGCCACGCATATTCCCCGCCCCCCAGCACCGGGCCCACCTCCGCGGCGAATCCCGGGTTCGGATCAAGGGCAACGCGCTGCGGCTGATGGTTCGCATTGGTCAGCCTCAGTTTGACGATAGTCCGCTCACCCGCGCGCAGCGGACGCCATTGATATCGCACTCCCATCTGCGCCAGTGCCAGGACCATAGGCGGGAGGAGCACCAGCACCGGCACGAGCATGTACCGTTGCAACCGTAGAATTGCCCAAAGGAGCCGCCACTGCGCCGTCCAGGTGACGTGAATCTGGTCCTTGTACAGTTTCAGCGCCAACAGGTTGGCCTTGATGTCGTCCTTGGCGTCGCCGATCGCTTCCTGGTTCGACAGCCGCCCGAACGCCACCAGCATGACAACGCCGGCCACCGCGGAAATCACCGTGATACCCAGCCACACCGGCAGCAGCCCGATCACGGCAAAGCACACGTCGCCGATGAACGTGCACACCGGGTTTACGAGTGACAGCAGAGGAGAAAGCACGGGATTGAGAATCGCATCCAGCGCCGTGAACACGGCGATGAACGCGGATTTGAAGCCCTCCCAAGCCCAGATAAGGGCGGTCGACAAGTTAATCAATACCCAGTTGACCGCGTTCATAGTCTGCCGTTTTAGATTGCGTCGCGGAGAGTGCGTCGCCGGTCCGGTACTACAACAAGAGACGTGCGGGATTATTCCAAGTAACCCAATCCGCGCAGGCGCTCGGTGACCTCGGCCTCGTCGCCCGCGGCCTCTAGGGTGGAAAGTTCCCGCTCGATCATGTGGACGACGAACTCTTCTACCGAGCCATAGCCCGCGACCTCCACGATTTTCTTCACGCGGTCGTACAGGGCGGAATCTATCTTTATTTTCGCCATCGTATCCGTATCCTTTGGCTTGCCGGCCGAGGCGAGCGCGCCGGCCCGCGCCTACCCGCGATCCGCCGCGCGCGCCCTCTTGCGATCAAAGCCGCGGTCCGTCACGTTGTCGCCCGCATCCAGCGCGCCCGGCGCGAACAGGCTTCCACCCGTCATGGTTTCCGGCGGCGCAACGCCGAATTCCTCCAGAATCGTCGGCGCGAGGTCGACCAGCGCGGGGTGTTCGCGCTTTATCGGCCGGTTGCTGAAAATGACACCGGGCACCTCTTCGGCGGCGATGCAATGGTCGGCGCTCCACGCCGAATGGTTGTCGCTCAAGACCTCTTCGGTCATGTCTCCGAGGGTTGCGGCCCACGAAACACGGTATCCGCGATGATACCCGACTATCAGATCGGGTGCTTTCGACGCTTCGGGGCCGGAGTAGACCTCATCCGTCCTGTAGACCTCGGCGATCACCGGACTGTTATCCGCCGGGTCGCGCACCGCCAAAAGCTTTTCGCGCAGCTCCTCGAGCAGGGCCTCGCGCTCGCTCGCCTCGACGACACCGTCGCGTTCCCTGCCCTTGAGGTTTATGTAAACGCCGTTGAGGCCGAGCGCGTAAGCCTTCGTCGTCTTCCAGTCGTTCAGACGCCCGCGCCGCGGATCGAGTATCGACTTGCAGCCGGCCGGCTGAACGTATCCGTTGTCGCGGAGCCAGGTGTTGACGTTGAACTGCCGGCGGAAGTTCGCGAACCCGTGGTCCGACATCACCAGGATAGTCGCGCCGTCGCCGTACTTTTCCACGAAGCGCCCGACCACCCCGTCTAACTCCCGGTAAAGCTGCTCGATGACGCCGTGGTACTTGCGCGCTTCCTCCTTCGACCTGGTCGGGTGGGGCTCGTCGCTGTCCCACCAGAACATGTGCGCTTGCAGGTCCGTGCTGGAGAAATAGAAGAAGAGCAGCCCATCCTCGTAATGCTCGTCGGCGAAGCGCAGCAGGTTCAGCCGTTCGTCGAGCACGTGGCGGACCTGATCGGCATACTCCGGATCGGTGAAGATCTCGTTCGACAGGGCCTTGTGGTCCTCCTGAAACCCGGCGGTGTAGAAGAGTCCCAACTCGTCGGCGATGCGCGTCACGAAGTCTTCCGGCTCACTGATACGCTGGCCGCCCGGGTCAGAGGGGTCGATGTTGATCGGGGTCACATACAGCTTAAGGGTCGGGTGGACCTGCTGAAGATAGAACCGGCAGATTCCGTTGGCCTTCGCGTCGGGAAGGAACGGGGGCATCGTAAGGGAATACGTGACCTTCACCCAGTCGCTCCACTCCCCCTGCTGGAGGAGAATTGTCTGACCCTGCACGTCGACGCGAGCCGTCGATTCCGTGGGATGCCGATATACGTCGAACTTCACTTCCGTCGTTACCGGACGTTTCAGATACGTGTGACGCGGTCCCTGCAACGCGGCGCGGGCCGAGTCGCCTCTGAAAAGCAGCGGACTGCGTATCCCGCCGTCCTCCTGCCGGACGATGAGCTCTTCTTCCGAAAAGTATTGATACGTTCCGAAGCCACCCAGCAGATCGGGCACGCCCATTCCGCTGAGACAGCACATGTGACCGTGGTGAGACCTGCTCGGCGGATAGTTCGCGGGGATATCGTAAATGCGGATCGGCACGCCCGCTTCATCGAGATAATCCCAGAAGGGCGTGCCCGCCCTGCGCAGCTTGGTCTGCGTCGGGTTGTGGTTAAAGGGCCAGAACGCCAAGGGTATCTTGTAATCTCCAACGTCCCAGCCGTCTTCGCTCGTGATCGTGTCGGCCGCGGAATAGAACGGTGCGCACTGCCTGGCCGGGTTTCGATGGATGAAATCGAATATGCCGTGTACGCCCGGGTTCGCGCCGGTGATGAAGTTGGACCACGCGACCGGGCTCTGCGGGGGAATGCTGGTGCCCAGAGGGGAAAACCCGCCGCCCGCCCTCATCTTTGCGAGGTTGGGCAGTTCGCCCGCGTCCATCATCCGCTCACAAAGCCGCGGGTCCATTCCGTCGAAGCCCAGCACGATCACGCGCTTACCGGGCGGGGGTGCGTCGTCGCAACCGGAAAGAAAGAGCGTCGGCACCACAATCAATGCCACGATGAACAGGGGCGTACTAAGCGCTGACCTGGTCCTTGGCGAGGAGTAGCGCGTAGTCGAGCTCGGCGAATGCCGGCTAGTGCGTCGATTCAATTGAAATCGTGCGTGCCAGGGGAATCGCTCCCTCACCCTTGACATCGCTTCGCGATGTAAAGGGCAGGCGGTCGCGGCTCGGAAAAGACAACCACCAACCCGCGAAAACAAGTGAATCGTAATACTGGTGCTCATGCTTCCACGCTCTGCGGCTCGGCTTTCTTTGCGCTTGCGCTGCGCGGCTTGGGCGCTTTGGTTGTGGCTCCGTTTCCGGGGAACTTCCCGTCCGGGTCCGCCACGAGCAGCGGCCGCCCGTCCAGCGCAGCGGGCACGGGCACGCCGAACATGTCCAAGGCCGTCGCGGAGATGTCCATCAATCGCGGCTTCTTGTCTTGTATCTTTCTGTTGCAAAACAGCACGCCGGGGACGAGCTTGGGGTCGATGCAGTGGTCCCCGCTCCACGCCTTGGTGTTGTCGTGGAAGAGGCGGTCGGTGGGCTGGCCGACGGCCGCCTCCCAGGAAACACGATAGCCCACGTTGTAGCCGAGAATCACGTCCGGGGCCTCCGTCTTGTAGGGCCCGTCATATATCTTGCGCGTGTTGAACGCGCGGTTGATCGCCAGCGCACCGCGCTCCTCGTCGCGCAAGCCCGTCAGCTTCTCGCACAGCTCGCCGCGTAGGCGGTCGGCGTCGCCGGGCTCGACGATTCCCTGCGACTCGCGGCCTTTGACGTTCAGCCAGATGCCCGCAAGCCCCAGGCAGTAGGCCCTGGTATTCGCCCAATCCACGCCGGTCAGGTACTTCCGGCCGCGCCCGCCGGGCTTGAGCGTCAGGTAACCGTTCTGCTCGAGCCAACAGTTGAGATCGATGCCCCTGCGGAATGGATTGAATCCGTGGTCGGAAATGACCATCAGCACGGTCTCGTCGTCGCACTCGTCCATCGTGCGCCCGACGAGATCGTCCATGCGCGCGTAAAGCTCCTCGATCGCGCCTCGGTGCTGCTCTGGGGCCTGACCTTTGTGCGCAGGGTGATCCGGATCGATGTAGCGCCAGAACATGTGCTGAATCCGGTCCGTGCCGTCGAACACACACACGACCAGACCCCGGCGGACCTTCTCCAGGGCGTCGAAGAACATGTCCTCGCGCTCCAGGTCCGTCTCCAGACACTGATGGAGAAAGTCGTCGTCGGACAGCACCTCCGCGTTGAGTCCCCACGTGTCTTCGGCCAGTCCCAACGTCGCGTAAGTCCCGATCAGTTTGGAGAGGTACGTGCAATAGACCTGCGGGTGGGAGATCGGCATGGCCGGCTTGTCGGGGTCTATCTGAATCGGCGTAACGTACAGCTCGAACTCGGGCTCCGTGCTCTTGAGCAGAAACTCGCAAACGCCCTTTACCTTAACACCCGGGGCCGCCTTGAACTCCACGTTGATCCACTCGGTGTACTCTCCGCGGATAAGTTCCACTTCCTTGCCGCACACGTGCAGGATCGCCCGGTCACGCCCCGTTATGCGAATCTGAAATGGGCAGCGCATGGGCCCGTCGTTTTCGCGGAAGCCGTTGTGCGGGCCGATCAAATGCTCCGAGATCACGTCACCGTCCCGGCGGACCTTGATCTGTTCTCCTCCGACGTGCTCGTCCCCGCCCGCAGCGCGCGTCGTGTAGAAGCTGAACGTGCCCTGGCTGCCGCGCAAGTCGGGAACGCACATCGCGGAAAGGAGCACGCCGCGAAACTTCTCCGGCGGGAACGTGATGGGCACCCGTATAATGTTGCTGAATATTCCGTGGTCGCCGAGCAGGTTCCAGAACGGCTTGCCCTTCCGCAACAGCCGGATGTCCGGCCGGCCCAGCGGGATGCGATATTTCCCCAGCTTCAACATCCGCCCCGAATCGCGTATGGCTACCGAAGATAGCGCCGGAAGGTAATTCGCCCGATTCCGCGTGAGAAAATCGAAAATGTTGTGCTTGCCGGGGTTACAGCCCGTAAGAAACGTCGACCATGCGACCGGCGAGAGCGGCGGGGCGGTCGTCGAGAGGCGCTTGAACGTCCCCTCTCTCTTGAGCCGGGCGAGGTTGGGCATCTTGCCCTCGGACATGTACTTCTCGGCCAGCGTCGGCTCCATGCCGTCCAGCCCCAACACCACAAATCTTTTCACCCTGGCCTTGGCCAGCGCCCGGCGCCCGCGCAAAGATCTGACCAGCCAGCGCACCGGCCAGAGGAAAACCGCGGTGATCCCCGAGAGAAATGCCAGGAAGAACGCCACGACCGTCGAGCCGACGGCGAATCCCGCGCCCGGTCCGATGTAGGCCTGCGCCGGCGCCTCCATGAGGACGACGAACATTGCGATCATCAAGGCCCGCCGCGCGCGCGCAGCACCGGTGACGCGCGCGGGTTGCCCCACGTCCGACGTGCTCAACAAGCTCAAACGACAATCCATCCGGTTCCTCACCCGCCGCATGCGCAGCCGGCCGCACACTCGTCCCCGTGCGTAAACCCGAGCCACGACCCGCCATGATATTGAACGACCCCGCGCCGTGCCAGTAGGTCCGAGAATAGGTAGTGTCCTGATTTGATCCAGTTGATCCATCGCGCTAGGATGCGCACATGTCGGTTGAACGAATCCCCAAGGATGTTCGGGCTCGTTATCGCTGGAAGGAGTGGAATCACGCCGTAGCTATTCTGACCTCCGACTTCTCCGTCGAATTCGACGACATCATGTACTGCCTGCGTGAATTCACGTTGACCCCGGCTGATATCCTGACGCCTGGCGGCCGTAAATCTGTTATTGCAGAGAAAATCGATGGTCTGTTCCGATCGCGCAATTGGGCGGAAAAAGGCTTTGACATACAGATTCTGGTTGACGGACAGTCAATCCCGACGCCTACGCATAAGATCGACAACTTCAAGAATCGCATCGGGGTCGAAGTCGAATGGAACAACAAAACGGAATTCTACGACCGTGATTTGAATAACTTCCGACTCTTGCGGGAGCTGCGCGTCCTGTCCGTTGGCGTCATCATCACCCGTATTAGTGAGTTCCAGCAGGAATTCAAGCGGCTGGGCGTTCCCAAAAAATACGGAGCTTCCACCACGCACTGGGACAAGCTCATACCGAAAATAGAGGGAGGTGGGTCCGGGGGCTGTCCGCTTCTGGTGGTCGGGATCGGGTTCGATTGTTACGACCCGGATGCGTGAAGCCGTTGTATGGTAAGTACAGCGGCCGAGTATCCTTGTAAGAATCTAATTGGTCCCCGAGCTGCTTCCAACCCTTCCGTCGATGCCGGGCGAACAGCTCCAGGAACGGGCCCGGGCTACATTCTTCAATGATGTCGTAAAGCTCATCCGGCTTTTTTGAATGTTCCTCCTTGCGGCTCATGATGACGTTGACCTGCCTGCGGCCCGGAGCGAGCGTGCGAAGCCGCCCCCTCACGCCGAACAATACCAACTCCGTCACGTTTCGGAAATAAAACCCGACTCCGCGGCCGTCGGGTCCGCCGTCTTTCCGAACCTTGAGCCAGACGATATTCGTCTTGTAAGTGAAGCCCCATGCGGCAAGGAGCCGAAGCCCATCTTGCACCAACGCATTCGGGCACCAAAGGTACAAGTGTGATTGAGCCAAAGCGTACTCAGAGATAGGCAAGGACGCTATTTCGTCGGTTGACATAGTGGCGTAACGATGCAGGCGACGATGCTCAGGAGCCATTTTGCCGGTTCTATTCGTGAAACGCCAGGGAGGATCGATCAGGATGGTACCGAATCGCTTCAATTTGGCGCCGTTCTTACCGCTCATCCTGACCATATTATTTCGGTCTTCGTTTGGGTTGTCAACCTCACGGAACAAATCGTCCGGTCGTCCGGTCGTCAACCTAATCGTACATTCCTTCCAGGTACCGCATCACGCCACGCAAGAGCCATCGACCGCCCCGACCGCACGTTTAATCAAGGTTCCGCCGGCGTTTCACCGTGCGCAAACTATTCCTCAACCTCTTGCGATTCACGTGCATCGTGCGCCGATTGCTCGTCGCGGTCGGGCTGGGCCGCATCGTCACCCAGGTCCAGCGGCTCATCATCTTCCGGCTCTTCCTCCGGCGGTGGCCTCGACTCGGCCTCGCGCCGCGCACCCTCCAGGGCCACGCGCAGCTCGTCCGCGTCCTCCTGATCGGGGTCCAGCTCCAGCGTGCGCTCGAGATGAAACGCGACCTTGTGCGGATTGTCCATGTACAGATAGAGCGACGCGATGTTGCGATGAACCAGCGCATAGTCCGGCTTGATGAACAGGGCCCGGCGATAGAACTTCAGCGCCTTGTCCATACGCCCCTCGTTGAAGTGGTTTGCGCCGAGATTCGCCAGGGCGATCGTGTTGTAGGGGTTCGCGCGCAGGGCGAGTTCGAAGTTGCGCATCCCGTCCTCTTTCTTGCCCTGCATGACGTATAGCTGAGCCAGGTTCACATAGGCCGCGTCGAAGAAACGCCCGTTCTCGATCGCGACCTTGTAGTTTTCCTCCGCGAGGTCCAGCTTGTCCTGACGGCGGTAGGCCAGGCCGATGTTGCTCCGTGCCTGCGGAAAGTTGGGCGACAAGTCCAACGCCCGCTGGCAATACTCGATGCCGTTTCCCAACTCGTCCCTCTCAATCATCAGGGAGCACAGACTCGCCAGCACGCGCGGCTGATTGGGGTCGAAGCGCAGCGCGGTCCACAGCTCGCGCTCCGCCTCTTCGACGTTGCCCTCCTCGATCAGGACGTTGGCCAGCCCGTCGCGGGCCGCCCCGTTCAACGCATCGATCTTGATCGCGCTTTCGAACGCCTCCCGCGCCATCCCCAGGCGCCGCGCCCGAAGGTGCAGAAAACCCATGGCATCAAGCGCGGCCGGGCCCGTAGTGCCCGGGTCCATTTCCATGGCTTTCTCGAACATCCGCAGCGCGAGTTCCTCGTCCTTCTGAAAGAGCGCGATCCTGCCCCTGTGAATGAACGCCTGGGCGCACTGCGGCTCAATCTCCAGCGCCCGTTCGATCGCCTGCTCGGCCTCCTCCAGCTCCCCGCGCGCGGTATGCGCCGCGGCGAGCGAAAGCCACAATCCTTCGTTGTGCGGCTCGAGCTCGATAGAGCGCTTGACGAACTCGATCAGCTTCTCGTGGTCGCCCCGCATTTGGTAGATGCCGGCCAGCACCTGCCGCGCGAAGATGTCGCCCTCCACGTCCTCCACGCACTTCTCGAGAATGGGCAGCGCCTCTTTGGCTTTGCCCGCCGCGTTGAGGTTTATTCCGCGCTGCAGTTCTTCCCAGTGATAGACCATGTCCTTGGGGTCGAGAGAAAGCTGCGCCTCCATCTCATCCGAAATCGTCTGAACATAACCCAGCGCGGCCAGGTGGCGCCTGGATTCGTCATCCGGCGTCAGGTTCGGTGCGATCCCCCTCGTCGCCAGGAACGGGTCATCCCCGAGCATCTCCGCCAGCCGGGCGTCGAGCTCAACCGCAGTGTCGCGCCGGTCATCATGGATGTTCAGCAGTTCGCCAGGGTCGTTCACGAGGTCGTAAAGTTCCCGCGTGGGAGCGAACACGTACTTGTACAAGTCCTCACGCACGCCGAGCAGCGGGGCCCATCCGTGCAGCGTCATCGTCGCGATTGTCTCGATGTACGCGCTTCGCGAGCCGGCCGGGATACCCTTGCATAGATCCAACCCGTCCACGCCGTCGGGAACCGGCTCGCCCAGTAGCGCAAGCACCGTCGGCATCACGTCGATCAGGCTGACCTCGCGTTCGATGACGTGCCCGCCCGGCAGGTGCGGCGGAGAGTGAAAGATCAGGGGCACGTGCAGCGTCGAATCATACAAGAGCAGCGAATGCGTCTGCTCACCGTGGTCGCCCAATCCCTCGCCGTGATCGGACGTTACGACAGTGAGCGTCTTGTCGGCTATCCCCAGATTGTGAAGTTCCGACATGAATGCGCCGATGTTCGTGTCTACGTAGGCGATCTCGCCGTCGTAAAGGTGCCCGGCATACTCCGTGCGGTACGGCTCCGGCGGAAGATAGACGGCATGAGGATCGAAATAGTGAATCCAGAGGAAGAACTTCTCGCCGGCGTTTTCGCGGAGCCATGCAATGGCGTGTTCGTTCGTCAGTTCCGCCGGGCGCTCCCGAAACATGTGCGGCGAGTACTTGATGCCCTTCGACAGGTCGTCGTCATACGAATCGAAGCCCTGGGAAAGCCCGAAACGTGAGTCCAACACGAAGGCTGACACCACGGCTCCGGTCTTATAGCCCGAATCGCGCAGCCGCTCCGCGAGCGTCGTGACGTCCTCTTCCAGCCGAAACGTGCCGTTCGCCCGGGCCCCATGGTGGTGTGGATCCAACCCGGTATGCAGCGAGCAATGCGCCGGAAGCGTGGAGGGCGAAGGCGTGATTGCCGTTGCACAGCGCACGCCTTCGGCCGCGAGCCTGTCCAACGCCGGCGTGCGCACGTACTCATACCCATAGCAGCCGACGTGGTCCGCACGCGTCGTGTCCATGCTGATGAGGACGACATTGTGGCCTTTCAGAGCTCCGCCCGGCGCCCCGACCTTGGCACCCGGTACCGTGTCCTCGGTTGATGTCTTCGGCGTGATCGCAGGTGCCTTTGAAGTCCCGTGCCCAGACGCATCAACGGGTGCGGCCGTGGGCGAATTGCCGGGTTCTGGTGGCTTCGCGCGCCCATACCACAACCCGCCGCCGAAGGCCACTACGACCAGTAACCCGACAACGATGATGCCCCACGAGCGCAGCGCTGCGGCCGACTCTCCAGACCGCGCACTTTCCCGGCGCAGCGGCTTGCCCGCCGGCGGCCCTTCCGCATGGGGCTTAACAGCCGGTCGCCCCGCGCCGGACCGCGCCCGGCGCCTTCTTTCGCGCATGGATTCCCGTCGGCCCTTCAAATTTGTCGTCCTTTGTGCAGGCTTGAAACTGCACCGCGCCGCGCGTTTCGGCCCGCGCGATCGCTCGGATTCAGTCCTGAACCGCGGACCAAACCCGCGCGAGCGTCCAATAACAATGGTGCTGCATCGCCGGAAAGTCGCTCATCCCATGCGGCACGGTGCTTGACGAACTTTACGCCCTATTCAGCGCCCTGACAAGCGGGTTTTGGCGACCGGCCACCGATCGGATCCGAAACGGAACCGGCGGGATTCTTGTGAGGACTTCGCGCGTGCGGATGGCGCGAAAACCGGTGATCCCCGACGGGGTGGAAAACTAAAGCCCAGGGCAAATATTGCAACCCTGGCGATCGGGGCGAGTATTGCGACGCTGGCCATCGGCGCAAGTATTGGGATGCTGGCCATTGGGGCAAGTATTGCGACGCTCGTGGCGAAGCACTCCGCATGAAAAGGAGCAAAGACAACCGCGGCCGAGACTGTCACGGACCGCCTACCGCCGTCGGCCGATCGTCCAAGTTTCGAACGCGCAGGTTGTCAATCTTATTCCACCGATTCCTCGGATCCGGAACCGTCAATCGCATCCCGTATGGCCAGGTGCCGCACGATCAGCGTGATCTCGCGCCGGAGCCTGCGCAAGCGCGTGTACACGGTCAGGAACCCGACCAGCATGACGACTACGGCAATGTACAGAACCAGGTCCGCCCCGCGGCCGATGCCAAGCGCCCGGGCCAGTGCGGCGGTGATCTCAGGCAGAGCTATGGCCGTCCCCGCCGCCAGCCACAGCAAAGACCAGAGAAACCCTTCGCGCCGCGCCACCGAGCCTCTAAACGTGGCGGCCACCGTGGCGACGAACAATACCGCAATCAGCGGAAGCGCGACTAACTGAAACGGGCTCATCGCAACAACCTCCCGGAAAGGTAATGGATCAAGATCCGAAATGCGCCGCGCGTCGACTGACCCTTGGCGCGCGAGTATTTCGTATACCGCACCTGCACGGGCACCTCGCAATACGGCAGACCGGACTGCCGGACAGAATCGATTATCTCGCTCGCGTGGGCCATCCGGTCCAGCGTGAGGTTGATTCGCTCGGCCGCTCGGCGCGAAAACGCCCGCAGTCCGTTGTGCGTGTCCGTCACCTTCACGCGGCTGACGATTCTCGTGAACAACACTGCGGCGCGCAGCGCCAGCCGCCTTTTCATCGGCATGTCCACCGCCCGGCCGAGGAAC